>Ga0181579_10000098_pt1 | contig 57373 bp, 46 predicted proteins | sample 071ome_24_FD_132996 | JGI IMG/M metagenome (GOLD analysis project Ga0181579, IMG submission 132996) | Coastal salt marsh microbial communities from the Groves Creek Marsh, Skidaway Island, Georgia - 071402CT metaG (megahit assembly) | ecosystem: Environmental > Aquatic > Marine > Intertidal...
CATGGCTCCCCGGGTTGGATTCGAACCAACGACCAAGTGGTTAACAGCCACCTACTCTACCGCTGAGCTACCGGGGATCGGTCTGCTCCCTGAATCTTCGGCTGCTGGAGGCGGCCGCTTCAGTGGAGGGGTGGAGAAAATATCGGGCGGCCCTCAGGGTGTCAACTGAGGGGGGGAAACGAGGCGGAGACCGCCAGCGGACGGGGATTGCGTTTTTGCAATCGACGGGGTAGACCTCCCTCGTCGTCGAGCGTCCCCGGATGGGCTCTCCGCTCCCGCCTCGGGAGCCGGGGCCCCTCCTCCACCGCCCTGGAGGTCCCGATGTCCTCGTTCCGACCGACCGCCGTCGCCCCCTCGGTCCCCGCCGACTGCCTCTCTCCGCCCTCTCCCCCGCCGGAGCCCACCGCACGACGACTTCTCCAGACACTTCGCGCGGTCTCCAGCCGCACGGAGGCGACGGGGGCCGCCCTATACCGATTCGAGGGACCGAGGGTCCCCGCCGAGATCATCGTGGGGATCGGCAGCGGACTCCCCCTCCAGCTCTCCCCCGGCTCCCTCAAGACAGCGCCCGGTGGCGTCTTCGAGGAGGGCCGCATCGCCGCCGTCGCGGCGGGGCCGCGTCCGGTGGTCCTCTTCTGCGCCGGGGAAGGAAACTCCCCTCCCCTGCCGATCCCTGCTGACCTGCTCCGGTCACTCGCGGAGGCGTGGCAGCTGGAGGCGGGGGGCGGAGAGGAGAAGGAGTCCGCCCCGACGCGCCCGCCGGGGTTCGCGGAGTTCATCGGCACCTCGCCGAATCTCCTGCGGACCCTCCAGCTGATCGAGAAGGTCGCGCCGACCGGCGTGTCGGTCCTCGTGCTGGGAGAGAGCGGGACCGGAAAGGAGCTCGTCGGGCGGGCGGTCCACCGGCACTCCCGCCGGACCGGGCGCTTCGTGAGCGAGAACTGCGCCGCGCTGTCGGACAGCCTCCTCGAAGGCGAGCTCTTCGGGACGGAGAAGGGCGCCTACACCGGCGCGAGTCGTGCTCGGGCGGGACTCATCGAGGAGGCGCACCACGGGACCCTCTTCCTGGACGAGATCGGAGAGATGGGCACCGAGCTCCAGAGCAAGCTCCTGCGGGTGCTTCAGGAGCGTGAGGTGCGCAGGCTCGGCGGGATCGACCCGAGGCCGGTCGACTTCCGGGTGGTCTGCGCGACGCACCGGGACCTCGATGATCAGGTCGAGCGAGGCCGCTTCCGAGCCGATCTCCTCTTTCGACTCGATGTCGTGCGCATCGAGCTCCCGCCGTTGAGAGAGCGCAAGGAGGACATCCCCCTCCTGGTCGCGCACTTCCTCGATGAGATCGCGAAGGGCCAGGGGGTCCCTCCGCCGGAGGTCGATCCGGACGCGCTGGCGGTCCTGCAGGCCGCCACCTGGCCCGGCAACCTGCGCGAGCTCCGGAACGAACTCGAGCGGGCCTGCGCCCTCACCCGGGAGGTGGTCACTCCGGATGACCTCTCCCCCCGGGTCCGCCACGACCCCCTCTCCCACACCCTCACCCGGCAGGTTCGGGAGCAGCTCGGGAACGACCTCGGGCGACTCGAGAAAGTCCTCTTCGGAGGAGTGATCCTCCAGGTGCTCCAGGAGGCGGGAGGGAACAAGGCGGAAGCCGCACGACGCCTCGGGATCCCCAAGACGAATCTCTACCGACGCCTCGATCGGTACGGAATCCCCCTGCACGGGGCGCTGCCGCACCGCTGAGGACGGCGCCCCGCCTCGCTGCCTCTCGTGTCGATCACCGGTGGTAGATGACGCGGGTCCCCGCCAGCAGGTCGTGGAGCGCGCGCTTGCTGCGCTGGAAGGGGACGATCCAGAGGCCGAAGCCGAGCGGGAGGACGGAGGCCCAGAAGAGCAGCGCCCGGGCGAGAGCGCGGAGAGGGCCGACCGACCGGCCATCGGTCCGAACCACCTTGAGGCCCAGCACCGTCTTGGCGAGCGTCCTTCCCCACAAGGCGTGGGTGAGGGCGAGGTACGCGCTGTAGGACATCAGGAAAATGAGCCCCGGGTGAGCCCCCCCGAGGCGGATCCGGAGGAGCAGGATCAGGGTGAAGAGGATCATCACCGGAGCGACATCCAGGACGGCCGCGCAGCCCCGGACGAAGAGGCCCGCCGCGACTGTCTTCGAGGGGCGAGACCGGGCCCCGACAGGGCGGGATGCGGACGCCGTCCCGACCTCTCGGCCGAGCTGCTCCGTGGGCGGAGGATTCGCATCACGAGCGCCACCGTCCGCTCCCCCGGCGTCGGCGGGAGGTTCGGAGCCAGCGGGGGTCGGCACGGGAGGAGGCCCTGCGCCCATCGCCGCGCGCACCTCCTCCGCCGACGCGAAGCGCGCCTCGCGACGGGTGTACAGACCTCGGAAGACGAGGTCGCACCACGGAGGGAGCCCCGGGACCAGCTCGCTCGGCGACTCCGCCCCCGCGGGGCGGCGTCCGGTCAGCAGCTCGAAGAGGAGAATGGCGACGGAGTACAGATCGGAGCGAGCGTCCGCCCCGCCCTGTCCGTCGCGGATCTCCGGCGCGATGTAGCCGATCGTGCCGCCGGTCGGTCCCGCATCGGTCCGGAGTGACGCGGAGAGCAGGATCGAGTGTCCCGCCACGGTATGCCCGAGGCCGAAGTCGGTGAGCTTCACCGAGCCCTCCGGAGTCAGGATGATGTTCTCGGGCTTGATGTCCTGGTGCACCACACCGCGGGTGTGGGCGTACTCGAGGACATCGAGGATCTGCTCGAGAATCGCCCGAACTTCCATCACCGGGAGCCTCCCCCGCTGTCGCAGGTGCTCGCGCAGGCTGATTCCGGGGACGAACTCGACCACGAAGTAGGGGGGGTCCGCGGACGTGTCCATGCCGAGGCAGCGGGCCACTCCCGGGTGGTCGAGAGAGGCATGGATGATCCCCTCGTTCGAGAGATCACGGATCGCGTCGGGATGCGTCGGCACCTTCACGGCCACGACGCGATCGCGCCATTGGTGATGGCGTGCCCTCCACACCTCGCCGAAGCCTCCCCGTCCGAGGGGCTCCTCGAGGATGTACTCGCTGATGCGGTCTCCAGCGCGGACCGTGATCATCGGAGCTGTCCCTTCATCGGCGTGACCTCTCGAGGAAGCAGAGCCACGCGTAGCTCGCCGCGAGGACGAGCGGCAGGTTCGCGATCGTGAGCGCCGTCCCCCACCCCCCGGCCGCGAGCCCCGTGAGCACGAAGCCCGCGAGGATTCCGGGAGTGGCGAGGAGGCTCCAGAGGAGCAGGTTCCCGGTGTTCGACTCCCGGTCGAGGATTCCCCGCGCGGCCCGCCGGAGCAGGAGCCACGGCAGCAGCAGAGCGAGGAGCCACAGGGACAGGCGCGCCACCGGCGAGGTCTGGAGGACCCTCCAGCGAAGGTACTCGTGGTCGAGCCACGAGTGCCGGACCTCCGCGGACTCGGCTCCCTCCGCGATGGGGATCCCGCTCCCCCGACGGTCCTCGAGATGCCAGGCGACACGGAGAGAGGTCTCCGCCTCGTCCTCCCGCCGATCAACGATCCTCACGCTCAGCCGCCAGGTCGAAGGAGACCCGGCACGCGCCGCGTCGACGGGGGAGCCGAGGAGGGAAGGGAGACGGGAGAGGAGCTCTCCGGGGAGCTCCTTCGCCGTCCGGGTCTCGGTCGGGACGCACGAGTCGAAGCGCCGCCCCCTCTCGATCTCACCGGTGAGGCGGGCGCGCAATGCGCTCCCCCGGTCACCGGGAATCTCCGGCAGGAGGAGCGAGACCTCGGCGCCGGGCTCGGGGAGGTCCCGTGCGATCGCCTGCGCGACCTGATCGTGAACGAGGGCGGACAGCGCGGGGAGCGGGGGGATCGGGGGATCGGAGGTGCCGCCCCGGACCTGAAGCCCGAGCGCCCCGCCGAGGACAAGCGCTCCCAGAATCCACCAGCGGGTGAAGGAGAGGCCCGGAATCATGATCCGCCCGCCTCTCCCACCGCGGCCTCGACCGCGATGGAGTGGATCTGATCGGCGAGCCGGATCCGGCGGAGAGGCTCGTCCGGCTCCCCCCACGACCAGACGAGGAGGCTCTGCCCGAAACGATCGACCGCCAGAGGGCCACCGGCTGAGGCTCCCACCCAGCGGATCGGATACCGACAGCGATACTCCCCGCAGACCTCCCCCCGGGGGTCCAGGGCGTGAACCGCGGGCTGGCGCGCTCCGACGAGACGGACACCGTCCTCACCCTGCGCGAGGGCGCTCGAGATCTGGTAGATCGGCCCGGTCGTGCGGAAGGGAAGCGGCTCCCAGGAGCCCGTCCCCGTCCGGGCGTGAAGCTCTCCCCCTCGGGTCCCGGCCCAGAGGTGGGGACCGCTTCCATGGAGGGACGTCACGCTCTCCTCAAGCTCACCCAGAGAGCGGACCTCGCCGGCGACATCGAGGTGAAGGACCTCCGCGCCATGGGAGAAGACCCAGCCCCCTTCCGGTGCCCGCTGGATCGCCCGCGTCGCCGTCCCGGGGACGAGGATCGGCGCGCCGGGATGGCGGGAGCTGAGCGGCGCGCCGCGATCCCAGAGGGTGACCGCGAGGCGGGAGTGAGTGCACACGACCTCTCCCTGGGAGAAGTCGACGGCGTTCGCGCCGAGCCGTCCCCTCTCGCCGGACCGGAAGGGATACACCTCCCAATGAGAGCCTTCAGGGCGGTAGAGGCCGACGCCTCCCTGCCCCCCCACCGCGATCACGGTCTCCCCGTCCTCCTCGAGGACGCGGACGGAGCGCAGGTAGCCAAGCTGCTCGGGGGGCAGGACCGGGCGCGCCTGCTGTTCCCCGAAGGCGGGATCACCCTCGATGCGATGAAGCGCGAGGCCGGCCGCGAGCCAGACCCGGCGGGTCGCGGGCAGGTCCGCGATGAGCGGCCGAAGCCCCTGCGGAGTCCGACCCTGCTCCAGTCGATCCTGCAGGGAGTCGAGGCGCTGCTCGAGGGCCGCGACCCTCGTCTCGCCCCCGGCGCGCGCCGCGAGCTGCTCCGGCGTGAGGTCCTTGTCGAGGAGCCGCTCGAGGAAGCGGTTGCGCTCCTCGGGTCCGTCCAGAGCATGAACGAGCGCGAGCCAGCCGTGGCTCTCGAAGGCGGCTCGCAGGCTCTCCGCGCGCTCAAGCTCCTGATCCAGCTTCTCTCGGTCTATCTCCACCGCGGCGGAGATGCGCTCGCGCTCGAGGCGCTGGCGCAGGCGCTGGCGGGCGAGGGAGAGCTCCTCGACCGCCCTCACGCGCTCCTCTTCCTCCTCCTTCTGCTGACGGATCCGCCGGAGGATCCCCTGCTGCTCGATGTGGGCATCGAGGCGGGCGAGCTCCTCGCGCGCGAGCACCTCTCCCTCCTCCTCCCGCTTCCAGAGCTCGACGAACTCGAGTCGCTCTCGGATCCGGTTCGCCTCCTCGCTCCGACGCCGCCGCTCCTCCCGGGCCGACTCCAACTCCGGGGAGGAAGCCCGGACGCGGATCGGCTCGAGGAGCCGAAGTCCGCGGTCGAAGAGAGCCTCCTGCACCTCGGGCGGGACTCGGGACAGCTCCAGCCCGATCTCCAGAGGGACGGGGGCGAGCCAGGAGAGCGCGGCCGCTCGGGTGGTCAGGGTCGGCTCCCAGAGGCGGGAGAGGACGCGGTCGAGCTCCTCCACCAGCAGACGGTCCCGCCCATCGATCGCGTCGGCGAGCAGCCGCATGCCGGTGCTTCCAGCGGGAGGATCGATGCGCACCTCGAGGTGGAGATCGGCCATCAGGCCATCCCGATCCTCCCGGCGCTCGACGCGGATCGTCATCTCGATCGGGGATCCCGGAACGACGATGCTCCGAGACCGAAGCGGCTCCCCGGGACGCAGAAGCACGCCACCGACTCCGAGAGAGAGACCCTGCTCTCCCTGGGCGACGCGGCCCGACTCCCGGATCTCGGCGATCCAGCTCCCCGGCTCGGCGCGGTTCCGGCTCACGTCACCTCACCTCGGTATCGGGAGAAGCGATCGAGGTCTTCCGGTCGGACGGAGGGTGAGACCTCCACGAGGTTGGAGAGGAGAAGCTCCTGGTCGATCGGGGCATCCCGGCCGGTGTCGATCGCCCGGCGGAACGCATCGTCCGCCGCCTTCCGGCAGAGGTTTCGAATGTCCGCGCCGCTGAAGCCCTCCAGGAGGGCGGCCACCCGCTCGAGGTCGAGGTCATCAGAGAGGGGACGATCCTCGAGATGGAGCTCGAGGACCCGTCGGCGCGCGGGTGCGTCAGGGAGCCCGACGAACACCCGCTCATCGAAGCGCCCCGGGCGGAGGATCGCAGGGTCGAGGCTCCACGGCTCGTTCGTCGCTCCGAGGAACAAGATCGCCCCTTCCTTGCCGCCGAACCCCTCGAGCTCGGCGAGGATCTGCGGCACCAGCCGAGCCATGACGCTGGAGAGGCTCTCCGTGCGTCGGGGGGCGAGCGCCTCGATCTCGTCGATGAAGATCACCGAAGGTGAGCGCTCCCGCGCCGCGGCGAACAGGGCCGCCATGTTCTGCTCCGCCTCGCCGACCCACTTCGAGAGGATCTCGGAGGGCTTCACCACGAAGAAGGAGCAGTCGGTCTCCCCCGCGATCGCGCGCGCGAGCAGGGTCTTCCCCGTCCCGGGCGGACCGTAGAGCAAGATACCGCCCCCGGGCTGGATCCCATAGCGCGCCGCGCGCCCGGGGTGCTGGAAAGGCTCGATGATCTTGAGTCGGACCTCCTCCTTCACGTCCTCGAGCCCCGCGATGTCGTCGAAGGTGACATCGGGACGCTCTCCGATCAGGAAGCGCTCCCCTCCCTCCGGGCTCGCCCCGGCCGGCTCGTCCGACTCGCGCCGCCGGGCGGCGCCCTCCGGTCGGCAGGAGGTCCCGCCGACCCGGTCCGCCAGCGCGACCAGCTCCCCCGCCCGCCGGGATCGCTCCTCCTTCAGCCGCCCATCGCTGGCGCGAGCGACCGAGTAGAGGTGCTCGGCCGACTTCAGGAGGCAGAACCGGGCGCGGTCGGCGTCCCCGCCACGATGCGCCTCGATCCCCTCCTTGCGGTACCGCTCGTAGTGGGTCAGGTGGAACTCCAGGCTCAAGGCTCAGTCCCTCCCGAGTTCCTTGCGGACCGCGGCGAGGCCCTCGTCGATCGCCTCGTCGAGCTCGCTCCTCGACTCCTCGGCGACCACCTCGTCCTCGATCATCCGATCGATCTCCTCGTCAGTGACCAGATCATCGGTCGTGCCCTCGTAGCCGAAGAGGCTGGAGGAAGAAGACTCGAGGAAGAGGTCCGCCCGCTCCTCCATCGTCTGGGCCCGGAGCATCGCGCGCTCGAACTCCTTCTGGGTCCGGGTGAAGTCCGTGGCCCCGAACATCTCCGAGATCGACCGGGAGAGCGAATTCATCGCTGTGGCGAACTCGGCGTGCGCCTCCGCCTGGTTCTTGATCTGGAGCGCCGTCTCGATGTTCAGGAGCTGACGCTCCATCGCCCGCTTCTGGATCGCGGTCCGCTGCAGGGCCGAGCGGAGGAAGCGCAGCTGCTCCTGAGAGCCCATCCGCATCGCCCGCCGGGCCTTCTCGAGGTACTGCTTCTCGTTTCGCTCGAGGTCGCGGATGTTCCGGCGGATCGAATTGATCCCCTTCCGGATCCTGAGCTCCCGCTCGATCCTGCGATCCTCGGCCGACTTGAAGAGGCCCATTCATCTGCTCCGTTTCCTGATTGGCGCCGCCCCGTCCGGGTCAACGCTCCGGCTCCGCCTCGAACCGCCGAAGCAGCTCGTCTTCGCGGGTCCGCGCCTCATCGGCCTCCCCCGCCCTCTCGACCTCGCTGATCGAGTCGAGCTCGGCGAGGAAGAGAGCCTTCTCGGGGTCGCTCTTCCTCTCCTCGTCTCCGCTCTCGAATTGCTCCAGGACCTCGTCCCACTCCTCAAGGCGACGAAGCTGCTCATCCCGATCGAGGAGCGCACGCTCCATCAGCCCGGAGGCCCGCAGTCGATCGAGGAGGCTCCGGGCTCCGTCGCGGTTCCGCTTCTGCTCCAGACGCTCCAGCGCCCGGATCGTCCTGCCGAGGGCGAGTGCCTCGAGGTTGTGCAGCCGACCCTCCCGACGCAGGTCGACTCCCTCGGAGCGATGCTGCTTGAACTGCTCCCAGAGGTAGTCCACCTCGAGCGGGTTCCCTTCCTCCCGGGAGCGCTTCATCCGATCGACCAGCTGACGACGCTGGCGCTCCCAGCGTCGGATCCCGACCCGACTCCGTCGGCGCTCCCGCTCGACCTCGCCGAGCGTTCCCCGGAGGGACTCGAGATCGGGCTCCGCGCTCGTGCTGAAGAGCTTCCGAAAGAGGGACATCAGACTTCGGCTCCTTCCTCGGGGCTCGAGGTCGGGCTTGAGGTCGGGCTCGACGCAACCGCCTCGACTCTCGCACCCGAAGCCGCGACCGGGGGCGACGGCCGGGGAGCCGTCTTCGCGTCGGCGGCCGGGACGCCCACCGCGCTCTCCGTGACCGACGGCATGCTCCCCAGAATCTCCGCCTCGATGGCGCGAAGCTCGGCCGCGTCATCCAGGCCGTGCGGGAGAGGTGAGGTCGCGAGGTCCTCGGATTCGAGGACGCTCGAGTAGTGCCCCAGCTCCTCCTCGTACTCGAGGAGGATCGCATCGATCCGCTCCTCATCGAGTCCGCGCAGCTCCATGGCGCCGAGCGCCTGGACCTTGCCGACGAGGTGGTGCTGGAGGTTGATGTTGCGGTTGAAGATCCGCAGTCGCTCCTCGAGATTGTCCATCTGCTTTCGAAGACGACCGATGCGGCGGAGAGTGTTGTTCCTGCTGCGGTCGGGGAGGTCTCCCTCCCGTACCCGGCTCTTCTCCCGCTCCTCCACCACCTCGAGCGCCTCGATCTCCCGGTGGATCCGGTCGATCTCCAGCTCGTTGCGGGTGATGAGCTCGTCGAGCCCTCCGAGCATCTCCTGTGGCGTGGTCGCCCGGGCGAGGATGTCCCGTGCCTCCACGGGGATCTCCTTGCCGCCGAACAGTCGTCGAATGCGCTCCATGGCCATCGCTACTCCTAGAATCGATCCCGCTTCAGGAGCTCCCGGCCCGAGATCTCGGTGATCCGCAGGCGGGAGTCCTCCTGGGTGACTTGCTTCATCGCGAGCGCGAGCACATCCCGCGTCAGACCGTTCCGGTCGAGGAACGACTCGACCTCCACATGACCGCCCGGGATTCTGAGCTCGGGGTCCTCGAGGAGGGCGTAGAAGGCCCGCTGCACCTTCTCCTCCAGAGTCTCCGGATCGAAGACGGGAAGAAGGGCTTGCAGCGGCTCGGGCAGGGAGTGCGCCCGGCGCCAGGCTCCCTGCTCCGATCGCTCGACGAGAACGACGGCGTGCCGCTCCCCCCGGGGCGGTGCGCGCAGGACGCTCTCCTGCCATCCGGAGGTCGAGTGGACACCGAGGACGAGGAAGGCGCCCGGGCGGGCGTGGGCACGAATCCGCTCCTCCACGGCGCGGGCGTCGAGCGGTCCGGCGCCCCCCCCACGGGTGGCGAGGTCTCGGATGGGGCTCGCCACGAGGGCCGCGACGATCAGCCGCGGCGGCTTCTTCCCGAAGAGTCCTCCTCGAGGAAGGGAGAAGTGCGCCCCGCGGTCATGAGGGAGGCGCTCGAGGAGCTCGCGGTCGTACAGACCGACCTCCTTGAGGACATCGACCACCCTCTGGTACGGGTCGTCGACCTGCAGGTCGATGAGACCGGGGCGATTGACGTGGGATCGCTTCTCGAGGGGGCTGGGAATGCGCTCGAGCTTCTCAAGGTTCCTCTCGAAGCGCCGGAGGAACCGCTCTTCCTCCTCTCGAGCGCGCTCGATCCGTTGCTCATGGGCCCGCTCCGGCTCGGACGGGGCTCCGCTCGTCGGGCGCCCCCCGGGCTCCCTGTCGTCGGGCTCCCGGGCCGCGTCGGGAGAGAGCCAGATCGGGGACCCCGCGTCATCGGTCGACCACTCCGCACGCCGCGTCAGATCATCGAGGAACTCCGTGATGATCACTTCATCGACCGCGCGAGGTCCCGGCTCCCCCGCGCGCGCGTGGGGGTAGTCGGTGCAGGTCCCGGCGAGGGTCTCGAAGAAGGTCGCCACGAGCCAGTCCCGCTCCACCCGATGTCGATCGCTCCGCGTCGACTCCTCGTAGAGCAGCCCGAGCTTCTCCGCGAGGAGGCCGGGGTCTCCGCGAAGGGCTCTCAGCAGCCCGCGGATCTCCCCGAGGCTCCGACCGAACCGCGACTTCATGAGATGGATGGAGAAGAGCAGCGGGAGGATCTCGGCCCGGGGGAGGACCGGTACGTTCCCCCGCTTCACCGGGGTGGGGAGCACTCCCTCGTTCACGTAGAAGCGAAGGGTCCGGACCGAGGTGGGATAGCCCCGCTCCGTCGTAAGCTCCTCGATTTCTGCGTAGGTGAGGAGATCGGACGCCTCGACGCTGAGCTGCGCTCCGATCCTCTCGACTCGCGACTCCGCCATTCGGAGCCTCCCTCCTTGAGCTGACACCACCTGACAGTGGTGGACAGCGGAGGGAAGCAACCGCGGGGCCAGAGGGAGGCGTGTGGGGCGAAACCACGACAAACCCGCGTGGAATCCCCGCTTGGGCGCACGACGTGCCCCGGGGAGATGGTGCGCGGAGCCACGCGGCGGGCTCGGGGACCAACGGTTGGTCCATGGCACCGCCCCGCCCGGTCACCGAAGCGCGGTGCTGGTGCGCGCTACTGAAGGTCCTGGATCTGGGCGATGTACGGGAGATTCCGGTAGTAGCCCTGATAGTCGAGACCGTAGCCGACCACGAACTTCCCCGGGATCCGGAACCCGAGGTAGTCGATCGTCGACAGCTTCACATTGTTCTCCGGCTTGTGGAGGAGCGCGCACACCTTCACCGAGGCCGGGTTCCTCGCCTGCAGGTTGGCCCGGAGGTACTGCAGGGTGAGTCCGGTGTCGACGATGTCCTCCACGAGGATCACATGCCGGTTCGAGACGGAGTTCGCGAGGTCCAGCTCCAGCTTGACCTCTCCCGAGGTGACGACGTTGTTGCCGTAGCTGGAGACCCGGATGAACTCGGTCGTCACCGGGAAGTTCATCCGTCGGGTCAGGTCCGCGACGAAGATGAACGCCCCCTTGAGGACGCAGATCACCACCGGATCCTTGTCCCGGAAGTCCGCCGCAAGCTCCTGGGAGAGCTCCTCGATCCGCTTCTGGATCTCCTCCTCGGAGATGAGGACGGAGAGTCGGTGGGAAGGGAGAGGCGGAGCGGGGATCAGGGGCTGGGAGTGCGGCGTGGTCACCGTCTTCCTCCTTCGTCGGTTGAGGTCGGGTGCGGGGGCTGGGGAGAGGCAACCGGAGGGGCGGGGCGGCTCCCCGGGTCAGACCCAGGAGTTGTTGAGGATCTCACCGAAGCCTCCACCGCCCGGCACGATGTACTGGTGCTCGTCGAGGCCCCTCTCGTCGCTCCAGCGCTCCCCGGGGGTCGCCTCGAAGACCTCCGGCGCGCTCATCCCCCGGTCGAGGCGAATCGCGTAGATCTCGACATCCGGCGCCGCCTCGTGAACGGTCCGGATGTACTCGGGCGTGACGATGAGGTGAATGTGGATCACCTTCTCGGGAGGACCCTCCACATGCTCCCCGTAGTACCGGAGGGCCTGGACGAGGGAGGAGCCGGTGGCCCCCATGGGGTCGGGGATGATGAGGATCCGGCCACGAACGCTGCCCCCGATCTTGCTCCCGTGGATGCGAGCTCCCGTCACCTGCCCGTCGGCGTCGGTCACCCGGTCCATCACGAGGTGATCCTGACGGACGGCGGCGGGGTCGAGGAACTGGTTCAGCATGTGGAAGCAGATGTGGGAGGGGAAGGTCCCGGCGCGAGCGATGTTCACCGTCACGACCGGCGTGGTGGGGTCGATGGAGATGCCGTGGTAGCGCCCCCGATCGGTGCTCTCCACCATGCGGGTGTCCACCGTGCGAAGCAGGCGGGGGAACTCCTGATTGAAGACCCGGACGAGGAGGCTGCGGTAGCAGTTCTCGATGATGTCGTTCACCCGAGGCTGGACCGTGTCGGGAGAGCAGAGGACGGCGAGCTGCGTCAGGAGGTAGGGCTCGGGGATGATGTGGACCTTGTCACCGTACTCATGCTGCAGCTCCCACGGGCGGTAGTCGAGCGACTCGTAGACCTTCTCCTGCATCTCAGCTCCTTCCGCGGTGGGGATCCGTGGCGGCGGGGGCGCCGGGTCCGAAGGGGGGCACGAAGGGGTCCGGGAGTAGATCCGAGAGCCGGACTCGATCCACCTCGTCTCCGTCGGAGATGAGGACGACCGGATCGGCCGCGAACTCGCGGATCACCTGGAGACAGGCACCACAGGGCCTCCCCCCGCTCGCGGCCGCTCCCCTCGGTCCCGCCGCGACGGCGATCGCCGAGAGCTCGGCCCTCTCGTCGGGCGGCGTCTCCGTGATCCAGCGGAAGATGGCGATCCGCTCCGCGCAGACGGTGAGGCCGTAGCTCGCGTTCTCGACATTGGATCCGGGGATCACGCGGCCGTCCGAGAGGAGGAGGGCCGAGCCGACCGCGTACTCGGAGTACGGAGCGTGGGCGTGGGAACGAGCCCCCTCCGCCGTCCGCACCAGCTCTCGGTGCTCGGCGATCAGCGCTTCATCGTCCTTGCGCAGGCGCATCGGTTCCCCTCTTCCCTCTGCCCCGAGCGTGTCGCCGGGACTCCTTCGAGCCCTGGAGATTCTAGCAATGTCGGGCGGGAGGAATAGAGGACCCGGGAAGCCGGAGAGGGATGGGGAGCTCCTCAGCTCCCGTGCGGAGTGAGGAGGAGGGAGGGGATCTCGTCACAGGAGGGGTCGAGAAGCCAGTCGCTGGCGCCGGGGGGCGTCGGTCCCCCGGCCGGGGCTTCTCCCCCCTCCGCCCGCCTGCGCGTCGACGAGAGGATCTCCGCCAGGAGAGGGGCCTCGGGATCGTCGAGGAGCGCCTCCGCGATCTCGCCGCGCAGCCGAGAGAGAGCGTCGGTCTCACGCCCCAGCAGGGCGAGGCTCCCCCAGACGGCAAGGGCGGAGGCATCTCTCGGACTCTCCGAGAGACGCTCCGTGCAGAGAGCGTGAAGGTGTGGGCCTCCCGTGGTCCCGAGGTGCCGGGTCTCGTCCCAGACCTGCTCGAGCCAGCGGGGCTCCAGACGGAGCGCACGCTCGATGGCGAGGGCCCCGAGCTCCAGGTCTCCCGTGCCGGCGACGGCCAGCCCGAGGAGCCAATGTGTCACGGCGCTCTCCTCCGCCTCCAGAGAGACGGAGTAGAGCAGCTCCGCCGCCTCCTGCCAGCGGCCTCCCCGTAGGAGTGTCCAACCCTCACAGAAGCGGAGTTCGACCGGGTGGAGCGCGGCCGCGAGGTCGGTGGGTGCCGCGGCCTCGACCCAGACGCCCACCGTCCGCGGAGAGCGACACTCTCGGAACCCGACGTCCGAGGAGAACCAGTAGGCGGATGGACCGTAGACTCCGATCCAGCCGGTGCGGACGACCCGAGTCCGGTACCACCAGGGGCTGCAGTAGCTGAGGGGGCGGAACGGGAGCCGCCAGGCCGGGGAGCACCAGTACCCCACGGGCTCGTAGCAGGAGGTGTAGTAGTAGGAGCAGGCGGGCACCGTCGTGTAGCTCAGCGGGGTCCAGCGCACTCCACCTCCCCAGGAGACGGTGAAGGACCAGGGGCTCCAGCCCCAGCCTCCCCAGCACCACCAGGGGCCCCCCCAGCCGCTCGAGGTGTGGGACCAGGGGTGGGAGTGATGGACCGGAGGCAGCGGAACGAGATCGCCTCCCCCCGGCAGCGAGGGGACCGGGACCGTCGGAGTCGGGGCTCCCCCTCCCCGGGCGTCGCGTCGGGGAGGAGGCAGAATGCCCGGTGAGCCTCCTCGAGGGATGCTCCCCACCCCGACCGCTTCGGAGTCTCTCGCGGCGCCGCGCGCGAAGGGCTTCCCCGAGGCTCTTGCATCGAAGCGGCCCGCCGCCGCTCGGGCGTTCCCGCGGAGGGACACTCCCGCGACGGAGTCCAGGCCATAGCGCCGCCGAACCTCGTCGACCGAGGGGGTCCCCCCGTCGAGCCCGAAGCGCTCGCGAAGAGAGGAGCGCAGGCCGGAGGGATCGCTCTCCGGCTTCCCGCGGACTGAAGTCCCGCCCAGCGCTGGCCCGGTCGAAGTCACCGGCCTGCGCTCCGCCCGCGGGAGACGCGAGCGGGAGGAGGTTTCCGGAAGGACCCGGACCCGGCTCGGGCTCCGCGGAGCCGCGGAGCGCCCTGAGCTGCCGGGGAGAACGACCGGAGAGGACCGACGAGAGGAAGCTCGTGGCTGGACTCGCGGGCCCTGCGGCAGGGCCTGGCGCGGCTGAGTCTGGCGCGGTTGAACCTGGCGCGGTTGAACCTGGCGCGGTTGAACCTGGCGCGGTTGAACCTGACGCGGTTGAGCCTGGCGCGGCTGAGCCTGGCGCGGCTGCGTCTGGCGCGGCTGCGTCTGGCGCGGCGTGACGCGGGGGGCGGGCGTCGCGCTTCGTTGCGGGCGAGAGGAGGGGCTGGAGGCGGCGCCGGCCCGAGACGGGCGGGACTGCGCCATGAGATCGGGAGCCACTCCGAGAGCGAGGAGCGCGACGAAGACGCGAAGGATGACCCCGGGACTCGGCGGAGCGGTGCTCCCCGACACCGAGGCGCGAAGGCCTCCGGCTTGATCGGCTTCCTTGTGGTCGTCCTGCATGGTGCACCTCCCCGCTCGCGGTCCCTGTCCCTGGTCCTCCGGGTGGCTGCTCATGGTAGCACGAGCCTGGGCCCCGATCCCGGAGTCTCCGGGGGGGGACGCGGAGCGGCGGTCGGTATTCAAGGAGATTCCGGGGGCTCCCTCAGGAGGCGTCCCCGAGAATCAGGCTCTGAGGAGAGATCTCCGGGTCGGGGCGCGCGCCGGGCAGCAGTCGACCGAAGACCCGCGGTAGCTCGATGCGGACCGTCGCGCCGTGCCCCTCCCCTTCGGAGTCGAGTCGAATCGTCCCTCCGTGGCTCCGGACGGCCTGATGGGCCAGGGAGAGCCCGAGGCCGCTCCCCTTCGAGTGATTCCCGAGGTCCCCCGCAATCTCGAGGGGTCGGAAGATCGCGTCCCGGCGGGAGCGGTCGACGCCGACACCATGATCGATCACCTCGAGCGCGCAGCGATCTCCACGACCCTCGATCCGGATCAGGATCTCGCCGCCCGCGTGAGAGAACTTGACCGCGTTGTCGAGGACACGCTGCAGGACCCTCACGAGGATCGACTCATCCCCCTCGATCCGGGAGTCTCCCCGACTCTCGACGCGGATCGAGACCTGCCGTGACTCGGAGGGCTCCGCCACGAGGTCCTGCGCAGTTCGCACCACGCTCTCCAGCCGGACCGGGCTCACCACCGGATCGATGGAGCTGGAGAGCCACTGGAAGAGCTCCATGAGATCGTCCACGAAGGTCTGGATCTCGCGCCCCGAGGTGCGGATCTGCTCGGCGAGGCTCTCCTGCTCCGAGCGGTCCTCGCAGAAGCCGTGACTGATCAGCTCGGCGAAGCCGAGGATCGAGGTGAGCGGAGTGCGGATCTCATGGCTCATCAGGGCGATGAAGGTGCTCTTCATCCGGTCGAGGCTCTTGAGCTCCTGATTGAGGGTGCTCAGCCGGACGAGAGCATCGGAGAGGCTGCGGGTCTTCTCCTCCACCTTCGCCTCGAGTCCGGCGATGAGGCGGCGGTTCTCCTCCTCGAGATCGAGCTCCCGACAAGCCCGTGCGAGCGCGGAGTCGAGCGCACCGAGCAGGCGCTCGGTCGAGCCCTTCACCAGATAGCAGGTCGCGCCGAGGTTCAGGGTGTCGGCCGCGAGCTGCTCGCTCCCCGAGGCGGTCATGAAGATCGTGGGGACCGCGAGGGAGGCGCCGCTGATCAGGGAGAGGAGATCGAACCCGCTCAGGTCGGGGAGCTCGTGGCTGATGATGCAGAGCTCGTGCCCCCCCGCGAGGACCCCCTGCCACGCGGACATCCCGTCCGCATACGCCCGGACCTCGAAGCCGCGGGTCTGGAGGTGACTCTGGATCTCTTGGCGACGAGCGGCGGACTCGTCGGCGAGGCAGACGGTGCGCATCCGGCTCCCGGGCTTGTGGGTGACACGGGGGCCCCTCCCCCATCAGGAAAGTCTACGATGCCCCCACCGAACCGACCCCCACCACCAGAGGAGGGCCGCAACGCCGATCCCCACTCCATCCGCCAGAAGATCGGCAAAATCGGGCGTACGGCCGGGCACGAGGCCCTGATGCAGCTCATCCCCGGCCGCCACGAGGAGGGCGGCGGCCGCCGCCCCCGGGATCCACTCCCCGGGCCGAGCCCGCCAACCCCGCCAGCCCCGAAAGCACGAGAGGAGCAGCGCATAGGCGATGGCATGGGCGACCTTGTCCCCCCCCGCCGCGGCGGCGGGCAGGGTCGGCAGCTGGGAGGGCGTCCGGGAGGAGAGGAGCTGGAGCCCGCCGATCGCGAGGAGAGGGAGGAGGAGGCCGAGGAGCCTCATCGCGGCCCATCGAGACAGTGCTCGAGAACCGCGGCCCGCACCTCCACCCCGTGGCGCACCTGGTCGAGGATGCGGGAGCGCGGTCCGTCCGCCACCGCGTCAGAGATCTCGACCCCGCGGTTCATCGGACCGGGGTGCAGCACGACCGCGCCGTCCGGCATCCGGCCCAGCCGCTCGGCGTGGAGCTGGTACCGCTCCACGAAGCCATCGAGGTCGAGGGAGACCTCCTCCCGGATCCGTTCGCGCTGGATCCGGAGCATCACGATGGCGTCCAGCTCGGGGAGCAGCGGATCGAGCTCGGCGCCGCGCTCGACTCCGTCGGGCACGCTCTCGCGCTGCAGCTCGGGCGGAGCCACCAGGTGGACCTGAGCGCCCGCGAGGGAGAGCGCCACGACATCCGAGGCGGCGACCCGGCTGTGCCGGACATCCCCGACGATCGCGATCCGGCGTCCGGCGAGGTCTCCGAGCTCCTCCTCGAGGGTCAGCCGGTCGAGGAGTCCCTGGGTCGGATGGGCGGTCGTCCCGGCCCCGGCGTTGATCACCGCTCCCGCGGCGATCTCCGCCACCTGGCGAGGCATGTCGTCCTCCCCATGACGAAGGACGAAGCCGTCCACCTCCATCGCCTCGATGGTCCGGATGGTGTCGGAGAGGCTCTCGCCCTTGCGAAGGCTGGAGGCATCTCCATCGAAGTCGATGACGCGCGCTCCGACCCGCCGCGCGGCGAGCTCGAAGGAGATCCGGGTCCGGGTGCTGGGCTCGAGGAAGAGGTGGACCAGCTCCCGCCCCGCGCAGAGTCTCTCGCGCTCGGCGCGGGGGAGCTGTCGCAGCTCGCGAGCCCGCTCGAGGATCCTCTCGATCCCCGCAGCACCGAGGGAAGCGAGATCGATCAGGTCCTTGGGCATGCGGTTCACCTTCCCTCGGGAGTCTGCGTCAGGGCCGGGGGGAAGGCGGCCCACAGGGAGACGGGGATGCACTCCGTCGATGGGGTCGCGCCGCTTGCCTCCAGGAGCCCCTGAAGGGCTTCGGCCCGCGCTGCGGTGAGGGGCGCGACCTCCTCGGGGAGATCCTCTCCGCCGAAGAGCGCGGTTGCAACGGCTCCGCGCAGCGCGGCCAGTCCTTCCCCCTCCCGGGCGGAGACCTGGAGGTCGACCGCCTCCGGGGGGGAGCCGGGGAGGTCGGCCTTCGTCCCCACCCGAAGCACGGGACCGGTGCACTCGGCGGGGAGCGAGATCCCCGCGCCATCGCGAGGGACGAGGAGCAGCACCAGGTCCGCCGACGCGGCAGCGGTCAGCATGCGTCGGACCCCCTCCGCCTCTAGGACATCCCCGCTCCTCCGGATGCCCGCTCCATCCACCCACCGCACGGGACGGTCGGCCACGACCCCCGGAGCCTCGATGCGATCCCGCGTCGTGCCCGGTCGTTCGGAGGTCACGACGCGCTCCGCGCCGAGGAGCCGGTTCAGCAGGGTGCTCTTCCCCGCATTCGGGGCTCCGAGGAGGGCGATGGTCGGGGGACGCTCGAAGGCCGAGACCGCCCTCCGTCGCCCGAGGATCGAGACGAGCTCCTCCCGCGTCGGAGGCGTGCTCCGAGCGAGGAAGGCGTCCCAGGCGCGAGCCTGCGCGAGCAGGTGACTCCCGGATCGCGCGCTCGGCGCCCGAGCGGCCAGGAGGAGCAGCTCCCGATCGACCGCAAGCGGAGACACTCCGGCCGCGTCCCGCGTCCATCCTCGCGCCTCGAGGTCGGCGAGCACCCGGTCGACGATCAGGGGGCTGCCGTGGAGGGTCAGGAGCGCCTCATCGCTCGCGACCCCGAGGCAGAGACCGTCATCGAGGATCTCCCCGGTCCGGTCCCGCAGCCGCCCGTGGCTCGCCCCGCCCGGAATCAGGCGACCATCGAAGAACTCCGGCATCGAGGCGGCAAGGTCGCTCCCTCGGAGGGAGAGAACGGCGAGGGCCCCTCGACCGGGAGGGGAGAGGAGGGAGACTCGAAGGGGAGCCGCAGGACGGGAGCCGCTCATGAGGTCGCCTCGAGCGCGGCGAGCAGCCCGAGGTGGGTCAGAAGAGGTTCGACCCGCTCGATCTCGGGGAGGTACTGCGCCCACTGCTCCGCATCGCCCCCCGTCGCCACGACCGGAGCGGGCTGCCGCCCCTCTCCCTGTCCGACCCAGGCCCGGATCCGCCCGATGTGGTGGGCGACCCCTCCGCGCAGGAGGCCCCCGACGCCCCGGGCGATGGCGGACCGCGTCTCGTGGCCGACCGCGGGGTCCCGGGGATCGGGGCTGGGCTCCACCTCGGGGAGTCGAGCGGTTCCTTGAACGAGGGACGCGGAGAGGAGGGTCGCCCCGGGGAGGATCACCCCCCCGGCGAAGCGCCCCGCCGCATCCACCGCGTCGATCGTGATGGCCGTGCCGAAGTCGACGAGGACCGCCGGTCCCCCGGGCGCCTGCGTCGTCCAGCCGAGCGTGTTGAGGAGACGATCGACCCCGATCCTCTCGTGTCGGGTGACCTCGGGGGCGATCGGGACCTCGAGGTCCGCCGCGGAGAGGAAGGTCCGAGGGGGCTCACCCTCCGGGCGGGGCTGGAGCAGGAGCGCGCTCACCGACTCCCGCTCGACGCTCGCGATCCCCACCCGGGCGGAGCCGCGCCACGCGTCGACGAACACCTCGGGCGGACCACCCCCGCGAAGCTCCGCGTGAGCGATCCGCCCTCGGACCCCGGGGACTCCCGCCTCCCAAAGGACCCACGCCGCGGTGGAGTTCCCGACATCGATGGTGAGCGCTCCCGGCACCCGGCCTCCGTTCCGGCGAGATCATACCGATCCCGGGCGGAGAGCGGACCCCGATCGGCCCCGGACGCGACGAGGGCCCCCGACCGCGGGGAGCGGTCGGGGGCCCTCGGGGAGCATGTCCGGGTTTCTCCCGATCAGTAGTCGAAGTTGAAGTCTGAGGCGACGGTCCCCTTGTAGACCCCACGGAGCTCCATCTGCAGCTCGTCGGGAAAGTCTGCGTTCCCGACGGCGTCCTCGATGGTGATCTGGTCCGCCTGGAAGAGACGACGGAGGCTCTGGTTGAAGGTCTGGCTCCCGTAGTACTCCCCCTCCTTGATCGCGTTGTAGAGCTCCGGGGTCCGACCCTCGCGGAGGAGCTCACGGATCGTCGGAGAGTTGATCATCGTCTCCAGCGCGGGGACCCGGCCGCGACCCTCCTTGTAGGGAACGAGGCGCTGACTCACGACCCCCTGCAGAACGAGGGAGAGCTGCAGGCGGATCAGCTCATGCTGGTGTGGAGGGAAGTAGTTGATGATCCGCTCGACGGTCTGGGTCGCGTTGATCGCGTGCAGCGTCGAGAAGACGAGGTGCCCCGTCTCGGCCGCCGAGATCGCGGCCTCCATCGTCTCGCGGTCGCGCATCTCCCCGATGAGGATCACATCCGGAGACTGACGCAGAGCGTGCCGGAGCGCGCTCGGGAAGTCCTGGGTGTCGATCCCGATCTCGCGCTGATCGATGATGGACTTCTTGTCACGGAAGACGAATTCGATCGGGTCCTCGATGGTGATCAGGTGCCGATTGAAGTTCTGATTGATGAAGTCGATCATCGTCGCGAGGGTCGTCGACTTTCCCGAGCCGGTGTTCCCGGTCACGAGGACCAGGCCGCGCTTCTCCTTCGCAAGGTTCATCAGGATGTCGGTCGGCAGGTTCAGCTCATCGAAGTTCGGCACCTGGCTGACGATGTGGCGGAAGACGAAGCCCATCTGCCCCCGCTGGTGCAGGATGTTCACACGGAAGCGGCCGATCCCCGGCAGCTCGTAGCTCGTGTCGACATCCAGCGCGTGCGGGAGCGGCTCGCGGCGGGAGTCCTCGATGATCTCGAAGATCTCCTGCGCGTCCTGCGGGGCGACCTCCTCGGTGTCGAGGAAGTGGATCGCGCCGTCGATGCGGAGGGAGGGCGGGGCCCCGACCTTCACAAAGAGGTCGGACGCCTTCTCGACGACCATCTTGCGCAGCATCTCGTGGAATTCCATCGTCCCTCCGGATCGTTCGCGGGAGCGGCGGGAGGAGGCTCTCCTCCGCCGGCGTTCCCGTCGGCCGCTCTCAGTTTCCCGGGCTCCCCCTCCCCCGGGCCGCATGGCCACGACGGATGGAGACGCCTGAGAAGACTAGCCCGGAGATGGGGATGTCGTCGAATCGCCCGGGGGGCTCAGGAGGGCTCGACCCCGGCTTCAGGGTCGAGAACGGCCGGAATGCGCTTCCACAGGGCCTCCAGGACCCGGGGAATGCCGTGCCCGGAGACCCCGGAGATCCAGGCCACCGGCTCCCCCAGTCGGCGTTGGAGCTCCTGACGAAGGGGCTCACGCTCCTCCTCGGCGACGAGGTCCGCCTTGTTCAGGACCGTGAGCTTCGGACGCGTCTCGAAGACCGACGAGTACTGCCGGAGCTCCTCCCGGATCACGAGATGCTCGTGGAGCAGCGTGTCGAGGTCGCGCCCATGGGGGTCGAGCAGATGGAGGAGCACCCGGGTCCGCTCGAGATGCCGGAGGAAGTCGAGGCCCAGCCCGACCCCCTGATGCGCACCCTCGATGATCCCGGGGATGTCCGCCACGACGATGCGGCGCTCCGCGTCCAGCTCGACGATGCCGAGCTGCGGCGCGAGGGTGGTGAACGGGTAGTCGGCGATCCGCGGGTGGGCCGCGGAGACCCGCGAGAGGAAGGTCGACTTCCCTGCGTTCGGGAGGCCGAGCAGTCCGACGTCGGCGACGAGCTTCAGCTCGAGGGAGAGCTCCCGCTCGATCGGCTCGCCGCCGGGCGTCCATTCTCTCGGGGCCTGATGCGTCGCGGTCTTGAACCCCTCGTTCCCACGCCCGCCCTCGCCCCCCTCGGCGACGACGAACTCGAGGCCAGGGCGGTCGAGGTCGACCACGAGGCTCCCGCTCTCCCGCTCCCGGACGACGGTCCCCACCGGCAGGGGGATCCGCAGGTCATCGCCGGAGCGTCCGGTGCAGCTGCTGCCTCCCCCCTGCTGGCCCGAGCGGGCCCGATAGAAGCGCGCACGCCCGATGTCGAGGAGGGTCGAGATCTGGGAGTCGGCGACGAGGATCACATGGCCGCCACGGCCGCCATCCCCTCCGTCGGGGCCGCCGCGCGGGACATACTTCTCCCGTCGGAAGGAGACGCAGCCATCCCCTCCCCGTCCGCTGCGGACATGGAGCAGGGCCTCATCGACGAATCGCATGCCTCGGGCCATCGAATTCCTCGTCGTGCCGGCGCCCCGAATGGACACGAAGGCGGGGGCGCATCCATGCGCCCCCGCCTCCGTCGGTGAACTCTCGGATCAGGCGTCGACGACGTGGACCCGGCGCTGTGTGCCGAACTCCACCACGCCGTCGGTGAGCGCGAACAGGGTGTAGTCCCGTCCGAGCCCGACATTCTTGCCCGGTCGGAACTTGGTGCCGCACTGCCGGACGATGATGTTGCCCGCCTGCACGGCCTGTCCACCGTACTTCTTGATTCCACGGTGCTGGGGGTTGGAGTCGCGACCGTTGCGCGACGCTCCCTGACCCTTCTTGTGCGCCATGTCTTCTCCTCCGTCGGATCGATCTCCGGTGAAACGGGGCTCAGCCCTCGATCTTTGCGATCCGGACCTGGGTGTACTTCTGACGGTGTCCGCGACGGGTCCGGGAGTTCTTGGTGCGGCGGAACTGATGGAAGATCAGCTTCGGCCCCTTGTACTCCCCGATGACCTCGGCGACGACGCGGGCCCCCTCGACGAGAGGCTGCCCGATCCGCATCTCCTGCCCCTCCGGCTCGATGCTCAGCACCTCGCCGAACTCGACGTTGGAACCCGGCTCGCCTTCCCGCAGGTCGACGAGGAGCGTGTCCCCTTCGGCGACCCGGTACTGTCGGCCGCCGTCTCGGAAGATCGCGTGCATTCCCTGAACTCCTTCATCGGGGTGGAGGAGGTCCTCACCCGCCCGGGTCTCGCCCCTTCATCGGGCGCGCCCTCAATCCCTGTCGCTGCCCCCGCGGAACTCGATCGAGTACCGCCCGGGTCCGAGGTCGTCCGCTTCGAGGACGACGATGCGCTTGCCGGTGTGCTCCTCCAACTGTTGGAGGTCCTCCCGGCGACGGTCGCGCAGGAGCTGGAGGGCATCCCTCCGAACCCGAACGACCGCCTCATCGCACCCCTCCTCCGCGAGACCGCGGCGGAGGTGGCGCAGGATCCCGGAGGCGAGGCTCCGGGCGTTCCGGATCGTGCCTCTCCCCTCGCAGGTCGGGCAGACCTCGCGGGCGACCCGCTCCTTCGAGGGGCGGAGGCGCTGACGGGTCAGCTCGATGATCCCGAACCGCGAGAGGCGACTGAACCAGGTCTTCGCCCGGTCGGAGCGCACCACCTCACGGAAGTGCTCCTCCAGACGGGTGCGGTTCTCCGCCTCGATCATGTCGATGAAGTCGCAGACGACGACCCCACCCATGTCCCTCAGCCGGAGCTGCCGGGCGATCTCGCTCGCCGCCTCGAGATTGATCCTCAGCGCCGTCGCCTCGAGGTCCTTTTCACCCCGGTAGCTGCCGGAGTTGACATCGATCGCGACGAGGGCCTCGGTCTCATCGATGACGATGGACCCCCCGCTCGGGAGCGGTACCCTGCGATCGTAAATGGTGTCGATTTCGGTCTCAACGCGAAATCGGGAGAAGAGCGGGAGGGGGCCCGCCGAGTGGCGCACGCGACCGGCGTGCTCCGGCATCACCCGCCCGAGAAACCCTCGGACCGCCTCCGCCTCCTCCTCCCGATCGACGAGGATCTCGTCGATCCCCGGGTCGTACAGATCCCGTACGGTGCGGATCACGAGATCGCTCTCCCGGTAGAGGAGCGCGGGAGCCTGCTGCTCCTCCGCCCGGGCGACGAGGTCCTCCCAGACCCCTCCCAGATAGGCCAGATCGCGCTCCAGCGTCTCTCGCGTCTCCTCCGAGCCCGCCGTGCGAATGATGAGCCCGACCCCCTCGGGTCCTCCGAGGGAGGCCGCGAGCTCCCGGAGCCGCCCGCGCTGCTCCGGGTCCTCGATCTTCCGCGAGACGCCGGCCCGGGCCATGCCGAGGAGCAGCACGAGGAAGCGCCCGGGCAGTGAGACGTAGGTGGTGACCGTGGGACCCTTGCTCCCGATCGCCTCCTTGGAGACCTGCACGAGGAGGGTCTGCCCCTTTCGAAGCAGGTCCTGGATCAGGGGCTTGCTCCGGTCCTTCGGGAGCGGCTCCGCGAGCTCCTCCCACGGGATGCCACGGGCCCCGCCGTAGCCGGGATGCAGGTCACTCACGTGGAGAAACGCGCACTTCGACTCGCCGAACTCGAGGAAAGCGGCCTGGATCCCGGGCTCGATGTTCACGACGCGGGCGAGGTAAACATTCCCGACGAGGGAGCGGCGGTCGGTCTCCTCAAGGTGGTACTCCAGCAGGGTGCCATCCTCGACGATCGCGACGCGGCTCTCCTCGGGGTCGAGGACGTTCACCAGCATCCGCTTCATTCGTAAATCCCGATTCATGTTGGACTTCCGCCCGCCGAGCCGCGTTCCGGACCCGGAGTGTACTCGGAAACGGTCGGGATGCCACCGCCGCGCGCCCGCTTCCCAGCAGGTTCCCCCGAATGCAGGAAGGAGGAGCTCCCGGTGACCGGGGGCTCCTCCTTCCGAGGTCGGGCGGCGACGGTGAGTCGAGGCTCAGTCGTCGGAGCCGTCCTTGTCGGAGAAGTAGTCGTAGCGCGCGGCCTCCTCGAGGGCGCGCTCGTACAGCTGGTCCGCGACCGCGGTGCTCCGCACGATCCGGGGAGTGATCAGGATCATGAGGTGCTCCACATCCCGCTGCTGACGCTGCCACTTGAAGAGGTGACCGAGGAACGGGATGTCCCCGAGGAGCGGGATCCCGCTCTGGATCTCGAACTCGCGCTCGGTGTGGAGACCGCCGATCACCGCGGTGTGGCCGTCCTCCACCTTCAGGTAGGTCACGACCGTCTGCGACGCCTCCCGGGGGAGATCGATGTACGCGCTGTTCGAGCCGGTCTGATCGGTGAAGCTGAAGCGATCGAAGCCCTGGATGGCGGAGGTGGTCCCCACCAGGGAACTGACCTTCGGGATCACGTTCAGGTGGATCGTGTCGGTCCCCGCGATCACATGGGGCTCGATGTAGAGGGTGAAGCCGACGTTCACCGGACTGCGGTCGTTCTCATCGATCGAGACGGTCACGTTGCCGTTCTGATCCTGGGACACCTTCTGCACCGCGAACGGAACCGACTCCCCGACGAAGATCGTGGAGGGGTAGTTGTCGAGGGTGGTCAGGCGCGGCTCCTGGATCACCCGGGAGTTGTCGTCGTCGTCGATCAGGGAGAGGAGGACCTGCGTCTGGGTCAGGTCGAGGATCCCGAGCGCCTCGAACGGCACTCCGAGCGACTCCCAGTTGCCGATGTCGAAGGGCCACGTCCCCCCGTAGTTCACGAGCCTGGAGAAATTGAGGTCAGCCGGGTCGTTGTTGTTGAGGAGGAGGTTCCCGTTCGGGGCGGCGCCCCGGGCGGCGATCTGGATCCCGTCGCGCACCGGCGTGTTCGGATCGTCGAACTTCAGGCCGAGCTCGAAGATGTCGTCGGAGTTCGTGGAGACGAAGCGGACCTCCACCTGGACGAGGGCGGGCTCGACATCGAGCTTCTCGATGATCCGCTGCATGGCGTCCAGGCGCGGCGCGACATCCTTCACGATCAGGGAGTTGGTCTTCCGATCGAAGTCCATGTCCCCGTCCTCGCTGAGGGCCTTCCGCAGCGCCTTGAGGAGCGTGAACTCCTCCTCGTTGAGGCTGCCGGTGCTCGGCGCCACCCCGTCGATCGCGGAGTGCGCCTGCTTCTCGACATCACTGATCTTGGCGGTGTAGGTCTCGGGCGGACGGATGTACTTGAGCTTGTAGATCCGGGTCTCGAGCTGCTTGACGAGCGCGTCCGGGTGGACGACCCGGATGATCTGGGCGATCCCGACCCGATCCTCGACGGTGACATAGCCGGCCGTCTTCACGATGGCATCGAGCGCCTCGCGCCACGGGACATCGCGGAGGGCGATGCTGACCGTGCCCGTCACCTCCTCCGAGATGACGATGTTGGCGCCCGACTGCTTGGCGAGGAGGTCCAGCACGACCTTGAGGTCGGCATCCTGGAACTCGATGCTGATCTGGGGGGGCTGCGTGAAGCGGATGAGCCGCGGAGTCTCCTCGATGATCGTGCACTCGGTCTCACGGGCGATGAGCTCGAGGGCCTTCCGCCAGTCCACCGCATCGAGGCTGATCGAGACGGTCTCCTCGACCTTCGGATCGACGACGATGTTCACATCGACCTGACGGCCGATGTCGGACAGGACCTCCTTGAGGTCCTTCTCCCGCACATCGATCGTGATGTAGTCGAGGGTGTCGGTCCGGCGCGGGAGCGCGGAGGAGACCCCCGATCCCTCGTCGGAGTTCGGCTGTGCCGGCAGGGGCGCGGCACACCCCAGGGCCAGGAGCAGTCCCAGCAACGGCTTCGAGAGCGACTTGTGGCTGCGACGCGTGACTTGCATTGGTACCTCCCGTGGAGCGCTGTTCCTCGCCGACTCCGGCCGCTGGTCCAGCACGGCCGCGGGGCGACGAGTACCTATCTATCGGCCCTTCGGGCCCGCTCCTGAGGGGGCAATCGATCGGGAACGCGAGGTCCCCTGAGATCGAAGAAACGCCCCGGAGAGGCCTTTGACGGCATCTCCGGGGCGTTCAGGCGTGATTCGGCGGCCGGCGGGGCCTCGGAAGGCGGGATCAGTAGCGCCGGAAGACGACCGCGATCCGCTCTCCCTGGAAGGAGAACCACACCTGGTTCGCATCGATCTGCTCCACCACGCAGCCGACGACCTGGTCCCCCACCCGGACGGTCCGGCCTCCGACAATGGCGAAGTTGCCATCATCCGACTTCACGATCCCCTGGATCGAGACGCCGAGGACGCCGAACTCGCGCCAGACGCGGGCCTTCTCCACCCACTGGTCGGCGACCACGCGGACGGTCTCCGCGACCTCCCGGAAGCTGGAGTCCGCGGCCTCCATCTGGCCGCAGATCCGCTCGACCTCTCCCCGGGTCCGATCGACCTCGGGGAAGTCACGGTCCCGGAAGGACAGCTCTATCGAGTCGATCAGTTCGCGAGCGATCCCGTAGAGGTAGTCGAGCTTGAGGGAACGGATCAGGTCCTCGATCTCCCCGAGGCGCTCCTCGATCCCCCGCACCTCGACGGCGAGGTCGGCTTCGACCACCCGGTCCGAGTTCTCGAGAAGCTCGAGGAGCTGGACGTAGAACCCCATCGCGGAGTCCTCGTCCCCCTTGTTCAGGGCGTACTCGATGCTCCTCAGCCGCTCGCCCGCCTGCTGGACGATCCCCTCCTGGTACTCGCGGCTCCAGCGGGAGGCCGGAGCGGAGGTCGTCGCCTCGGTGAGCTGCGACGAGGCCCGCGGAGTGAAGGGGTCACGGAACTCCCGCTCCTCCTCCAGCTCGTAGGCCTCGAGGCGGAGCGCGAGGCGGATGAACTGGGTGTCCTTCGTCAGCGCGGCGAGCGCGGGGAACTGGCGAGCGGCCCGCATGACGTTCATGCCCTGCGCCGCGGCCTTCTCCAGGTTCTTCATCGCCTCGTCCATGCGCTGATCACGCGCGTAGGACTCCGCGAGGAGGAGGGAGGCCAGGGCCGGCGATCCGGCGCAGCCGAGGAAGTCCCGGTACTTGCGTCGAGCCTCGGTCAGGTCTCCCAGCTCCCGGTAGACGAGGCCGAGGGTCACGTGGTAGTCCGCGTTGTAGTCCCGATTGGTGACGAGCTCCTCGAGGCTCTGGCGGGCGCGCTCCCACTTGCGGCGCGCGAGGTCGTCCTTGACCTGCCGGCGCAGCTCGCCGTCCCGGCGGGCGCTCGACGCCTCGGTGACGACGAAGCTCTCCACCGCCTCCGTCTCCGGCGGGACGCCGTCGGTCGAGGTCTGGGCGAGGAGGACTCCGGTGACGAGAGTGCAGAGGGCGACGCCCCCGATCCGGATGATCTTCGTTGAGTTCACTGGGTCACCTCCTCGGGGACCGGCGTGGCGGAGTAGGTGTAGGTGGACAGCTCGACCACGAGGGACTTCCGCGGATCGAGGGCGGCCTCGAGAGCGCTGCCGGCCCCGCCCGAGGCGAGGTTCTCGACGGAGAGCTCGTCGACCTGCAGGAAGCGGGTGTGGTTCTCCACGCCGTTCAGGAACTGCAGGAGCGCGGGAAAGCTGCCCGCCATCTCGAAGCGATACTTGTGCTGAACGAAGCTCTTCGGCTGGTTCTTCGGCGCCGGCGTGTTTCGGTTGCCGGTCCGGCGAGGCGCCTTCGTCGTGTCCTTGACCTCGATCGGATTGGCGCTCGCGATCTCGAGTCCGACCTCGGAGCAGAGCCTCGAGATGTCGTCGAGGAAGGCGTCCGGGCTCACCTCGTCCTCGCGGGGGAGGATCTCGGTGTACTGATCGACGATGTCGGAGAGCTCCCGCACCTTCGCCTCGAGGTCGGGGATGCGATCGCACTTCGCCTGAGCGACCCGCTGCCGGTCATCGAGGCTGCTCAGCTCGCTCTGGAGCTCCTCCCGCTGGGAGTTGCCCATGAAGGCGAAGACCACCTCGCCGACGACGAGGGCGCCGGCCACCACGAGGATCCCGACGAGCTGCTGCTTCTCGGTGAGCTTCATCACTTGCTCTCCTTCCCGGCCGCGGCGACCTGGGCGTTGGCGGGTTTGACCACCCGCGGCGGATCGTGGAGCGGCTTGAGGTCGAGCTGGATCGTCGACTCGAGGCGCGCCGGCTCCTCAGCCGAGCCTTCGAGCCTCGACCACTGGTGCGGCGAGAACCCGAGGAAGTCCCCGAAGAAGTGATCGGGGAGCGCGCTCGTGTCGAGCAGCCCCGAAAAGAGGCGGGAGTCGTCGGAGAGGCGCGAGCGGAGCTCGGTGAAGCTGGCCGGGTCGAGGCTCTCGGTCCAGCAGGTCAGGACCAGCTTGCCGCCGGTCTGCTCCTTGCCCGCCTCCCAGCGGTACTCGCCGGGATCGAGCGTCTCCATGAGGAGGCGATCGATCCAGATGTCCTCGGGCGTGAGGCGGGCGAGCTGATCGAGCTTCTTGCCCCAGAGGATGCGGCGCGTCTTGATCTGGATGATCGCGCTCTCCCGCTCGCGGTAGTAGTCGATGTCCTTGTTGATCCGATCGAGCTGCTCGGCCTGCGCCTCAAGGCGCGAGACCTCGGTCTCACGGTCCTGGACGGCGGTCTCCAGGTTCCCCTTGTCGATCCAGACCCACAGCGAGGCGATCCCCACCAGCATCACGGCCGTGACGCTCGCCGTCAGGGTGTAGAACACCAGCTTGGGCAGGCTCGCTGCGCGCTGGAGCTCCGGCGGGAGGAGGTTGATCTTGATCACGGTCTACTGACCTTTCCGTGTCGGTCTCGTGGCTCGGTTCAGCTGCAGTCCAGAATCCGGGCTCCCAGCCCCACCGCGATGGGGAGCTGGTTCGCACAGGCCCGGATCAGCTCGACATCGACCTTGTCCGCGGCGATCTCGACGTTCTCCAGGGGATCCCAGAAGTGGATCTCCCGCTCGAAGACGCGCTCGAACACCTCGGCCAGCCCCTGGGAGCGGGCGCCGCCTCCGGAGACGTAGATGTCCCCGACCTGCTGATCGAACTGGTTCTCGAAGTAGTCGAAGGAGAGATGGATCTCGTTGGCGAGATCATCGAGCACCGGGGTGGTGGCCCCCTCGATCTCGCCCTCGCGCCCCTGCGGGTTCCGCTTCAGCTCCTCGGCCTCCGCCTCGTCCATGTGGATGTCGCAGGCGATCGCCTCCGTGAGCTGGTTTCCGCCCACGTAGACCTCCCGGGAGAAGCACGAGGTGTTGCCCTTGAGGATGTTGATGTTGGTCTTGGTCGCGCCCATGTCGACGAGCGCGGTGATCCGGTTCTCGTCCTCGAGGCGGGGACTGTTGCTGTTGCGCAGCTCGAACGCGTTCCCGAGGGCGAACACATCCACGTCGACGACCACCGGCGTGAGGCCGAGGTCCTGGATCATGCTCACGTGCTCCTGGATCAGATCCTTCTTCGCCGCGACGAGGAGCGCCTTCAGCTCGCCGTCCCCCGCCGAGTTGGCGAGCTCCTCGAGCTTCTGGCCGTCGATCGCGACTTCATCGACCTCGAAGGGGATGTACTTGTCCGCCTCATAGCGGAGCGCGCCCTTGAGCTCATCCTCCTCCATCATCGGGAGGTTGAGGTAGCGGACGATGACCGACCGGCCGGAGATCGAGGTGGCGACCCGCTTCGTGCGGATCCCCGCCTCCTGGAGGACGCTCATGATCACCTCCGGGAGCTCCTCCCGATCGTGGATCCGTCCGACCCCGAAGCCCGTGACCTTGATGCTGTCCCCGAAGTCGGTGAGCTCGATCGCCTTCACCTCGCTGGTGCCGATGTCGAGCCCCACCAGAGCGTTCCTGCGTTTGAACATGCTCTCCAAGCCTTGTCCGCTGTGCGGCCCGCCCCCCGCCCCGTCGTCGGGGAAGAGCGCTCCGCGTCCCATGACCCTCCCCGGAGACCCCGACGGTCCGGGAGAGGGATCAGAGGGCTTCCTGTGCTACTCGCGTCCAGGGGAGGCCGGGCCGCAGACGACGCGGGCCGGGTCCACCGGCGGGGACACCGCCGTTCGAGGAGGGTCCCTGCAAGTATAGGTACAGGATTCGCAGACCGTCAAATCCGCGGCGGGCTCGGGGACCGCGCCGGGTCGGGCAGAGGGGTGGAGAGGTCGGGGAAGGCGGGCATCGAAGGGTGGGCTGGGGCTCCGTCAGATACGCTCGCCGAGCTCGGGGAGCTTCTCGAGCGCCCAGCGCTTCAGCGCCCGGGTGATGGAGACGCCGTCGCTCATCTCGAGGCAGCGGGCCGCGATCTCCTGGGTCTCGTAGGCGCGGAGGCTCCGGATCACCCGCTTCGTCTCCGGGATCAGCTGGGGACTGACGCTGATCTTGCGCAGCCCGAGGCCGAGGAGCAGCGGGATGTAGAGCGGCTCCGCCGCCATCTCCCCGCAGACGGAGACCTCGATGTCCCAGCGCCGCCCCACGTCCAGGATCTGCACGAGCAGACGCAGGACGGCCGGATGGACCGGATCGTAGAGATCCGCCACATGCTCGTTCCCGCGGTCGACCGCCAGGGTGTACTGGACGAGGTCGTTCGTCCCCACCGAGAGGAAGTCGACGCGGGAGGCGAGGAGGTCGGCGATGAGCGCGAGAGAGGGCACCTCCACCATCACGCCGACCGGCATCTCCTCATCGAAGGGGACCCCCTCCTGGCGGAGGTCATCCCGGACCTCGTCGAGGAGGACCGTGGCGCTGTCGAGCTCGTGGATCGAGGTGATCATCGGGTACATGAGCCGCACCGGACCGAGCGCGGAGGCGCGCAGGATCGCCCGCAGCTGCTCGCGGAAGACATCAGGTCGATTCAGGCACCATCGGATCGAGCGACAGCCGAGGAACGGGTTGTCCTCGACGAGGGAGGAGTTCTCGAGGGCCTTGTCCCCGCCGATGTCGAGGGTGCGGATCGTCAGCGGGCGCCCGCCGAGCTCCTGCATCACCATCCGGTAGTTCTGGAAGTGAAGCTCCTCGCCGTTGCGAGGACTCTGAAAGTAGAGGAACTCGGTGCGGAAGAGCCCGATGCCGTCCGCGCCCAGCTCGACCGAACTGTGCACCTCCTGAGGAAGCTCGATGTTCGCGAGGATCTGGACCTGGTGCCCGTCGATCGACTCGGAGGGGAGCCGGGTCTGGCGCCTCAGGCGACGGGCGACCTTGCGGGTGTCCGCCTCGCGGTGGCGGTACTCCTCGAGGGTCCGGTCATCGGGGTCGATGATGACGACGCCGCGGAAGCCGTCGATGATCACCGTGTCCCCCCCCACCGTCGCGGTCGCGATGTCGTCGAGCCCCACCACCGCCGGGATCCCGAGCGCGCGCGCCATGATCGCCGTGTGGGAGGTCTTCCCCCCGACATCGGTGGCGAAGCCGTGGATCCAGCGGGTGTCCAGCTTCGCGGTCTGGGCCGGCGTGAGGTTGTGGGCGATGAGGACGACCTCCTGTTCGAGGGTGTTGATCGTCTCCATCCTCCGCCCCAGGAGGGTGGAGAGGATCAACTTCTCCACGTCGTAGAGGTCGTGCACCCGCTCGGCGAGGATCGGGGAGTTCATCGCCTGGAACTTCTTGATGTAGCGGTTGAGGACGCGGGAGACGGCATGCTCCGCGGTGTACTGGTGACCGCGGATCCCCGCGACGATCTCCTGGTTGAGGATGGGGTCGGCGACGAGGTCCTTGTGGATCTCGAGGATCTGGGTGTGGATCTCGATCTTCGAGTCGAGGCGACCGATCTCGACGGCGAGGCTCCGCTGTGCGTCCTGGACCGCCGCTCCGAACCGCTCGATCTCCGCCTCGACCTCCTTCGACTCCACGAAGCGCTGGGGGATGCGCAGCTCCTCCGTGTCGAGGACGAAGGCCTGGCGGATCACGATCCCCGGAGAGACGGGGATCCCCTTCTTCAGCTGCATCGCGCCCCCCCTCCCGCAGGTCGCGGGCCACTACTTCGCGCCGAAGTCGCTCCGCACGAGGTCGCCGAGGGCCTGCATCGCCGCGTCCGCATCCGGCCCCGAGACGCGCACGACGATGCTGCCCCCCGGGGCGACCCCCAGGCCGAGGATCGCGATGATGCTCTTCCCGTCGACCTCCGCTCCCTCCGGAGTGGAGACGCGGACCTCCGAGTGAAAGGTCTGGGCGAGCCTCACGAACTCGGTGGACGGCCTCGCGTGGAGGCCGGTCTTGTGCGTGATCTCGAGGGTCTCGATGCGCTCCACGTCAGGCGGTCCTTCGCGCTGCGGTGCCGAGGAAGTGCTCTGCGAGCGCTTCCGCCAGCCTCCGGGGATGGTGACGGGCGGTGGTGGAATCCTCATCGATCAGATTCGCCTCCACGACCCTGAGGCCTCGGGCTCGCAGCTCGTCCGCCCCGGTGACCGGCTGGCAGCCGAGCTTGGCGTAGCGGTCGAGGAGCGCGACGGGGAAGGTCCCATCATGGGCGAGCACGCCGGTGACGAACCGCTCCCCCGCGTGTCTCTCCAGGGCATCGACGTGCGCGGCGAGATCCAGCCCGTTCGTCTCGCCGAGCTGGGTCATCACGTTCGCGACGTAGATCTTCCGGGCGTCGCTCTCGATCACCCGGCGCCGGATCCCCTCCACGAGGAGTCCGGGGATCACGCTGGTGAAGAGGCTGCCCGGTCCGAAGAGGAGGATGTCCGCCTCCTCGATGGCCCGCGCGACATCCGGCTCCGGCTCCTCGACCCGGGGTCGCATCTCCAGATGCTCGATCGCCAGCCCCGAGGCGGTGATCTCCACCTCCCCGGTCGACTTGGTGCCGTCCGGGTGGGTGGCGATCAGGGAGACCTTGCGACCGGTCGCCGGGAGGACCCGCCCCCGCACCTCGAGGAGGTCGTTCAGCTCCCGCACGGCGCGATCGAAGCTGCCCGTGACGCGGGTGAGGGCGGTGATGAGCAGGTTCCCGAAGCTGTGGCCCTCGAGCTCGGACTCCTCGAACCGGTAGTCGAGGAGGCGCGTGAGCGTCGGCTCACCCCCGGAGAGGGCGACCAGGCAGTTGCGAATGTCCCCGGGGGGGACCATGTCGAACTCCATGCGCAGCCGACCGGACGAGCCGCCGTTGTCGGTGACCGCCACGATGGCGGTGATAGAGTCGACGAACGCCCGCAGCCCGGTGAGCAGGCACGACATGCCGGTCCCGCCCCCGAAGGCGACCACCGCGTGCTCTCGGCTCGGGCGGGACGGGGCCTCGGCTGGCCCCCGATCCGCTGCGGTCATCGACCCTCCCCCTCGTCGGGATGGGAGCCCGCGCCGGCGGAGGACCGCCGGCCCGTTCCTCAGGGACTCGGGAACTCGGTGCGGTCGATCACCTCGGAGTAGGTCTCCAGGTCCTCGCCCGCGTCCGACGCGGCGTCCGAGACCTCGGGGCTCTCCGTCCGGTGATCCCGGCGCTTCTCCTTGTGGTCCCGCACCCGACGCTCCGCGCGATCGATCATCGCGTCGATCGCGGCGTTCATCTTCGACTCCTCGGCCCGGACCACGATCGTCTCGCCCCCCGCCACGGCGAGAATCGCCTCGGCGCTCTGTCGAGCTCCCTGACCATCGAGGACGATCTCGATCTTCGTCAGGCCATCGAAGATCCGTACGAGCTTCTCGCCCTTCTGCTCCGCATATCGCTTCATGCCGTCGGTGACGCTGTCGTGCCGCGCGGTGATCTGAATGATCATCCTGCCTCCTTCGTCGCCGCCCGACCTCGCCCCGCCCCCCTGCGCGCGGGCGCAGGAGGCCGTGGGCCGGAGGAGCGGTCTGCTGTCGACCCATCCCCCCCTGGGGGGGATGGTGGGGCCTGAGCCCCGGTTTTCGCCTCTTGGTCCGAGTTCGCCCGAGGCGGGTCGAGCGGTCGCTGGCTCCGGTGCGGATGCTCCATCGTGATAACACACGATCGGAGAGGTGTCCATCGGCGCGAGAACGGCAAGGATCGGGCCATTGCCGCCCATCTGCCCTCTGGGGCCCCCTCCGAGGCCGTTCTCGGAGCTCCTCCCCCAGGCTCCCGGTGAGGCGTCCGCTCAGAAGGCAAGCGGGGCGGTGAGGGGACGACAGGGAGGCTCCCCCTCGTAGCGGAGACGGACGAGATGAAGACCCTGCGGCGGGGCGGAAGGACCCGCGAGTCGCCGATCTCCCGACGCGAGGGTCTCCGCCACCGAGCCCACCGGCCGGGCTCCCCGCCCCACCTCCACGAGGGTGCCCACGATGTTCCGCACCATGCGGTAGAGGAACCCCTCCCCGATCACCTGGAAGGCGAGCTCCGGACCGAAGGAGGAGATCTCGAGGGCTCGTAGCGTCCGCACGGTGTTCTCCGTCTCTCCCTTCGAGCGGGTCCGGAACGCGGCGAAGTCGTGGGTACCGACGAGGCTGCCCGCCGCCTCCCGCATCGCGGAGAGGTCGAGTGGGCCTCGGTATCCCCAGAGCCGCGAGCGCGCGAGTACCGGGGTGGAGGGGGCGTTCCAGAGTCGGTAGACATAGAGCTTCTCGATGGCGCCCCGGACCGGATCGAAGTCCGGCTCCGCCGGTCGGTGGGACAGGACCTCCAGATCGTCGGGGGCGAGGGAGGTCAGGGCGCGTCCCAGCTCCTGCGCGCCGAGGTCGCTCGCGACATCGAGGCGCAGGCACTGGTCGAGGGCATGCACTCCGGTGTCGGTGCGCGAAGCACCTCGAATGGAGATCTCCTCCGAGCGGGTGACCCGCGCCGCCGCAGCCCGCACCTCGCCACAGACGGTACGGACCCCCTCACTCTCCGCGAAGCCGTGGAAAGCGGTGCCGTCGTAGGCGAGTCGAAGAACGACGGAGGTCAGCGGGTCCGCCACAGCTCGGCGATCTGCACGGCGTTGAGGGCGGCACCCTTGAGGATCTGGTCCCCCACCACCCAGAGCTGGAGGACGCGCTCTCCCGCCGCGCGGAGGCGCCCGACATGGACCGGATGGGTCCGGGCGAGGGGGCCCGGGGTCGGCGGCTCGCTCGGGTCCGCCGCGAAGACGACCCCCGCCGCCTCCCGGAGGAGGGACGCGGCCTCCTCCAGCGGCGCCGGCGCATCGAAGGAGAGGGTGACGGCGATGGAGTGGCAGCGCTCGACCGGCACCCGCACGCAGGTGGTGTGGACCCGCAGATCGGGCCAGTCGAGGATCTTCCGGGACTCGTCCACCATCTTCCGCTCCTCGGTGGTGACCCCGTCCTCTCCGACATCCCCGATCAGGGGGAAGAGGTTCCCCTCGATCGGGAAGGGGAAGGGGTTCCCCGCCTCGAAGCCCCCGCCCTCCCGCTCCCGCACCAGCGCGTCCAGGCCGGCGCGGCCGGCCCCGGAGACCGCCTGATAGGTGTCGGCGACGACTCCGAAGCTCCCCAGGCGGCGCAGGGGCGCGATCGCGAGGAGGAGCAGGATCGTCGAGCAGTTCGGGTTGGCGATGATGCCGGGCTCGCGCTTCACGAGGTCCCCGTTGATCTCCGGCACCACGAGGGGCACGGCGGGGTCGAGCCGGAAAGCGGACGAATTGTCGATCACGGTCGCGCCCGCGGCGGCGAAGCGCGGCGCCCACTCCCGGGAGACCGCGCCAGAGGCGGAGAAGAGCGCCACATCGACTCCCGCGAGGTCGGCACCGTCGTGCAGCTCCTCGATGACGAGCTCGACGCCATCCTTCCAGGGGAGGCTCGAGCCGGCGGAGCGGGAAGAGCCGAAGAGACGGGGCGGGGTCTCACCGAGCGGACTGGAGCGCAGGAGATCGATCAGCTCTTCTCCGACGCATCCGCTCGCCCCGACGATCGCGACCGTTGGCATCGACGTTCCTTTCTTCGCGCGAGGTACCAGAGACCCCACGGGAGGATGACCAGGAGGAAGACGACGAGCGCGATCACGAAGATCTCGGTGCGTCCCATCGTGAAGAGCATCGGCTACCCGGCACCCTCCGGCTGAGGGGGGAGCGCCCGCTCCTCGATCTCCTTCCGAAGCATCGCACGGAACTCGTCGAGAGGCACGGCCCCCTGGTCCCCCACCCCGTGCCGGCGCACCGACACGGTGCCCGCCTCCTCATCCTTGCCCCCCACGACGAGGAGATAGGGGATCTTGCGATCGGCGCCGTTCTTGATCTTGGCCCCGACCCGATCGCTGCTCCGGTCGATCTCCGCCCGGAGACCGTCCGCGCGCAGCGCCTCGTGGACCTTGTTCCCGTAGTCGAGGAACCTCTCGCTCACCGGCAGAACCCGGACCTGCTCCGGAGCGAGCCAGGTCGGGAAGCTCCCCTCGAAGTGCTCGATGAGGAGGCCGCAGAACCGCTCCATCGATCCGAACGGCGCCCGGTGGATCATCACGGGGCGGTGCACCGCGTTGTCCGCGCCGACGTAGGTGAGGTCGAACCGCTCGGGGAGGTTGTAGTCGACCTGCACCGTGCCGAGCTGCCACTCGCGGCCGATGGCATCCTGGACGACGAAGTCGATCTTGGGTCCGTAGAACGCCGCCTCGCCCGGCTCCTCGGTGAAGGGGACCCCGAGGGACGCTGCGGCGTCGCGACACGCCGCCTCCGCCCGATCCCAGCGGGCGGGGTCGCCGGTGTACTTGGTGGAGTCCGGGTCGCGCAGCCCCACCCGCACCCGGTAGTCGGTCATCCCCAGCGTCCCGAGCACGAGCTGCACGAGCCCCAGGCAGCCCCGGACCTCGTCCCCCACCTGCTCCTCGGTGCAGAAGAGGTGGGCGTCATCCTGGGTGAAGCCGCGCACCCGGGTCATGCCGTTCAGCTCCCCCGACTGCTCCCAGCGGTAGACCGTGCCGAACTCCGCGAGCCTCACCGGCAGGTCGCGGTAGCTGTGGGGCTCGGAGGCGAAGACCCGGATGTGGTGGGGGCAGTTCATCGGCTTGAGGAGGTAGCCGTCGACCTCGCCGGCCTCGAGCTGGTTGGAGAGCTCCGCGCAGCTGCACCCCTCCTTCGCCAGCCTCTCCAGGTGTTCGTTGTGGATCAGCGGTGGGTACTGGCTCTCGCGGTAGTAGGGGAAGTGCCCGCTGGTGCGGTAGAGATCGAGCTTCCCCACATGCGGGGTGTAGATCGTGTGGTAGCCCTGACGGACGAGCTCCGTTCGGATGAACTCCTCGAGCTCCCGCCGGACGACGGAGCCTCGCGGGAGCCAGAGGACGAGCCCCTGCCCCACCGCCTCGTCGATGCGGAAGAGCCCCAGCTTCTTCCCGATGACGCGGTGATCGCGGCGCTTCGCCTCCTCCAGCCGATCGAGGTGCTCGGCGAGCTGCTCCTCGTGCGGGAAGGCGGTCCCGTAGACCCGGGTGAGGCTGTCGGAGTCCGCATCGCCGTGCCAGTAGCTCGAGGCGACGCTCATCACCTTGAAGGCACCGATCCGCCCGGTGCTCGGGACATGGGGGCCCCGACAGAGGTCCTCCCAGTTCGTCCCCGGCTCCCCGGTCGCATAGAAGGAGAGGACCTCCGAGCCGGCCTCGACGGCGCGCTCGGCATTGTCGATCTTGTACTTCGATCCCTCCCCCCGGAGCTTCTCCATGCCGGGCTCGAGCGCGAGCTCGTAGCGGGTGAAGGGCCGGTTCTCGGAGATGATCGCCGCCATCTCCTTCTCGATCGCCTCGAAGTCCTCCGTCGAGAGAGGCCGGGCGTCCGGCATCGCGATGTCGTAGTAGAAGCCCTGATCGGTCGGCGGCCCGTACACGAGCTGGGCCTCGGGCACGATGCGCTGGATCGCCTCCGCCATCACATGGGCGGCGCTGTGGCGAATGAGGAAGAGGGCGTCCTCCGCCGGCGGCTGGCTCTTCTTTCCAATGGTGACGAGCGAGACCTCGGCGTCCCCCTCGATCGGGGAGTTCAGATCGACGAGGGTCCCGTTCACGCGGGCGCCGACGGCAGCCTTCGCGAGGCCCGGGCCGATGTCCGCGGCGATCCGCCCGGCATCGATCGTCTCCGCGTACTCCCGTTGGCTTCCGTCCGGCAAGGTGATCACTGGCATCGCTCTGGCACTCCTGCTCCTCCAAGGACCGAGGATCCGGAGGGGCTCGCCCCCCTGCGGGCGGATTCTAGCCATGACGCCCCCTCGGCGGACGGCGATTTCTCGATTCCCCGGACAGCCGAGACGCCGGACGCTCCTCGGCCTCGGGCCACAGCCGCCGATCCTGCCGCCGCCCGTGACTGCCGCAGTGGAACGGGAATCGCGGAGAGGCGAAGGAGACCCGGGTCCTGAAGCACCCCGACATGCCTCGGAAAGTCCGCCATAATTGAAGATATTTGCCTCACATTCACGCTGCTCCAGTCGGACAATGGACGGGGTCCCAGTGCGCCTCTTTCGCCCGGCTCCGGCCGCGACGGCCCTGTGGACCACGCTCGGTTTCGAGCCCTCCCCGATCGTTCGTTCCTTTCTGATGGGAGCCACTCGCCATGGCCCACGCCCATGCCTGCAGCCTCGGCCTCTCGGCCACCCTGCTCGGACTGCTCCTGCTCCTCGGCCCCTCGACCGCAGCGGGGCAGTGCCCCGTCGGCAGCTTCGTGGTCTCGGGGACCGTCATCGACGCACAGGGGGCCCCGCTGGCCGGGTTCGACCTCGACATCCTTGACGGCGGCGGGAACCCCTTCCCCCTCTCCGGGGACTTCACCGATGCGAACGGCGCCTTCTCCCTCACCATCTGCCAGATCATCCCGGATGGGTTCTACGATGTGGTCGTGAGGCCGCCCTCCACGACCAACTTCCTCCAGACCGTCTACCCGTCGCAGTTCATCGCGCAGGGTGCGGTGATCGGACCCCTCGTCGTCGACCTCGGGGTCCGCCTCCTCGGAGTGGTCGTGAACGACGCCGGTCTCCCCGTCTCCCAGGCCGATCTCCAGTTCTCGGACCCGGTGTCCGGGGCGATCACTCAGATGGCGAACGAGACCACGGATCTCACGGGGTCCTTCGACATCCTCGTCCCACCCGGCAGCTGGGAGGTGTCCATCCGGGAGCTCCCAGGCGACACCCTGCCCGCCGGACCTTACATCCCCACGGAGCTGGGAGTCCTCGTCCTGAACGCGGACCTCGATGTCGGGACTCGGACCATCCGCCGGGGGTACACCGTCACGGGGACGATTCTCGGGCCGACGGGACTCCCCGTCTCGGGCGTCGACATCGATGCCCGGGATCCGGCGACGGGGGTGGAGCTCCCCCTCTCCGGCGACACCACCGGGACGAGCGGCACCTTCTCCGTGCTCGTGGCCGAGGGGACCTGGGAGCTCGAGATCGAGCCCCCGACCGGAAGCGGGCTCGCCGGGACGATCATGGTCTTTGCTGTGAATCCGCCGGGACCGATCGCGCTCGGCTCCATCGCTCTGACGCAGGGGGTCCTCGTCAGCGGTGTGACCTCGAGCGGGACCGCGGCGGTGCCGAACGTCGACCTCGACTTCATCATCTCCGCCACCAGAGCAGAAGTCCCGACCCCCGATGACAATGCGAACGGGAGTGGTGCCTTCGGCGTGCTCGTCGCCCCGGACACCTACGACATCCAGTTCCGCCCCCCGTTCAGCTCGGGGCGCGCGCCGGTCGAGCTCACCGCGGTCACGATCACCGGCCCCACCAACCTCGGGACGGTGGTGCTCCCCCCGGGGGTGGACCTCACCGGGAGCGTGACTCTTGGCGGCGCACCCCTCCCCGGTGCCCGGGTCACCCTCTCCCAGGGAGGCCTCGGGGTCCTCGTCTTCGGCAACACCACCGACCTCCTCGGCCAGTACGCCCTCCGTCAGGTCGCCGGGGTCTACGATGTGACGGTCACCCCGCCGATCGGCCTCCCGGCCGCCTCGGTGACGGTTCCCGCCGTGGACTTGACGACCTCCGCCGTCGTCGATGTCGACCTCACCCCGTCGGGTCCGACGCCGCCCCCCCCCGTCGACGGGCTGGTCTGCACCGTCTCGGGGGATGAGTCCCAGCTCGAGTGGACCCTCGGTGCCTCCGACTACGACGAGATCCTGATCCTGCGGGACGCGACCCTCGTCGGAGCGCTCGCCGCCAACGCCGTCTCCTTCTCGGAGTCCAGCCTCCCCCCGGGACCGCACGAGTACCTCGTGCGCGCGAACCGGAGTGGACTCGCCTCCATCGATCGCGACTGCACCATCGTTGTCGGGCCCGCGGACCTGCCCTTCATCCGAGGCGAGACGAACGATGACGGCATGGTCAACATCGCGGATGCCATCGTCATCCTGGGGGTCCTCTTCGGCGGATCGGTCCCTGTCCCCAGCTGCGTCGACAAGCTCGATGTGAACGACGACGGTGCAGCGAACATCGCGGATGCGGTCTATCTGCTCGGATTCCTCTTCACGGGGGGCAACCCCCCGCCTCTCCCCTACCCGCTCGCCGGACCCGATCCGACCCCCGACGCCCTCGACTGCCTCTGAGGGCACCGAACGGGCTCCGGCACCCCGTCCCCGGTGGGCCTTGCATGAGCTGCGCCTCAGGGACGATCCGCCGGATCGCCGCCGCCGTCACATGGGCCGCGCTGTGGCGGATCTGGAAGAGCGCGTCATCCGAGATCGGCTGGCCCGTCATCCCCCCGGCGACCAGTGCGGCCTCCGCGTCCCCCTCGATCGAAGTGTCGAGATCGACGAGAGTTCCGTTCACGCGGGCACCCACGGCGACCCACGCGAGGCCGGGCCGATGCCCAAGGCGATCCGGCCGCATCGATGGTCTCCGCGGACTCTCGCTCGCTGCCGTCCGGCAAGGTGATCACCGGCAACGCTCGGATACTCCCGCTGCTCCACCGACCCCATGCTCCATCATCTGAATCACCGGAAACTCCGTGATCTCGTGTGCTGCCTGTCTATCATCCCTGTTCTCCCCGGATGCCAGGGGGGTCCCCTCGCCACCCGAACCAGAAAACGGGGTCCGCCCCTGGAAGTCTTCCGTCCTCCGAGGAGGGTCGCTCGATGAATCGGTCAACCGCACGCTCCCGTTTCCTTCCCTTCCTGTGCCTCCTCCTGCTCCTCACTTCGGGGCGGACCGCGGAGGCCCAATGCCCCCCCGGCGGCTTCGTGGTCTCCGGCAGCGTGGTGGACGCTCTGGGGCTCCCGCTCGTCGGATTCGACATCGACATCCTGGATGCGCTCGGCAATCCGCTCCCTCTGAGCGGGGATAACACCGATGGGAATGGTCTGTTCACGCTCACGATCTGTCAGATCGTGCCGGACGGCTTCTACGATGTGATCGTCCGCCCCCCCAGCACGACGAACTTCCTGCAGACCGTCTACCCCGCCCAGTTCATCGCCCAAGGCGCGGTGATCGGGCCGTTCGTGGTCGAGCTCGGCGTGCGCCTTCAGGGAACGGTGACCGACGAGGCCGGCCTGCCGATCTTCCAGGCGGACTTCCAGTTCGCGGATCCGGTGACCGGAGCCGTGACTCAGATGAACAACGAGACGACGGATCTCACGGGGAGCTTCGACATCCTGCTCGAGTCCGGCACCTGGAACGTCACGTTGCGGGATCTCCCGGGAGACACCCTCCCCGCGGGTCCTTACGTGGACACCGATCTGGGAACCCTGGTCCTCGTGAATGACCTCCATCTCGGATCGATCGTCCTCCGTCGCGGCTACTCGGTCCTCGGGACGGTCCTCGATGCCGCGGGTCTGCCGGTGGCCGGGGCGGACCTCGACGTCACGAATCCGACGACCGGAACCGCTCTCCCGATCTCGGGGGACTTCACCGAGGCCAACGGGCTCTTCTCCGTGCTCATCCCCGCGGGGAGCTGGGAACTCGAGGTCGAGGCTCCCGCCGGCAGCGGTCTGGCGGGCACCATCGTCGATCTGGCGGTCACACCTCCCGGACCCGTCCTGCTCGGGACCATCACCCTCGCGAATGGTGTCCTCGTCAGCGGCGTCACCACGACCGGGGTCGCCCCGGTTCCCGACGTCGATCTCGACTTCGTGATCACGACCACGGGATCGGAGCTGCCGACCCCCGACGACAACGCCGACGGCAGCGGAGTCTTCGGGGTGCTCGTCGGGGCCGACACCTACGACATCCAGTTTCGTCCCCCCTTCATCAGCGGCCGGGCGCCGGTGGAGCTCCCCGCCGTCGCGGTGACCGCACCCACCGACCTCGGCAACGTCGTGCTCCCGCCCGGGGTCGCCCTCACCGGCACCATCACCCTTGGCGGCGTCCCGCTGCCCGGGGCCCGGATCACGCTCTCTCAGGGGGGGAGCCCCGTGCTGGTCTTCGGGAACCGGACCGATCTGCTCGGGAACTTCGCCCTGCGTCAGGTCGCCGACGTCTACGACATCACCGTCACTCCGCCGATCGGCCTCCCCGCCGCCCCGGTCACGATCCCGGCGATCGACCTCACCATCCCCGCCGTGATCGACGTCGACCTGATTCCGACGGGCCCCACCCCTCCCCCCCCGGTCCTCGGGCTCAGCTGCACCCTCGCCGGGAACGATGTCCAGCTCGGGTGGACTCTGGGATCGTCCGACTACGAGGAGATCCTGGTCCTTCGCAACGCCGTGGTGGTCGGGGTCCTCGGCCCCCAGTCGACCAGCTTCATTGATGCCGGCCTGCCCGCGGGGAGCTACGAGTACCTCGTCCGCTCCATGCGGAGCGGTCTCTTCTCCAGTGACAGCGAGTGCAGCGTGATGACCGCCCCGACGCAGCTCCCCTTCATCCGCGCGGACGCGACCGGGGACGGAGCGGTGAACATCGCCGACGCCATCAACATCCTCGGAGTCCTCTTCGATCCCCTGATCCCCTTGCCCACCTGCCGAGATCGCCTCGATGTCAACGACGATGGTTCATCGGACATCTCGGATGCGGTCTACCTGCTCTCCTTCCTCTTCACCGGAGGTCCCCCTCCGCCGCCGCCCTTTCCGAGCGTCGGTCCTGATCCCACGCCCGACTCCCTCAACTGCTTCTGAACGAGGCGAGCGGGGTGCCGGCCCGGGTCTCGGCGAGGAGGTGCTCATGGAGTTGATCCCGGCCGAAGACCTCGAGGGCGACGTCGCGGACTCGGCGTCCCCCGACCCTCCAGGCATCCTCCACGCCGATCTCGATGCGTTCTTCGCGGCGGTCGAGGTCCTCGACGACCCTTCCCTGCGGGGACTCCCCCTGATCATCGGTCATCCCGGTCCAAGGGGGGTCGTCTCGACCGCCAGCTACGAGGCCCGACGATTCGGGGTCCACTCCGCGATGCCCTCCGTCGAGGCGTTGCGCCGCTGCCCACAAGGGGTCTGGAGATCCCCGCGCGGCCCTCGCTACGCCCGGGCATCGCGAGAGGTGATGGAGGTCTTTCGCGCCTTCACTCCCCTCGTGGAGCCTCTCTCGCTCGACGAGGCGTTTCTCGATGTGCGCGGCTCCCGACGCCTCTTCGGCGACGGGCCGACGATCGCCGGGCGCATCCGTCGGGAGGTCCTCGAGCGCACCGGCCTGGTCGTCTCCATCGGAGTCGCACCGAACAAGTTCCTCGCGAAGGTGGCGAGCGACCTCGGCAAGCCGGACGGGCTCACCGTGGTGCCCGACGGGGAGGAGATCGCGTTCCTCGCCCCTCTTCCCATCCGACGGCTCTGGGGGGTCGGGCCTCGCACGGCGGAGCGCCTGGGGCACCTCCGGGTCAGGACGATCGGGGACCTGCAACGACTCGATCCCGCCCTCCTTCGCTCCGCGCTGGGCGAGCGCGGAGGAGCCCATCTGCACGAGCTCGCGCATGGCCGCGATCGACGACCGGTCGAGCCCCGGCGCGACACGAAGTCGGTCTCGACCGAGTCGACCTTCGAGACCGATCTCACCGACCCTCGAGAGATCGAGGACTTCCTCTTCGCCGCGGCGACGGAGGTCGCCCGCTCCCTGCGGCGAGGCGGCTGGCGCGCGCGGACTGTCCTCCTGAAGGTCCGCACCGGGAGCTTTCGGACGTGGACCCGCTCCCTCACCCTGGGCTCCCCCACCGACTCCGGAGAGCGCCTCTACCGCTCCGCCGTCGAGCTCTTCGAGGAGCGGATCGAGCTAGGGGGGGAGGGCGTGCGCCTCCTCGGGGTCGGAGCCTCCGGGCTCGTGGGCGAAGAGTCACCGGTCCAGAACGATCTGTTCGGGGAGGAGCCGGAGAGCGACCCCCGCGACCGGCTCGCGGACGCGATCAACGAGCGACTCGGCTCGAGCGCGCTGCGACCGGCTCGACTCCTCCGACGGGACATCGAGGATCGCGATCGCCTCGAGCGCCAGAAGCCCGGAGCGCAGGCGGGTCCCGAGGCGGAGTCCTGAGGCGCATGAGGCGTGGCGGCCGAGGTCCGGGATCTGGATCTGCGCCGGTCAGCGTCCCCGGGCGAGTCGTCCCCGGATCAGCGCCCCCACCTCCGTGACGGGGAGGGGCCCCGTCTCCTCTCGGCGGAAACTGCCGAGGATGACCGGCCCCCGCTCGGGCGAGTCGGGGAGCCGCCCGTGGGAGCCCCGCACCATCGCTGGATCGGTCGGGATGACATCGATCAGCGACCGGAATCCGAGCTTCTTGGCGAGGACGCGGCGCGCGATGCGCAGCTTCGGCCACCGCAGGGCCGGGTCGAGGAAGAGCTCCGCGGGGTCGTACCCCGGCTTGCGGTGGATGTCGACGGTGGTCGCGAAGTCGGGGCGCGCCGCCTCGTCGAGCCAGTAGGGATAGGCGAACCAAGTGCCGGGCTCCGCGATGCAGACGAGGTCTCCTGCGCGTGGGTGGTCGATCCCCATCTCCCGCTTCCCGTCGCGATCCAGGACCCGCTCCACCCCGGGCACCCCGCGGAGCGCCCGGGCGATCGCGTCGACGCGACCGCCCTCCTTGACGTAGATGTGAGCCGCCTGGTGGTCGCAGACGGCGAACGCGCCACTGCGGCCGGCGTCGAGGAGCTCGCCGTGACCGGTCTTCTGCACACAGAGCTCACCACGCTCGCGGAGGAAGCGGTTCAGGAACACCGGGGTGTCGACCGCCTCGATCCCGTACTCCCCCAGCACGATCACCTCTCGACCCTCCTCTCGGGCGCGGTCGATGAGAGGAGCGACGCAGGCGTCGAGCTCCCCGACCGCGCTCCGGGAGCGGGGGTCGTCGGGACCGTGCCGCTGATGGTCGTAGTCGAGATGGGGCAGGTAGACGAGGGTCAGGTCGGGATCGTGGTCATCGAGGATGATCCGGGCCGATTCGGCGATCCAGCGGCTCGAGGGAAGGCCCGCACCCGGTCCCCAGAACTGGAAGAGAGGGAACGGCCCGAGCCGATCGGCGAGCGCCCGGTTCAGCTCGGGGGGCTCGCTGTAGAGCCCCGGGACCTTGCGGCCATCCGCGTGGTACTCCGGGCGCGGGGTGACGGAGAGGCTCGCGCCCGAGTGCATGTTGAACCACCAGAAGAGCTTCGCGCAGCGGAACTCCGAGCTCTCCCGCGCCTCCGCCGCGTACAGGGTCTCCCGCTCGATCAGGTGGTTCGACTGGAGCCAGAAGCGGACCTCGGCGGTGTCCCGGTGGTACCAGCCGTTGCCGACGATCCCATGCTCCCGCGGGAGGGTCCCCGTGAGGAGGCTCGCCTGCACGGTGCAGGTCACCGCGGGGAAGACCGTCTCCAGGGGAGCCTGGAAACCCTCCTCCGCGAGGGTGGCGAGCCGAGGGGCGTCCTTCAGATCGGCGGGGCGCAGGCCGACCGCGATGACGACGAGGAGCTTCACCGGGAACGTCCCCCCGTCACTCGCAGCACTCCTCGACGAGGGGAGGCGCGGCGTCGTCCGAGTCCTCGGAGCAGAAGGCGGGGCTCCCCGCCGGGAAGAGCTCATCGACGATCCGACGGAAGTCCGCCGCGTCCGCCGCGCGACTGATCGCGGCCCGGAACTCCTTCGCGCCGGGCACGCCGCTGAGGTATCGGCAGGCGAACTTCCTCATCAGGACGGTCCCCCAGGGATCCCCCTGCAGGTCGACCAGTCGAGCGTGATGCCGCAGGAGCTGCGACCGCTGCTCGGCGAGACTCGGCGGAGCGGGGATCGCCTCCCCCCGCAGGGCGCAGGTGATGTCGCGGAAGATCCAGGGACGGCTCAGGGCGGCGCGGGCGACCATCACGCCGGCGGCGCCGGTGCGCTCGAAGGTCCGCAGCGCCGCCTGAGGACCGTCGATGTCCCCGTTCGCGATGACGGGGATGTCGACCGCCTCCACCACCTCCCGCAGGCGATCGTGGTCCACCGGTGTCCCGTAGCTGTCCCGCGCGGTCCGACCGTGCACCGTGACCGCCACCGCACCGGCGGACTCCGCGGCGCGGGCGACCTCGGGCGCGGTGAGCATGTCCTTCGCCGGGCCGAGGCGCATCTTCGCGGTGACGGGGATGTCCCCGGCCCCGCGGACGGTCGCCTCCACCATGCGGCCCACGGTCGCCGGGTCGCGCATCAGCTTCGCCCCCGCCCCCTGCTTCCCCATGATCCGCTTCTTCGGGCAGCCGAAGTTCAGGTCGATGAGGGAGACCCCGTAGTCGACGAGGCGGCGAGCCGCCTCCTCGACCATGGCGGGCTCGCGGTCCCAGAGCTGAACCCCGAGGGGGCGCTCCTCCTCCGCGACGCCGCGCAGCCGCTCCGGTGGGATGCTCCCGGCGACCCAGCCCCCGGCCGAGACCATCTCGGTGAAGATGAGACCGCAGCCCCCGTGCTCCCGCACGATGGAGCGGAAGACCCAGTCGGTGAACCCGGCGATCGGCGCGGCGAGCACCGGGGTCTCGAGGGTCAGGGGGCCGAGGCGCAGGGGCGCGCGCCCGGTCGCTTCGGTCGTCTCGCTCAAGTGGGATCTCCTCCGAAGGGGGCCTGTGTCTCGCCACAGGATGCCCGCCTCGATCCCCGGAGCAAGGGGAGCCGCGCAAGAGGAGCCGCGCAGGAGCAGCGCGGCAGGGATCGGGGGGGCGCACCCTCAGCGCCCCGCGAGCCAGCCGGCGAAGCCGCTCCCCCCTCGCGGCGCCCGAAGCTCGAGCGCCTCGAGGAGGTGGCGCTCCCGGACCCCTTCCGAGCGCTCGAGGTCGGCGCAGGTGCGGGCGAGACGAAGGGTGCGGGTGATCCCGCGGGTCGAGAGCTGAAGCTCGCGGGCGCTCTCGAGGAGGAGCTCCTCGGCCCCCCGGTCGAGCTCCGCCCAGCGGCGGCGGGACTCCCAGTCGAGGGTGCGGTTCGGCGCGCGCTGCCCCCGGGCCCGCCGATGCTCGATCGCCCCGGAGACTGCGCTCCGCAGGGCGGGCGTGTCGTCCGGCACCTCGGTCGACGCGAGGAGCGCCTCACCCTCGAGCCCGTCCACCCCGACCCGCAGATCGATCCGGTCGAGGAGCGGACCGCTGAGCCCGTCGAGATAGCGGTGGATCCGGTCCGCGCTGCACCGGCAGCGCTGCGTCGGGTGAGTCGCGAAGCCGCACGGGCAGGGGTTCATCGCCGCGACGAGGATGAAGCGCGCCGGGAGGGTCAGGCGTGCCCCGCTGCGCGCGATCGTGATCTCCCCCTCCTCCAGCGGCTCGCGGAGAGACTCGAGGCAGCGGCGAGGGAACTCGGGGAGCTCGTCCAGGAAGAGGACCCCCCCGTGGGCGAGGGAGATCTCTCCGGGTCGGGGCACGGACCCGCCGCCGACGAGGCCCGCCCAGGACACGGTGTGATGAGGAGCGCGGTACGGCCGCCGCCGAACCAGACCGCAGCCATCGTGGAGCCCGGCGGCGGAGCGGATGCGGGTCAAGTCGAGCGCAGCCTCCCTCTCGAGGGGCGGGAGGAGGCTGGGGAGTCGACGGGCGAGGAAGCTCTTTCCCGCCCCCGGGGGGCCGACGAGGAGGAGGTTGTGCTCTCCGGCGGCCGCGATGGAGAGCGCGCGCTTGGCTGCGGTCTGGCCGAGCACGTCGCGGAAGTCGGGGAGCGCATCCCGCGCCGGCGGTGGAGGCGCGACCGGAGCGCGCTCCCCCTCCCGGCGCCCCGAGAGGACCCCCACCGCCGCCCGCAGGTCGGAGACGCCGATCACCGCCCCCTCTCCCACCGCCTGAGCCTCGCCGAGGCTCTCCGTCGGAACGATGATCCGGGAAACACCCGCGTCGCGAAGGGCGGCGACGATGCCGATCGTCCCCGGGACCGAGCGGAGCCTCCCATCGAGGGCGAGCTCGCCGAGGCAGCCCCAGCCGGCCACCGGCGCCTCGAGCTCGCCGGAGGCGAGGAGGATCCCGAGCGCGATCGGGAGGTCGAACGCGGCGCCGTCCTTTTCGTCACTTGCGGGGGCGAGGTTCACGACGATGCGGCGATCGTGGGGATACCGGAAGCCGGAGGCCCCGATCGCGGACTGGATCCGATCCCGGGACTCTCGGATTCCCGGGCCCGGCAGGCCGCTGATGACGAAGCTGCGCAGGTGGTCGATGAGGTCGACCTCGATCTCGACGACGCGGCCATCGACGCCGACGACCCCGCCGGAGTGGAGACGGAACATGGGCGGACTCCCCCTCGATCGGAGACCGCTCCGCCCGGAGGGTACCTCCCGCCCCTCCGAGCGGGAGGCGTCCTCATCGCGGTGGTCCGAAGGGGTGCGGTGGCCCTCGTTGGCGTCTCCGTTGCTACGGTGCTATGATTCCGCAGCACCCCACGGGGGGAGTCGGGCATCGAAAGGTCTTTGTTTGCATGGACTTGCAGACATCGCCTCGTCCGACCAAGCCGGTACGAACCGGCCCGTTCCACCCCCCCGACCTGAGAAGGAGCCCCAAATGCGGTCGATTCCTCGCCGTGCGATCCACGCGACCTTCCTCCTCCCCCTCCTGCTCGTGTCCACCGTCGGCCACGCTCAGGACGGGGATGTGGAGAAGAAGACCCGCGCCGTCCTCGATCGATACGCCGAGCGCTCCCTGTCCCAGGCGTGGGAGGGATCGCGAGCGCTCGAGGCGCTCGGTGACGAGACGATCCCCTGGCTTCGGCAGGCGCTCGCCTCGGAGAGCACGACGAGTCAGCTGATGGCCGCGAAGACCCTCATCGCACTGGGGGAGCCCTCCGAGGTAGATCGCACCCTCGTGCGGATCGCCCAAGACACCGACCTTCAGGCGGACCACCGCGCCGCGGCGATCCGTCTCCTCAGCGACTACTCCACGCCGACGGTGGAGAAGGCGCTGCGCGAGTTGCTCACGACCGAGGCGAAGGGGGATGCGCGCCTGCGCGTCGCCACGGCGACCGCCCTCTACGAGGTCTGCCGCGACCGCCAGCTGACCCGCGACGCCCTGATGCCGCTCCTCGATGTCGACAACGCGGAGGCCCGAGACGGCGCCGCGCTCGCCCTCGCCCGGATGGGGCTCTTCGACGGCAAGGTGAAGCGGGTCCTCCGTGCGCTGGAGCTCGAGCCGAGCCTCCGCGGGGACCAGGCCCGCCTCCTCCTCGATCAGGACCGGATGCTCCGGAGCCTCGAGCGCGCGGTCGACGCCGCTCCGGCTCCCACCAGCGTGGTGGCGGAGGAGCTCCAGCAGAAGATCCTCGTCCTCGAGCGGGAGCTCGAGCTCCAGACCGATCGTCTCCAGCGCGCGGAGCGCGGAGGGAGCGGTCGCACCGGGATCCCTCTGATCGACGAGCTCCTCGACCGCGTCGAGTACTTCTACGCCGAGCCGGACCGGGTGGAGCGGAACACCCTCGTCACCGAGGCCGCGAAGGGTCTCGTCGGCAGCCTCGACCCCTTCAGCTCCTTCATGGACGTGAAGGACACCAAGGAGTTCTACGAGGGGATCACCGGAGAGTACGCCGGCATCGGAGCTCAGGTCGGCAAGGACCCGGACACCGACTTCCTCAAGATCCTCCGTCCGATCTACAAGGGCCCCGCCTACGAGATGGGCCTCCTGACCGACGATCTCCTCACCACCGTCGAGGGGCAGACGACCAAGGGGATGCGCCTCGACGAGATCGTGAAGATCCTGAAGGGGGTGCCGGGGACGCCGGTGAAGGTGGAGGTCCTCCGCCGCGGCTGGAAGGAGCCGCGGGAGTACGCGATCACCCGTCGCCTGATTCAGCTCGACTCCGTGCGCTCCACGATGCTCCCCGCCGACATCGGCTACATCTCCCTCGCCCAGTTCGGGGAGACCGCGGTCGAGGAGGTGGAGACCGCCCTCGACGAGCTCGCGGCGCAAGGGATGCGCGGGCTGATCCTGGATCTCCGCTACAACCCCGGCGGGTACCTGCAGGCGGCCGTCGACCTCGTCGACAACTTCGTCTCCGACACCGAGCGTCCGATCGTGACGCAGCGCGCCCCCAGCGGGCGCTTCGGAGTCCAGAGCAAGTCCGCCACCGCCGAGGTGCGTGGAGACTGGCCGCTGGTCGTCCTCGTGAACGACTCCAGCGCGAGCGCCTCCGAGATCGTCTCCGGCGCCCTGCAGGACTTCGAGCGCGCGACCATCGTCGGGGAGCGCACCTACGGCAAGGGGAGCGTGCAGCGCCTCCTTCCGATGTCGGACCGCATCAACGAGCTGCTCGGCGGCGAGACGACCCTCCGTCTCACCGTCCAGTACTACTACCTCCCGAGCGGCCGCTCGATCCACGCGAAGCGCGCGATCGACGGCACCGTGATCGAGGAGGGCGGCGTGGAGCCGGACGTGGTCATCGAGCCGGAGACCATGGAGCTCTGGCGCCTGCAGTCCCTCGACGAGCTCGCCGAGCAGGGGGTGTTCGACGAGTACCTCGACCAGTACTTCGACGAGCACCATGACGACTTCGCGCGGATCGCCCGCGAGGGTGACGCCGGCGCCACCGCCGAGTACCCCGACTTCGATGCCTTCTTCACCCCGCGCAACTCCTCCAATGCGCAGGTCGATGACATCCGATACCAGCTCCGCGCGAAGATCCGCCGCCGGATCGAGGATGAGCGCGGGAAGCAGTTCGCCTGCGATTTCAGCGAGGATCGACAGCTGCAGCGGGCGATCGTCGAGCTGCTCCGCAAGCTGGAGCTGCCCGCTCAGACCGTCCCGCAGTACGAGATGTTCGCTCGCAAGTTCACCGAGGAGAAGCAGCTCTGAGCGCGGACCGGGGATGCGCGCGCCCCCGGAGTCCGGATCCAACGACAGAGGGCCCCGGGAGTCGACTCCCGGGGCCCTCTCTCCATCCACGCGCGGCCCCCGCCGGAGGCGGGGCGAGGCGGACTAGTCCTCGTCCTTCTTGAACTGATCGTGACCCTTCTTCTGCATCCCCTGCAGCGTCCGGATCGTCGCCTGCACCTTCTCGGCGTCACCCTCGAGGGCCGCCCGCTCCAGGTTCAGCGACTCCTTCATCAGCTCGATCATCTGGATCCGGTACTCCTTCAGCGCGGCCGCGCGGGCGTCCCCCTCCAGCGCCGCGACGGTGTCCGGGGTCTCTCCCTTGCAGAGGGCGATCGCCTTCTGCATCCCGACCGCCCCCTCGGTGATCTTCGCGAGATCCCCCTTGGCGCGACGGAGCGACCGGAAGCTGCGGTTCAGGCTCTCCATCCCGTCATGCATCGGTCCATCGTCGACACCGGCGAAGCCGGTCGACTCGAAGGTCGGGGTCCAGGCGAGGGCGCAGGCGAGGGCGAGGACCCCCGCTCCGAGGATCAGGCTCCGCCGGGCGGGGGCGGGACGGACTTCGAACTTGGTCATTGGATTCCTCTCCGGGGCGGGCCCGTGATCTTCCGGTCGTCGACGATCAGACATACTCCCGCCAGGGGCGGATCTGCATCTCCTCGGTGCCGCCGAGGGCGGTCCAGGCCTCCACGAAGAGCTCCGCGGCCTGGATGTTCGTGAACAGGCTCACCCCGAAATCCACGGACTTGCGACGGATCAGGTAGCCGCTCGAGAGATCCCGACGCTCGAAGGAGCGCGGGACATTGATCACGAGGTCGATCCGGCCGGACTCGAGGAACTCGAGGACATTCGGGCTCGCCTCCTCGAGGGGCGGATGGAGACGGGTCGACTCGATTCCATGCTCCTCGAGGAACGCGTGGGTCCCCGGCGTCGCGTAGATCGGGATCCCGCTCTGGGCGAGCTTCCTCGCGCTCGGGAGGAACGCGGCCTTGCTCTCGATCGTCCCCGTGGTGAGGAGGATCCCGGAGCGAGGCAGCTTGAACCCCACCGAGATGAGCGCCTTGAGGTAGGCGCTGTTCACGTCGCTGCCGAGACAGGCGACCTCTCCCGTCGACGCCATCTCGACGCCGAGGAGGGGGTCCGCGCCCTTGAGGCGCGAGAAGCTGAACTGCGGGGCCTTCACGCCCACGTAGTCGCACTCGAAGGCGGACTTGTTCGGCGACTGCACATCCTCGCCGAGCATGGCCCGCACCGCGTAGTCGATGAAGTTCTCCTTCAGGATCTTCGACACGAACGGGAAGCTCCGGGAGGCCCGGAGGTTGCACTCGATCACCTGGAGGCGGTTGTCCCGGGCGATGAACTGGATGTTGAACGGGCCGGTGATCCGGAGGGCCGCGGCGATCCCCCGGGCGATCTTCTTGATCCTCCGCACCGTCTCCAGATAGAGGCGCTGCGAGGGGAAGATCATGGTCGCGTCGCCGGAGTGGACCCCCGCCTGCTCGACATGCTCGCTGATCGCGTAGCAGACCACGTGGCCATCGTTCGCCACGCCATCGAGCTCGATCTCCTTGGCTCCGGCGATGAACTTCGAGATCACCACCGGGAACTCCTTCGAGACCTCGGTCGCGGCCTCGAGGTACTCGGCGAGCTCATCGTCGGAGTGCGCGACGCTCATCGCGGCCCCGCTCAGAACATAGGAGGGGCGGATCAGGACCGGGTAGCCGGTCTGCTCCGCGAAGCGGCGCGCCTCCTCATGCGAGGTCAGCTCGCTCCACTCCGGCTGATCGATCTCGAGCTCATCGAGGAGCGAGCTGAAGCGCTCCCGGTTCTCCGCCCGGTCGATGCTGTCGACCGAGGTGCCGAGCACCGGGATCCCCGCCTCTCCGAGGGGAACCGCCAGCTGGTTGGGGATCTGCCCCCCCACCGAGATGACCACCCCGCGCGGATCCTCCTTCTCGCAGATGTCGAGGACCCGCTCGAGGGAGAGTTCATCGAAGTAGAGGCGGTCGCAGGTGTCGTAATCGGTCGAGACCGTCTCCGGGTTGAAGTTGATCAGGACGGTCGAGTGGCCTCGGGCGGAGAGGCTCTGAACCGCGTTCACCGCGCACCAGTCGAACTCCACCGAGCTCCCGATGCGGTAGGCGCCGCCCCCCAGCACGATGTGGGGCGCATCACCCGGCGGCGGCAGGTCGTCCTCGCTGCCGTGGTAGGTCAGGTAGAGGTAGTTGGTCCGGGCGGGATACTCCGCGGCGAGGGTGTCGATCTGGTTGATCACCGGGAGGATCCCGAGCTCCTTGCGGCGCTCCCGCACCGCGAGCATCGCGGAGTAGCCTCGGGGGATCGGCGCCGCTCGGCGGACCAGGCGCGAGATCTGGTTGTCGGAGAACCCGACGCACTTCGCATGCCGGAAGAGCTCGGCGGGCAGCGCCGCGAGGTCATGCTCGGAGATCCGCTCCGCGGTGAGGACGATCTCGCGGATCCGCTCCAGGAACCAGGGAGTGATCCGGGTGAGCTCGCGGATCCGCTCGAGCGGGAGGCCGCGGCGGAACGCCTCGGTGATCGCGAAGATCCGGGTCTCGGTCGGGGTCGCGAGGCGCTCCTCGAGCGAGGCGGTGTCGGTCTCGTCGCCGAAGTCGAAGGAGTTGCACATCACGCCGTGGGCGCCGACCCCGAGCATCCGGCACGCCTTCTGGAGCGCCTCCTCGAAGCTACGGCCGATGGCCATCACCTCCCCCACGCTCTTCATCTCGCTGCCGAGCTCATGGGAGACCCGCTTGAACTTCTTGAGGTCCCAGCGGGGGATCTTGATGACGCAGTAGTCGAGCGCCGGCTCGAAGCAGCTCCCGGTGACCCGCGTGATGGAGTTCGGGACCTCGTGCATCCCGTAGCCGAGGGCGAGCTTGGCGGCCACGAAGGCGAGGGGGTACCCGGTCGCCTTGGAGGCGAGCGCCGAGCTGCGGGAGAGACGCGCGTTCACCTCGATGATGCGGTACTCGTCGGTCGAGGGGTGAAGGGCGAACTGGACGTTGCACTCCCCCACCACTCCGAGGTGGCGGATCAGGGTGGTCGAGATGGTCCGGAGCTTGTGATACTCCTGATCGGTCAGCGACTGGGAGGGCGCGACGACGATGCTCTCACCGGTGTGGATGCCGAGGGCGTCGACATTCTCCATGTTGCAGACGGTGACGCAGTTGTCGAAGCGGTCCCGGACGACCTCGTACTCGATCTCCCGCCACCCCTCGAGGTACTCCTCCACGAGGATCTGCGGAGCGTGGGTGAGCGCCTTCCGTGCCATCGCGTCGAGCTCATCCGCGTCCTTCGCGATCCCGCTCCCCATCCCCCCGAGCGCGAACGCCGCCCGCACCATCACGGGGTAGGTGATGTCGGACGCGGCCGCGAGGGCGTCCGCGACGCTCTCGACCGCCCGGCTCCGCGGGGTGTGCATCCCGATCGAGTGCAGCTGCTCCGCGAAGAGCTCGCGGTCCTCGGTGATGCGGATCGTCTCCGGCGGCGTCCCGAGGACGCGGACCCCGAAGCGCTCCAGCACTCCCCCGTCCACGAGGTCGAGGCCGCAGTTGAGCGCGGTCTGCCCCCCGAAGGAGAGGAGGACCGCGTCCGGCCGCTCCTTCTCGATCACCTTGGTGACGAACTCGGCGTTCACCGGGAGGAAGTAGACCTCGTCGGCGAGGTCCTCCGAGGTCTGGATCGTCGCGATGTTGGGGTTCACGAGGATCGTGCGGATCCCCTCCTCCTTCATCGCCTTGATCGCCTGGGAGCCGGAGTAGTCGAACTCCCCCGCCTCCCCGATCTTCAGGGCGCCGCTCCCGAGGATCAGCACCTTCTCCGGCTTCTCGAGCTCGATCTCGCCCCAGGCGGTGCGGCTCATCGGAGCACCTCCAGGAATCGGTCGAAGAGGTCGGCCGCGTCGCGGGGGCCCGGCGTCGCCTCGGGGTGGAACTGCACCGAGCGGAACCGGCCGCTCTCATGGACGATGCCTTCGTTGGAGCCGTCGTTCGTGTTGACGAACCACTCGCTCCACCCGGCGGGGAGCTTCTTTCCATCGACCGCATAGCCGTGGTTCTGGCTGGTGATCATGCATCGCTTCGTGCCCACCTCGAGGCAGGGCTGGTTCTGCCCGCGGTGCCCGAAGTCGAGCTTGTAGGTGTCCGCCCCCGCGGCGAGGGAGAGCACCTGGTTCCCCAGGCAGATCCCAAAGACCGGGCGCTCACCGGAGAGGAGGCGCCGCACCTGCTCCACCGTCTCCCCCGCCATCTTCGGATCGCCTGGGCCGTTCGAGATCAGGAAGCCGTCCGCCTTCTCACCCTCGAGGTCGTGATCGAAGGGGACGCGCAGCACGTCCGCGCCGCGGGCGTTGAGTGAGCGGATGATGTTGAACTTCGCTCCGCAGTCGACGAGGACGACCCGCGGGTGCGGGCCGGACCCGGGCGCGGCGTAGAGGGTCGGCTCCGGGCAGCTCACCTCGGCGACGAGGTTGCGACCCGCGGGATCCGCGAAGCCCTCCTCGAGCTCGGCTCCATCGACCTCGAGGCGCGCGGGCCGGGTGCCATGGGAGCGGAGGCGGCGGGTCAGGGCCCGGGTGTCGATCGCGCAGAGGCCGGGGATCCCCTCCTCCTCCATCCAGCGCTCGAGGGACCGCCCGGCGCTCCAGTGGGAGTCGCAGGAGGAGATCGTGGAGACCACGATGGCGCTGACCTGGATCCGATCCGACTCGAAGCCCGGAGGGAGCGGATTCCCCCCCTCGAGCGCGGGGACTCCGTAGTTCCCGACGAGTGGATAGGTGAAGGCGAGGAGCTGACCCCGGTAGGAGGGATCGGTCATCGACTCGGGGTAGCCGACCATGCCGGTGGCGAAGACGATCTCCCCGGATACGGAACGAGGAGCACCGAAATGGTACCCCTCGAAGGATGATCCATCATCGAGCACGAGACGCGCTCGGCGCGTCCGGTCGAGCGGGTGGTCGACCGGCGCGAACGAGGCCGCAGTCCCCGGAGAGACCACGGCGGCGGCGGCGAGAGGTACCTCTGCCACGGGTTTCCTTCCGCGTTCGGACCTCCGTCCCTCTTCGGGCGCGCACCGGGGCGGGGTCCGCCTGCGTGCGGATCCCCTCCGGATCGGTTCGCGACCGGGAAGACGGAGGTGTGGTGTGACGGAGGGAGGCGGTCCAGTCGCGACCGCCACCGCGCAGAGTGTAGCCGACGGGGGGCCGAGAGGAAGAGAACCCGCGCGATTGGAGGGGGGAGGGCGCCCCCTCAGGACCACCCCACGAGGACGCCGTTCCGACCGGTGACCCCGCGGTCCCGCCGGTGGCTGAAGAAGCGCTGGGGGTCCTCGAAGCTGCAGTCGACGGAGGGGAGGACCCGCCCCGCTCGGAGCCCCTGGGCGAGGAGCTCGGCCCGGTGGATTTGTCTCAGGTCGAGGAAGCGGCCGGAGCAGGCCTCCCGGGCCCCGGGGCGTCCCGCGACCGCCTCGAGGACCTCATCTCCGACCTCGTAGCAGCCCCCGCAGATCCCCGGGCTCTGGGCGGCCCACAGGGCCTCCGGTCGCGAGCCCCGGGCCCGAAACGCCTCCACCAGTGCCCCGACGATCCCCGCTGCGGTTCCCCTCCACCCCGCGTGGGCCACCCCGGCGATCCGGGACTCGGGGTCGGCGAGCACCACGAGAGGGCAGTCCGCGCTGAGAGAGAGGGCGTAGACACCGGGGTCCTGCAGGAGCAGGGCGTCGAAGCCCCGCAGTCGCTCGCTCGGGGCCCGGGCTCCCTCGCCGCGGTCCTCGACCCCGAGGACCGCGACCTCCGCGCCGTGGCACTGCCCCGCGACGACGAGGGCATCGAGGGAGATCCCCGCCGCTGCGGCGAGGCGGCGGCGGTTCTCGACCACGGCGGCGGGGTCATCTCCGGTGGAGAAGCCCAGATTGCCGGAGTCGAAGGGGTGCGCGCTCACACCGCCGCGCCGGGTGCCATAGAGGGCGATGAGTCCCGGGAGCCGCGGACGCGCGGCCGCGAAGAGGTCCAGGTGCGGGGAGGTCGGGTCGCTCAAGCGCCCGCTCCCTCCTTCGCATCCGGTGTCTCCGCCGCGAACTCCTCGACGAGGGGCATCACGAACTCGGCGATGAGGATCTTGGCGATCGCGGCGAGGGGGACGGAGAGCAGGATCCCCACGAAGCCCAGGATCTCGGAGAAG
>Ga0181579_10000101_pt1 | contig 56724 bp, 73 predicted proteins | sample 071ome_24_FD_132996 | JGI IMG/M metagenome (GOLD analysis project Ga0181579, IMG submission 132996) | Coastal salt marsh microbial communities from the Groves Creek Marsh, Skidaway Island, Georgia - 071402CT metaG (megahit assembly) | ecosystem: Environmental > Aquatic > Marine > Intertidal...
CAAAATGAGTGTTTCGTCACAACATGAACCGCTTTTTGCTAGCGTTGGTCTCCCGCGCTGTGTGAGGGGATAAACCTGTAGAGTTGAATATAGAAAGGGGGTGGGTACCCCCTCTTCTTGAGTGTGCTGAAAATGTGCTGAACTTCGGCCCATCCCCTTCCCTTTAGGTCCAAGTGCGTGGAGTTGGAGTCTAGGTTTCAAAGGGTTTTAGGACTGTTAATTAAACGTCCTCAGCCTTCACACCGCAGGGGTCACTGATTCAATCCCAGTCGTGCCCACCATTTTCTAACTGGTTTTTGCCAGTTTTTCATACGACCGCCTTCAGCAGGATTTTCTAGATGAGGCTTACAACGATCTTGGCAGTGATACAGTCGTCTTTTCGAAAACGCACCTTAGGCAAGGATACAGTCCCGACCCATTCGTTCGAGATATGCAAAAGCGTTTGAGAAACCTGGAGCACTCGGTAGCAATGCACCCTGAGCAACGACTCTATACTGTTTACGCAAAAAAAGCCCCGCAGAGCGGGGCTTTTATCATTTTTTTTAGTCCATCAGACCGAGTTGAGACATCATTGACATCATATCCAAATAATTTTTTGCTGATTTAACCTTGCCGCCCTCAAACTCCCAGACGAGGATATTGGTTATTTTTACAGTCTTGTTGGTCGGGGGAATAGTACCGTTTGGCGTCATCATGTCACCGGTATGAGTTCCCGTCCAAGTGCACTCCTCTAGTAATACGTCCCCAGCAACATGTCGCCTGTCGCATGTACCCACCATATCGGGGAACGCCATTTTCCATCCTTGTGCATACCCTAATACTTCGTCACCTCCTGAAGCTTTGTATCCACTCGCCATGTCTTCCATAGAGGCGTCGTCCGCTACGTGCTCACGCCACTCATCCCACTGCGCTGCATTGAAATTGGCCATCAATTTATCGCTTACTTCACTATTCGTCATTTTCTGCTCCGTATAGGTTCATCGGTAACCAAACTGATGTCTTGTTTGCATGCGCTATGAGACATCACCTAGGTTGATCCTGAGTCTAACCCGCCATAGTTTCGGTTGTGTGACGATTTCGTTTGGCATTGGCGTGTGGGTGCCTATACGAAACGTTGGCTCAAGCCTGAACCTTAAACGTCTTAATTCCCCTTCTGCTCATCTGCCATCTACAGAAATGAGATACTCATCATCTAGACCCAATATTCAAGGAGTTATCAAATGGCCTCGTATGCATTGATGAAGTTTCGTATCAGTAACGATTTTTTTGACTGGGAACAAGCATTTTATTCAGCCCAACCAATGGCCAGAAACGCGGGAATCATCGAGATTTTTCATGGTCGGACAGATGAAGATCCTCAGGTTTGCATGGTCTTGGCCCAAATCTCTTCTAAAACGGCAATGGAAGAATTCTTCGAAAATGCCAAGGATGCAGTTGCCGCCTCTGGGCATATTCTGGAAACAACAGAAATCACCATGCTGAATAATTGACATCGTAGAAAACTTGTTGGGCTCGACTTTACCAATCCCCCGAATGTAAACACCTCAAAACCCACTTTATGCGGTTTTGTAAATGTAAGAATGAGATGGATGCGATGGTTCGGACATTTTGGAAATCTTTCGCTTGAGCCATCCAAACTCGTAGAGCGACCCGGGAGCGTTTGTTAAGATGAAGTTCCGTGAGAGATCCTATGGCTGAATCATGAAGAATCTCGTCTACCTGCTGATCTTGTTGCTGACACCAATCGCCCAAGCGATTGGAAAAGAAATCGGCCCGATAACACTCGAGTGCGAGAGCAAAGCATCTATACAGACCGAGAACGCTTCAGTTACTCTCATCGAAATTGATCCCGAGAAGAACGAGGTAAAGATCGATGACCAGGCCCTTCGGATAGCAACAATGTCCGAAGGGTTTGTGACGTGGGTTCAAGAATCAGACTTAGCGTTTCAGTTCTATGTGTGGAACGACTTCAATAAAGAGATGCATAGTTGGTTTGCTCGGCCGTGGGATGACTACATGACCGGGCGCTGGAACCGAAGGGGAACGCATGTGCTATGGAAATGTAGGCCAGTCCACACATAGTTGAGAGCCGATCTGCAAGCGTGCTAACAAACAAGCCACCGACTCCCATCTTAATCACTCGAAGATTCACCGTGTTCGCTATGATGGGACCACGCCTATGAACTTCAAAGCGCCGTAGATAATCACCGCAACAGCAATGGCTATCCCTATACGTCTCAGCTGCTCTGGACTCATGTCAAACTACTCTCTACCTGCCTACTACCACTCAGTTGTTGATCCCTTAATTAATCACCATCGCCAGTCTCTCTTCGCTCAAGCTCTTTCATCAATGCCGGATGATCGGTGGAATCTTCTATCTCCCCTGTCTCCTTGAAATTGTCCCATTCGTACCTGTGGCGCTCTTCTTTCATTTTCTTATGTCGTCGAATTTGAAAGACAACCAAACCAATCAAAATTACTACGAGGAGAAAGTACTCAAATCCACTCATTTGTATCAACTCTTAGACCATGCATCCATAAAGAAGTTGTCTCACCATTCCAAGTCCCCAACACATTTAGCCTCTTTGGTCCTATCCCAGACGCACCCACCGCTTCCTTCTTTAAAAATTTAAGCAGTACTAGTCCGAGGAGCTCGCCAGAGCAACTCGTCGCAGATGGCTTACTTGATTTCCCGCAGTTTCACACGAACCGTATTCGGCTTATCTGCGCCTAACTTAGGTCGAGAGTTCATTTCTATGCCGAGAGATTCATTCAATTCCTTCTCTCGGTCACTGATAAGACCCAGGCAATCTCTCATCCTCGCGATAGTCTCGATTGAAAGAATATGTTGGCTACCTCTACGCACTGCCGTCTCGCGGGCGATTTCGGTCAAGATCAGGCGCATCTCCCGCAGTATCTTGGCCTCTTTGGTTTCTGAAGTCATGTTAGGGAGTATAGATGAGGGTGGTCATCTCGTCGCTGATACGCTATCACTATCCTGGAGCAGAGGATTTGGTAAAGAGACAGGATAATATGCCGAAACACTTCGAGCAGGATTGCTTATGTTGACAATTTTCCCCCCTGAGGCGTTTAAAACTATCCCATGGAAAAACGGCTTAGGTCATACCAGCGAGCTCGCCATTAACAGCGGTGGCAATTTAGATAGCTTTGATTGGCGATTAAGCATCGCCAGCGTAGTGAATGATGGCGATTTTTCCAATTTTTCAGGTTACCAGCGTCATTTGGTATTGATAGAGGGCGAAGGGCTGATATTGGATCACCGTAATGGTGATGTTGATGAACTAAAAAATCTATTGGACGTGGCCCGTTTTGATGGCGGCAGCAAAACCTGCGGCAGGTTATTTAACGGCCCGATCAAAGACTTCAACATAATGACCAACAACGATTCATTTACGGCTGAAGTCAATTGCTATGTCAAACGACACAGTGCTGACATTTCTTTACAGGCAGACAGGCTGATTTTCGCCTATAGCCTTACCAATGAAATGAACATCGGACATGGCAGTAAACCGACAACTTCAGTACCTGTCGGCCATTTAGCTCAGTTAGAAACTCACCACGCATCCGAAAGTCACGAGCAGGATACGGTAGTGATTAGCGGTCAACATATGATCATTGTTGATCTGATGCCTTTGCCAGTCCGCTAGCCCGTCCTTTGTTGCTTTTGCAGAACTGGGGCCTCTCGCCTTAATAGCTGGGAACAATCATTCACCCAAAATTTCAGAGTATCCCGGCTCAAGCCTCGTAATCACTGACATTCCCGGCGTAACTGCAAAATCATCAAGTGGCCTGTCTAGGGCCAAACAACACGTACGACGTCCGTTCGTGCCTGATAACTGGAGAGGTTACCTGACCGTGCAAGCGAAGACACCATGAAGTAAAGGGTTTCTCCAGAGACCGGATCCCAGCTCGTCAAGGGAGGTCGCTTGATATGTCCGCCTTCGACAGATTTCATGGGCTTACAGTTTCCATTGGGCGTCATCCATTCCCAGGTGCCTCCGTACCAGGCACCGTTTCGATACACGAAAACCCAAGGGTTAGCGTTTACCTTAATGTCCCGCGTACCCGAGGTATGCCGGATAGTAGCGGACGGCCATGTTGAGGTGCCGCCCCACTCCATACAGATGATGCCGCCGCCGAGATTAACAGTCAGGCTGTGCGTCACGGGCCAGTTTGCCACGTTGGTATGCAGCCACTTGACCTTGCTTAATGAAAATTCCTGCTGACCGCCCGGAGTGATCGGGGCGTTATTCGCAACTTGGGTTGCCCCAGGGCTTGATGTCGTAGACGCAGCAGAGCCTGAATCAGAGGCGCAATCGACTGTTCCATCAACAGTCCGCCCCTCGTTCTTACCGAATGCACAATAGTGAGCTTTGCCAAATGCGCTTTTTGTTTGACCTCCTCCGCTTGCCGTGTAGTAAGCGAGCAGATCCGGATACCTATCTACATAAGCTTCATAAACTCCGGCGGAGTCTGTTGATGTCGCGCCAGAAGAAGCGTCATCCGACGTAGATGATGCGCCCGTTACGCCAGAGACTCCAGCCATCTCTTCACCGCCACCACGATTAAGCGCTGTTGAGTTTCCTCCGCCACTCGACGTATCACTGCTGCAACCGACAAGAAGACTTGCGACAAAAGCGGCCAGGACAATTTGGTTTATATGCTTCATTATTGGATGATAAAGTGATTTCTAAAGGGTTCTGATGGTTGTCGGTAAAAGTGCCGATCTACTTTGAGAGAGGTCTCACCTTTTCGCGTCATCGAACCCTGCCATTTTAACCTCGCTCAATACCTGTGTCAGAAGTGTTCGAAAAGGTAAGATAGAGGTATGAAAACGCCAGAAAATAATTGCGAAGAAGTCGGAACCTTATTGATCAACCTCAAAGCAGGCGAAGGTTCTTTTGAGCTAGACACGGATGCACACGCTTGGAAGAAAATCGGCCGTATAGGTCAATTGGACATCCTCTCGGATTGGATAAACCTATTGCAAAAAGCTTATAGCGCAGCTTGTGATAAGCACAGAGCGGACTTTGGTGTTGATATTGAGTACGATGAGCAAAAACGCGTTCATCACTCTAACATTCCCGAGGGGAAAGGAAAGCAAGGCGGGTGAAACATCGACAAATAATCCGCGTAACCATCGTTGCGCTAGCAGTCGTCGCATTACTGTTGATCATGCGTGGCGAATAGCGCGAGAAAAGAGCAAAGAGGAAGAGAGCAAGAGAAGGTGCAGATAGATGAAACGCGAACAAATCATCCAGTGGCTAATCGCGGTAATAACCGTTGTCTTGATTTTTCTGATCGTCACACGAGATCGTGACGCCCACGCCTTTTCGGTTCTTGCATCTCTGATGTAACCAATGAATTAAATTTGTGTTGGTCGAAAAGGGCTCACTTTTTATCGCTACCATCACCAGGACTTCGCTACTCCAGGATTATCTCGATAACCAGCCATAGGAACACCGCGAGATGCACTAATATTGCGAGCAGCAGAGCCTTTATCAGAACTGCTTGCCACATCACCGTCCCGGTCAAGTCTCGGGTTGTCTTCAAGCGCAAGTAGGCTATTAGCGCCATGCTCCAGACAATAACTGCGCCTCCGGTAGCACTTAAGAGCACGGGAAGAAAGATCACCGGAGCCAAGGCCCAGATTCCGAGCCAGGTTATTCTTGCTGGGCGACGTCGAATACCGTTAAACAACGACACCAGAAGCACTGTCGGCAGCGCAACCAAATGAATCTCTCTAAAGAATTTACCCGAGAGGACAGACCCGGGAATATCTTCAATGTCCGCATACTGTCCTAGAGCATCAACAGCAACACTTCCCGATAATTGCTTCGTTATGTTGAGAACATAGTCGTTAATGTAGTTCGCGGGGTCCGCAAGAAATATTTCCAGCAAGCTCGCCGAAAACCATCCCGAGACCCCATTTCCCCCTGCGTAATACAAAAACTGAATCACACAGAGCACCGCAACCAAACTCCATCTAAGACGCTCTTTAGACATTCAAATCACTCCACGGAAAAGACCCACCAGCCGAATCGACAAAAGGTGTCAGCCTTAGGGGATTCCAAACACTTACTGTAGTCGCGCTACGATAGTAGCGAGCGCCCTATGTTTCAGCTTGTCAATAGGGGGGTAAAGACAAGCGCCTGACGCGCTGGCTCACTCTACTTTTGCGGAACATCATATTCGACATGTGCGCGGACCAGTTGGGCCTTGAGATCCGCATATCCATAAGGCTCAGCACCGGCAAGCATGGCCCAGAATTGATCCAGCCATGTTTTTTCAGTGGATTTGCTGGAAAGTGCGATCACGGCAAGAGCATCAAGCCAGTAGTTGCCCTCTTCGACTCGTTTGGTAATCCCATCCAATGCGCCAAGATCGGTATTTGAATCCATCGCCTTGATACCGAAGCCTTTAAAGTTCTCTTCGTCTTCGAGGGCCAGGGTGTGATCTTCTTTTACCCTGATAATCATGTCACAATTTTTTCAGTAATCATGTGATTTAACCGCCTAACAGGCGGTAAGGTTAGCATTTATATATCTAATGCCTCTTTCGTCTGCTATCGCAAGAACGATCAAACTCCTTAAGGTAGGCTGCTTTTTGGTCATCAGCGAGCCACGCTGAAGCAAAACCATTTCGCATAAAACTGATCATGGTTTCCCACGACAGATCTCCTGTACGCTGCGCCTCGATCAGCGTTTGCGATAACCAACCTGTTCCGAACTGAGCTGGATCGTCACTATTAAGTGAGATTAAGACGCCTCTTTCCAAGAGGGTCGTCATCATAGCTAGGTCATCAGACGAAGTCTGTGACTGAAACGCATAGCGCGTGGGACATCCCGTCAGTGGAATGCTCTGTTCGACCAGTTGCTGAACAACGCTCTCGTCCTCAAGGGCATTCAGCCCATGATCTATCCGTTCTACGCCCAGGATCTCAATGCAGCCACGGATATGCTGAATGGAGTTTGGGATATGGACGTCGCAGTGTGACGTAAGCCGATATCCGTCTTGTTTCGCAGCGGCGAAGACTCCTGCAAAGATATCGGGAAAGTTAGGGCGCTCGGGGTTATCGAGCCCAATTCCGACGATCTGATCCTTGTAGGGCCGAACTGCCTCCAGGATATCAAGCGCTTCTTCAGCGGACCTATCCCTCTGAAAATTCATTATCCATTGTGCTTCGACACCAAAATCTCGGGCGCCGGCCCGAGTTCCGGACTGCATAGCCTCAAGCTGGGTTTCAATACCAACGCCATGACGCAGACCCACCTGGGGATCAAACATCACTTCAGCGTAAACAATGTTTTCGACCTGGCACCGCTTTAGGTAGCCATAAGTCATGTCCTCATAATCCTGCCCCTGGCGCAAGACATTACGACAAATATCCAAAGCCTCGATAAAACTGTCGAGGTTTTGCTTTGGGTCAGACTTGCCTGTGTTCTGACCGGATAGGATGTCTTCCGCAGACTTGTAGGGCAGCTCAATACCGTTGCGGTCGGCCATACCGAGCAGCAGATCCGCTTCAATCGTGCCCTCTATGTGAACATGCAGTTCCGCTTTAGGCATAGCGGAGATGAATTGCGCGATATCACTCATGCGAGGTCAAAGTGCGTCCGATTTCATACCCGGCGCCAAGGTGCTAATTACCCAGTGCGGCAACGTTTCATCGCCTTCCGCGTAGGGCAATGTCCACTCTCCTCGCCTGACCAAAAAAAGACTCGTTGTCTTTCTTATTAAGACCTAATTCTTTATGTAGGCATCTGGATAATTGGTAAAGTAGTCATCTGAGATAGGCGTCATTACTCCACTTTCAATCACGGCCCCTGCCTCTCTTCGCTTTTCGGTTAATTCATCATCGTCCCGAAAGGCCTGGATTGCGTCCATGTTTGGGAACATCATCACGACGTGAAGTTGGTCAGGATTCTCCCTCTCAGTACCTGCAAAAAGAAACTTGATGCCATGCTCTTCGAGTTTTCCATCCTGCTCGTAAACCATTTTTTGCCACGTATCAAATCCTTTGGTAATCGTGATCTGTCCTTTTACGATTATCGCCATTTTTTTCCTCTTTAAATTAGGTTGTGTACTTTGTATCGATCAATCCAACTTGATAAACATTTTGGTGTAAGAAAGCATATCGCAATTCGAGAAGGGGTAATTGCCTTAAAACCAGTCTTTTTGCTACGTCGATCAGTGCTGATTGAGAAGGCACCCATTTCTCGCACCCCTCGCCCAAAAAATTGCTTTTCACAAAAAAATCATGGGGCCCGATTATTATTCACACATGAATAACATGTTTTTTGAACGTTTCGGAGTTATCTTAATTCTCTTCGGGTCTAGTTATATATGCCTTGGTTTACTCGGCATCGTTCCCTTAGAGCTCAATGGCGTCGGCGTTTCCAATATCAGAATTCCCGCGGGGATTGCGATCGTTGGGTGCCTAATCGCCGCTTTTTCGACCAAAAACAGATAAGAGGCTAATTATGTTTAAACGGTCTGACTTTTTTCTATTGCTAGGCGTGATGATTTCATTCTTCGTGTCTGGCTACCTGTGGTTTAACGGACAACGAATAGAAGGGATTTTCACCGCAATCTGGGTCCCAGCGATCCTCGGTTTTGGCATTTATTTCAAGCTCATGATGATTTGGGGGAAGCTCAATGACTGATGACATTCTTTTCCTGACTGGCGTAGCAGTCTTTTCCCTAATGGTCGTCGCGTTAGCGCTTACTGTGAAGGAGTTTTCCAGTTCGAAGATGAAAAACAACAAGTAGTTTGGATCAAACGCCCGGCAATTCCTCTGGAAGTTCCAAGAAAACGTGAAAGACGATACTCATCTATTGTCAGAGATAGCTCGAGCATGGGCCAATCCTGCAGTGTTGCCCCACTCTAAAAATTTGATTAGTTCTTTTGAGTTGATCGCCGCTGTGCCGGCAACCCTACTCCTCATTAGTTTTCTACTCGCACTTTTTCCAGCGTAGTAAATCACTGCAAAAGAATGGTTCCAACTAACCCAACCTGACGTCTCTCAACAATTGAACGTCGTCAGTCCTCGGTACGGACCCCTGAGCTTCTTGATGCCTTCGATATCTTGCTTCGTCATAGAGGCTCATTGATGAAACACTTCATCATGGCCCTCGCTTTTGTGTTGCCTTCCATAGCGGCGGGCAATCAAGAAAATATCGACGACCAACTTGTCATCGAGCTCACCGTCGGCGAATTACGAGGGATAATCCGAGAAATTATCAATCAAACACTGGAGCGGTGCATCGTGGAAGGGGTGATGGAAGGGGCAAGCTCGATAACCCTGCGCGTCGTTGGGGACGTTAGGGCCAACATTAAATGCATCTAGTAATCACGTGATGCTACAACATAAAGAGTAGCCCAATGATTGCCAGCCCAACCCCTGTAACCCATAACATCTGCTTATCACGGCTTTTCATGCGGCGCGAGGCTGATAGTTCGATCCTGCCATTGTTTACCCTTTGAGACCAATCAGTCGATCCTTGGGCATTAGCCGTAAATCCTTGCAGGCAGATGGGATCAAAAGGTCTTTTCGTCTCATCTCCCGAATAAACCAACACCTCTAAGTTCCCCACGCCTCTGGGGCAGTCAGATCTGCTTGTGATTGAATGCCGCCGCCGGGCCTCCCTTCCGGCGGCAGCACACCAACTTGTTCAAGGTCTGAGATAAGAGAACCCTTCCGCCTGGAGATGCGCAATTTCCGCAACTCCGCTTGGTACGATGTCGTCCTCCGAGGCATCAAAAAGATATTCCAAATCGATCTTTCTGCCCTTCAGTGTGTTCGCGCAAATCTTGAATGTGACGCCTTGATCCTTAAGATTTGAGATTCTCGCGGTCATATTCTCATCAGCATTGCCCGCTTTCATCTTGGTATTCTCTACCTGATCGGGCTCAAGCAAAAGTGAAACCCCGTTGCCGTGCATCACGACCCGAAGGTCCAGATTCTCCGCGCCAACAGCATTGATGTGATTTTGAATATTGCGTAGCGCACCCGTTTGCCTTTTCGCATCATAGTAATTGACGTGATAGGCGACCTTCTGCTTGCCATATCCGTGACCCCCTGCCGCGCTAGATGTAACAACTCCCATACTAACCACTGCAGCCAGGAGAAATGAAGTAACCGTTCTTAATAAGCTCATTTGTTCGCTCCTCTTTATTTAGTAAGTACAGAACAGTTTAATATAGTCGTACAACAATGCAAGTTATAGAACAAACGAGCCAGAAGTAGTTCAACGGATCCTTGCGTCCAAGTCCGCGATCGCTCTGCCCGATATTCGACCCAGAAACATAGGGCGAGACGAGCCACTACGGGGATGCGTAATGGCTAAACTTGGATGTTTATTTTCTGTGCAACGCAGGAGCGCTGTGTAACGCTTCGTCTCAGTCGTTTGTGATCGCCCTAATCGAGGCTAACTTTTCACACCAGATCTTAGTGAAATCGTCGAGTTGGGGGCGCGATCCGTCGACATCATCAAAACCATATTGGTGAGCCAGAGCAAGCACCGGAATAATTTGACCGGAAAGAGCCCGCATATCTGGGTCGGCAGCGATGTGGGCAATTGCACGCCCAACGAATTCTGGAGAATCGGAAGACTCCAGATCTTGTTTGGTGACCTCGACTCCGAGAGTGGAGTCTTTTGCCGCCATTAACATCCACTCGGTGCGTACCCAACGCGGCCAAATGGACAGACAAGTAATATCGAACTCTTTCAGATCTTGGGCTGCTGCCTCTGTAAGTCTATCCACCGCCGCCATTGCTACACGGAACAGCGGCTGGTAGTAATCTATCTTTGAGGCTCCGGCTGAGATATTGACGATCAATCCACTGCGTTTTTGCACCATGACTTTTGAGGCATGGTGGATTACAGAATACTTTCCTCGGACACCAACATCCACCATGGCGCTCCATTGCGACTCGTCACTTGTTAAAACAGAGCCTTTATAAGTATCAGGAAAACCCATCGCACAATTAGCAACGATATCGATAGCACCGTGCTTTCGAGAAACCTTGTCGACCAACTGTGCAACCTGAGTCGAATCTAGAACATCAAGACGATCCGCTTCCGCACTCCCCCCCGACTTGACGATATCTGCGACTGTTTGATTCAGACTGCCCGGCAACTCGTGGGCATTTGGACCAACGCCAAACGACTGCGACTCCTCCAGTGTTCTTGCAGCAGCAATGACATGGCTGCCATGCGCGGCAAGTTCTCGAGCGACGCCTGCACCAATTCCACGACTTGCGCCAATCACCAATGAGACCTTACCTTGAAGCATCTAAAGACTTAATATCAGTTGTGCAATAAATCGGAATGTCATTCCCGGGGCGCTCATTGAGATCGTGCGTGCGCGATTCTCGGGACTTAGGTGGCGGGAGGCTCGTCAGTGGTCAGTCCGGCTCGCGGTGTAATTCGTGGCACGAGCAATGTACTCCTCCCCCGCCTAATGTAAACATCTCATACTCGACAGCGTAAACCTCAAATCCCTCTGCTTTCAGCTGCGCATTGACATTCAGGTTGTGCGCCATCGAGAGTACGCGGTGGTTCCCAAGGCTGACGAGATTACCCCCGAGCTTTACACAATCCCGGTAACTCACGGGGATTCGTCGGATCTCCTGTTTATCAAGCCAATCGATCGCATAGGCGGGGAGCGCGTCCTCGCAGACTAACGCCAATCCTTTTTCCAACATAACGACCACAGCGTCCATATGCACGAATTGCGGCGGAATGGGGACAATGAATGCTTCCCAGCCCATCTCGTCCATCCATTTTGCTACCTGCTCTGCCCCGTTTCGCGTTGATCGATCCCCCGACCAGCCTAGCAACGTAACGCCAGGCTTTATGATGACGAAGTCACCCCCTTCGAAATGGTCCGCCGTTATCCACTTCCATATTGGAATCTCGGCGCTGCGATAAAACGCGGAGATAACGGCATAATCTCTTCGACGGGGCGGTGTCTGAATGGAGGCAATCACAGCGCCCCAAGGGGTCATAAAGCTTGAATCTCGGGTAAAGACGCTGCTGGGCAGGCCCTCATCCGATTCTGCGAAATGGCAACGCACTCCGTTTTCTTCATAGACCTCAACCATACGCTGATGCTGACGCATAGCGGTATCTTTGTCGAAGCGATAGTTCATTGACTGCTGGTTGGCAAACGTGACAGCAGAAATTGAATTTAGTGGCACCCACCTAAAGTGGTCGGGCTTGCCAAGCAACACATCGGTCAGCACACCCGTTTGCGCCTGTATGCCCCACGGAATTTTTTGTGAAGAATTCATACCAAAGCCTAATCGAAACCAGTGGGCAAAGTTAATGACTCCTGACGTCTATATTAGGGCATATTACCCCGAGTATCCTTTATTTGAAGTAAGCAGTTATGGATACTGCTAATTTGACTTATAACTACGTCGCATCCTTGCCGCCAATGACAGCCCTCTGGCTCACCCCCTGATATGGGCGCGTTTAGTGGATCAACCACGTCAGCCTTCTTTGTTTTATTTACGCTTGAGCCGTTGTATAGATCCATCATTGTGACCGTAGTACCGCTGATGGCCCTGGAACGATTCGGCTCAGCAAAGGGTGTGAGCATCTTCTTTTTCGTGCTGGGAGTCTTGGGCGTAGGGATGAGTCTCGCGGTGCCCTGGCTTGTGAGACACCTCTCCCGGCGGGGCACGTTCTGGCTTGGTGTTGGCGCCGGCGTGGCCAGTATGCTGCTCTTTATTCACAACGAGCTTTGGTCCTTTTGTGCCGGCATGGCGCTGCATCTTTTTGCCGCGTCCTGCATTGATGTCACGCTCAATCTTTACTGGATGGAGCACGTTCGGCGCCAGGATTTTGGCCGCGTCGAGCCCGTACGCATGTTCTTCCTCGCGTTCTCCTGGAGCCTTGGACCGTTTTTAGGTGTCTATCTGCGCAATACGATTGATCCCGCAGCACCCTTTCTTGTTGGGACTCTAGTCATCATATTGCTCGGAGGCTTTTTTCTATACCGCCGCTTATCTGAAAGTCCAGAGATAACCAGAAAGCGTGCCCCAATAACCAACCCGTTTCGCTACCTGCCTAGATTTTTCTCCCAGCCCCGCATGACGCTGGTCTATCTGTTGTCCGCGATGCGTTCCGGTTGGTGGAACATGTACTTCATTTATGTACCGATTTTCTGCGTCACAGCCGGATTGGGAGAGGCTATGGGTGGAGCGCTGGTTTCAATAGCCGTCAGCTTTGTGATGATGACGCCCTTAATGCGTGGCACGCTGCAACGCTATGGGATTCGCCGCGTACTGTGGGTTGGTTATGCTGGTGCTGGATCAGTAACCATATTCATAGGTGCTTTTATCGGCATACCGGATCTCGCAGTGGTGCTGATATTAGCCGCTGCACTGTTTGCCATGTTAACGGATTCAGTTGGAAACACGCTGTTCTACCGCGCAGTAAGGTCCTGGGAGCGGTCGGCCATGGCTACCGTGTTCATGAGTTATCGGCCGATTTCGGCCCTGGCGTTCCCCGGCGTGTATTCGGGGGTGCTCGCGATCTTTCCCCTGCCCGCCGTCTTTATCCTCACGGGGGCTGGAATGCTGGCCACCAGTTTAATGACCCGCTTCATCCCTGCCCGGATGCGCTAAGGGAGCGCGCTAATTCGCTCCCTTAGACTTCCCCACGATCATTGGGTAAAACAGCTACCCCATTACTGACCAAACATCTTTTTTAGTTTGTCAAGATCAAATTGATTGCCATAGAGCATCGTGCTGTTTAGTGCCATGATGCCTGCGGCCATTACTGCGGCCTTGACCTCTTCTTCTGTTGCCCCGGCTTTCATCGCCATCCCTGTTGTCGCCACAATGCAGTATTCACATTTCATGCCAGCCGCCGCAGATAACGACATCAGGTACATCATTTTTGGCTCAAAGGGGCCGTTTTGCCAAAAAGCACTTTGGGCTTTTACAAACTTAGTAAACTCACCATTCATAGACTGCGGCTCCATCGGGGTAAAGATGGGGTGGCCGTGACCATCTGAAAAGCTGATAGCGGAGTAGCTCAACAAGACGGCGGCTAAAAGGGACTTTAAGTATTTCATTAATTTTCTCTAGTTATGAAAGAGTTGTAACGGTGCCGAAGCCGGCGTGAACACTCTGTGAAGTATCCTGCCAACATCGACGACTGGAGGAAGTATGAGCCGAGAGGTTTACAACATCGTGCGGGCAAAAATTACAACTGATGATCTTCAGGCATTTGAGACTCAAGCGCAGAAGATGAAAATCGCTGCAAAAGAGGAGTCAGGAACACTCATTTATGATTTTTTCATTAATCGTGAGACAAAAGACGTACTAATTATTGAAAAGTATCAAGACGACGAGGCCTTTATGACTCACATGACTCGGTTTGTCACTGATGAGTACATTCCAAAGTGGTTAACCATGCAAGAGATTGTCTCCATAGAAATGCCCGGTCTCGTCACGAAAGAAATTAAAGATTTTTTCACCGCCGGCGGATGGAAATATAAAGATTTTCCGGTAAATATCTCTTAGAGATAGTGGGTCTGCTACACCTTGCTCGACTGAACAGCACGGCCTCAAGCAAACATCTTTTTTATCAGAGTGTTTTTTAGGGACTGGCCTGAGACCGGCGCTCTCTAGAGCCGTTCCCGCGCGTATTTGAGCAGTTTGATCAAAGCAGGTCGGATGTCCTCAGCCTTCGTTAAAGGTTTCAGAAAATCTACCCGGACTTCAGATACTCCACCTGGCATCTCCACTGCTAAAGCAATACCGTGCCAATCAAAATCTGTCATCTCGGCAGACAGAGCATCGGAGAGCCCCGCAAGGGCTTTCGCATAGACCAGATTGGCATCTGAATGATCGTCATTCATATGCGCGATGACTTGATCCTTAATTTGATCGAGACTCTGTTCGCCGTTCATCTCCAATCCCTTGCTCTTGAGCAAACGTAGTGTAGCAATCCCTTGCCGCCAAACAGCTTTACACCCAGTCCTGGCTTTAACTGCTCAACATGACTCTGGTATCAATTTTTGACGTACGCCCTTGAAACGATTCGCCTCGACTATGGAAATCAGCGCTGCTTTCTCTGTCCGATTATGGGTGCTCCTTGCGCTAACTCTGTCACCCATCTCCCAGGTTTGGGCCCTGGACGGCGCACCTCCGGTCCCACTGGCCGAAAAGATCCAACAAAATCTTGCTTCCTTCCAGATTCCCGGTGCCTCAATTGCAGTCATCCAGAAAGGGGAAGTCGCCTGGGCGTCCGGATTTGGTTACGCAGATTTATCGAAACAACGAGCGGTGACCAAAGACACGCTTTTTCAAGCAGAGTCGATCACAAAGACGCTAACTTCGTTTGCCACCATAAAGACTCTGGATCAAGAACGCATTTCACTCGACGCGGCTGTCAATAATTATCTGACTCGCTGAAAAATTCCCTCAAATACATTAACCAACGCAGCGCCTGTTTCTTTCCGGATGCTACTGAATCACACCGGGGGTATCAGTAATCCATACCCTGACGGCTGTTGCGCGCCTGACTATCCCCTGCCTTCTTTGATCCAGGTATTTAGAGGTGAGGCGCCTGCAACGAACCCTCCCCTTGTCGCCGCCACGCTACCCGGTGCCGAGTACCAATATTGCAACGGCTGTTACGCGATTCTTCAAGGGGCACTTGAGGATATTTCAGGCAGGGACTTTAACGCTCTGCTCATTCAAGCCGTGCTCAATCCGGCGCAAATGAAGTCCAGTCGCTTCGATAACGAGTTCTTTCTCATCGATGACTCATCCATCGCACTCCCCTATGCGCCCAACCACGTTGTATACGAGAACGCGCCCATGCGTAATCCGATTCGCTCGACGGGTTTGCTATGGGCGACCGCCAGCGATCTAGCGCAATTCAATCTTTATGTTACCGAGGCACTGAACGGCGATACTGATCTCATCAGTCAAGCGTTAGCAAGGCAGTTAGTGCTTCCGAGCTCGACTGAGACCCGAACCCTGGGGTTTTATATTGGCAATAAAAATGCCGAAACGCAGGCAGATGGCGAATATATATTTCATACGGGATCGAATATCGGCTACCTGACAATCTCCATCATTAGCATGGACGGGCAGCATGGGGCAGTCATTCTCATAAACGTTTCTCCAGAATGGGACGCGCGCGAGTACCCACAGTTTTCGTTTATCACCGAGACGCTCTCTGAGATCAACAAGTTTTACGGATGGCCTTAACCCTAAAATGCCCCAAACGATCAGCAATTTAATAACTTTTAAAAGTTACGCCAGAGGGCTGACTGATATCACGGGTCGGCAGTTGCTGCATCACTGAAGCGCGCTCCTCGTCGGAATAGTCGAGCCAGTCAATGATCTCGTCCATGTGGCGCTTGCACCCTATGCAATAGTAGTGCTCGTTGTATTCACACACGCTTACACATGGGCTTCTGACCTGCATATAGGAGTGTTGCTGGCTCATGCCTGGCTTCTCATGACTTGTATCACCTCGAGATGATTGAAGGACTCAATGATGATCGCGCAGGTGGCGGATCTTGTTTTGCGTCCAGTAGAACGCCACCTTGGTCCAATGATTGCCAAGTGCACATCCCATTGCCAGTCCGACTAAAAATGCGACAAGCGCCCAGACCAGGAAGTTCATATCCATAACTTGAGCGCTTACCCTATCAACAGGCGCAGCGTGACGAATAAGGCGATTGCACTCACGACTGCGCCCACCACAAAGGCGGGGCTTGAGAAAAACGAGAACTTCTTGCTCATATACGGATCTTTTTCGTCGGGCTTAAGGCCAATCAAAATTTGAAGGATTTCGGCATCTATCTAAGCCCATACGCATCCACTAGCGCATCCTCTACACAGAGCGGCGCGAATTCTTTCAGGCGCTCACGGTGAGTATCAAGGTATGTCCCTACCACTTGCGCCCACTCCTGATGCCCGGAATCTGCCGGCAGATCGATGTGCTGGGAAATGAGACCGAATACATGAATGTACCCGTGAAAAAACCCGGCATCGTAGGCCATTCTCTTATTGATGTCGTCGCCGTCATCATCATTAAAATTGTCGCTGGAAAGATCATCCTCGGACTCGAGAGATCTTTTCAGTTGCTTAAACGTTTCTGCGATGTTTTCTTGATAGCCAGATAAATCGGCCTCCTGTGATCCGGAGACACTCCCTAAAACACCTGAACTGGCGTAAACCCAGCCTCTCCAAAGGTCTGCGCAGGTAAGAGCATAAGCCGGCGTTAAGGGCAATATCCCTATCCCCATCCAGGTAAGCATGCGGACCGTCCTGGCAATAAATGACAGGCTGTTTGATCTTTTACTCATCGAAGACACTGCCGTTTTCGTACATCTGCTGGTAGGTCTTGTCGATTAGCAGCACATCGGCCGATTCAATGACTTGTTTCCAATGACCGGTTTTCTTTGCGCATTTGTGGTGCACGAAATGCGCGTGAACGCGGGTTCCTTCCAATTTTTCGACGACTCCGCAAACCAAACCCCGATCCTCATCATCAACCAATACCCACTGCCCTATTTCGGGCAAGAGGTCTTGAGATGGGTGGACAATTTCCAACACCTTGTCGGTCTCAACAAACTGACGAAATGTGACTCCATACTTTACGGCCGCCTCCTCGTTATCGAAGCGGGCCGCGGGGTTATACCACTCGGACAAATGCAAAGGCCTCTTGCCAATCACTCTCCAGTCAAGCTCGCTTTCATCCCATATCTTGTCATCAACATCTTCAACCAAATAACGCGGAAAGATACCGACTTGATCTTCCCTGACCTCAAACACGACAAATTCGAGTTCTTCTCCATCGACCGTGACGATATCACCACGCTTTGGCATCAGGCTTCTTCTCGTCCTGCTTCAGACAAAAACTGAATGTCCCCGAGATACCCCACCACTCCAGCTCCAAGATTGGTGTACGGCATCAACCCCATCTGGGCACGCACCAGATCTCCATCCTTGAGCGGATGCGGGTGTAGCGTTTCAAGATCCGGCCCCAGCACTTTTGGTTGATCAGGACGGCGAAGCTTGATTCGCCATACTTGACCGATCTCGGTCTTGACGGCTCTGAGCGGACTGGATCCGTTCTTCGGCATCAGTTTCTCAATCTGCTTGATTAGGGGTCGAACCTCTTCGACGTCAGAAAATTCCAGGGTAATGTGATACAGCGGATCTCCTGACTCACGGGTTTCCGGTTGGTCGACAAAAGGATCCCGCAGGACAGCAGGAGGTGTAATGAGTTGGGTCACGAGAGGTATTTCATCCTATCTGATCATAAAGGCTGCAAGGCTCGCACCTGATCATTGGCGCTTTTGATCCGGCGCCGTTCAGGAATCCAGCCTCTCGGCAGGATCCTCAGACAACCGGCTGGAAGACTGGCTGACGACTTCGCTGTGAACCTTATCGTAATAAACGTCAAAATTGTAATTTGGATCTGCCCTGTCGGAAACGATCCTTCCCGATGAGGCCAACAGTTCCTCCCAATCCTTGCGCCCATGGTTCTCTATCACCCAGTCAATGTGCTGCTCGTAATCGTTTTCAGGGCTCGTGACCACCACGTAGTAAGTCGCGCTCCACTCCTCTCCCTTCTGAACTTCTTCGACGGTCGGCTGATCGAATTGCAAGGGATCGATCTCAGGACTCAGAACAGGCTTATAGGAATACGAAAATCGAAGGCGGATAACAGTCTGCATACGTTAATTGAAGAATTGGTTTTCTCTTTTCATCAAGCAATCGTTTTTTCTTTAAAGCCCCTATTCGACCAAGAGCCATAGCTCAGGCTCACCAACAACGTTCGATAATTGAGAATCTAGTCTCGAGTGGCTCGCACGGGCTCTCATCCGAGTGCCTGACTGCAAAGTCCAAATACAGGTCGCGGATCCGTCTTTGGAGTTTTGCGCATGCGCGTCACCGTATCTATGCACTTAAGGCCACGATCCTCAAGCCACGGCATCAGCCCTAAACCATCATCCGTATCTATACGGACGAACTGCCCTGTTAAAGAAGCCGCAAAGTAGCGGATCAGGTTCTGGGCCTGGCGCTTACTATTTGCCTGGATCGGGCCGATCACATGACCTTTTCCAAACCGGCGCAACGCCGCATAGCCGCAAATCCCGCCTTCTGCCCCGCGTACAACCGCGAGTCTGGCGTGCTTCGCCAACCATTGCACGAGTGCGCTGCGGTCCGCCGCCAGAAACCTGGAGTCGACTTCAATAATGGCATCGGTATCGCCCGGCCTTGCGGGGCTGATCTCCTCGTCGGGCAATTCTACTGACGCGATCTCACCCTGGCATTGAAAGATTTCACCCTCGGATTCAAAACCTAACTTCTCATAAAGGGGCACACCTGCATTTGTCGCTATAAGACGCAGCTCGCGGTCGCCAGCCTCATCCATGAGCGACGACATCAATTTGCACCCGATCCCCTGACCACGCTCAGACTGCCGCACGATAATCATATTTAGCAGCGAGACATCAAGACCATAATCGATGCGAAGGGCGGTCCCGATCACAACTCCGTCACGAAGGGCTGCCCTGCCCTGCGAAAGCGTCATCAGCATCTGCCAGTCTTGCAGACGGTGCGGCCAATTCTCCGCCTGTGAGAGTGCTGTCGCCTGATCGAGTTGATGCTGGGCTAAAGAGGCGATCTCCATCAGGTCAGTCTAATCAGCTATCAGAGTGCTGCCATCACCTCATCGTAGTCGGGCTCTATGCCCGGATGCTCGGCGACCCACTCATAGATAACGCTTCCATCTTCTCCAATGATGAACACTGCCCGATTACAAGCGGTATACCCATCAATGAAAGCAAAGTTCTCAAACTCCACACCATAGTCGCGGGCGGCCTGCAGATGCAGATCCGATAGCAGAGGAAAAGAGATGTTGTTCACCTCTGCAAATTTTGCATTGGCAAACGGGCTGTCGGGGCTGATGCCAAAAACAAGGGCCTGGGCATTGTTCAGTTGGTCGAGTCGTTCTTCAAAGATACACATCTCCTGATCACAGATCCCGCTGAACGCAGCGGGGTAAAACGCTAGAACAATCTTTTTCCCTCGATGATCGGCAAGCTTCACTTGCTCTTTGTCAGTATTGATCAGGGTGAAATCCGGGGCGGTCTGGTTTAGTAGGGGCATATCTCTATTCTCTATCGTGTGGGTGGAAGCAAACGCTCCTGCACGCCGATCTTGGCAAAGTGGTGACGACAGATTCTGGCGCTAAAAGCGTGTCGGCAAATGATACGCCTACCGTGAAAAAAAAGTGTAACGAGTGCTGCTTATAAGCGATGGCCGCTAGGCCAATCTACTGCCCGTTAGATTGAGACCTGGGATTCCCGAGGATAAGTTCTTCAACTTATTTCTTTGCACATCAGAATAACGTCTCCACTGTCCTGAGAACCAGGAAAATGAACATAGGGTCTTCGATCCACCTCCACAAAACCACTTCTTGTGTAGGCCCGTAAAGCAACCGAATTTACCTCTTCCGCCTGCAGAGCAATGCGGTTCGTGCCCGCCTCCGAAGCCACTCTGGCTGCTTCATCGAGGAACTGTCTGGCAAACCCATTGCCCCGATATTCCGGCAGTATCGCAATAGCCTGCAGCATCCAGGCACCACTGGCCACCTTCTCGAGCTCTACGCAGGGCCGAAAACACTCAGGGACAGCGTCCAGATCCCTATCCGGATAGGGGTCATCCACAAGAAACCCGAAGAAGGCGCCCACAAATTTCGACTCCAGTTGGGCGACCCGCCAGTTTTTGAAATAAGCGTCGAACTCGGTATCGGTGCGAATCTTCTCTCGGCCGTATTCAAAACAGGATTGCCCCTGCACGACCTCCTGACTCCAGAGATAGGCGGGCATCCTTCTGCCTGCCATGTCCCGAATTAACGTCAGATGCGTACAGTCGTCTTCTGTGGCGCTTCTAAACTGCAGTTTACTGTTCATGAGAGGTCACTTCGATTTTAAGGTCGGGATACCTGAATCGGAGTATCCCAAAGGCTCACGTCGCATGATCCACGTGAATCCCAGATTCAAGATAGAAGATCAACAACAGCATTGCCGTCCCGGTTCCGATTCCCAACAAAAACGAGCCAAATCTGGCATCACTCACCTCAGATAGCTCATAGTGAAAGACATTAAGCAGCAAGGCGCCAGCCAGCATCGAAGAGAGAAGTGCGGCGGTAACGACGCTATGTTCCCCGGTGATCAGCCTCAGCCCCCAACCAACCACCAGAGCACTGCTCAGCACATAGCGACCCCAACGATTAAATTGAACACCATCATGCGCTTCATGTTCGGCGTCGATGATCATGAGGTGCAGGGCAATAGCCAAAGTGAACACTGCTGCCGTAAACAGATCGATGGCGATTCGATCAGCAAGGGTAAAGGCGATCACCGCGTTGTAGATACTAAAAGACACAATCGAAACATCGAACGTTCTTCGGGAGTTGCTAGATCTACGCCCCGGGCCCTGTCGACACCAGCGCCGCAGCCCGAAGAAAATAATGAATCCCGCCAAGGCAAGAAGAAAGACGCTCGTATCAACGAAATGCGAATCCGAAAAGCGCAACGCCAAAATGGCCCCGATCGCCTCCTTGCTCTCAACGAGTCCTGGCAACATGTGCAGAAACACAAATGCTGACGCAAATCCGCCACTGAATGAGGTGAAACCCGGGTGCGCTATCAAGGAAAGGTTTCGCAGTCTTGGCGCCGCGAGGTGCACTAACATCAGCAGCGCCGCAAATACTGCGGAAACCATAAGAATCTCGTAGTCCATTCTTAGCGATTGTGATCTTTGGTTGAGTTGGACTTTCCCTTCAGCAGACAACTATGTCCTGAATCCAATTTTGTTGGCATCACATTTAATCCCTCGAGTGCCCGCATCTTGGCTGACTGATGCTTCTTTGCCCGTGGGAGCATAATTTTCAGGCTTGATCCCCCCTAGACCGAAAGAAAAAGCGCGTATATTCTTGCGCTTCTCGAAAATACTGATCAGGTAGTTTTGAATTGATGAAACCAAAGGAGAATGTCAGCATGAAGTCCATTATCAGATCTGTCATTGTAGCCGCGGCCACATTTTGTGTCGGAGTTACGACCGCCCAGGCGGAAACCCGAGTGACCTATAAATCTGCCAAGAGCACCTCGTCGTATTATCAAATGGCGGTGCAGATTGCCGAAGCCATGAAGACTGGCTCTGGCGGAAACATCATCGTAACGGTAGAAGAAAGCCAGGGGTCCGTCCAGAATGTCATGGAGGCTGCGGTACGCACCGGCAATTACGTATTCACTACTCCGCCGGTGCTCGTGAGACTGGCTCAGGGCGGCAAGGCCATGTTCAAGGACAAGGCCAACCCGAAGTTCGATGAGATTCGCGCCCTTTTCCCCATTCCGTCTCTCACCATGCATTTTGTCATGCGTGCCGACAGTGGGGTTTCCAGCTTCGCGGATCTCGAGGGAAAAACCGTACTCATCGGGAAAGGCTCTTTTGGTGCACGTGAAGGTGCGAAATACCTGAAATTGTTCGGCCTCGAAGGCAAAGTGACTCTCGCCGATGTTGAGCTCAACAACGCTGTCCCGGCGCTTAAGAACAAGCAGATCGATGGTTTTGTCACGGCAGGATCCTATCCCGCGCCCAACGTCATCGAAGCTGCCGCAAGCACAGGCGTGACGGTGCTCTCACTATCTGACGAGCAGATTGCCAAAACCAAGCGGACACGGCTGGTGATTCCTGCTGGCACTTATGCGGGGATCGACAACGACATCATCACTACGTCTCTGCCTGTAGTCGCCCACACCACTACCAGCATGGATGACGACACGGCTTATCAGCTCACCAAGACCTACTGGGAGCAAAAATCCGGCATGGGCGCCGCGGCAGCCTGGTGGAACGGTGTCTCCGGTGAACTTCTCGAGAACATCTACGGCAAGGTGCATCCGGGAGCCAAACGGTACTACCAGGAAGCCGGGATGAGCCTGCCTGAAGGAAGCTAACGTTATTAACCCTGCTCCGGACAAGGAGTGGGCACTTTCTCCTTTTGAACCCGGTTCGGCAGTAATCGCTGAACCGAGTTCTCGACTCTTATCGTTCACGGCGCAACTCCCATGCCGCTTTCAAGAAGCCTTTGGGTTCTGCTCGGCGCGACTTCGATCGTATTCCATCTATCGCTGATCTTCAGCGGGCTGGTGCCAAACCTTGTCAGTCGACCACTGCATATGGCGCTTGCTTTGCCTTGGGTTTTTCTGTTCGCCTCACAAGGCGTAACGAGCCGTATCAATGGTGCGATCTTTTCCATCATCGGAATCGCGTGCTGCCTGTTTATTGTTCTGAACGAGTCTGCACTCTCGGATCAGTATGGTTACTTGAGCGGATCTCTTCAGACCGCCGTCGCGGGCGCTTTGCTCTTAATTGTGCTTGAGATGGCACGCAGGGCGATCAGTTGGCCACTGCCTTTGGTGGCAGGGCTGGCGCTGGTGTACGGCATCTGGGGACAACACCTGCCTGGGGAATTCGGTCATCCGGGGCTGCCTCTGCAGAGTTTCCTCGGAACCTTGGTCATTACAGAAGGAGGACTTTGGGGAAAACTCACGGGGATCTCGGTCAGTATTGTCGCGATATTTGTCATCTTTGGCGCCGTGCTGAACGCCGGCGAGGCCGGTCAGGGATTCATGAATCTCGCGACCGCCGCGGCAGGTCGACTCAAAGGCGGGGCTGCCAAGGTCTCGGTGCTTTCTTCAGCGCTTTTCGGATCTATCTCTGGGTCGGCCTCAGCAAATGTGGCGTCAACCGGTGCGATCACCATGCCGGCCATGACTCGACTGGGTTATCCGAAACGCATCGCCGGCGCCGTTGAGGCCGTTGCCTCGTCGGGTGGCCAAATCATGCCTCCTCTTATGGGCGCCGGCGCTTTTGTGATGGTAGAACTCACGGGGGTTCCCTACACCGGGATCATGGCGGCGGCGTTGTTGCCCGCTTTGCTCTATTTCCTCACCGTCTGGGTCGGCATCAACGCGTATACATACCGCTATCAGTTGGGGGCACTTGGCAAAGACGACCAACCAGACCTTCGGATCGTTGTGATCACCACGCTATTCTTCTTGGTGCCTTTCGCGATCTTGCTCGAACGCATGCTGGTGGGAGGTTACACACCGCAATATGCGGCTTGTGTTGCCATTGTTGCGGCTCTGGTGCTTTTAAACTTTGACAGCCAATTCAGTTTTTCCCTTACCCGAACCCTTAAGCGGCTGGAAAGCACCTGTATCAGTTCCGGCACTCAAATCGCAACCATTGCCTCGATCATCTTGTGCGCCAGTATCGTAATCGGTGTCCTCGCGCAAACAGGGCTGGGCATCAAGATAACGTCCCTGATCATCTCCGTGTCGGGCGATCAACTATGGCCGGCGCTGCTTTTGACCGCACTCGCGTGCCTGCTGCTCGGCATGGAGGTGCCGACAACGGCGGCCTATATCATCTGCGTATCGGTAGCGGGCCCTGCTCTGCAAAACCTTGGCCTGGACTTGCTGACCACGCATCTCTTTGTCTTCTGGTTCGCTTTGTTATCGACCATAACGCCGCCAGTCTGTGGTGCCGTGTTTATTGCTGCCGGGATGGTCCACGAGAACTGGCTGAAAGTTGCTGTAAGCGCGATGGCTCTCGGTATCGGGCTTTATCTCGTTCCTATCGGCATGGTTGTTAATGACGATCTGATCCGGTTGGAACAGAACCCCCTGCTTGCAATGCTAGCGGCTGCAAAGACCGGCTTGAGTTTGTCCGCAATCGCTTATGGCGCCATTGCTCCGCTCAACACCTGGATTCGTATCCTGCTCGCGGCAAGCGGGTTTTTGCTGTTGCTTATTTAGCCCGGGATTCAATAACTAGCAGTGTAGATTACTCACTGTCCCATCGGGCATTACCGTTCGGCAGAAAATGGCTTGCGACAGATTCCGGGATCCTGAAAGCGAAGCCCCGTAAAGATTTGCATCCGTAAAGTCTGTGCCATGAAGATCGGCCCAGGTAAAATTGGCCGATCGCAGGTCGGCTCCGATTAGGATAGCGTCCTTAAGTCCTGTGCGCATGAAGTTGGCCTGACGCAGATCTGCGCCTGTCAATGTAGTGCCGGCTAGTTCCTTATAGCTGAGATCTGCATCTGAAAGTGTGCAATTTGGGCAGTTCCCGGTTTTTACAAGTTGCATCCGTTCTGAAAGATGAGGCACCGGTGTGTCCCATTGGTGGGCCGCTGCCTGACCACTTGACAACAAAGTCAGTGAGCTGACGTACAGACAGGTAAGCAAAAAATGAATACGCGTCATGGTGTTCTCGAAGATTGTTCTTTCGGGCAAACTTTACATTAGAAATACGAATACGGACAACTTCGAGAAATGACTTTCCTGAGAGCTGGCTGGCCTAATGTCTGAACTTTCTCAGGCACAGAAGGTCAAATGCATGATTGCTTTGATCTCCGCGCTGGCGGTCGTATCCATCACGAGTTCCCTCAACTGGCCTATCCTGGCCGAGGCTTTACGTAATCAGGGCTACGCGGAATCCTTGATCGGCATCAATGCTGCCGCCCAGTTCGCAGGAATCATTATCGTCGCCCTTGCTGCTCCGCGGATTATCCCGGCTCTGGGATTTTTCAAGGCCATATTGCTTGGCTTTGCGATTGTTGCCCTTGCTCTTGTTGCGCTGCCGGCATTTCGCGGATTTGAGACCTGGCTCGTCATCCGCTTTCTGCTGGGCGTGGGTAATTCCCTGCTCTTCACAGCGGGAGACACCTGGGTCAACCAGATTGTTGACGATAAGGTTCGGGGTCGTTGGATGGGAATCTATGTCACGGTCGGCATGGCCGGCTGGGCAGTTGGCCCCATTCTGGGCGCCCATCTGGATCCCGACACGGTCTGGCCATTCATCTCTGGCCTGGCGGCCGTCGCTATTGCTGCCTGCTTCCTCATGCCTGCGCGCAAACTTGATGTCAGGCTGACCACATCTGAGCGGGGTCTTGCGCTGGGTCTTGCCACGGTTTTTCTCGCCGCGCCCACCGTGCTGCTGTCTTCAGCGATGTTCGGAATCGTGGAAGGTGCTATGCAGTCTTTTGCGCACCTGTACACCATGGATGTACTCGGCGCGCAGTATCGTCAGACAGGCTACGCGGTTATCTGGGTAGGTGCCGTGGCGGCTATCTTTTTTCAATACCCGATCGGTTGGCTGGCCGACAAAATGAATCGGCACTGGTTATTGATCTTGTGCGTTTTGGCGCTGATGCTGTCGATCCTGCTCTTTCCTATCCTCATAGAAGGCAGCTTGGCAAACTGGTGGCAACCGCAAGCTCTTGCGCTCTGGACCGTAGTCAGTCTCTGGGGCGGCGCCATGGGCGGCATATTTACCGTAGGCATTACTCTGCTGGGCCAACGCTTTCGGGGCATAGAACTGGTCTCTGCCAACGCGGTCTTTTCCGTTCTTTTTGGCGTTGGCGGGCTGCTCGGCCCCTTTATCGTGGGAACCACAATGAGCGCGATCGGGCCGGTTGGCTTTCCTGCCTCACTTTTGGCCGCAGTGGGGCTCTATACGTTGTTTGCTGTTTACCGTCAGCTTACCCGTCGTTGATTTAAAGCCCCACGTCATTCATCTTCCGGCGGTCTTTTGAGGCCCAGAAACTTAAGGCGCTGTCTTTCTGCTTCTTTTTTGCGCTGAGCCGTAATCGCCTCCACAAGATCGATTTCTTCCTGACTTTTATAGGATTTATCGATCGGGTCGCCCTCTTGCTTCTGAGACAGCATTGAGTCGCTGTCAGCATTTTGAACAATCTTTGCCTTGCAGCCTCTCACCATGACTTTGGAAGCAGGCTCGCTCGTGGTCTCTGCACTTACGGAGCCCAGCGCCAGTGCCAGAACAAAAAAGACAATCTTTATTTCAGAAAACATCATGATCTGTCTTCAAGGCGCAGGTGAGAAGGCTTCACTCATGCACAGTTTATAAAGCTACAATCGTCCGACTCGATGAGCAGATCTTAACTGACCGGGCTGAACCCTCAAGAAAACCTCATGACTAACATTGTCGATCTCGAACGTTATCCGCTGGATCGGCTTAATAGCCCTGCGGGTCAGGCGCTGGTTACACGCTGCCAGGCCATGCTCGAACGCGACGGAACATTCAATCTGGATGGGCTTATCCTCCCTGAAAGTCTAGGTCAGATCGTAGAAGAACTGCTGCCCGTAATCGAATCCAGCGCCTTTACCCATCGGCGTCGACATAACGTCTACTTCCTGCCGCAGGTCGAAGGGTTGGAACCCGGACATCCTGCCGTCACCGAGCTTGAAACCGCAAATCATACTGTCTGCGCAGATCAGATCCCGGACTCTGCCCTGGTCCGGCTCTACCGATGGCCGCCACTGGCAGAATTTCTGGCAGCCGTTATGCAAAAAGCAGCGCTTTATCCCATGGATGATCCACTCGCGTGTCTCAATGTGATGACCTATCGCGACGGTGAAGCACTCAACTGGCATTTCGACCGATCTGAATTCACCACGACACTGCTGCTGCAGGCGCCGACAGAAGGCGGTCACTTTGAATATCGAACTGGACTTCGAACCGATAACGACCCCAACTACGAAGGGGTAGGCGCATTCTTGCAGCACGATAACCCGGACCGACAACAACTCGTCGTCAGCCCGGGCACCCTGAATGTGTTTCGGGGCAAGAATACGCTGCACTGCGTGAGTCCGGTAAAGGGTTCACGCGATCGCATCATCGCGGTGTTCTCTTACTATGAGAACAAAGGCGTGCAGTTCAGCGATGAGGAAAACCTGGGCTTCTATGGACGTAAAAGCCCTGACTAGACCGGCATTGGCCTCCAGCACACTAAAGCGTAATCACCTGGTCCGGCATATTCGATGCAAGCCCCTCGTATAGATTAGGAAAGCACCCAATCACGGCACCATCAACCAGTTTGTTCTCAATCTCGCGCTCGTAGCAACACTGGTCACAGCCCATCAGCAGGATGTTCTGATCTCTGGCGACCGCGGCGAGCCGCTCCCCGATAGGATCCCCTTTCACCAGGACATAGTTGTTATCTTCAAAAAAGAACATCCCGACAACTTCAGGGCCATGTGCCTGTTCTTCAAGCTGCGGCAGGATCATCTTGCCTAACTTGTATGAGACCGTGTGACCCTGACTTGAAAAAATATATGCGACTTTCATCTATACCCCACTTTGGATTGATTGATGCACGAATGATCTGCGCCGTACCTGCAAAAGGTAACGAACTTTTGGATAACAAAAAACTAGAGGCAAGAACCCTTATTTATCAAAACGTCTTGCTCTTGAAAGAATCAATCTTTCTTTGAACTTCGAAAAATCGAAAACAATGGCGATCGTGGTCATTCACGATTCCAAGAGACTGCATAAACGAATAGATAGTTGTCGGCCCCACAAACTTCCATCCTCGTTTCTTAAGGTCTTTTGAGATAAGCGTGGAAGTTTTGGTCTTCGACACATCTAAATCAGAGCGATCGCTTTTTGACTCCATGCCTTCAAAAGACCAGAAATAATCATTTAAAGAGCCGAAGTCCTCTATCAATTCTTTGGCCCTGATGCCATTGTGAACAACCGCATCGATTTTTCCCCTATGCCTGACAATGCCTCTGTCGTGCAGCAGTTTGGCGATTTGCGACTCTGAAAAACGCGATACGCGGTAAACGTCAAAGTCTTTAAAGGCCTTCCTGAAGTTTTCCCGCTTATTCAGAATGGTCCGCCAGCTTAATCCAGACTGAAAGAGCTCCAGACAGAGCTTCTCGAAGACCATGTGATCGTGTTCTTCCGGTACTCCCCAATCCTGATCATGGTATTCGAAGTAGTCCGGATGGCTTGAAGCCCAGTCGCAGCGTATCTTGGCAACCACACCTCGCTCCTCAAAGAGAGATCAAGACTATTCGTTAACGACGCCGGTGGGCCTTGCGACTCCGTCGATGACGAGCTGCGGTTGAGTTCCAACGCCGATCAAGTCCGGTCGGCTTGAAAGGTATTCACTCACACCCGAAAGCCCCTCAACCGCAGTCATGAACGCACCCAGATTCGGAAAGGGGTCAAGTAAGCCCTGATCCAAAAACAACGCCAGATTGACGTGATGAAAGACGCCAAAATCACAGTAGAACGGGGTCTCCCCGAAAAAGAACGGTGAATCCGGCGTAGCGCTCAGCAGTCGCTCAAAATCCGCCAGGCGAAGCTGCAGTTGCTCAAGCAGATCCCTCTTGACGGATTCAAACTTCTCTCCGACGGCGAAGTTGATCGTCGGGTTCAGCGGCATGAACATTTCCTGAGAGGTTTCATATAGGGCATCGACTTCTGCACGCAGGAGCGGATCTTGCGGCTGCATGCCCGTCAACTGCGCAAGATATCGAGTGATCGCACCACTTTGGCAAATTCTTGTGTTGTCATCGACAACAAGCATGGGCAACTGCCTGTAGGGAACAGAGGCTTTCACCTCGCTCCAAGGCTGTCCAAAGTAGTCCCAGGCCATCTCGTAGGAATATGGGGTACCCGTGTAACGCAACAAGAGTTGTGGCGCTTCGGCCAGTGCACGCATCTTGAAATAAACCAACCGCAAATCCGCCATCTGAACCCTCCGGGTTAGCATTGCTGAATTCGGGACTCAAAGATCCGTGTTCGAAGAGCCCGCCGAGACGCCGCATTCTATCGTGATACAGGCAATTGCCACGCAGAATGACGAATCAGCCCATCAGGTGATGGGCATCACATCCCTTTTGCCGACCGACAACTAACATGGTCCCGCACTGTTAGTGTTTCTCCTCCTACTGAATTACCCCGAGGCTTGTGAAATACCGGGGTTTTCTTTTTCTGGATCTCCTGGACCCTCTCCGACCATAAGAAAATAGATAGAACTCAGCGACAGGATGAGAGTATTAAAATAATGCCAAAGTGCCGATATAATTTTCGTGGACTTAATTTCGGCGCACAAACCAGTCTCAAAGAATGCGGAAAACCCTTTCCATTATTCACGAAGAAGGCCTGCTTCTTCTCGGCGTTTCCTTTTTGGTCGGCCACTCAGGGTCAAGTTTTATATCCTCAATGATCAACAATATGGTAATGCCTTTTATCTCGCGCGCGTTTAGTGAGGCGCACTGGGAACACGCACACTTCACGATCGGCGAAGTTAAGATTACTTGGGGTGAGCCGTTGAGTACCGGGCTACACTTTTTGATCGTGATTTATATCGCGGCGTTGGCATTGCGCCTTCTCAAAAAGCAGTCGAACTGACTTTGAGCGGTTAAACGGTTTTAGCAAGAGCGCTCGGCCTATAGGCCCAGCCACTGCACAACCGCGTAGGCCATCCAGAGCACGGCGATCAGCAGTATTGTGATTCTCCAATCCATTTTCTGATACCTCTTTACTATGAACTTTCACCTGCGGCTTGTGCCCGGGTTCGTACCAACGGGAACTTGTCACACGTCATCGCCGATCCTTCAGTCAACTCGGGGGCCCGATAACTTGCGAGGCAGGGAACATCATGAAAGCGGATCGCATCCGACGCCCAATTGATTGAAAAAGCGGCTCGACGTCGGTCCAAGGTGTTGCCGGGTGCGCTGTGGAAGGTATACGAATCCCAGACCAGCATATCTCCAGGCTCGAGTTGCGTCGCAAGAATACGGGCGCTGGCATCACTATCGATATCCGGAATAATCGGTCGATCTGAACGCACGTGTCGGTAGTCGGAATCGCCAGAGAAATTGGCTGCCTGATAAAGACAGGCTTCCCGGTGCGAACCCGCCCAAAACCGCAAAGCCGTTTCCATCGGAATTGGATCCAACGCTGTCCAACAGTTGACGACGCCGATGCCATGAAGCGGATAATAGGCATGATCCTGATGCCACGGGGTATTGGCATTAGCCGTTCCGGCTTCCTTGATAAGAAGAAAATCATAAAAAAGATTCATCGAATTTGAATCGAGCAATGCAAAAGCAAGATCCGGCGACCGCGAATCAAAAATAGCTCGACGAAAGGCATCGACCTGCTGCCACGCCTGGCTGGAATAAGAAAACCGCCCGGTATCTTTTGTCTTCTCGACAATGTCGACATCCTCACTTCCGCCTGAGAGAGCCTGCTCGATCCCTTCCTCGACAAGCGATAGCCATCCCGAGTCATGGGCCTTACGCAGACAAACCACGCCGTCCTCCCGTAAAGCCTGGCGCGCATCGGAATCAGGCAAAGCCGACTCCGTATTGAATTCCCGAATCGGATCCGGGGTTGAATATTGGTTAATCGACTCAGTCATCTAAGGGGTGATGTTTTCCATCAAAATGGATCTGTCGGCTCTGACTCATGATTTGCTCAAACTCGTCCAGACATCGAATATTGACGGTATTTCTATTCGGATCCATTCTGGGCCGACCAAAGACATGGATCCCGCAGTTACTGCAAAAGTGATGGCTGGCAGCTTTTGAGCCAAACTGGTAGTTGCTGAGCTGTTCTTGCCCCATGGTGATCCTGAAATGATCATCCTCAACAGGGATATGAATGATTCCTTTCTTAATGCATATAGAGCAGTCACAAATATGCACCTCATCGTAAGTTCCGGTGACTTCGAAGGTCACCGCCCCGCAATGACAACTGCCCTGATACGTCTGCATTCGTTTTCTCTTTACTTGAAACCTAAACTGCCAGGTTGGCAATCGACATCATCACAATCAGAAGAGCGCAAACCATCAACGCTGCTTTCCAGCCTTTGACAAAAGTACGAAAGCAACGACCAAAACTAGAACACCCACACCGGCAAAGTCGGTTACCCCTATAAATCTGTCAGAAAAAGCTTTAAGCGTATCCATATCTACCTCGCTTCGTGGTCATCTCTTATCTAACCCTGATGTGTTCGATACATACCATAGTGATGCGGTGCAAGATCGATACCATCCAGAAATACAAGACCCCCATCATGCGTCGATACTGTGATGAAAAGCCGGTGACGCCATCTCCAGAATGTGGATGTCTTCAGAATAGTCCATTAGGTCATGAATTTGTCCCCTCGGGTGATAAACGAAGTCACCCTTTTCGAGAACGACCTCTCCTTGGTCTTCGTAATACATCCTTACCCAGCCTTCCAGAATAAACATTATCTGAAAATCGTAGTTATGGTAATGCCGGCCGGTGGACTGGCCTATCGCATTGGCGCGGGTGGTCCAGGCATCATACTGTCCGTGAGTCGCTTGATTCAGGCCGAGATCGCGGATCGAAAGCCAGTCCCGCAGCCCCGTCATGGGCTGATAACTGCCTTCGCCTGCCCTGCATAACAGAAACTGGCCGTCAGGCGTGGACAGGTTCTTTTTTGCTGAACTCCACCCAGAATCCTGCTTGTCGGCAGTGACTGTTTTGCTGTTCCTTCCCGGGTGTTTTGGCGGCTCAAACCACCCTCGCATCCTGCTGAAAACATTTTCCACCGGTTACCTCCCACGGTGCGCTGTAGACCTCATCCCCAATATACGCTCTCCCCTGTTTCAGGAAAAGTCGCAAATACAAAGAGCGACCCTGAAAACGACGCCGTAAAATATCACTCATAAACTGATCGCAACCTTCCGGATAAATGGCTCCATGAACCTTTCGCAATTCAAGATCCTGACTTTCGATGTCTATGGCACCCTGATCGATTGGGAAAGCGGCATGATTAACGGCCTCAAACCCCTTACCGATCGCGTCGACCAGACTTTAAGTCGTGACGAAATCCTGAACGCCCACGCCCACTATGAATCAACAGCCCAGCGTTTTTCTCCGTCAAAAAAATATTCTGAGCTGCTCGCGACGGTCTATCGCCGACTTTCAGAGCACTGGGGTATTTCTGTTGAATGGGAGGAGTGTCTCGCCTACGGCCAGTCTGTGCCTCGGTGGCCGGCCTTCGATGACAGCGCAGAAGCACTCGCTTACCTGAAACAGCACTTTCAACTGGCTGTGCTGACAAATACCGACAATGTGAGCTTCTCAGGCTCCAATGCGCGCCTTGGAGTTGCCTTCGATGCCGTGATGACTGCAGAAGATATTGGCAGTTATAAACCGGATGACCGCAACTTCGACTACATGCTGGAAACGCTGACACACCGCGATATTGCCAAGGAAAAAATCCTGCACGTGGCTGAGAGCATGTTCCATGATCATCAGCCCGCCAACCGGCATGGCCTTGCCAACTGCTGGATCTACCGGCGGCATAATCAAAAAGGCTTTGGTGCCACCATGGACCCGGGTGAAATGCCAACGGTTAACTTCACCTTCAACAGTATGACTGAGCTCGCACAAGCTCACCGGCAAGAGCTCGAATAAACACGCGGCCCGGCGCCGGGCGCATGATTAGCTCACGCAGCAACTTATCGCTGGAACAGATTCAACCATCCGCTTTTCTGCACTGGGGGACGCCTTCGCTGAACCCGTGCGTTACCTTGCCAGAAGCATCCCAGGCTACGGCATCCCAGGGCTTGCCGCTATCCCACTCACCCGTTACCGTTCTGCCGCTGGCATAGGTGAACGTCCCTTCTCCATGGTAAATCCCGTCGACGAACTGGCCCTCATAGCGGTCACCATTCGTCCAGAAGTATGCGCCAGAGCCTGACTTGGTGCCGTTATCCCACTCACCCTCATAGCGCTCCCCGTTTGCCCAGGTGTAGGTACCCTGGCCATGCTTTTTACCGGCCTGCCATTCGCCATCATAGATATCGCCATTCGCGTAGGCATGACTGCCGACGCAATTATCGAAAAGGTGGCTTGACCCTTCTGAACAGGGAGCGAGAGCGAAACTGTTACCCACGAAGGCAAGTCCGGCCACAAGGACGAGAAGACGTATTGACATGGCCTTTATTTTGCCGGATTGGGTCGCGGCGTCAGATGGGGATTAGTGTGCAGGAATCGGGGCTTCACCCTGGATTGTTGCCCTTCTCATCACACGCCTATGGGCAGTCACCTCGCCGAAGTAATCAGCCACTGCATGATGCAAAGATACCCGGTTATCCCATAGCGCAAGAGATCCTTTCTCCCAGTGCAGCCTGCATCCAAAGCGGGACTGGATCGCATGCTCATAAAGATAATCCATCAAGGGCTTGCTCTCGGCGACGGTCATCCCATCGAAACGCGTGCTGAATGCGGGGCTGACATAAAGAGATTTTCGTCCCGTATCCGGATGGACGCGCACCAACGGATGCACAGAGCGGCCCTCCTCGTTTCTCTTTTCATGCATTCCTTCATAAGTGGCCGACCACTGCTTGGTATCTCCTGATTCGTTGACCACGCGCAACGAGTCCACAACCTGCTTGAGGCCATCCGACAGTGCCTCATAGGCCAGATACATGTTGCAAAATTCCGTGTCTGCGCCATAAGGCGGGACTTCTTCTGCATACAGGGCTGAGCCCATCGGCGGGCGCTCGAGGAACATGAGATCGGAGTGATAAAAGTTATCCCAACTGTAGTCCTCACCAGGCTCGCGGACGATCTGAAAAATGTCCGGATCTTCATCGACCCCATGAACATAAGGATGTGGAATCAGCGGCCCGAAATGCTCTGCAAAATTACGCTGGCCAGCAACCGTCAAACTCTGGTCACGAAAAAGCAGAACCAGAAATTCATTGAGCGCCGACTTGATATCTTTCAACTGGGCCGGTTCAAGATCCTTGGAAAGATCGATACCGGTCACGACGGCTCCCAGGGCGCCGCTAATCGGTGCCACTTCAAAACTGCTGTACGGCTTGGTGACGGACATCTTTCCTCCTGATAAGTTGCCACTACGGTGCGCTTTTCTCGTTCTGTTCGAGCAAAGCGCTTATAAGGTTTTGGCGCAACTGTATGCTAGTATGACCAAAAATACTATACTGAATATCTAACGCTTTATAGCAAGTAACCCCAGCGCCGAGAACCAGCCAAAGGGATGACATCGTCGAACTTAAGTGATTTTCTGGACCCGGAGGTGGTCAACAGACTCAGGAATCCGGATCTCAGTCTCGCAAAAGGCCTGCCTGCTTCGATCTATACCGATCCGGATTTTTTCGCTCTGGAACAGGAGAGATTATTTCCTGATGTCTGGGTAGGCATCGGCTTTGAGTCCGACGTTCCCAACGTGGGAGATGCTGTTCCGGTAGAGATGGGCGGCTCACCGCTGATCCTGTGTCGAGACAAGTCCTCCCAAATCCAGGTGCTGCACAATGTCTGCCGGCACCGCGCGACCGTCGTGCTGGAGGAGCCTGCCTGCGGACTTAAAACATTCAAATGTCCTTATCACGGATGGGTCTATGGACTGGACGGGGCCCTTCTCGCCACACCCTTTTGGGACGGCACGGCCAGCGCCAAGCGCTGTCCGGTTGATCCAGCGTCAGCCAGCCTCGTTCCGGTTCGCAGCGCGGTCTGGAATCATGTTGTTTTTGTCAATCTGAGCGGCGACGCCCCTGGCCTTGACTCCTACCTGGCCGAAATGGAGGACGAACTCGGTCATTTTGATCTTGAGTCGATGGAGGCCGTGCATAGCGAGTCCTGGGTGTTCGATGCAAACTGGAAACTCGTCATGGAAAACTGGGAGGTCTATCACCATGTCTGGGTGCATCAGGGGGTGTTTGATCTCATGTCTGATGAAGTTGACTTTGAAACAGGCAAACCCTGCACGGATATGATCGCCTCCAATAACAGCCTGATGCTGAGGCCCAATGACCTGCGCAAAGAGTCAGCAAGACCCAATCCGATCGATCTTCCGCTGATGCCCTGGAAACCTGGAATTCCAAAAGAGCCTAAGTTAAGCAGCATTGCCAACGCCATCCTGCCCAATGTGACTGCGAGCATGGGGCGGGTCGAGTTTGCCCCTGCGGTTTATATTCCCATAGCTCCCAATAAAACTCTGGCCAAAATGTCATGGTTTATTCCGCCCGGCATAAAGGACGACAAGAAACTCAGGCCGGAAATCGATAAGATACTCGAGCGCTGGCTTGGCCCGGACCGTTCGATTGCCGGACGACGCGGAATCCGTGCTCAGGATCATCACTGCATGGAACTTCAGCAAAAAGCGAGAAGCTCGCCGGTCGCCGACGACGTACGGTTTTCCGAGACTTGGGAGGCTAATGTGCGCTATTTTCAAAACTGGCTAGTCGAACGACTGGAAACATCGCCCTCCGCATAAGGACCAAAAAGACACGACTCCCTGTTTGTAGTCTGTATTAGATGAAAAATCAGACCAGCACTATCGTTGCGGCCCGCACAAAACGCCGTCGAAATTCAGCGATCACCGACACCTTTCAGTTACTGATCCTGGGGGGCGGACTTATCTGGCTGGTGTTGCGCGGCGCGGCAGAGATGAACTATGTCTGGCAATGGCACCGGGTACCTCAGTACATCTATAAGGTCATCGACGGCGAGCTGATATTTGGACCGCTGATTGACGGGCTACTGGTCACTCTCGAAATAGGCGCCTACAGTATCGTGTTGGGACTTGTCATCGGGCTCATCACCGCTTTTTTGCGCCTCTCAGATTCCTATTCGGGCAGGTTGCTGGCAACCGTTTATCTGGAACTGGTCCGCAACACCCCGCTTTTGATTCAGCTGTTTGTTTTCTATTTTGTTCTGGGCCCCATCTTTGAGATCGACCGATTCTGGGTAGCCGTCCTTTGCATCTCTTTTTTTGAGGGCTCCTTTGCCGCAGAAATCATTCGCGGAGGTATCTTGTCGGTCCCCAAGGGTCAGGTCGAAGCTGGGGCAAGCCTTGGACTCAGCCGCGCTGCCACTTATAGGTACATCACCCTACCACAGGCCTTGCCGATTATTTTGCCGCCACTCGCAGGAATTCTGGTCAATCTCATCAAGCACTCCGCAATCGTCAGCGTCATTGCGGTATTCGACCTGACAACATCGGGACTGGATATTATTTCTGAGACCTTTATGGCTTTTGAGATTTGGATAACGGTCGCGTCGATGTATCTCGTGATCACGATCTCACTCTCTATCGTAATCAGTCGCTTTGAGCGCTATATGAAACGTTCAACGCTCGCTGGCTGAATCAATATGACCCAATATGACATTGAATAGAATAGTTTCACTAGCCCGAGAAATGGTTTCCCGGGTGTTTTTCAACAAGGAGGATGTATGCAACTCTTAAAAAAGGTGTTCGTGGGAGCTGTGACCTTTCTGGGCATTGCGCTGGCACCGTTCACCGCTACGGCGGGGGACCTTCAGCAGCAACTGACTTCTGAAAGTGTTATCGAAACCATCACCAAGCGCGGCAAGATGAAAGTAGGCATGTCTACTTTTGTGCCGTGGGCGATGCGTGACAAACAGGGTGAGCTGATTGGCTTCGAAATCGATGTTGCCAAGAAGGTCGCAGCCGATCTTGGCGTTGAGATTGAATTTGTCCCCACTGCGTGGTCGGGCATCATTCCGGCGCTGATTGCCGGCAACTTCGACGTGATTATTGGCGGCATGAGTGTTACGCCAAAACGGAACATGACCATCAACTTCACGGCGCCTTATGCGCACTCAGGCATGGGCATTGTGGCTAATAAGAAGCTGGCTGGTGATCTTGCCTGGCCGGATGGCTACAACAGCTCGAAGGTCACCTTCACCTGTCGTCGCGGAGCCACGTCGTGCACCGATACCCAGAAACTGTTCCCCAAAGCCAAGCTTCGCCAATTTGACGACAGTTCCCTGGTTCTCCAGGAAGTGGTCAACGGCAATGCTCACGCAGTGCTAACCAGTTTCCCGAAGCCGACTTTGTGGCAGGCGCAAAATGCGGACGTGCTGTTCAATCCAACGCTTGAGAAACTGACAGAAGGTAACGAAGGCTTTGGCATACGGAAGGGCGACCCGGACGCGATGAACGTCTTTTCCAACTGGATCATGGTTAACACCAGTAATGGCTGGCTGCAGGAACGCTGGACCTACTGGTTCACCACCATGGACTGGGCGGATCAGGTAAACCTCAAGAAGTAAGTCTGGCTTTGTATCGAGTGGCAGTCCCAGTCAAGTTGGGACTGCCACTCCTGCCTAACTCACCTGTAATCCCCCCAAGCGGTTTGCTCACAAATAATCCATGACGGCGAAAAAGAAAACCAAAAGCGGCGTTACCCTCGCGGTTGACACAATCGTCATTGCCAGCGCGGCCTTCCTGGTCGCGTACATCATCTATAAGGTTGATACCGTGATGATCTATAACTGGCACTGGGGTTTTCTGTGGGAGTACATTCTGAGATGGGACGAAGAACAACAGGCCTATGCGCCGAATCTTCTCCTTAAAGGTCTCGCCACCACGTTCCGACTGGTCATCTGGTCGATGCTGCTTGCCAGCATCATCGGCATCGTAATGGGCATTATGCGGACCAGTTCACGGATTTTCTTTCGGACGGTGAGCCGGCTCTATGTCGAATTCATCCGGAACATGCCGCCGGTCGTCTTTATTTTTGTTTTCTTCTTTTTTATCAGTTCTCAGTTCGTCCCGCTTTTAGGTATAGACGAACTTTCCGTCAATGCGTCTCCGGAAACCATCGCCCTGCTTGAGATTCTGTTGGGCCCGCCGGAGCTTTTCGCAAACGTCATTTCCGGCATTCTCTGCCTGGCGCTCTTTGAGGGAGCGTACATCACAGAGATTATCCGGGCAGGCATTCAGTCCATAGATAAAGGACAGACCGAGGCCGGCCAGTCTATTGGACTTACCCGTTTTCAGACCTTGCGGTGGGTAATTTTCCCCCAGGCGGTACAAAAGGTGATTCCCCCGCTGACGGGGCAATTCATTACCCTGATCAAGGACTCATCAATCGTGTCGCTGATCTCCATTCAGGAACTGACGTTTCTCGCGCAGGAAGTGGCCTACTCCACCCAGTATGTGTTCGAGATTTGGCTGTTCGTTGCAGGCGTTTATTTCTGTATATGCTATTCCCTGGCGCTTTTGTTCGCGAAACTTGAAAAGCGTTCCCAAAGAATCTATCAGGGCTAAGACTGATGGATCGGATCACATCTCAACCCCCAAGACGCTGACGTTGATGAGACGTCTAACAGGAGAAACCCGTTGGAACAGATGATTTCACTCAAACACGTCTTCAAGTATTTTGGAGAGTTCCGCGCGTTAAACGACGTCTCTCTGGAAGTCGCCGCAGGAGAGCGTGTCGTTGTCTGCGGCCCGTCCGGCTCAGGCAAATCGACCATGATCCGCTGTATCAACCGTCTGGAAGAGCACGATGACGGCGAGATATGGGTGAGCGGAAACCAACTTACCGAAGACGTAAAAAAACTGACCGAGATCCGAAAGGATGTTGGGATGGTCTTTCAGCAGTTCAATCTCTTTCCCCATCTCAGTGTGGTCGATAATCTGACCTTGGCCCCAATGAAAGCCCGCGGGCTCTCGAAGAGCGATGCCACCGAGCTCGCAATGACTTACCTCAACCGTGTTCACATTCCCGAGCAGGCGGCCAAATATCCGGGGCAGCTTTCGGGCGGGCAGCAACAACGTGTAGCCATTGCCCGCAGTCTCTGCATGCAGCCTAAAATCATGCTCTTTGATGAGCCCACTTCGGCGCTTGATCCAGAGATGATCAAAGAAGTGCTGGATGTGATGATTGAACTCGCTGAGGACGGAATGACCATGATCGTGGTCACGCACGAGATGGGCTTCGCCAAAAAGGCAGCGAACAAAGTGGTCTTCATGGATCAGGGTGAAGTAGTGGAGTCCGCGCCTACGGAGCAGTTTTTCTCCCAGCCTGAAAGCGACCGGACAAAACTCTTTCTCTCACAGATCCTGACACACTGAACTGGGCGAGGAGTACGAGCGGATGCGCTGCTCAATCGATCTCGACCGTCCCGGCAAACGCGAGGGTTACGTTCAGTTAAATCACTCGGACAATCGGCACGCATATGGTGTTATCCCGTTACCGATCGGTGTTATTGGAGGGGATACGGGTCCGACGGCTCTGCTGACAGCCGGCAATCACGGGGATGAATACGAGGGAATCGTCATTCTCCAGCGACTCTTTCATGATCTTGGCCCTGATCAGGTTCAAGGACGCATCATTTTCATGCCATCGCTTAATCTCCCAGCCGTGCGTGAATACCAGAGAACTTCTCCTCTTGATGGTGCCAACATGAACCGGGTGTTCGGCGATCCTTCCCTGAGCGGGCCCACCCGTGAAATCGCTGCCTTCGTTGAGGAAACGCTCATTTCTCGGGCCGACTTTGCTATTGATCTGCACTCGGGCGGCAAAATGTGCGAATTCTCACCCTGCGGTTTTATTTACGGCGTCGGAGATAAAGAACACCTGCAGAACAAAATCCGTGCCGCTCATCACTTTGGCGCCAAGTACACAGCCGTTGTTGAAGGAAGCCCGGGGTCTCTCTCTGCTGCCGGAGAACGCGCCGGAATCGTGATGCTTTCCGCAGAACTGGGTGGCGGACGAATCCAACGCGAGAACATTGAGATCGGTTACAACGGCACAACAAATACCCTGGCAGGCTGGGGATTACTGGCCGATTCACCGCGTGACACCCGAACCACTTTCCTGCGAAGCGGGTTTGCAGGCTCGTCCGTCATGAGCCCAGTCGCAGGAGCGTTTGAGCCTCTCACCAACGTTGGCCATACCGTCCGCACTGGCGAGGCCGTTGGTCGGATTCACCCTCTGGATGCACTTGATCAGCCGCCTGTTACTGTCTGCGCCGAAAGTGGCGGTATTGTTGTGGGACAGCGGGCGCAAGCCCATGTCGTGAGGGGAGATTTTCTACTTCATCTTGGCGAAGAAGTCGAAGAGTCAAAATTACTCAAGCCGCTCAACTGAGATTGACGGTGGCAGCGGCGCCAGTCCGTTAACGCTGGCAAGAATGGCAAAGATACAACCGGCGACCGTTTGCCGTGATTCGCCGGATTTTGGCGGCGCACCGGTAACAGTCGCGCTTGTCTCTGCCAAAGACGGCGAAGCGATACTGCCCCTTTGAGCGTCCCGCTTTTCTCATCACCCGAACCGTGTCGGGATGGTTGGTGACACCACCGGTCTTGTAGGCGCGTATCGAAATCAGCAGAGTACGCCGCGCCAGTTCATTGAGTTTCGCCGGTTCCAGATCTTTGGGTCGACACGTTGGATCGATGCCGGCGGCAAAAAGTATCTCTGACCTTAGATAGTTGCCAAGCCCCGCCAGAAAAGATTGGTCGAGATACAAGCCTGAAATACTTCGGCCGCAAAACCGCTTATCGCACAAACGCTCGGCAATATCCCGCCACGACAGGACATCGGAAAGCACATCCGGCCCCAGTTTCTTGAGATAAGGATGGGTCTTGAGATCTTTTTTACCCAATAGGGCGACGTCGGTCGCGCTGTACAAAAGGGCGCTGTGGGTGTCTGTGGTCAGGGCGACCCGCAAGGTTCTCTTTGTATTTGGAGGCTTGCCCTTGGGCGCCACAACCCAGCGACCGTAAAGCTGATTGTGAGAATACAGAACCCGGCCGTTTTTAAAAAAAATCAACAGCGCCTTGCCGCGAGTGGTGACCTCCACCACCTCCTGTCCGACAAGCCGGCGTGCAAAGGGCTCTAGATGGGCAGGCTCAAAGAAACTCTCTGCGAGCTTTTTGCCGGTCAAAACACGGCCAATAGCATCCGCCTCGCGGCGAACTTCGGGACCTTCAGGCATGTGAATGACGACGCGGCGGAACGCGCCTGCTAACCAGTGAAGTTGAACAGTCTAGGGCAGGCAGGATGAAATCGCTGTGTCCAGTTTTGTCACCACCTCATCTATCTGGTCGTCCTCAATAATGAAGGGAGGAGCCAGCAGGATATGATCCCCATTCACACCGTCGCGGGTGCCCGACATGGGATAGCAAATCAGACCCTGCTCAAAGGCCGCTTTTTTGATACCGGCTGCGAGCCGTTTCTCGGGTGCAAACGGCAACTTGCTGACTTTGTCCGCCACCAGTTCTATTCCGCGGAACAACCCCCGCCCGCGAATGTCTCCCACATGGGCATGCTCGCTAAACTTGTCTTTCAGTGCCTTATCAAAACGCTCACCCATCGTGCGAACGCGCGAAACGAGATCGCGCGAGAGAATCGCTTCGAGAACGGCACACCCCGCTGCCGTTGCCACAGGATGTCCCAGATAAGTGTGGCCGTGCTGGAAAAACCCCGAACCCTCCTCGATAGTCCTATAGATTTCACTGCTGCAAAGCATCGCACCGATGGGCTGATAGCCCGCCCCCAATCCCTTGGCAATGCAGACAATATCGGGAGTCACGTTATCTGCCTCACAGGCAAAAAGATGACCTGTACGGCCCATGCCACACATAACTTCATCCAAGATCAGCAAGACCCCATAGCGATCACAGATCTCTCTGATTCTGGTGAAATAACCCTCAACCGCTGGCACCGCTCCGGCTGTCGCCCCGACTACCGGCTCCGCGAGAAACGCGATTACGGTATCAGTCCCCAGCCTCAAGATCTCGTCTTCGAGTTCCTGCGCAACTCGTTGCCCGTAATCAAATTTCGATTCTGCGGGACTTCGATCGGCGTACTCAAAACACGGTGATATGTGGCTGACGTCCACCAGCAGGGGCGAGAACTGTTTGCGACGCCATTGATTTCCGCCGACCGCCAGTGCCCCGAGGGTATTGCCGTGATAACTCTGACGCCGCGCAATCAAAAAGCGTCGATTGGTCTCACCCTTTTCCACAAAATATTGCCGGGCCAACTTGATTGCGGCTTCGTTGGCTTCAGAACCGCCCGACACAAAAAGCACGCGATCAAGATCGCCTGGCGCATTGGCGATCAGGAGGTCCGCCAACTTTTCAGCAGGCTCCGAGGTAAAAAATCCGGTATGGGCGAACGCCAATTTCTCAACCTGAGTCTTAACTGCCTCGATCACCTCCGGGTCTCCATGCCCCAGACAGGAAACTGCGGCGCCTCCGGAGCCGTCGAAATAGCGCTTGCCGGAGGCATCGAAGAGATAGCAGCCCTCTCCGCTAAGGGCGAGCGGAGGCATGCTTTTCGTGTGCCGGGGAAATACGTGCGACATGTCAGACCTTATTCATTGGTTTCATGATGACTTTTCCACAATGGCTTATCCAAGAGGTTTTATTCGATGTCAGCCATTGCAGGCATGTCGTTGGTGTGGCAATGCACACCACCGCCGTTGGCCCAGGAGTCGAGCATCTCAATTACATGCACGTCGCGGCCGGGAAAGTAACCCTTTAAGCGGTCTTTGGCAGTAGTGTCTGCCTTCTCATCTCCAAAACCGGTAGTGATCACATATCCATTGCCAACCAGCCAGTTTAGGTAATTGGTGTCGTACGTTTGGCCACGATACGTTACCGAAGTCTCGATGGGTTCCCGGATCACGTCAAATCCTGCTGCCGCGATAGTAGCGGCGGCTGAATCAAAGACTTGGCCGGTTGGGTGGTTTGGCTCGCCGCAGACTGATCCGCCGATGCACTTCCCCACAACAACGGTGGTGGGATCAATAAATCTTGCAATGCCATCGATATGCCCATTGGTCAGGTCACCGATAGGCACCCCTTCAATAAACACCACTTTTGAGACGCCGAAGTAGTGCTTGAGATCCTGTTCCGCCTCGGCTTTCGTGTAATCCTTGTTGCGTCTTGGATCACCTAAAACGCTCCAATTTAGCAACACGGTATCCACGCCGTTAAACTCAAGATTACCTCGCTCATGAACGAGTTCTATGCCTTCGGTCTCCACGCCGACAAGTTCTGCCACAGCCAGGGGCACGGCATTGTCCTGATCAAACGGTACGCTTGCCCCGAAAGCGCCACCCCACGCATCAAACCCCCAATTCTGAATCTTGAGCCTGCCATGTTCTTCTATGTAGAGCGGGCCGTTGTCCCGCATCCATGCACTGTCATAAGGGACTTGGTGCCAGCGGATATTCTCATGGCCTGGATCAACCCCTGTCCGCTTGATGGCCTCTTCTGCGTTGGTCTGGATCGATTTTGAACTGTACAGAATGTGTAGAGGCTGATAACGGACAATAACGCTAGCGATGCGGGCGAAATCGCGCTCGTAGGATCGCTCCCATGGGCCGGGCCACTGCAACCACACACCGGCCTGAGGCTCCCACTCAGCTGGGACCCGCCTTGGGTGGTCAGCACTCACAGGTTCTATCCATAGTAAAAAACCAATACAACTGGCGACAAGAGTCAGGGCTGCCCCCAACCGGGGCCACCATTTCCGATTCTCGGTCATCTGCAGACTCCACCCAAGAGGACTCCACGGCCTTGATAAGACGATACTTCCTGAAAAAGTTCCGTATTGGGCGGTCAAAGACTCGCGAATCCGACGATACCGCGCCACTTTGGTGTGCTACGCTCGAAAGCGCCTTTAGTGTCATCTATGGAGGACAGAGCATGCATATTCAGATTATTAACTTTAATCTAGACGGCATCAGCCGAAGCGAATACGAACAGGTCTGCGACGATCTGGCGCAGACGTTTGCTGATGTTCCAGGCCTTATCTCCAAGCATTGGCTGGCGAATGATGACACCAATACTTTCGGTGGTGTGTATATGTTTGAATCTAAAGCCGCCTATGAAGCGTTTATTGGCTCAGAACTTTTCGCGGCCGTGGGAGGCAATCCCGCACTCGCGAACGTCAGTTCGAAAGATTTTGGGGTTATAGAAGGTCCCACGCGGGTAACCCGAGGAATGTGAGTCTTTATTGCCTCCCACAAAACTGCGCGCCAGACGGCGCGCAGTTCTTTCAAAGTTTGGATTCGCTTTGACTCATGACGAGAGATCATAAAGCGCCTCTAATCCCGACGCTTTACATCGAGACACCCACTTCCCCTGTCCAGATGCTGATGGAATCTCCATCCATAAGCCCCTCTGCGACCAGCTGACCGAAAACTTTTTGCGCAGTGGCGGTTGCCGCCTCCATAGTAGCAGCATCAGGATACTTCGCTATAACAACGCCATTGCCATCGGCATCGGCTGCAAGATCGATCAATTCCGCGCCGACCGCCGAGACTTCTTCACGGGCTTCCTCCGCCTTCGCCATCGCTCTGTCCATATCTGAACTGGTAAATCTCGTGATTCTGTAAATAGCCATCCTAAGCTCCTCCTGATTGATAGTTGAATCATTGGCCCAGTGGTCGGGCCAACAGGCTAACTTAACCACATCTTTTTGCTGCTATTTCTAGATCATTTAAACCTCTGATTTATAGCGTTTTTTTGATAACCGATCTCAGCAATTTAATTGAATATCGACTATTATTGGGGTCCTTCCACAAGACAAAAGGGGTCAGATCTATGTCGAAGTACGAAGATTCACCCGCTGCAATCGCTATGATTTTGTTCACACTGGGGGGGCATCTTTTATGTCTTTCAATTAATCTTCATGACCGAAGCTTGGTTAGCTGAAAATGGGATTGGGACAGAGGCTATTGGTCTTGCCAGAGTGCTCGGATTCACATGGCTTGGGATCGTTGTGGTCTTAATCAGGACATTCATCAGTGGCCCGGCAGGAACCAGCGCGTTCTTTATGGCGCTGGTCATCGCCCAAATCGGGATCTTCCTTAACCTTTGGCATCAGGAGTTGATGGGCGCACTGGAGGTGTCGATCATGGACGACGCCATTATCGTCACCGTACTGACTGCCCTGCTGCTGTTCGGCTGGTCGCGCATTCGCTCCAAGACCTGAACAAAACAAGATAGAGAGCGCAAATACGCGCAAAGAAAACCCCGCTTCGGCGGGGCTTTCTTTTTTGTGCCCGATGCGATTGACTTCAGGCCGGCAATAAACTTGAGTTAAACCAAAATCACCTCTCGATCAAACTGCGTCAGACTTTCGGCGCCGGAGTCTGTCACAGCAACCGTCTCGCTGAATTCGATCCCCCATCCATCCATCCACATACCAAGCATCACATGCAGAGTCATGTTCTTTTCAAGAACAGTAGATTCCCCGGCTCGCAGACTGACGGTGTGCTCTCCCCAATCTGGCGAATAGCCGACCCCAATGCTGTAACCGATCCGGCTTTCCTTATTGAGGCCGTAGCGATCCAGCACGGCCTGCCAGGCCCTGTGCACATCGCCTGCAGCAATTCCCGGTCGGATGGTCTGTAACACCGCTTCAAGACCTTCGGTAACAGCCTTTGCGGTATCAAAGACTTTTTGAGGCCCCTTGCCTAACTGCACTGTCCGCGCCAGGCCCGCGTTATATCGCCGGCAGGCACCGCCAAGTTCCAACGCCACCGTCTGATCCGCCTCAAAAGGGGCGTCGGTCCACATCGGATGGGCCGTAGCGGCAGCTTCGCCTGCCAGAATCAACGGACAAAGCGCGGTCGTATCGCCGCCAAGTCCCGCTACACCGGTCACTTGGGCTGAAAGGACTTTTGCAACGAGATCACATTGGCGCATCCCGGGAGAGATGTGTTCGCAGGCGACGGTCATGACATGGCTGGCAATTTTCGCGGCACTGCGCATGACCTCGATCTCGGCATCACTCTTGACGGCACGACACCAGTTGACGAGCAAATCTGCATCCACCCAGGTTGCGCCGGACAGCTTCGCCTGCATGCGCTCAACCGCTTTAAAAGAGAAAAAGTAGGTATCGCTTTCAAAACCAATACGCTTTCCCTCTAAATGAAAACTGGCAATCGACTCGGCGATCGCCTCCATCGGATGGACACCGTCACGCTGAACCAGATCCTCTGCATAGGGACGGACACTATCAGCGCCAAGATGGGTTGTCAGTGCCACTGAGCCTGCATCCATCTGTCGTCCCAGCCAGACTGGCGGATGATCATGCAGCACCAACATGACCTGGGGCACATAAAAAGACCAGGCGTCAAAACCGGTCAGCCAGTTCATATTGGCCGGATCCCCAATAACTAGCGCGTCCAGGTTCTTCTCCGACATCGCACTGCGCACTTTTTCCAGGCGGCGCTCGTACTCCGGTAATTCAAAAGCAGGGTTCATGACTGAGTTCTATAAGGCGGTTTGTATTTGATTTTGGCTTAGGGCAGGCAGGTTAATCTGCCAAGCCCATAACTCTCAGTATACGCGCAAGACTGCTCTCAGGCTCATCTGAGGGACTATACTTGCGCGCGCAATTCACTTTCCCTCAAATTGATTTCCTAGCGAACATGTCCCAAAACCCAAGACCCGTTATTTTTGCTGCCACTCTCATCCTGGCAGTGAGTTTTGTGGTGATGCTGCTGGCCTACGGGATAAGACACTCATTCCCGGTGTTTTTCCCGTTCATTCTCGATGAATACGGTTGGAGCCGGGGCGACACGGCATTCATGTTCTCGCTGCATCTTTTGGTCTACGGGATATGCGCTCCGATTGCGGGATCACTATCCAGCAGGGTCTCTCCAAAACTGCTTTTGCTCATTGGCGTGATGGTGCTGGGACTGGCTGCGGCTGCGTGCTCGTACGCCACCCGCTTATGGCATTTCTATTTACTGTTCGGCGCACTCGCTCCAGTGGGACTGGCCTGTGCGGGCTCCCCTATTCTCAATCCCACCATCATGAACTGGTTTGCGCAACGGCGTGGCATGGCCTTGGGTTTGGCTCAGACCGGCGGAGGACTCAGTTTCGTATTCGTCTTTATGATGGAGTCGATCATTGAGGGTTTCGGTTGGCGTACGGCGTACGTCATCATGGGGTCGCTTACTATTGCAGTGCTCCTGCCTATTGTCTTGCTCGGGTATACGTTCTCGCCAAGGGACCGTGGCCTGCGTGCTGTCGGATCAACTGACGATACGCCTAATTCAGAAAATACAGACGCACCCGAGTCAAACCACGCGACAGAAGAAAAATGGACGCGTGCATCAGGTCTCAAAAGCCGACCTCTCTGGCTGCTCTTTGTCTCAAATATGCTCTTCTGGGGAACCGGCTGCTATCTGATACTGGCCCACCAGGTTAAGTTTGCGATCGATGCGGGGTATTCCTCTACGATCGCCGCCTCCACTACTGCAGCCTTCGGACTCTTCATGGTTATCGGCCAGGCGAGTTCATTCATATCAGATGTCATCGGCAGGGAAGCCACCATTTTCGTGGCATCAGTATGTACTGGAGTTGCCACGGTGATCCTCATGTTTCTTGGGCCTGGATCAGGTGTCGTACCCCTTTACACCTTTTCCGTGTTATTCGGTATTGGTGCAGGACTTTTTGCGGTCTGCGTTTTTGTCGGCGTGGCAGACATCTTTTATGGCCGACACTTCGGACTTTTCTGCGGCATTGTCACTGCAGGCATGGGCTTTGGCGGCGCTTTCGGCCCGTGGTTGGGCGGCGTGCTGTTTGATGTCTCCGGCACCTATCGATATTCATTTCTATTTGCTGGCCTGAGCTTTGTTGTCTCGTTCATCTGTTTTTTTCTCGCAGCGCCAAGACGCTACACCACCATCAAAAGGTCTCGGGCAACTTCCGCGTAAGCATCTTTGCGATGCCCGCTCAACAGCGGCAGCAGGAGCTACTTGATCTCCACTTCGACAAACGACATGGGCGCGGATCCCACGTTAATGACGTTGTGCTCTACGCCCACATTGCGAAAGTACGCCTCTCCAGCGGTAACGGTCACTTCGCGCTCGGTGTTTCCCGGCTCTTCAAGACGCATATTGAGATCCGTGATCGCTGTGATTACGTAATCGTGCTCATGACGATGCCAACTGGTCTCGGCGCCGGGGGCAAAATCAAAACGTGTCACCCTCACCCGATCATTATCAATTAACATTGTTGCAACAGCGGCCGTTCGTTCCATTTTTGCAGGTCCTTTCTCTTTCGTATTTGCCCAAAATCCGCTCTTTCCCGTGAGGTCAAGATGTGGATAGAATCATTGTGAATACTATGCCTGAACTACGATTTTTTGGTCGTTGATTGGAGATATCAACCTCATGTCACCAGACGTCGTCATTGTCGGCGCCGGCATAAGCGGATGCGCAAGCGCTTACGAATTGGCACAACTGGGTTTAAAAGTTGAGGTCCTGGAGAAGTACCATCCAGCCGCAATGGGATCAGGCTGGACACTAGGCGGAGTTCGTCAATCCGGGCGGGATCCGTCAGAACTGCCTCTCGCCACGTATTCCGTCAGGAAGTGGTCCTCACTCGATGAAGAACTCGGGGCAGAAACCGGATACCTGCAGCACGGCAACCTGCGCCTTGCCCGAACAGAAAAAGAGAGAGAATCGATCTCGGCGCTCGTGGAGTCACAGCAGGCCTTGGGATTGAATCTTTCCCTGCTGACGAGTTCGGAGGATATACAATCCATTGCGCCTCAGATTTCAGAGAAGATCCTCGCGGCATCTTTCTGTCCATCGGACGGCCACGCAGACCCAAAAGCGGCTGTCGCGGCCTACCAGCAAGCTGCCGAGCGGCATGGCGCCGTGTTCTCCTGTGGAGAAGCTGTAGAGGCGCTCAACGTTGAAAAAGGTCAACTTAAGAGTATTTCAACAAACAGCCGAAAGATTCATTCGGACAAATGTCTTCTTGCCTGCGGCATTGGGATCACCGACCTCGTCAGGCCGCTTAGCATCAGGCTTCCGATCCAAACCGCTCTTGCGACCGTTGTGCAAACCCGACCGGCAGAGCCCGGGCTTAAGCCGGTGATCGGTGTTGCAGATGGAGGCGTCACCCTACGACAGGAGAGAGATGGAAGATATCGGCTCTCAAGCGGCGTTCGGCCAAAAGCGCGCGGGCTGGTTGAAGTGGCTGGTCATCCAACCGCCCTCACTTCCATAGAGGACGTGTATCAAGTGCTGAAGGCAAGTCTTGAAGTCTGTCCCGCACTTGAAGCAACTCCAATGGAGTCCTTCTGGGGCGGCTTGATTGATATGACGCCTGATGGACTTCCCTTTTTAGGTGAAGCGCAAGGCGCGCAGGGCGTATTTATTGCCGCCGGGTTTTCAGGACACGGTTTTGGGATTGCGCCTGCAACGGCGCATATTATGTCGGCTCTCGTCTCGGGGCGGGCTTCAGACATCCCATATGAAGCATTCTCGCCTGAACGGTTTCAAGATTACAAAGAAGAAAAAGACGAGGCAGGTGCCGCGACCTTGCACGGCTAGTGCTTTTCAAGAATCGGAAGGTCCCTCAGGAATGAAGTCAGAAAAAGAACTGGATGCTGTTATCGCCAAGGCCGTCAGGGACCGAGATGCCCGCGAGCGAGACTATCGGGCGCAGTCCCTCAAGATTCACCCCTGGGTGTGTGGGCGATGCGGGCGCGAGTTTACTCGCAAGAACCTGCACGAACTGACCGTGCATCACAAAGACCACAATCACGACAACAATCCGCCCGATGGAAGCAACTGGGAAAACCTCTGCCTTTATTGTCACGACAACGAGCACGCCCGCTATGTGGACGCGGTTCCCGGTATTGAAAGTCAAAAATCATCCGAAGTAACTCATAAGGGATTGGCAGGTCTTGCCGATCTTCTCAAAAAAGATAAGTAGGCCTTTTTCTTGAGAGTAACCTTTCAATCACCCTGAGGCGTCTTCAGGATTCGGGCGCGACCCACGCAACCGCTTCGATTTCCACCAGCATGGTGGCCTCTGCGAGCCTTGCCTCCACCGTGGTCCGGGCAGGAGGGTCTGTCGGGAATACCTTGGCAAACTCAGCATTCATGACATCAAAATCTCTGATGTCGGCAAGATATACATTGCACTTGATCACATCGTCTACCGTGGCGCCTCCCTCATGCAAGACAGACACCACATTCTTCAGAGTTTGGCGGGTCTGCGCAGCAACGTCTCCAATTCCTGTCACCTCACCGGTTTCATCCCAGGCCACCTGACCTGCTGTAAAAATCATGCCCCCGCCGGATGCCCCCGGTGAGTAGGGATAGGTCGGGCGCGGCTGAAAGTCGAGACTTTTAGGGCGCAGTGTGGTTCTTGGCATATTAATCTCCAAACAGAATAAAAAGGTAAAACTGAAGCTCAATCAGCAGCAGTTAATGTAATCTCGATCTCGGTAGGATTGCCATGATTACAGGGGTTGTTAACCTGCGGGCAATTTGAGATCACTGCGAGCGCATTCATCTCGGCTCTCAGCGATACTCGGGCGCCCGCCTGAGCTTTGCTCGGAACAAACACAGTGTCTTTCAGGGCCCGCTCATCATTAACGGGCACATCACAGAAAAAGTTGATATTAGGCACGATGTCGCGCCGACCAAGACCGAACGTCTCCAGCCCTTTCAGGAAGTTCTCCCGACATCCGGAGGTGCCGGCAACTCCATAAAGCATCTCATTGCTGACTTCGCTGCAGCAGCCACCGATGGTGTCATGCCCGTCAAAGGTATCCTCAGTAATCGTGAAGATTGGGCGGGCGTCATCAGAATAGAGCGCATGCCCTGCACTCAACTTCAGAGTCAGCGCGGCTTTGAGGGTATTTGGAGCGTGATAGCGCTCCTCGGGCTGATCGGCGTTGTAGCAAAGAAAGTCGACCCCCTGCCCTCCTTTCAGGTCAACAATCGCCAATGTACCGCCCTTTGGGACCACTCCAGCCCAGTAGCCCCCCGCCTCAATAATGATTGACTCCGTCATCGCTGTCTCCCACGGAAATATTGGTAAACGGTAACATATCTGCGATAAATGTCGCCGTAGATTCTGAACCCGTCTGTTTGCTGGGATGATTTCATTTCCATACACTAGGGCGGACTCTCAGAACCCAAATCGCAGCTCCTCATCCCACAGTTACATGACCCGTTACCGATCCAGTTTTATATCCTGCGACTTCGATTTCGATAAGAAAGGCAAGCATTACGGCGCCGCGCATCTAGATTACTCCAACGATGAAGGAGTCTCTCGAGTCTTTCCCATACCCATCGTCAGCATCGCAAATGATGAAGGTCCGACTGTTTTGCTGACTGCAGGAAACCACGGCAATGAAGATGAAGGCCAACTCATTCTTCGTCGATTGATAGAAGCCATTTCCCCAGAAGATATCCGCGGGCGGATCATCGCGCTTCCAGCGCTTAACTATCCGGCGGTTCGTGCCAACACCCGAACGTCGCCGCTAGATGGCGGCAATCTCAATCGGTGTTTTCCAGCTAGCACCGTAGCAGGACCGACCGATGCCATTGCTCGCTTTGTCGTCGATGTTCTATTGCCACTTGCCGATGCGGGGGTCGATCTTCACGCAGGGGGCGCAAGCGCCAAATATGTCAACACGACTTTCTTATGCACCTGCGAAGATGCAATTGTCTTTCAGAAGTCTTTTGATCTCGCCAAGGCTTTCAATGCGCCCTATATGTATGTTGTTGACGGCAGAGGATCACCCACCGGATTTGACCCCGCTGCCCACGCAGCCAAGGTTCCGTTTATCTCAACAGAGCTTGGCGGAGGTTGGATTGACCAGGAGGCTCTCGAAGTAGGCTATCAGGGCGTGCGAAACATGCTGGCCCACCTTGGCATCATCGCAACATCTGAAGCGCGCACTGAGGCCGGGCAAATCACTTATCTGGACGCCAGAAAATCCGAGGGCGTCGTCTACGCCCCTCATGAAGGCCTTTTTGAATCCCGCGTCGATCTTGGAGAGGAGGTCGAGGCCGGGCAGAATGCGGGAGTGCTTTACTCCTTGGATGAAGTCGATAGGCCTCCAACGGTCCTCAAGTTTCCCGATGCGGGTATTGTCTGCGCAAAACATATCTCTGCCCGGGTGGTGAGCGGTACCCGAACCCACATCACTGTTAAGCCCGTCTCTGAGGAGACGATTTTGGGCTCAACGGATGGTTGAGATTGGCAGTCCTGAGGAGAAGGCAATCTGGCTCAGCAAAGCCGCCTCTCATTTTTGCTTAAGTTTTTAAGAGGTTTTGATCTTTCCGGTTAGGGGCTTTGTTATCTGGGAGAAAAATGCTCAGATCCTAACTTTCGTGCCTCAGCTTCACAAAGCGACACTTCCGCATCAATTAAATCCTGAAGACGCTTGACCGAATCCGTTCGAGTGGAATTCGAATCTTGCTTTGCGAAAAGCCAACCTTCGACCGCCGCTCTAAGCAGAGTCAAAAGTGACCGACGACGGCCAATCTGCAACTGTCCATAGACCATCGCCTCTTCAGCAACCGCTTTGTCAAAATTGATATTTTCAATAATTCGGCGATCCGCCGCCAAATCATAATCACCCCTTAACTTACCTTCCGGACCCACAGAGTATCGGGGCGCATGATGTTTTCCGTCGAACGTGCCTCTGTCGAACTGCCTTCGCAAGTTGTTACTGATTTTTTTTGCCTCACCTTCAGAGCGCACTAGGAATGCCTGGTACGCCACCGAGAACTCTTCTACCGCTCGATCAAGTTTCTTCGTTTCCTTGGTTCGCGTCGCAAATAAAAACCGGGGCTTTTGCTTTTTAAAGAAGCCGACCGCACTGAATTCTTTCCACTCATCAATAGCTAATACAGGGCCTAAGACGCGTGCTGCTCCTGCACTGGCTAGATTGTTCTTGGTTATCCGCGTGTTCCCCCAAAAATTATGATCAAGCTCGACCCGCTTTCCCCTGAAGGTTTCGACCGCCTGATCTGCGAGATAGGCTTTCTTGATACCAGCGCTTAACTCAGAACTGGGTTGTTCGACATGTCTCAGCCTATCTGCTCCACTTTTAAGTTCAGCTAACTCAATATTCGCCAAAATACGACTGATTTTAGTCCGCGCCTCGCTATTGGCCTGATGCTCGGCAGCAAGCCTATCCCCAAACTCCATGTCTTCTGTATTTTCAACAGGCACCACTACAACGTCTCCCACCCGCTTTACCCAGATCGGTGATTTTCTTACCGCCCTTTCTGCTGTCTGTCTTAAGCGGTGCACTTTGGGCATAGCCTGTTCCACGAGACCCTGAAATGCTGGTGTTCCAAAACTTGGCTTGCCCCAGTAGATAAGCGCCGAACTGGGAATACCTCCTCCCGGTAGGAGAAAATACGCACCAAACAAAGGGCATTTTTCAAACATGCTCTGATCGAAATTCTTAGTTTCGAGTATTGCCGACCCGTTGGCGATCTCCTGGTCGACGAGTTTGGCAACTGCTCCCTCTACGAAGAAGTCGATCATTTTTTTCTCAACTTTATCGACCCCCTTCATCAAAGCTTTCTCCACAGCCATTGCAGCTGCAATCGCGGCAGGGCCTCCGATGCCCATCGTCGCCAAACTCGCTCCCGCTGCTACTCCAATGTCCGCAGCAGTCAAACCAACTTTCGCTGCGCTTGCAAATGCATTGATGACGCCCGTCTTTAGCTCCTGACGCATATCGCGGCTGAGGAGCTCTTCTAACGCGTCGACGGCTGCCTGCGGATCTCCTTCCGATACGAATCGTCGCGCCTGATTTATCACTCGTCTCTGGTACCAGTCTCCAAAGGCTTGATCAAACTGGCTGACGGCCTTCTTTCCAATAAGATTCTCAAAATCCTCTAACTGATCCCCGGCAACCTTCATCACATTGCCCACTACTTCGGGAACGACGGCGCTTTCAATAGAATCTAGCGCTCCCACGGCACTAAAATCCGGGATTTGGATACCAGTGCCGCTTGCTGTTGATCTTAAGGCGCCAACTCTTTGATCGATCTGTTCGGCAATCTTTCTCGCTTTTTCACGCGATGTTTCGATTGCTTTCTTGTACACATTGAAGTTGTCTTTAGTCTCCTGCCAAACTGACCGCACATAATCGTTTTTCCGCTTGTCATATTCCGTTCTATCGTCTGGCTTTTTCTGAATAGCTACGAACGTATTGGCTACTGAGCGGAACTGCAAACGCAAATCAGTCATCATATCCAGCGCCTGTTCTTGGCCTGGATTCTCTGAAATCATTGCAACGGGATACGTGTAATCCGGATGCGATAGAGCCTGAGAGATGTACAACTCAAGCAATTCAACACACATGGATCGATTACGGCGCGAGTGGCGATAATCTGTTTTAGTTGCTTTCCACTCCTCCAGTGCGGTCTTGAGACTACGCACCTGACCTAGATTTAGAGATCCCTCACGGTTTGCAACGTCACATTCCCGAATTAGGTTGTCAACAGCAACCAACGCTGGGCTTCTTGAGGTTCTCCAACTCCCATACGTCAGCTTCTTCCATCGATCTGCCGAAAACAATACAACCTTTTGGGGATCTAGCGGAGTTGAGTCTGGTAAATCAGCTGAATTTACGGGCATCAGTTAGAGTCTCGTAGCAGGAAGTGTTTATCTGAATTCTGTCATTTAGCAGAGAAATACTAGGAAGTCTCTCAATGAATATCGACTTTCAGAAAACTAGGCTGGTTAAGTATCGATTAATAATTCAAATGCAGCGCCGACAATTCAACCAAATATAATCCTCTTTTACAACGCCGATCTTGCAAATTTGTCCCCACCCTCTCGGTTATCTTTTTATAAGTTTATGTTGAAGCTCCTGAAATTTATCGGCATCGCTGTCGTGTTGCTTGTCGTCGCTGTAGCGTTATTTGGATGCTTTGCCCCAGTGTTTGGGGGTCGGCAATCGCCCGAGAGTCTGAAGCGGATTGAAAGCTCCCCAAACTTTGTGGACGGCGAGTTTGTGAACGCGGTGCCGACGTCAGTCAGCACGCGCGCGCCTGAAAGCGAAACATCGATCATGGATTGGATATTCCAGGCTGAGGACAAGAATCCGAGTGCGCCCCTGCCTTCAGAGATTTTCCATACTGAGGATCTGACAGAAGGCAAATTTGTCTGGCTGGGGCATGCAACCTTACTCATGAAGCTGAACGGTCTTGTCATCATGACCGATCCCGTGTTTCACCGAGCCTCGCCGATCCCGGTCTTTGGCAGTCCCTTCCCGATCGAGAATCCTATTCCGATCGACAACCTGCCAATAATCGACGCCGTGGTGATCTCTCATGATCACTATGATCATCTGGACCATAAAGCCGTGCGATGGCTGGCGGACCGCGTGAAGCATTTCTTCGTTCCCCTTGGGGTGAAAGCTCACCTGGTGCGATGGGATGTCGATCCCGGTGCCATCACAGAGATGGACTGGTACGAGAGCGAGATGCACCGAAACGTCCAGTTCACGTTGGCCCCCGCCCGTCATTTCAGCGGCCGTGGGCTATGGGATCGCAATGCGACACTGTGGGGTTCGTGGATCGTGTCGTCTGACGCACTCAACGTCTATTTCAGTGGTGATACCGGCTATTCCGAAACCTTCAAAGAGATTGGCGAACGATACGGGCCTTTCGATGTCGCCTTTATCGATAGCGGCGCCTACAACGCCGACTGGTCCCAGATTCACATGATGCCTGAAGAGACCGTCCAGGCGAGTATTGATCTTGCCGCATCAGTCATGGTGCCGATCGGCTGGTCTAAATTTGACTTGGCGCTACACCCCTGGGATGAACCCGCAATAAGGCTGGCAAAAGAAGCCGATATCAAAGACGTCGACGTCGCCTCACCGTTAATTGGTGAGGTATTTGATCTGGAGGAGTATCCCCAAATACGGTGGTGGGAACGAGTGAGAGCTGAAGTCATGCACCTGATTCATAGCGCAAGCAGTTAGGCTAAAGACAGTTTTCTTTGCAAAAAGCCGTTAGAATTAAGTCGTTGATAATGGAGATTAACTGGCGTCTTGGATAATCGCTGGAATTAGGGAAAACCCTCGTTGCCGTCCACTTATCAATCATCGCTTTTCAATACGCGCCCGTAGCTCAGCTGGATAGAGTACCTGGCTTCGAACCAGGTGGTCGGGAGTTCGAATCTCTCCGGGCGCGCCATTTTCCAATCGAAAGAACGATCGGTTCTTTGTTCACCCCACGGTCG
>Ga0181579_10000107_pt1 | contig 55957 bp, 49 predicted proteins | sample 071ome_24_FD_132996 | JGI IMG/M metagenome (GOLD analysis project Ga0181579, IMG submission 132996) | Coastal salt marsh microbial communities from the Groves Creek Marsh, Skidaway Island, Georgia - 071402CT metaG (megahit assembly) | ecosystem: Environmental > Aquatic > Marine > Intertidal...
ATATGGCCGGGCTGAAACCCGACCAGATGGACGCGGTTGACCAGATGGGCATGCAACAGCGCCTCGCGCTTTTCGTCGAACAGCGCCACTACCTCCTCGAAGCTTCCCGGCATCGGCAGCCCGGCCGGCGACGGTTCGGCGAGCGCAGCCTGGGGCATCGTATCGGGCGCGGTCTCGGGTGCGGTCTCGGGTGCGGGCGGTTCATCGGGACGCAGGGCCGGAGCAGCCCCACCACCTGTCATGGCGGTCGCACCGCCATTGCCGGAAGGTCGTGCGGGCGCAGAAGCCGGTGCGCCGCCTGCAGGCGTGACCGATTCAGCGGCGCCGCTCGTCAGCTTCCGGATGACATCGGCGGGCGGCGGCATATCCGCCATGTAGGCAAGCCGGATCAACACCATCTCAGCCGCCTGGCCGGCGGACGGCGCCATGCGCACTTCGCCCAGCCCCTTGACCAGAAGCTGCCACGTCCGGCCCAGGACCGGCATGCTGAGCTTTTCGGCGAGCGCGCTGCCGCGCTCTGCATCCATCTGCGACACGCCGGCCGCCTGCGCCGCCGCGGGCGACAGTTTCAGCCGGCTCAGCCAGTGCGTGAGCTGTAACAGGTCTTCGAGCACCTGGGCCGGATCGGCGCCGGAATTATGCATGTCGGCGAACGCATCAAGAGCTTCCGACGCCTTTCCGCCCATAGCCGCCTCGAACAGGTCGTACAGCTTTCCGCCATCGACCAGGCCCAGCATGTCGCGAACGATCTCTTCCCCGACGCCCTCCGCGCTGTCCGCACCGCCGGCATGGGCGATGGCCTGGTCCAGCAGGGACAGCCCATCGCGCACAGACCCATCGGCGGCACGGGCAACGAGACCGATGGCGCCTTCTGAAATCGCAATCCCTTCCTGTTCGGCGATGGAGGCGAAATGCGCGCTGAGCACCGGGATATCAACCCGGCGCAGATCGAAGCGCTGGCAGCGCGACAGCACCGTCACCGGTACGCGGCGGGTTTCGGTCGTGGCGAACAGGAATTTCACATGCTCGGGCGGTTCTTCCAGCGTCTTGAGCAACGCGTTGAACGCGTTCTTCGACAGCATGTGGACTTCGTCGATAATGTAGATCTTGTAACGCGCATTCACCGGCCGGTAGCGCACCCCGTCGATCAGCTCCCGGATATCGTCGACGCCGGTGCGGCTTGCCGCATCCATCTCGATCACATCGACATGGCGGTCTTCGGTGATCGCTACGCAATGTTCGCAAACGCCGCAGGGGTCCGCCGTCGGCTCGCCGTTTCCGTCCTCGCCGATGCAGTTCAGAGCCCGCGCGATGATCCGCGCAGTCGACGTCTTTCCGACCCCGCGTACGCCGGTCAGGATAAAGGCGTGCGGCAGGCGGTCGGCGGCGATGGCATTGGTGAGGGTCCGCACCATCGCGTCCTGACCGATCAGCTCGGCGAAGGTGCGGGGACGGTATTTGCGCGCAAGGACGCGGTATGGCTGTTCCGACTGATTTTCGTCCATGTGCGCCCGGTGACATTGGCCGGTGTAAGGTGGGAGGCTGGACAGGCGACCCGGGAGAATCTCGTTACGGCTGCTTCCTTCCGGACCTGACCGGGTTGGCGAGTGTCCCGTCCACCGCCAACCTCCCAAATCGACTATATCAGGATTCTGCGGCGACACCCAAGGCCGCTTCGTTGTTTACCCACCAGATTGCGCGAATTCCGGCGCTGTGCGAACTTGAGGGCATGAGAGAACCGAATTTCTTCGGCGAATCCGGGCTCGACCGGATGTCCGAGCGCCGTGCCGACGAGTCCTGGCTGGCCGACCTGCGCAATGCGCCGGAAGCGCTGTATGTCCCGGTGTGGCGCACGCGAAGCTTCGTTGACCGGCAGAATGCGGAAACGCCGGTCCCGGTCCATCTCGACGCGGCAACGATCTCGGAACTGGCGGAGGACGGGGCGGAATTCATCTTCCTCGGCTATCGCGAGGGCGTCCCCTATTTCTCGGTCGACCTGTCGCATCTGGACGAACCGGAAGCGCACCCGCATCTTGCGAATCGCGGCGAATTCGCGGACATCAGGGATGTCAGCCTTTTCATGCCACGCCAGGACGGCGCGATGCTGGCCTATGCGCGCGCCATTGCACACTGGCACCGTACCCACCGGTTCTGCGGCCGATGCGGGAGCCCGACCGAAGCGCAGAACGCCGGCCATGTCCGACGCTGCGTCAATCCGGATTGCGGCGCAGAGCATTTCCCCCGCACCGATCCCGCCGTCATCATGCTGATCCATCGCGGCGACCGGGTCATCCTCGGCCGCAAGAAAGGCTGGCCGGAAGGGCGCTATTCCATCCTCGCCGGCTTCGTTGAGCCAGGCGAGACCCTTGAAGGCGCCGTCATCCGCGAAGTCATGGAAGAGGTCGGCGTACCGGTATCCAACGTCCGCTACCATTCGTCGCAACCCTGGCCGTTCCCGGCTAACCTGATGCTGGGCTATTTCGCCGAGGCGCAGAGCGAGACGCTGAATGTGTGCGACGACGAGCTGGAACACGCACGCTGGTTCACCCGCGACGAGCTGATGGAAGAAGCGCTGGAATTCCGCCGGCAGCCGACCGCTGTCTCGATCGCCCGACGCATGCTGTCGGAATGGGTGACGGGCGAGGAGCCCTAGCCGTTCACCTTTCGAAACGGATCCGCAGGATAGGTGCCGAGGATTCTCACCTCGTGCGAGAAAAAGGCGAGTTCCTCCAGCGCGAGCTTCAGGCCCGGGTCGTCGGGGTGGCCGTCGACATCGGCATAGAACTGCGTCGCGTTGAAGGTCGCCCCCACCATGTAGCTTTCCAGCTTGGTCATGTTGACGCCGTTGGTCGCGAACCCGCCCAGCGCCTTGTAGAGCGCGGCCGGGACGTTACGAACCCTGAAGACGAAGCTGGTAACCAGCGGCCCGGAAACGCGCTTCTGACGGACCGGTTTTTTCGCCAGCACCACGAAGCGCGTCGTGTTGTGATCGGCGTCTTCTATGTTCGAACGCAAAACCTTGAGGCCATAGATTTCCCCGGCGAGCGAAGACGCGATCGCCGCTTCGGTCCGGTCGCCTTTCTCTGCCAGTTCCATCGCCGCGCCCGCGGTGTCGGCGTGGACAACGGCCCGAAGACCGAGCCGGTTGGTCATGACGCTGCATTGCGCGAGCGCATGCACATGGCTGCGCACGACCTTTATGGATTTGAGGGTCGCCCCCTCCGGCGCCAGCAGGCAATGATTCACCTTGAGGAAATATTCGCGAACGATGAAGAGACCGGACCCGGGCAAGAGCCGATGGATATCCGCAACCCTGCCCGCAATCGAATTCTCGATCGGCGTCATCGCGTATCGGGCGCGGCCCTCCGCCACGGCAGCGAACATCGCCTCAAACGTCATACAGGGAAGCGCGTGCATGTCGGGATACGCTTCCCGGCAGGCGAGATGCGAATACGCCCCAGGAAGGCCCTGAAAGGCGATGGTGTTGGTCGGCCGGTCAAATTTCGCCATTGTTCGGAACAGTATCGGTTTGACGGAGATCGGGTGCGTTACCCGGTGCCAGCCCTAGCCGCAATATGTGCGCGGGCGCGTTCGAGATCGGCGGGAGTATCGACGCCGTCCGGTACCGTGTCAACGAGGGCCAGATCGATCCGCATGCCGGCCTCGAGCGCGCGAAGCTGTTCGAGGCGTTCGCGACGTTCGAGAACGCCTTCGGGCAGCGCGACAAACCGTTCGAGCGCCGAGCGGCGCCAGGCGTAAATCCCGATATGGTGATAGAGCGGCCCATCGCCGGCGGGCACGGCGTTGCGGCTGAAATAAAGCGCGCGGCCACAGCTTGCATCGGGCGCGAGGGACACAACAGCCTTGACCACGTTGGGGTCGGTTCGCTCCCGTTCCTCGACGATCGCCGCACCCAGCGTCGCAACGTCGACGTCCGCATGTTCAAGCGGCTCCAGCGCCGCCGCGATCACCGCCGGCTCGATAGTCGGCAAATCGCCCTGCAGATTGATGACAGCGTCATGACGGGCGCCAGCGTCGCAGGCGCACAACGCCTCATACACGCGATCCGACCCGCTGGGGTGGCTGGGGTCGGTCATGACGGCTTCGCCGCCGACGGACTCTATGGCGTCTGCGATCGCACGGTCGGCGCAGGCGACGATGACCCGGCCCAGATCCGCTTCCACGGCGCGCCGCCACACATGCACGATCATCGGTTCGCCGCAGATATCGGCAAGCGGCTTGTCGGGCAGCCGCGTCGATGCCAGCCTGGCTGGTATCACGGTAATCGGAGTGGAGATCGCAGACATTTAACCGCAAGCCTTTGAATATCGTGGTTCTGTTTAGCGTTTGGCCGCATGACCCCGCAAGCAGGCAAATTTCTTGCTGAAGGGTCATGTTTCATTGCACTGCCACCATCCCGGATATTAAACTCCGCCTGAACGGAATCGCAGACGATCGCCAAACCCAGGTATCCATTTATGTCGGGCACGCTTTTGAACAGAATTGTCGGCGCCTTCTGCATTGCCGGTATTCTGGCGTTTGTCGTCAGTATTCTTGGCGATCAGCTGGTACAGCCGGGAAAGCACACGCCTGCCGGAACCGTTAAAGCAGGCCCTGCCGTCGCGCCGCAGAAGAAGCCGGAAGAACAAAAGCTGGATCCGATCGGCCCGCTTCTGGCATCGGCCAAGCTGGACGCTGGGAAACGGCAGGCCAACAAATGCACCGCCTGCCATACGCTGGCCAAAGGCGACGACGCCAAAAAGCTGGGCCCGCCGCTCTGGAATATCGTCGGGCGCAAAGCCGGAAAGCTGGAAGATTACAGCTTCTCGAAGGCGATGGAGAAAATGACCGGCGCGTGGGATTACGAGACGCTGAACGCCTTCATCTACAAGCCCAAGCGCTACGTGCGCGGTACCAAGATGGGATTCGCGGGCATCAGCAAGCCGCAGGACCGGGCGGATCTGATCGCCTACCTGCGTACATTGAGCGACCAGCTCGCGCCCCTGCCCTGAAGCGGACACCCCGATCTTCCGAACCCGTCCGTTAACCGGGCGTTAACGTCATGCGTTTTATCGTCGTATTCGGTAATGCGGCGGGGAATCGCAATGGACGGGCTCTCAATCGGCGCGGAAGCTTCCGGGCGTAACCCAACGCCTGTGGACCGACGGGTCATCGGGCGAGCGATCGCAGAATGGGAACGACTCCGAACGGAACGCGACCTTCCGTCCTACGAGATGTGCGCGGCAGGACTGGAGCCGCTGTTTCAATCGGGGCTCGCCCTTGTTGAAATAACGGAAGATCCGGACCAGGACCGAATCCGGTTCTGCGGGCAGGACCTTGTCGATGCGCTGGGCCGCAACCCAACCGGCTTCCCTATCGTCGACTTCATGCCATCAGCGGCGGAACGGGGCCTCCGGCTATGGCGCGTCGCCGTGGAATCGGGAAAACCTGCCGCCGACATAGGCGAATTCGTCAATGCGAACGGGGTCGATGTCCTTTATCGCTGTGTCTTTCTTCCGCTGTCGGATAACGGTGTAGATGTCACCCATATCGGAGCGGTGTTCAGCTACCGGATGGCGCTTTAACGGATCGCATCTGAGGGCTTTTCTTCGCGCCCGTTAAGGGCCAGACTCCGGCTCATGACGAAAGTCTGCCCCGAAGAGTTCATCGAGTTTGCAAATGCCCTGGCTGACGCTGCGCGACCGGTGATCCGCCGCCATTTCCGCACGCCGATCGCCGTAGATACAAAATCCGACGAAAGCCCGGTAACTATCGCGGACCGCGACGCGGAGACAGCCATGCGGTCGCTGATCGCCGCAACCTATCCTGATCACGGCATCTTCGGGGAGGAACACGGCCGATCAAATTCGGACGCGCAATATACATGGGTGCTGGACCCGATTGACGGCACCAAGGCCTTTATCACCGGACGCCCAATTTTCGGCACATTGGTGGCGCTTGTTCGCGACGGCATCCCCATTCTTGGGGTGATCGACCAGGCGATCCTGGATGAACGGTGGGTAGGAGCAACCGGTCATGTCACGACCTTCAACAACGCTGTCGTCGAAACCAGGCGCTGCAGCAGTTTGGCAAAGGCCATAATGAACTCGACGTCGCCAGATATGTTCGACGCTGCAGAGAAATCCGCTTTCGCGGCGCTCTCGAAGGCGGCGGGCACAACGATCTACGGGGGCGATTGCTACGGGTATGCGCTGGTAGCGTCAGGGTTCGTCGACATCGTCGTCGAGTCCGACCTGAAGCCATACGATTTCTGTGCGCTGGTTCCCGTGATCGAGGGCGCCGGCGGGAGCGTTACGGACTGGAACGGCGAACCGCTCACGATCGACTCGGCGGGCGATGTGCTCGCGCTCGGCGACGCGTCCATGCTCCCGGCGGCAATGTCCGCGCTCTCGGCAGGATCCGAATAGGGGCCCGCCGCATGAGGTTTTTATCGGTATCCGCCGCGCTCCTGGCAATTTCTGTTGCTGGCGGCGCACCTGCACAATCCGGCCCCCAAACGACTCCGGGGCCCCGTCACGCCATGACGCTCGACGCCAAGCCTAAATACGGGCCGGGTTTCAGCCATCTCGATTTCGTCAACCCGAACGCCCCCAAGGGTGGCTCCGTTCGGCTTTACACAATCGGCTCTTTCGACAGTTTCAACCCGTTCATCATCAAGGGAGACTCAGCCACCGGGATCGGCAACCTGTTCGAGACCCTGATGCTGTCCACGCCCGACGATTCGCTTACCGAATACGGCTGGATCGCGAAATCGGTAGAGGTCGCCGAAGATCTGTCCTGGGTCATATACAACCTGCGGCCGGAGGCGCGGTTTCACGACGGTTCGCCGATCACGGCGGAAGACGTCGTTTTCAGTCTCGAAACGCTGCGCGACAAGGGCCAGCCCTTCTACCGGTTCTACTACGCCAATGTCGCGAAGGCCGAGGTGCTGACACCGCACCGGGTAAAATTCACCTTCAGCGGGCCGCCCAACCGCGAGCTGCCGCAGATCGTCGGACAGATCGCCGTGCTGTCGAAGAAATGGTGGAGCAGCCGCGATTTCTCCAAAACGTCGCTGGAACCGCCGATGGGCAGCGGCCCCTACCGCGTGAAGGACTTCGAACCGGGCCGCTATGTCACCTATGAGCGGGTCTCGGACTGGTGGGCCGCCGATCTGCCGATCATGAAAGGCCGCTTCAATTTCGACGAGGTGCGTTACGATTACTACCGCGATCAGGTCGTCGCGCTCGAAGCGTTCAAGGCCGGCCGCTACGATTTCCGCCTCGAAAGCTCGTCGAAGGACTGGGCGACCCAGTATAATTTTCCGGCACGGCGCGAAGGCAGGGTAAAAATCCTTGAACGCGCGCATTCCCGACCTTCCGGCATGCAGGCCTTTGCCTTCAACCTGAGGCGCGAAAAATTTGCAAACCGGGACGTTCGGCTGGCGATCGCCCACGCGTTCGATTTCGAATGGTCGAACAAGCGCCTGTTCTACGGACAGTACACGCGCACCACGAGCTATTTCGAAAATTCCGACCTCGCGTCGCGCGATCTGCCGGATGCTGCCGAGCTGAGGATTCTGGAACCGCTGCGCGGCAGGCTTCCGGAAGAGGTTTTCACGAAAACCTACCAGCCGCCGAAGACAGACGGGTCTGGCAATATCCGGCGCAACCTGCGGTCCGCCCAGCGCCTGCTGAAAAAGGCAGGCTGGCGCATTGTCGACAACCGGCTGGTCGACAAGGCCGGAAAGCCGTTCGAAATCGAATTCCTGCTGGTCAGCCCTGCCTTCGAACGGGTCGTCATTCCCTTTGTCCAAAACCTGAAACGGCTGGGCATCGAAGGCCGGGTGCGGACCGTCGATTCCTCGCAATACCAGACCAGGCTGCGCAGCTTCGATTACGACATGATCGTCACCACCTTCGGCCAGTCCCGCTCGCCCGGCAACGAGCAGCGCGATTTCTGGAGCGCCGCATCCGCCGACCGCGAGGGCGGGCGCAACCTGATCGGAATCAGGGATCCGGCGATCGATAGCCTGGTCGAAAAGATCGTCGCTGCCCGGACCCGCACCGACCTGATCACTGCGACGCGGGCGCTGGACCGCGTTCTGCTGTGGAATCATTTCGTCATCCCGCAATGGCATATCCGATCCTACCGGCTGGCCTGGTGGGACAAGTTCGGCATCCCGGACAGGAAACCGCCCTATGGCGTCGGCTTCTGGTCATGGTGGGTGGATCCGGCGAAGGAAAAAAGGCTGACAGACGGCGCCTCCCGTTAGTGTCAAACCGGCCTTAATTGGCAACGGGAATATCGTTGCAACCCGGGAACGTCCCAGCCGATACTCACGGGTGCGCTTTGTGCTTCGAAAAGCGGGAACGTGCGTCCCAAGGGTGGAAAGCAGGAACCGGATGAGTCGTGCAACCAGCCGGATATGGCGGAAATACGGGGTTTTTTTCTCAGCCTTCCTCTACGCCGTTTTTCTTGCCGTTCCTGCCGGCGCGCAGAGGGGACCGGCAACGCCAGAGGAAACAGTCGGGTGGATCGAAGACGTCGTGATCACCCCGGGCGACCTTGAAGTCAGGGCGAAGCTCGACACCGGGGCCCGGACCTCCTCGATCAACGCCCGTCATTACGAAACTTTCGACAGGGACGGAAAGAAATGGGTGCGGTTTTCGGTAACAAACCGGGAAGGGATCACCCATTCGTTTGAGCGTGAAATCATTCGCATCGGCCGAATCAAAAGGATCAAGGGCAAAAGCCAGGAACGGCCCGTGATCATGCTGGGCATCTGCATCGGAAACATATTTCGCGAGACACAGGTCAACCTGGTTGACCGGGACGGTTTCAACTACCAGATGCTTATAGGCCGCCGCTACATGGCGAAACATCTAGCCGTCAATCCCGGCCGCACCCTCACGACCAGACCGAACTGCAAGGAAAAGGCATCGTAATGCCATGAGCAAGAAGCACCTTTATGTCCTGACGGGCATCCTTGCGGGCGTGGCGGCGCTGGTTTTTCTCTACAAGCTGTTCATACTTGAATTTCCGATCACGCCCGGCGAGCGGACGGAAACCTGGCGGGTGGAAGCGCGTATTCTGGTTCAGGCTACGGGCGGCGCCGGCAAGGTCACGCTCAATATTCCGCAGACGGCAGGAAATTTCACCGTTATCAGCCAGAACTTCGTCACCGGCGGCTGGGGCCTGACGACGGCAACCGAAGGCCACAACCGCCAGGCCACCTATTCGATCAACCGGGCGGAAGGCGAGCACGCGCTCTATTACCGTGCCGTCGTCCATCGCGCCAAGACCGTTCGCGCGCCCCCGGGTGCGCGCGCCGAAGAGCCCGAAATTCCCGAGAAAACGACTTACGTCGATGCTGAACTGTCGGCCGCGCGAACCATCGTGCGCGCGGCGACCCGCGAAGCCGCCGACAACCAGACCCTGATCCGGCTTGTCATGAAGCAGCTCAACACGCCGCAGCCCGAAGGCCCGGCTGAATTCCTGCTCAAGAACAACAAGGGCTCCCGCGGTATTGCCGAGGTCGGCGCAGAACTGTTGAAAATCGGTGGGCTGCCGGCCCGGGCGGTTCACGGGCTGGCCCTCAAGCCCGACCGTCGAAAAGCACGGTTCGAGCACTGGGTCGAATATTATTCGGACGGTGCCTGGCGGCCTTACGACCCCAAAACCGACAGATTCGAAACGCCGGCGGATTCCATGCCGTGGTGGTACGGGCGGACCCGCCTCGTCCATACGCTCGGCACAGGAAAAACCGAAACCATCATTTCAGTGCGGGAAGCCTTCGAGTTCACGCTCCGCACCGCCCTCACCCAGGCGCGAAATGTGGAAAAAAATCTCGTGGAATTTTCGGTATTCGGACTGCCTTTGCAGACACAGGCGGTTTATCAGCTTCTGCTTACCGTCCCGGTCGGCATCCTGCTGCTCGTAATCCTGCGCAACGTCATCGGCATGAAAACCTTCGGCACGTTCATGCCGGTCCTGATCGCGCTCGCCTTCCGGCAGACCGAGCTGGTCTGGGGAATCGTCCTGTTCGGCATTGTTCTGTCTATCGGCATCGGCGTCCGGTTCTACCTTGAGCGATTGAAACTGCTGCTCGTGCCACGGCTTGCCTCCGTAGTGATCGTCGTCGTCGTCATCATGGCGTTCCTCAGCATCGTCAGCCACAAGCTGGGATTCGACCGCGGCCTGTCTGTGGCGCTGTTCCCGATCGTCATCCTTGCCATGACCATTGAGCGCATGACGATCGTCTGGGACGAACGCGGGCCGCAGGAGGCCTTCAAGCAGGCCTTCGGCAGCCTGATCGTCTCAATTCTTTGCTATCTGGCGATGAATTTGCCGCTGGTTCAGCACCTTGTATTCGTGTTCCCGGAAACATTGCTGGTGGTCCTGGCGGGTACGCTCCTTCTCGGTCGCTATTCGGGCTACCGGCTGCTCGAACTGCCCCGCTTCCGCGTCCTCGGCGGAGGTCGATGATGTTCGATTTCGGGCTATGGAAACGGCTGCGCGACAACGGCGTGCTGGGGCTCAACGACCGCAACGCCAATTTCGTTCTGGTCCACAACCAGCGCCGTAACTATCCGCTGGTGGACGACAAGGTCCTGACCAAGGAGCTGGCGCTGAAAGCCGGCGCCGCGGTCCCCGATCTGTTCGGTCTGATCGAAATCCAGAAACAGGTTGCAACCTTCCCGGACATCGTCCGCGACAAGGAGAACTTCGTGGTCAAGCCGGCCGAGGGCAGCCAGGGCGAAGGCATCATCGTCGTAAAGGGAAGGTCGGGCGACATGTACCGCACGGCCGGCGGTTCCCTGATCGACGAAAACCAAATGGCGTTTCACCTGTCGAATATCCTGTCGGGCGTCTACAGCCTGGGCGGGCAGCCGGACAAGGCGATCATCGAATACTGCGTCGAGTTCGATCCGGTCTTCGAAGCGCTGACCTTTCGCGGCGTGCCGGACATCCGGATCATCGTATTCCTCGGCGTTCCCGTCATGGCCATGGTCCGTCTGCCGACCCGCCAGTCCGACGGCAAGGCGAACCTCCATCAGGGCGCCATCGGCGCCGGCATCGATATGGCGACGGGCGTCACGCTGACGGCCGTTAAAGGCAATTCGGTGGTGGACACCCATCCGGACACCCTGAACAAGGTATCGGGCACGCAGATCCCGAACTGGCCGGTTCTGCTGGATATGGCGGCTCGTTCGTTTGAGATGACCAATCTGGGTTATCAGGGGATCGATATCGTGCTCGACCGGGATCGCGGGCCGCTGATCCTCGAACTGAACGCCCGGCCGGGACTCAACATCCAGATAGCCAACCGGGCCGGGCTGCGGCACCGTCTCGAGGCGGTGGAGAGAAACCGGAACGCGCTCAGGGCGGTCGGGGATCGTGTGGCCTTTACCATAGAGAATTTCGGCGCTCGGGAGGCACAGGCGGCATGATACGGGCGGCGGCACTGACGGTATTCTGCGTTTCGCTGTCGGTCATGGCGACGGCACCGACCAATGCGCAGCCGAAAGCGGCGAGCGCGCGGCTCGTCATCGGATCCGGCGGCGTGGGCGGCGTATATTATGCCGCTGGCCGCGAGCTTTGCCGACTGGTCAACCGACAAACGAAAAAAATAAGGTTGCGCTGTTCGCTGGAAGCCACGCCAGGCTCGCTCTATAATCTGCGGTCATTGCGCACGGGAGAGCTGGATGTAGCGCTGGCGCAGTCCGACTGGCAGTACCACGCCTGGAAGGGTTCCAACCGATTTGCGCAAGCGGGGCCCGACGGCAAACTACGCAGCGCGTTTTCGTTACACCGGGAAACATTCACCGTGATCGCCGGGCCGGATTCCGGAGTGAAGACATTAGCGGACCTCAGCGGAAAACGGGTCAATATCGGCCCAAGGGGATCGGGGCACAGAGCCACCGCCCGCTTCGTCTTCCGCCGATTGAAATGGAACGACCGGAGCTTCGCCGCCCTGACGGCTTTCGGCACCGCCAAGCAGACGTCGGCGCTGTGTGACCGCAAGATCGACGCTCTGGTATTGCTGGTGGGACACCCCAACCATGTCGTCTCCGAAGCGTTGAAGAACTGTCGGGCCAGAATCATCCCTCTTTCGGAATCGCTCACCACCGGGATAGCAGACGATACCCCCTACTACGATCCAGCGCCGATCAGGGGCCGCGATTACGGTCTGAAAGAATCGGATATCTGGAGCTTCGGAACGACAACCACGGTCTCGATATCCGAAGAGCTGCTTCCGGAAACGGTCTATCATTTCACGCGGGCGGTGTTCGAGCAGGTGAAGTCTCTGCGCCGCGCGCATCCCGCGCTTTCCGGCCTGACACAGAAGAACATGGCGACTCAGGGCATGACGGCTCCGCTTCACGAGGGCGCGATCCGGTACTTCAAAGAGAAAAAACTGCGATGACCCGGATTCCGCTTCTTCCGGTCGTCGTCGCGTCGCTGCTTGTTTTCGCGCCCTCCGTCGCACAGGAGCCGATAAAATCGCACGGCCTGTCGGCATTCGGCGACCTCAGATACACAGCGGATTTCCGACATTTCGACTATGTGAACCCCGACGCGCCGAAGCGCGGCACGATCCGGCTGCCAGGCATCGACTCGTTCGACAGCCTGAACGATTTCATCCTCAAGGGAACGCAGCCGCAGGGCATCGGGCTGCTGCATGCGACCCTGATGGAGAAATCGGGCGACGAAGCGGATTCCCGGTACGGTTACATCGCCGAGTCGGTGGAAATGCCGGCCGACGGGAGCTGGATCGTCTTCAACCTGCGTCCCGAAGCGCGCTTCACCGACGGATCCCCCCTGACGGCGGACGATGTGGTCTTCACCTATGACGCGCTGATCAGGGACGGGCATCCAAGCTATCGCATCGTGCTGAGCGATGTCGAAAAAGTCGAAGCGCTGACGCCGCACCGCGTTCGCTTTACGTTCAAAAAGGCAGGCAGCCGGGATCTGCCTCTGCAGGTCGCGGGCCTGCCGGTCCTTTCCAAAGCCTACTACGCGAAGGTGCCGTTCAACCGGACCACCATGAAACCGCCAGTGGGCGCCGGACCGTACCGGGTTGCGAAAATCGACCCCGGTCGCAGCATCACCTACGAGCTCAAGAAGAACTACTGGGCGAAAGACCTGCCGGTCATGCGGGGGCGGTTCAATTTCCAGCGCGTCGTGGTCGATTATTTCCGCGACCGCAACGTCGCGTTCGAGGCGTTCTTTGCCGGCGCATACGATTTCCGCGAGGAATTCACCTCGCGGAACTGGGCGACGCAGTATGACGGCAAGCCGCCGATCGAGAAGGGCTTTGTGGTGCGCGAAACGCTGCGGGACGAGACCCCGTCGGGCGTACAGGCGTTTTTTTTCAACACACGACGGGCGAAATTCGCCGACCGGCGCGTGCGCAAAGCGCTCGACCTCGCCTTCGATTTCGAGTGGACCAACAAAACCCTGTTCTACGGCCTCTACAAGCGCACCAACTCGATGTTCGCCAACAGCGAACTCGCCGCCGCGCAGCCGCCGGGACCGGAAGAGCTGAAACTGCTGGAGCCGCTGCGTGGCAAGGTGCCTGACGAAGTCTTCACAACACCCTATACCTCGCCTGCCACCGACGGCAGCGGCCGCAACCGCCCCAATTTGCGGCGCGCCATGAAACTGCTGCTGGAGGCTGGGTACCGCATTCAGGAGAATCGCCTGGTCGATGCCGACGGCAATCCCTTTTCCATCGAATTTCTGCTGTTCGAGGCTTCCTTCAAGCGCATCATCAACCCCTATGTACGCAATCTGACCCGCATTGGCGTGAGCGCGACGATCCGCATCGTCGATGTCGCGAACTTCCAGAACCGGATGCGCAGCTACGATTTCGACGTGGTGGTCAATCGCTACGTCCAGCCGCTGACGCCGGGGCTGGAGCAGCAGGCCTATTTCGGCTCCAAATTCGCCGATGTGCCGGGGCAGCGCAACCTGGCGGGTGTCCGCGACCCGGCGGTGGACTATCTGATCGACAAAACGATCAACGCGAGCTCGCGTGCTTCCCTGGTCTCGGCTGTGCGCTCGCTCGACCGCGTCCTGATGTGGAATCATTACGTGGTCCCGCAATGGTACAAGGGCGCCCACAACATTGCCTACTGGAACAGGTTCGACCGACCGAAGACCAAGCCGCGATACGATCTGGGCATGCTCGATACCTGGTGGTTCAATCCGAAGAAAGCCGCAATGATCGAAAACGGTGTTGCCCCCCCGGCACCCAGAAAGTCTAAATAGGACGCATCATGCTCGCCTACGTCATCCGCCGCCTGTTGCTGATTGTGCCGACCCTGATCGGCATCATGGTGATCAATTTCGCCATCATCCAGTTTGCCCCGGGCGGCCCGATCGAACAGATCATCGCGCAGCTCACCGGCACCGATGTCGGCGCGACCTCACGTATTGGGGGCGGCGGCGGCACTGAGGCAGGCGCGAGCGCGCGACAGAGCATGCAGGCCACCTCGGGCGCAGCCGGCGCATCGAACAACCTCTATCGGGGCGCACAGGGACTCGACCCGGAATTCATCAAGCATCTGGAAAAACAGTTCGGCTTCGACAAGCCGCTGCACGAGCGCTTCCTGCTGATGATGGGCAACTATATCCGGTTCGATTTCGGCGATAGCTATTTCCGGGACGAAACCGTGGTCGATCTGGTGCTGTCGAAAATGCCGGTCTCGATCTCGCTGGGGCTGTGGACGACGCTGCTTGTCTATCTGATCTCGATTCCGCTGGGCATCCGGAAGGCCGTGAATGACGGTAGCAAGTTCGACATCTGGACCAGCGGCGTCATCATCGTCGGCAACGCGATTCCCGGATTTCTGTTCGCGGTCCTGCTGATCGTCCTGTTTGCGGGCGGTTCCTACCTGGACTGGTTCCCGCTGCGAGGGCTGGTATCCGAGAACTTGGACCAGCTGAGCTGGCCGATGAAGATCGCCGATTATTTCTGGCACCTGACGCTGCCAATCGTCGCCATGGTTATCGGCGGGTTCGCGTCCCTTACTTTCCTCACCAAGAATTCATTCCTCGACCAGATCAACCAGCAATACGTGCTGACGGCGAAGGCCAAGGGCCTGTCCGAAAACCGGGTGCTGTACGGACACGTTTTCCGCAACGCGATGCTGATCGTTATCGCCGGTTTCCCGGGCGCGTTCGTCGGCATCCTGTTCACCGGCGCGCTGCTGATCGAGATTATCTTCTCGCTCGACGGGCTGGGGCTGCTGGGCTTCGAGGCCACGATCAAGCGCGACTATCCGATTATGTTCGCATCCCTGTTTTTCTTCACCCTTCTGGGGCTGGTGCTGAAGATTATCGGCGACCTGACATACATGCTGGTCGATCCGCGCATCGATTTCGAGGCGCGCAATGTCTGACGCCGCCTCAGCAGCGAGTACTGCCCCTGAGATACGCCGCTGGTGCGGCATGCGGATATCGCCGCTGACGGAACGCCGGCTGCGCAGTTTCCGCGCCAACAGGCGCGGCTACTGGTCGTTCTGGATTTTCCTGGTGCTGTTCGTCGGCAGCCTGTTTGCGGAGTTTATCGCCAACGACAAGCCTATCCTGGTTGGGTACAAGGGCGGCTATTACATGCCGATCTTCAAGACTTACCCGGAGACGGTGTTCGGCGGCGACTTCCTGACAGAAGCGGAATATCGCGAGCGCGACGTACAGGAGCTGATCGAAAAGGGCGACGGCTGGATCCTGTGGCCGCCGATCCGTTACAGCTACGCCACCGTCAACTTTAACCTCAAGGTTCCGGCGCCGAGCCCGCCGTCACCGGATAATCTGCTGGGCACCGACGATCAGGCGCGCGACGTGCTGGCACGCGTGATCTACGGGTTCCGGATATCAGTGCTGTTCGGGCTGACGCTCACTATCCTGTCGTCTGTCCTCGGTATTGCGGCCGGCGCAGTGCAGGGATATTTCGGCGGCTGGACCGATCTGCTGTTCCAGCGTTTCATCGAAATCTGGTCGGGCCTGCCGCGGCTGTTCCTGCTCATTATTCTTGCCAGCGTCTTTACGCCCAATTTCTGGATGCTGCTGGGTCTGCTGCTGCTGTTCGAATGGATGTCGCTCGAAGGCGTGGTGCGCGCGGAGTTTCTTAGAACGCGCAATTTCGATTACGTACGCGCGGCCCGCTCTCTCGGCGTCGGCAATGTGACCATCATGTGGCGGCACATTCTGCCCAACGCGATGACAGCGGCGCTTACCTACCTGCCGTTCGTTCTCATCGGCTCGATCACCGCGCTCACCTCGCTCGATTTTCTCGGATTCGGCCTGCCGCCTGGGTCGCCGTCGCTCGGCGAATTGCTGGCGCAGGGCAAGGCCAACCTGCAGGCTCCCTGGCTCGGCATCACCGCCTTCCTGGTACTGGCGATCATGCTTAGCCTGCTGGTGTTCATCGGCGAGGCGATACGCGACGCCTTCGATCCCCGCAAGACGCTGACGTCATGAACGAGCCATCCAACAGCGAACTCCTGCGCGTCGAGAACCTGTCGGTTTCGTTCGGCCATGGCGACCGGGAATCGAAAGCCGTTCGCAATATCAGCTTTACCATCGGTAAGGGAGAAACCGTCGCGCTGGTCGGCGAGAGCGGATCGGGCAAGTCGGTTACGGCACTGTCCGCCATGCAGCTTCTCCCCTACCCGCTGGCGCATCATCCCACCGGTTCCATCCGGTTCAAGGACGAGGAAATCGTCGGCGCCGACCCCGCGACGCTGCACAGGATGCGAGGCGACCGCATCGGCATGATCTTTCAGGAGCCGATGACGTCACTGAACCCGCTCCACACGATCCAGAAGCAGATCGCCGAAGTACTTGCCATCCACAGCAAGATCGATACAGCGCAGGCGCGGGAGCGCGTACTGGAGCTGCTACACCAGGTCGGGTTGCGCGAAGCGGAAAGCAGGCTGACCGCCTATCCGCACCAGCTTTCGGGCGGACAGCGGCAGCGCGTCATGATTGCGATGGCGCTGGCCAACGACCCCGAGCTTCTGATCGCAGATGAGCCCACGACGGCGCTGGATGTCACTATCCAGGCGCAGATTCTGGCGTTGCTCAGGGACCTCCAGGTCCAGCGCGGCATGTCCATGCTGCTGATCACCCACGATCTCGGTATCGTCCGAAAGGTCGCCGACCGCGTGTGCGTGATGACAGGCGGCGAAATCGTCGAGCAGGGCGAAACGAAGCAGATTTTCGAGGCGCCGCAGCACGAGTACACGAAGCATCTTCTGGCTGCCGAACCGAAAGGTCGGCCGCTGGAGACCCCGCCGGACACGCCGGTGGTGGTGGAATGCGACGATCTGAAAATCTGGTTCCCGATCAAAAAGGGCGTTCTGAGACGCACCGTGGGGCACGTCAAGGCGGTCGATGGCGTTACGGTGCAGATCCGCGAAGGCCGGACCGTGGGCGTCGTGGGTGAAAGCGGTTCAGGCAAAACAACGCTCGCGCTCGGCCTTCTGCGCCTGCAGACCAGCGAAGGCCCCATCGTATTCCTCGGCAAGCGCATCGACGGGCTGAGCTGGAAAGAGCTGCGTCCCTTGCGACACGACATGCAGATCGTGTTCCAGGACCCGTACGGATCGCTCAGCCCGCGCCTGTCGGTCGGCGAGATCATTGGCGAGGGGTTGCTGGTCCACCGGCCGGAAATGACTTACGAGGAACGCCGCGCGCTGGTGTCCGAGACGCTGCGCGAGGTCGATCTCGACCCGGCGACGCAGGACCGCTACCCGCACGAGTTTTCCGGCGGCCAGCGCCAGCGCATCTCCATCGCACGCGTGATGGTGCTGAAACCGAAACTGGTGGTGCTGGACGAACCCACCTCAGCGCTCGACATGTCCGTCCAGGCGCAGATCGTCGATCTGCTGCGCGACCTGCAGGCGACGCATGACCTTGCCTACATGTTCATCAGCCACGACCTCAAGGTCGTCCGCGCACTCGCCGACGAGGTGATCGTGATGCGCAACGGGCGCGTCGTGGAGCAAGGCCGGGCGGCGGATATCTTCGATGCGCCGAAGGAGGAATACACCCGGGCCCTGATCAAGGCCGCTTTCGATATCGAGGCGGTCGAAAGCGACGTGATCGGGACATAGTGTTTTAGCCGCTCTCGCGGCTTCGAACCGGCCCACTCCCCCACCCGTCCACCCATCAGGATACTCACGTGGGTGGACGGGTGGGGGAGTGGGCCGGTGCCGTTCAGGCTTCCTTGGAAGCCTGAGAAATCAAATCCGCAAATTCGCTCAGATAGACCGAGCCCTTTACGGTCCGCTCGACCAGGACATTGCGCCGGTCCGACATATCGCGCAGCCGGCGGATATAACCGAGGTCGCCGAGCCGGTCGAGCGCCCGCGACACTGCAGGTTTGGAGATCGCGAGCGTCGCCGACAGGCCTTTGACGCTATGCGGCCCGTCGGTCACGTAAACATGCAGCAGAATCGTCATCTGCCGGGTGGAGAGGTCGGGATCGTCTCGCCGGATAAACTCGGCGAGTACGGCGTGCCACCGCCCCAGCGCCGCCCGAAAGTCAGGACCGGCCACGCCGGCTTTTCCCGAACCGCTTCTCGATGACGGCGTAAAGCGCTCTCAGACCCTGCGTTTCGCCGCCGATCGGCCGGCCGGGCCGCATCCGGGCGTTCCACGCCATGATGTCGAAATGCACCCAGGGCGTGGAATCGCTGACGAATTCCTGGAGATAGAGCGCTGCCGTGATCGCACCGCCATGCCCGCCCTCGGACACGTTGTTGATGTCGGCGACCGTCGAATCCAGCATCCGCCGGTAGGGCCGGTGCAGCGGCATTCGCCAGACCGGGTCGCGCACCGGTCCCGCAGCGGCGTCGATATCCGCGGCCAAAGTGTCGTCGTTGCAGAAATAGGCGGCGATTTCCTGACCCACGGCGACGCGGGCCGCCCCGGTCAGGGTAGAAAAATCGGCGAGCAGCGCCGGCGATTCGCGGTCGGCCTCGGCCAGCGCGTCGCACATGACAAGCCTTCCCTCGGCGTCCGTGTTACCGATTTCGACCGTGATGCCCTTGCGGGTCGTGATGACGTCGGACGGCCGATAGGCATTACCCGAAACCGAATTTTCCACCGCCGATACCAGCACACGGAGGCGCACGTCGAGCCCCGCATCCATGATCATATGCGCAAGCCCCAGCACGTGGGCGCCGCCACCCATATCCTTTTTCATCCGGAGCATGCCGGACGCGCTCTTGAGGTCGAGACCGCCGGTGTCGAAGCAGACGCCCTTGCCCACCAGAGTGACCCTGGGTGCATCTCGGCGGCCCCAGGTCAGATCGATCAGCCGCGGCGCCCGGGTTGAAGCCCGCCCCACCGCGTGAATCGTTGGGTAGTTGTTTTTGAGCAACGCGTCGCCGACCGTTACCGCAAGCTTCGCCTTGTGCTGCCGCGCGAGCTTGCGGGCTGCAGCGGCAAGCTCCGCCGGCCCCATATCTTCGGGCGGCGTGTTGATCAGGTCGCGCACCAGCGCCGTCGCGTCCGCCATGCGCCGTGCTGCGCCGCGATCGCATTTTGCCGGCCAGACCAGCACGGGCATCTCCCCGGCAGGCTTTTTTTCGCCCGTCTTGTAACGGTCGAACCGGTAACCGCCGATAGCCCAGCCGGTCGCCGCAGCCGTCGCGCCATCCCTGTCCATCCGCGCGTCGATTTCATAGCGCCCTGACGGCAATTGCGCGGGAAGCCCGGCGTAATCCCAGAGTCCCTGATGATTATCGACCCCCAGCAGAACGCGGGAGAGCGTACCCTCGCCATCGGATACGAAGCTGACCTGACCGGCCAGCGCCCTGAATCCGCTGGATGCGACCCAGCGCTGAATCCGGGCAGGCTCTCCCTTCAGCCAGGCGTCGAAGACTTCAGTCTCGACCGGTGTAATCGGAATTGTGTTCTTGTCCGCACGGGCGGCGAAACGATAACTCACGGAGCGACACTCCCAGTTGTTCAGGGAGAGAATGGCCCGTTATGAAGGCTCTGAAAAGAGAAAGAAACGACGGCGGTAATGATGTCAGGCATCGCCGATCCGGGGCTCGCCTTCCCTGTGCGGACCGAAAGCCTTGTCGAGAATCCGCGTCGAATCGGTCGCGCGATCTATGCATTGCGACAGCATGCCGAGAATCTCGATATTGTTGTTCAGAACCGCGCGGGCCTCGGTACGGCCGTCGCCGACGATCTTCTGCGTCCGCCGGATCATGTCGTTCTGGATTTCCGCCAGGATATCCTCGAGTTTCCACCCGTCGGGGTTTTCGTCGGATACCAGAAAAGTCGTTTTATCAGCCATCGGGTGACCTCCGCAGGGGCGTAACCCGGGAACGGGCACGCGGTTACGCGCCCATTAAGAAATAAAACCGATAAAAACGCGTTAACGACGCCCGGCTTAGCCCATCGCGTCGTTCAGGGTCGACACGATGTTTTCCATGTCGTGCGCGCCGTTGACGCGGCTGCCGATGGCGATATGAGGGCTCATCACGACGTTCTTGTATTTGAGGAACGGGTCGTCCGGATCTCCCGGCTCCTTGTAATGAACGTCCATCCCGACTCCGCCGAGAATGCCCGCATCGAGCGCCGCCAGCAGCGGTTCCTTCTGGATGATATCGGCGCGGGCGATGTTGACGATGATCGGCTTCTTTGCAGCGCGCTCAAGCTGCTCGGCGCCGATCAGGCCCTTGGTGGATTCGTTGAGCGGCACGTGGATCGAGATGAAATCCGACTGCTCGAACAGCTCGTTCAGCGACACGTATGAGGCCTTGAACTCCGCCTCAAGCGACGCATCCAGCTGGTTGCGCTGGTTGTAGATCACATTCATGCCGAACGCATTGGCCCAGTTCGCGACATAACGCCCTACCGAGCCCAGACCGACAATGCCGAGCGTGGAGCCGAACATGTTCTTGACCCCGTTGATGCGGGCCCAGTTGGAGTTTGCCGTGTGCTTGCGGTTATAGACCCGCGCCGGCCATCCCTCGGCCTGAAGCTGCTCGATGGTCAGCAGCTTGTTTGTCTCGACGATCTTCTTGGCGAGCGACATCATCAGGCCGAAAGCATGTTCGCCGACCGCGACATTGACCTGGCGGTGAAACGGCAGCGCCGGAATGCCGCGCGCGGCGCAGGCCGCCTCGTCAATATTGCGCATGTCCGTGCGGAAATTCTGGACCAACTTCAGGTTCGGCGCAGCCGCGAGTTCCTCCTCGCCGACGACGAGTTCCTCGACGACGACGGCATCGGCCTCCGCGATCTTGGCGCGAAAATCGTCCTGATCCTCGGCCAGCAGCACCGTCGACGGCGCGATCTTCGGATATTTCTTCCGAATATCGACGCACCAGTCGGGAAATTCCGGCATGTCCACCGAATAATAGTCTGCGAAGGCTTCAACGCGTTCCTGCTCGCAGTCAGGGTCGAGAATGACCTGGAGCGCGCGGAGGATGTGATCGTTCTGAACGACTAGGGTGGGCATGATAATCGGACTCGCCTGATGATGTCGGTTGGTATGGGCGGGGCACTCTATCTGCGCTGTGTGTCCCGTACAAGGCGGCGCTTCCGCGATTCGTGCCTTGCCAGCAGAACGGAGGCGCCGAAGATGACGAAGCCGCCGCCCCACACCCAGATATCGGGCAGTTCGGAGAACGCAATCCAGCCGATCAGGGCGGCGAACGGCAGGCGGGCGAAATCGAACGGCAGAACAGCGGTGGCGTCGGCGGACGCGAAGGACCTGCCGAGAAAGCGCTGGTTGCAGGTTGCGAAGAACCCGATCGCGATTAACAGACCGAGCTGGTAGAGCGTCGGCGTCTTCCAGACCCAGAGTGCGGGCCCAAGCATCACGGGCGTCACCCAGAGCATCAGGTAGAACACGGCGGTATCGGGATGATCGGTCCGCGTCGCGTATTTGACCGTCGCGTTGCTGGCAGCATTGGCCACCGCCGCGATCAGTACAAGGACTGCGCCGATATTCACCTCGTCGAAGCCGGGGCGAAGAATGATCAACACGCCGCAAAAACCGGCGATCAGCGCCATACCGCGCGCGCTGGAATAACGCTCGCCGAGAAACAGGATAGCCATCGCGGTCAGAAACAGCGGCGAGGTGAAGACCAGTGCCTGCGAGTCGGAGACCGGGATCAGGGCCGCGCCGGGAAAATAGGTCAATACGAACACCAGCCCGGTAAAGCCGCGAAAGGCGTAGATCTTGTGGTTGGGCGTCATCCAGATCGCCCGACCGGTCCGGAACGCGAAAGGTAGGATCAGGATAAGGTTCACCAGAACCCGCATAAACCCGATCTGGAAGGGGTGAATGTCCACCGCCACCTCGCGGATCAGCGTCGTCATCAGCGTAAAGCTGAGCGCCGCCGATACCATCCATACTCCGCCGCGAAGGGCGGGCGGCAGGCTCGAAAAACGTTCTGAAATCGTCAATGAACGCGCCGGTCAGACGGATACCGACGTCGCATCGTAGGTAAACAGCCAGTCGTATCGCTCGCGCACCCGGTCGGGCTGCCATTCCTCGTCGACATAGCGTTCGGCGACCGCCGGGTCGGCGAGTTGCGAATTATGAAACCGGTCGGCATTTTCGTTGGAGCCCCGGATACAGCGCGCCGTCCGGTCCAGCCGCGCGGCCTCGTACCGGGCCAGCGCGGTTTGCGGATCGTCGGGCCAGGCTTGGAGACAGCGCGCCAGCACCATCCCGTCCTCGATCGCCATGACCGCGCCCTGCGCCAGCATCGGCACCATCGCATGGCACGCATCGCCCAGCAGCGTCACACGACCGATGGTCCATTGCGCCATGGGCTCGCGCCGCATCAGCGCCCATTTGAAGGGAATTTCGATATGGCGAAAGGTCTCCCGGATCGCCGGATGCCAGCCTTCGAAATCGGCGAGACATTCCTCGTGCGTGCCCTGCGCGGTCCAGCTTTCGACCTGCCAGTCATCCTTTTCCAGAATGCCGACGATGTTGAGCATGTCGCCGTGGCGGACGAAGTAGTGCACAACATGGCCGCCCGGGCCGACCCAGTTCACACCGACGGGACGCGTCATTTCGTCGGGCAGCTTTGCCTTGTCGATCACGCCGCGCCAGGCGATCAGGCCGGAAAAGGTGCGCTCATCGGCGCCGAAAATCGACTGCCGGATATTGGAGTGAACCCCGTCGGCGCCAACCAGAACGTCGCCGGAAACGGTTTCTCCTCCCTCAAGCAGGAGCCGGACTCCATTCCCGTCCTGCTCGCACCCGGCGCAGGGCGCACCCAGGTGGATTGCGTCGGGCTTGATCGCGCAAACCGCATCGGCCAGCGCCAGATGCAGGTCGCCGCGATGGAACATCAGATAGGGATAGCCGTATCTCTCGACCGATTCCGCGCCCAGATCGAACAGCTTCCATGCCTGGCCGGTGTTCCAGATTCGGATTTCCTTTCCGTCGGGCTGCCACGCGATACGGTCGATCGCCTCTCCCATGCCGAGATGGTAGAGCACCCGCGTCCCGTTGGCCGACATCTGGAACCCTGCCCCGATCTCGGTCAGTTCCGGCGCCTGTTCGTAAAGGTCGACGTCGATACCGGCTTTGAGCATCGCAAGAGCGGCGGTCAGCCCGCCGATTCCGGCGCCCGCGATCAGAACATGAGGTGTAGCCATCGGAATACGCCGATCAGAGGTCCATACATCCGGCGCGACGGCAGAAATATTCCCAGGCGCGGATCTGGCCGACACTGCCTACAGTTCCCCGGCCGGCAAGGTGCGAGTCGATCTCCTCATCGGTCAGGTACATGACATCGTCTCCCATGCCGAGAGCGGACGTCAGGATGCGCGCGTTGGTCTGGCAATAAATCGCCGCGAACACCGTGGAATAGATCGATTCCGTTCCCGCGCTGAACCCGTGACCGCGCATCAGCACGACGATGTTCGACCCCAGCGCCCGCGCCATGTCGCGTCCCTGCTCCATGTTGGTCACCAGCAGGTCACCGCCGTCAAAACTGCCCCGAATATCCCACCAGGAGGCTTCCCGCCCCATCCGCGCGCCGACATGATAGACCGGCCGCAGCGGCTTCTTCGTGATGCCGAAGGCGATGACTTCTTCGGCATGGCTATGGATCACCGAGTTGATTTCGGGTCGTTCCGCCATCACCGCGGCATGGATAAATCTTTCCAGATAGGGCTGCGGGCCGTCGGGATCGACCGGCTCGCCATCAAGCGTGAACTCGAGAATGTCGTCCGGTTCGACCAGTTCCGGCGAACGCGAACGCGCCAGCAGGAACTTTTCCGGATCGTCCGGGTGACGGACGCTGATATGGCCATAGGCGTCGACCACGCCTTCATGGGCAAGAATCCGGTTGGCGCGGACAAGTTCAAGCCGCGCGTCGTCGAGAGCGCTCATCTGGTTCCAGTTCCTTTCAGCTCGTCTGTATCCCTGAGGGGCCACGGAATTTCAAATTTTTCCGGAATCTATCACAACTCCCCCGCACAGCCTATTGGGGCGGCCATTAGCGCGGCCTGCGAGGCAACGGAACGCCGCCCCTGCTCCGTTTCCAATCCGGGATACCGGTGCCATAATTCTTCCCGACCGAAACGGGAGACCGCCGATGTTCGCCAAGATCAACCACGTTGCGATCATTTCCGATCAGTACGCCATGGTGAGCAGGTTTTACGAAGTACTGTTCAATCTCAAAACATCGCCCAAAGCAAATCAGATGAGCGCCATCACGGTCGGCGACGGATATGTCGGTCTGAATATCAACCCGCGCAAGCCGGGCCGCGCGGGCGGGCTCGATCATTTCGGGGTAGAGGTCGAGGACACCGAGACCGTATTCGAGCGGATGAGCCGGAAATATCCCGAGATTAACTGGCTTAAACGGCCAAGCAACCGCCCGTTCGCCGGGATCACCACGCACGATCCGGACGGTAATATCTTCGATCTGTCGCAGGCCGATATGGAGAACCGGACAGACCTGTATGTCGAGGACGCGTGGGAGCAGGAACGCGGGATCACGCATTACGCGGTTCGCACGCTGCATCCCGAAAAATGCGCCGAGTTCTATTGCGACGTGCTTGGCCTGCAGATGGCCAACCGGGAAGAAGGCGACGAGAATTTCTACGTCACCGACGGGCGGATGACGGTCGTCCTGATGCCGTGGGACATTACGATGTACGCCGGAGCAGGGATTGCTCGGCCGGGCCCGGATCATATCGCTTTCAAGGTCGAAAGCCTGGATGGGTTCAAGACCGATTACAAGACGATGACCGAACGCAACCTGACCCTGACGCCGCCGCCCGTCGGCGTAGGCCCGGAAGGCAAGGCGCGGCTGGACCTGTTCGATCGCTCGACGCCCTACGCCGCGCACTACCTCGCGGATCTCGAGAACAACATGCTGGCGGTTAGCGAGCAGGAGCCCGCGCAGGCCGGAAAAAAAGCAGCCCGACCGGCAGGGTGACGGCGGCAACCAGCAGGAACCCTGTCTCGTAGCTGCCGGTCAGCCCGACGATTGCGCCGACGATGCCGGGAAAGATCACCATGCCGCCATAAGCGAACACCACGGCGACGCCGGTAACGTCGCCGGCCCCGCCCGGCGGCGCATTGCGCGCCACTTCGGCCAGCATAACGCCCTGGAATCCGATGACCGTCACGCCGAACGCGACACTGAGGGCAATGATCGCTTCCTTCGACCAGTCGCCGTCGATTAGCGCTACCGCCGCACCGGCCACGGCCATCGAAACGCCCAGCAGGGCGAGCACGAGCCGGGTAGACAGAAAACGACTCGCCACCCAGCCCCACACTATGCGACCGACAAACCCGGCGCCCTGCCCGCAGGCAAAGGCGAACCCGGCGAAGACCAGATCGAACCCCAGACCCGCTGTCAGAAACACCACGAAGAACGTACCGAACGTAATCTGCAACCCTGTGAAGACGCAGTGCGCGATCGCCAGCTCGCGCAGCACGGGATGACGCATGGCGAAACGAAAGCTGTCCAGCATCGCACCCAGCGTGAGCCGCCTTGTGGGATCGCGGTCGTCGTCGAGCGTCGCGCGCAGGGGCTGGATCGTCAGCGCGAAAACGAAGTAGATCGTCCCGGCAATCAGCAGCGCACCCTGCCAGTCGACCAGCCCGAGCCAGTAGGGGAAAAGCGTCCCCGCGAATATCCCCCCGAGCGGCACGCCGGTCTGCTTGATCGAAAAAATCAGCGGCGCGAGACCCGGTGGAGACAGCCGGGCAAGAATATGCGAACTCGCCGGGGTCGACGGGCCGATTCCGATCCCGACGATCAGAACGCCGAGCAGGATGGAGGCGATAGAACCGGTGGCGCCGATCCACAGCCCCACCGCGCAGAAGATCAGGGAAAGCTGCGCCACCCTGAGCGGACCGATCTTCCGGATCACGCTGCCGGAACCGACCGCCGACACCATCCCGATCCCGTAGGTCAGCGCCGCCAGACCGCCGATATAGCCGGGGTTAAGGTCAAAGACCTTCACCACGACCGGTCCCAGCAGGGGGATCGCCAGCGGCGCCATGGTGGCAAAGGCCTGCTGGATCAGCATGGTGGCGACGGAAAGAACGACGAGTTTCATTGACTATGTATGAGAATGCGAAAAAAGCGGGCAGACACCCATACCAATTCCCGATTGCTCGCTCAAACGGCGAGACCGCTGTAAAGGAATGAGGTGATTTGGCACGTCGGCCTTATGTGATACCGTTTGAAGCCTAATGAATGAAACCGTTGAATACGGGAATTTTCGAGCAGGGAGAAAGAGACCATGAAATTTCAGTTTAGAACATTTGCCCTTACCCTTCTGGCAACCGCTGTCGCCGCAGGCGCTCCGGCCCAGGCGGACGAGATCGCTGATTTCTACAAGGACAAGAAGATCACCGCCATTTCGGGCGGCGGCGCAGGCGGCGGCTTTTCTTTTGCTGCGCGGCTGCTTGGACGCCACATTGAAAAATACATTCCGGGCGATCCGACCTGGGTGGTGACCGCCATGCCCGGCGCCGGCGGCGCGCGGTCGGTAAAGTATATCGTCAATGCGGCCGCACAGGACGGTACGGTCGTCGGCGTGGTGCTGCCACCGTCGATCATATCGCCGATGCTGCGTTCGGGTGTCGGCTACGATTCCACCAAGCTGCGCTGGATCGGCTCGATCACCCCGATGGCGTCGGTCCTGTCGGTCTGGCACGATTCTCCAGCCAAGACCATCAAGCAGCTCAAAACCACCGAGATCACCACGGCTACGTCGAGCAAGCTGTCGAGCGGTTATCTGTTTCCCGCCTGGATCAACCACGTGCAGGGTACGAAATGGAAAATCATTTCGGGCTATCGCGGGGGCGACAGGCAGAACAACGCAATGCAGAAGGGCGAGGTCAACGGCCGCAGCTCGTTCTATGCCAGCTACAAGACCACCAAGCCGCACTGGCTTCGCGACAAGAAGATCGTCCATGTCGTCTATATGGGTCCGCGCGAGAAGGAGCTGGACGATACAGGCGTGCCTCATGCCGAAGACCTGATGAAAACGTTCGAGCAGAAGCAGGTGCTTAATTTCCTGCAGACCGGCGGCAAGGTCGGCCACGGGTTCTTCGTCTCGCCGAGCGTACCGATGGCGCGCGTCGAGGCGCTGCGGGCAGCGTTCGACAAGGCCGTCGCCGACCCGGCTTTCCTGGCCGAGGCCAAGAAGCGCAACCAGGTCGTAAACCCGGTGAAGGGCGCCGCGCTCGACAGGATCGTGGCGGACGGGCTGAGCACCGACAAGGAAGTCGTCGCTCGGTTCAAGAAGGCGATCAAGCTCGGCAAGGGCGAGGCCCCCAAGAAGAAATAGCGGGAGGCACTATGCCGGAAGGCGTTTCGGAACCGGTAAACACGAAGGCGGATACGGAGACGTTCCGCCTTCGCACCTTTGTAGCCGGGCTCGACAAGGAAGAGCTCGACACCGTCGACGATCCGGTCGACCTGGCCGACCTGACAGCGCATATGGACGGCAATGCCAAGGCCGTCCTGTTCCGGCAGGCCGGGCCGGAACAGGCGGAGATCGTCGGAAACCTGGCGGCCAGCCGGTCGCGCCTTGCGCATGCCTTCGGCGTCCGCGAACCCGACCTGCTGCAGGAGATCATGAAGCGGCTGCGCACGCCGCAGGGAACCGTCGAGGTTCCGTCCGAAGAGGCGCCGATCCACGATATTGTCTGGACCGGGGACGACGCCGACTTCCTGAAACTGCCGGTCCCGTTTCAGCATGGCAGGGACGGCGGCCCGTATCTGTCCTCGACCCTCGACTTTACCTTCAACGCCGATGCGAATCTGACCAATGTCGGCTGCCGCCGGATGATGATCCGGGGCCGTCGTGAGGCCGGCGTCGACCTCAATGCGCCGAGCGACTGCAAAGCGATTTACGAAGCCGCAGTGCGCCGCGGCGAAACCCTTCCGATCAGCTTCGCGCTCGGTTCGCACCCGATCGATCATGTCGCCGCGACCATGCGCTTGCCGGTGGACGAAACGGGACTCATCGCCAATCTGCGCGGCGCAACCCTGCCGCTGGTCAAATGCATCACCAACGACCTGCTGGTACCGGCGGACGCCGAAATCGTGCTTGAGGGCTATCTCGACGAGCGCGGCCATGTTGAGGACGAAGGCCCGTTCGGCGAGTTCGCCGGCTATTACGGCGTCATGAAGAAGAATCCGGTGTTCCACCTGACCGCGATCACCATGCGGCGCGACGCCCTGTTCCAGACATCGACCATTTCGGGACCCAGGATCGACCGCACCGATACGGCCGTTCTCAACACGTTAAAGAGCGAATCCGTGGTCTGGAACGCATTGCAGACGGCGATCCGCGAGCCGGTTGCGGTAAATGCGACCGCCGCGGGCGCAGGCATGTTCAATTTGCGGATTTCCATGCGGGCGCGGGTCCCCGGCGAAGCGCGCAACGCCATCGCCGCGGCAATGGGCTGTCTCGCCAACGTCAAGAACGTGTTCGTGGTCGACGACGATATCGACATTTTCGACGACGCCCAGATGGAATGGGCGATGGCAACACGTTTCCAGCCGGACCGCGACCTTGTCATTCAGGGCGGCATGCGTACCCTGCCGCTCGACCCGTCGCTATACGGTGCGCGAACGGGCGCCAAGGCCGGATTCGACCTGACCATCGCCGCCGACCGCCGCCAGGCGATCGAATTCACGGTGCCCGCGCCGCCGACAGTCGAGGGCGAGAGGTTCACCAGCGTAAGGGCCGCACTGGAAGACGGAGCAAAATCGTTTGAAAACCTGATGGCCGCCCTGGGCACCCGGGACGGACGCGACATTGTGCCGGCGCTGGAAGAACTTCGAAACGAGGGCGTTCTGACGCGGCTCAGGGAAGGCGAGTACGCGCTCAGATCGAACAACGCCGTCTAGCTTCCCATGACGGATGACGCCAGTAGCCGGTTTCTGGAGTCAATCGAACCTTTTGACGATTTCCGCGAGGTCTCGTCGTCGGACAATTATCGCCCCTTGCCGGATGGATGGCTCGTGGGCGCCGCCGATATCGTGGATTCGACCGGTGCGCTCGCCGCCGGCCGGTACAAGGCGGTAAACACGGTCGGCGCCAGCGTCATCTCGGCGGTGATGAACCTGGACCGTACCGCACAGTTTCCGTTCGCTTTCGGAGGCGACGGCGCCTCCTTCGCCATCCCGGGAGACTGGCAGGACAGAGTAACGGCTGCGCTTTCCGCCTGCCGCACATGGGCCTCCGAACAAACCGGCCTGTCGCTTCGCGCAGCGCTTGTCCCGATCGCCGACATCCGCACCGCGGGTCAGGACGTGCGGGTCGCCCGCTATTCGCCTTCGCCGCACGTCGCCTACGCCATGTTCGATAGAGGCGGAATCGCCTGGGCCGACGCGCGGATGAAGGAAGGCGCGTACGACATACCGCCATCGGCGTCGGGAACGTACCCCGACCTGTCCGGCCTCTCCTGCCGCTGGAAACCCATAGAGTCCCGTCGCGGCGAAATCCTCTCTCTGCTGGTGTCGCGCCGGCAAGGGTATCCGGCAGGTCGATACAGCACTCTCATGCACGAGTTGCACGACCTTCTGGCGAGCGAAACCGGCGGGGGAAGTCCGTTGACCGACGACGGGCCGCGCTATGACTGGCCGCCGCGCGGGCTGGAACTGGAGACGCGCGCCTCCGCCGGCGGCAAATCGCGCTTTTTTCGATACCTGCCCATCCTGTTTGAACAGCTCATCCCGGTCGTGCTCGAAATGGTCGGGTCCCGGCTAAAAAATTTCGACCCGGTTCATTACCGTAGGATCACTACCATGAACTCCGACTTCCGGAAATTCGACGACGGGCTGAAGATGACCATCGACTGTTCGCCCGAAACCAGCCGGAAGATCGAAGCGCGCCTGGCGCAGGCGCACGACGATGGCATCGCCGATTACGGGCTGCACCGCCAGGACAGCGCGCTGATGACCTGCATCGTCCCATCGCCGCTGAGCGACGATCACATCCACTTCATCGACGGCGCCGGCGGCGGTTACGCCCTGGCCGCCGCGATGCTCAAGGAGATGGCCGCCAGAAAGTAATCCATCAGGCTAGAGGGTAATATCGGCGCGCGGTACGGCATCCGGTTCCTTGGCAATATTCGGTGCGCACAGAAACAGCCTGTTTTCGACAATGCCATGCACCTTTACCAGCCCTGCTTTTATGGCCTCGCCACGCTGTTTCGACAGCGCCAGCAATTTCTCGTCCTCAACGCGTAGTTCGGGCAGCGCCACAGAAGAAGGGTTTCCGGCCTGCGGCGCCGTTGAAGCCGGATTGGACTTAAGCGCTTTTGCGCGGGCTGCTTTCGCCTTGGGCGTCAGTTCCTGCAGCATGGAGGCGCGGTCGCGCGCGGTCGCGACGCCGCAGATATTGAATTTGACCTCGGGGCGCGCCTTCATCATCTGCGCAATGTTCCGTAAAAACCGGCTCGCCTCGGGCGACAGGGCCGACGATCCGGGAGCAAAACCGACCGGTTTCAGCCCGAGCCGATCCGGCATGCCAGCGTCCGAAATAGCCGTAATGACGCCACCGAGCGGGAAGGTCAGAGACAGGGTCGCAACCACAGCCTTCTTCATGGCGCCTGCGAGCGCCTGATTGACCGCGTCGCTGAAATCGAATTTCGGATCGGCGACATCCCCGCTGACCGGCAAATCCAGCCGAATGACATCCTTCGAATCGCGCAGCAGCGACAGCGCGGTTTCCAGCGGCAGCGCAGCCGCCGCCTTTTTGTCCTTCTCGGTTTTGCCGGGCTCGACCTTCAGACGCGCAACGGTCAGTCTGTTGTTGCCGGCGAGTTTTCCATCCCGGATCGCAACGCCGACATCGGCATCCAGACGGCCGCGCACAACGTCGTAACCGAGAAAACTACGGGCATAGCCGCGAATGGCCGGCAGCTCGAACCCGGTGATCTTTCCATCGACCTGGAGGTTCAGCCGCTCGGCGAAGGGTCGGATACTGCCCCTGGCTGAGAACGCGCCGAATTTTCCGATCTTCGACGTCAGTTCGATATTGCCGGGACTTTCAGGTTTGGCGCTGTCGAGACCCGTCATCCTCAGCGACAGATCGTCCAGCACGATCTGCGCTGTCGGTTCGGACGCCCGATCGATGAACGTTAGGCGACTGTTCTTCGACAGACGCCATTCGCCCAGTCGGAAAGTTACGGCAGGCAGGCTTGAAGCCTGGGCCGGCTCGCCGGAATCCAGCTTCGCCAGAAGCGCCAGCAGGGATCCGGCAAGCCGAAACCGGCCCTCGGGATCGCGCACGAGCGCAATATCGAAACCGTCGACCTCGACGCTCGCGGCGGTGAAGCGTGAGGCGCCATCGAACCAGATCTCCGACACGGTCATCCCGTCGAGCTTTACCGGTGACCGGGTGGGGGTCGCCTTCGGGCCGGGTTTGTCCGGCAGTCCGGCGCCGAGCGATTCAATTCCTCCGAGCGCAATCCGGTTGGCTGTCCACTTCCCGTCGCCGTGGACATTCATGCCGCTAACCGTGAACGACTCTGCAGCAAGCACACGAACTTTGGGATCTAAGGAGTCGATCCGGATTCCGCTGATTGTAAGGTCGCCGCGGTGTTTCAAAGCGTCGGGTGCAGCGAGGTCGACGCTGACGGACCCCGACCAGCCGAGCGACCTGTAGGCCGCTTCCAGTCCCGCTTCCGCCATCGATGCCGCGATGGCGGCCGAGTCGAACTTGCCTGCAGCGCTCACCACCGAACGGTCATTTGCGAATCTGGTCGAAACGGTTCCGTCCCAGGCGGTGCGACCGCCGGAGAGGGTCAGTTCGGGCGAAACGACGCTGAGTCGTTCCAGCGCGATCGTCACGTTCGCGTCAGCATCACTGGTTCCATCTTCGCCGATCCTGCCTTCAGCGGTAACGTTCGAGATATCCGCCCCGTGCAGTTCGACACGCGTCCCGGCATCGGCGCTAACCATGGCCGAACCCTGTTGCAGGCTACCCGAAATCGCATAACGCGCGCCTTCTCCGTCGGCAATTGTGACATCGCCTGAACCGTTCCAGCGAAAATCCGCAAGCGCGACACGCCCGCCCTGCGTGGGGAGAACCGCCTCCTTCGCCGTCGCGTCGACTGCAAGCCTGACCGTGACGGTCTTTTCAACCGCCTTCACGCTGGCGTCCAGATTGTTCAGAACGATACCGGACAGTCGCGCGCTATCGACGATTTCGAGCGAGTCGGCCTCGATTTTTCCCTTCAGGGCAACCGCAAGGCCGCGCGTATCGTCGGCGGTCAGGTCGACAGCAAGGCCGGCGTGCAGCCTGCCGGTTGCGGTCGCGGGCCGGGCAGGCGCCGCAAGCCGGGCGGCGCGCGAGAGATCGATGCCGGAAATTTCGATTCTGCCGGTATAAGCAATTTCTTTCGAGAAAAGACGGAGTGCGCCGCTCACCTCCGCCCGCCCGCCGGCCAGCGACGCGGCGACCGACATGGTGGCGGGCCGTTCCGGCGTCCATTGCAGAAGAGAGGCGATGTCAGCGCGGGCGATCCTTACCGTTTCAGAGCGGTCGGGGTCGTGAATGCGAAGGTCGACATTCCGCAATGCTGCCTGTTCGAATCCGACTAGCCACTTCTCGCCGGAGTCTGCGCTTTCCGACTCAGCGGTCCCGGTCTCGAATCCGGCCACTGTGAATTTCTCGCCTTTGCGAATTACATCGAGCCCTGCGTTTTCGAGACGCAGACGGCGCACGAGGACACGCCTGTCCCGCAATGCGCCGATATCGATGCTGGCGAACAGCCAGCCTATTTTTACGTCATGCCCACCGGAAGCGCCCCGCCCCGTGACGGAGACATCTTCGAGAACGATAACGCCGGAAAACGGGTTCAGGCGCAGATCGCCGATTGAGGCCGTCCGCCGACCGTTATCCTCAAGATAGCGGACGGCGAGCGACCTGATAGCATCCGGCGTGAACGCAACCGCAAGCCCACCGACGGCAACGATCAGAAGCAGCGCAACCAGCCAGCGGCGGCCTCTATTCCTAGGGCGCACGACAATGTTATCGGACAACCAGACCTCCGGCGGTTCGACCGGCTCTGAACTCCCAGACGCGTCCCTTTTGGGCGCGTCCTTCAGCGTCGTCCGGACTATCGATTATGCCGCCGATATCGTGACCGCATTGTGGCAAATCAAGAGATTGCCTTGTCTGCCGTCAGAGATGATCCTCCAGCCAGTCCATCAGCATGGGCACCTGGTGGACCCAGCAGTCGTGGGAACAGTGCACGTTGCCGCCTTCTTTGGGATCGTCGAAAATATGCAGCGTTTTGTCCTCGGCGCCGATTTCCGCGAACAGCTTCTTCGCCCCTTCGACATCCATCAGCCGGTCATCGGACCCATGAGTCATGATGGTCGGGACCTTGATGTTCTGGGCGATGCCTTCCATCGTGAAAGCGGCAAGCTTTTCAATGGCTTCCTCATGCGTGACCCCGCCCAGCAGCCGCTGACAGGTCGGCTGCAGGTGCTCGTAGAACAGGTACAGATCGTCGAGTACCGAATAGCAGCCGCTCCATGAAATCAGGCACTTGATGCGGTCCTCGAAGGCGGCGACACGCGGTGCGTAGTAGCCGGCCATCGAAATCCCCATCAGCCCGACCCGGTCGGGATCGATCTCGGGCCGCGAGAACAGGTAATCGAAGCACGCCTTGCCGGGCACCTCGTAATCGGGCCGCGTCGGGATGTTCTTGAGATACATCGACGAGCCTCGGCCGGGCGTGTCGACGAGCAGCATGGCGTAGCCACGTTCGCACATCTCGCGCCCCGAAAAATATATCTCCTCGGCGAAGGCGTCGGCGCCGCCGATAAAGAACACCGCCGGCCATTTCTCGGTCTTCGGATTGCGGGGGTGGCAGAAATACCCGTCATAGGTCTCGTCGCCGCACTTGACCTCAATGACTTCGATCGGCGGATCGTTCAGCGCCGCGCCGGCCCGGAAATTTTCCTGGCTCTTGGCGAACAGGGCCGCCTTTTCGTCATTGCGGTCGATCCGCAGGAATACGTCGGCCATGCGCCAGTAATTATTGGCGGCGTAAAAATACTGCATGGCGGTGCGGTTCTTTCCCGCCGCCAGCGCCTTTTTCGCCCGCGCCTCGGTATCTTCCGCCTTGTCCTTCCAGGCTTTTTCCCAGGCCGGATGGTCGCCCGGCTCGACATCGCGAAGCGTGCGCGCGATCTCGAACACATCGCCGCCGCCCATCTGGGATTCGGCGACGGTCCGCAGCGTCTGCGAGCCCATCCCCTCGGTCGGAAAGAAAAAATCGATCATCGGATGCATCCTTTTTTGAGGCCGGTTCGCCCTGTTTTATCCCGGAAAGGAAAGAGCGTCGAGGCAGAGCACCGGAAAGTTTCCCACGCCGATTGAGCGTAATTTCCGGAAATAATCTTGCCGCAATCGATTGAAAGATGGCCGGTCCGGCGCCGGGTTGCCGAATCCTGATGACAGGCGAAATTTCCGGTCATACGCTTCTTCCCGACGATGCGGAAAGCCGCACGATCTTCGACATAACCGAAACTTTTTCAAAGGGAGGTCCCATGGTTGCCTTTACGATCAACGGCAAACCCGCCTCGGTCGAGGCGGAGCCCGATACGCCCCTTCTGTGGGTGATCCGCGAACATTTGAAGATGACCGGCACCAAGTACGGCTGCGGCGCGGGACTGTGCGGCGCCTGCACGGTCCATGTGGACGGCAAGGCGGTGCGCTCGTGCCAGACGGCCGTTTCCGAGGTCGGCGGCAAGCAGATCAAGACGATCGAGGGCCTGTCCCCGGACTCGTCACACGCGCTTCAGAAAGCCTGGATCGCCGAGCAAGTGCCCCAGTGCGGCTACTGCCAGTCGGGTCAGATCATGAAGGCCGCCGAACTGCTCGCCTCCAACAGAAACCCGACGCGCGACGAGATCGTCCGCCATATGGACGGGAATATCTGTCGCTGTGGTACCTATACGCGGATCGTTGCCGCGATCCAGCGCGCCGTGAAGGAGGGCTGATCCGATGACAATTCTCGAGAAAAAAGGAATTCGAGTTTCGCGGCGCGGTTTTCTCGCCGGCACCGGCGGGCTGACATTCGCGGTCGCGTTAGGATCGAAAGGCCTGTCACTGATTTCGGAAGCCGCCGCCAAAGGCGCCGCGCACGAGGTTGGCGCCTGGGTGCGCATTACCCCCGACAATCTGATAACCATCCTGACGCCTGCGGCCGAAATGGGTCAGGGTTCCATGACCGGTGTGCCGATTGCGCTCGCAGAGGAACTCGACGCCGACTGGGACAGAGTCACGCTGGAAATGGCGCCCGCCGAACCCGATACATACGGTTACAAACGGGGCAAACGCAGCTTCATGCTGATCGTCGGCAGCCGGGCGGTGATGCTCTACTTCAATCAGATGCGCACCGTCGGCGCCCAGGTCCGCAAGGTCCTGCTGCAGGCTGCCGCGCAGAAATGGGGCGTGCCAGCATCCGAACTGACGACCGAACCGAGCGTCGTGGTGCACAAGGCGTCGGGACGTCGCATGACCTATGGCGAGATTGCCGGCTTCGCCAGGGTACCGGCCACGATGCCGTCCGTCACGAAAGCGGAACTCAAGAGGCCGTCGCAGTTCCGGCTGATCGGCAAATCGGTCCAGCGGCGCGACATACCGGAGAAGGTCGATGGATCCGGCATGTACGCCATCGACGTTCATGTGCCGGGCATGGTCTATGCCTCGACCGTACACGGCCCGGTGCAGGGCGCGAAACCCGGCAGCTGGAACGATACGGAAGTCAAGGCGCTCAAGGGCGTGAGCGATATCGTTGCGCTCGACAATGGCGTCGCTGTCGTCGCCGATACGTTCGAACATGTCATCGCGGCGCGTAACGCGCTCAAGGTGAATTGGAAGAGCGGCGCGAAGGCGGAAGGCTACGATTCGGAGCCAGTCCTCGAAAAGACCTATATGGAAGTCGCCGGAGACAAGTCGGCGAAAACCAAGACGGTCAAGCGCAAGGGCGACCCAGATGCCGCTTTCGCCGGTGCGGCGAAGACCTACAAGGCGGATTTCCGGAGCGATTACGCCTATCACGCCCAGATGGAGCCGCTGAACGCGGTCGCCCGTTTCAATTCGGCCGACCAGCTTGAAGTCTGGGAGGGTACGCAGGGCCCCGGCATTTCCCGTGCGGGAATCGCCCGGGCGATGGGCCTCAAAACGGACCAGGTCATTCATCACCAGATGTATCTGGGCGGCGGTTTCGGCCGACGGTCGATTACCGACTATACGATCGAAGCGGCGCGGGTCGCGCGTACGATCGGAAAGCCGGTGAAGATGATCTGGACCCGGGAGGAAGACCTCAACTTCGCCATGCTCCGGCCGCAGACGCTGCAATGCCTCGAAGCCGCACTGGACAAGGACGGCAAGGTCTCGGGCTGGCGTCACTGCGTGGTCGGCGACGGCGGCAACCTGACCTATGGCGGGATCAAGCTGGATTCGTATTACGGGATTCCCAATCAGGACATCCACCAGCGCGGCCCGTCGCACGGCATCCGGCTCAAACACTGGCGAGCGGTGGCCCATCCCTTCAACCTGTTCGCCATTGAGAGCCTCATCGACGAGATGGCGGAGAAGGAAGGTCAGGACCCCATCGCGTTCCGCCGCCAGCGGCTCGCGCTGACACCCAAGGCGAAGGCGACGTTCGACATGGTCGAGAAAATGTCGGACTGGAGCCGCAAACGGCCTGCAGGGCGGGCGCTGGGTTTCTCGGTCTCCGAACGCTCCGGCTCGGTCGGTGCCGGAGTGGTCGAGATATCGCTCGACCGCAACACCGGCAAGATCCGCGTCCACAAGGTGTGGGCGGCGATCCATGGCGGCACAGTAGTGCAGCCGGAGATGGCGCGGCGCAACATTGAGAGCGGCGTTATCTGGGGCATATCCAGCGTGCTCAAGGAACGCGCGACGGTGAAGGGCGGCTCTGTGGAACAGTCCAACTTCCATGATTACGAGCTGCTGCGCATGTCGGAAGCGCCGGAGAGCATCGACGTCGAATTCGTCGAAAGCAACGCGAAGCCCACCGGGCTCGGCGAAATCGGCAATCCGTTCCTGACGGCTGCAATCGCCAACGCCTTCCACGCGCTGACCGGTAAACGGCTCTATCACATGCCGTTCACGCCGGAACGCGTACTGGCGGCTCTGAAAGCCTAGGATCCATTATCTCTGGAACAAGAAAGGCCGCGGGTTCGCCCGCGGCCTTTTCTCATGGGCAGGCCCGGCTTCAGGTACCCGGTTCAGGATCGATCCTGAGAGCCGTGAACACCCGGTTATGCATGTTGTAGGCGCCGACGATGATCGACAGCTCGACGATGGTCTTGTCGTCGTAATGCTCGCGCAGCGGGTCGTAGATCTCGTCCGGCACCTTGACCTGTTTCGTCATGGCATCGGCATAGGCCAGCGCGGCGCGTTCGGCGTCGGAGAACAGGTCGGACGGCTGCCAGTCGGCCAGCGCGTCGCATTCCGCCATGGTCATGCCCTCGGCCTCGGCCAGCTTGGGGACGTGCTGGCCGAGTACATAGGGCACGTCGTTGACATAGGCGATGCGGATGATGACGATCTCGCGCAGCCGCCCGGATACGCCGTTCCCCCAGCGCACCGCGTTCATGTAGTCGTACCAGGCCTCGGCCATTTCGGGGCTGTTGAGCAATATCCGGTAGACATTGATCAGCTCCCCGATCCGGCCGGCGCGCAGCTTGTCGCACAGCTCGGTCAGTTCGGGCTTCTGAACGTCGTCGATCAGGGGAACGCGGGCCATGGGTTTTACTCTCCTTACTCGATGCCTACTCTGCTTTCTTGCGCTTGAAGTGGCCGAGACCGGGCCGGTAGGTCTTCTCGTCGAGGAACTGGCGCATGCCTTCGTTACGCCCGTCCTCGCGATCGTTCCATTTGAGCGCGTCCGACTTGGCGTTGAGGTAATCGGCCGCTTCCGGCTCGTTCATGAAGCGTACGGCGCGGATCGCTTCCTTGGTGTAGCGCACCGCCGCCGGGCTCTTCTGCTGAAGCAGTTTCGCCAGCTTGACGGTTTCGGCCTTGAGCTTCGCTTTCGGCACCGACTTGTTGACCATGCCGATTTCGACCGCACGCTTGCCATCAAACGGCTCGCCCGTGATGCCGTAATAGAGCGCGTTGCGCAGGCTCATCACCTGGGTGACGTTCCAGCTCACAATGCCGCCGGGCAGGATGCCCCAGTTGACCTCCGACAGGCCGAATGTGGCGTCGTTGGCCGCGATGGCGAAATCGCAGGCGCTGACCTGGGTAAATGCGCCGCCGAAGCAGAACCCGTTGACCATCGCGATGGTCGGCTTCGGGAACCGCGACAGCTTCTGCCAGCGCCACTGGTTCGACGCCATCCGCGCCTTGTGCCGCGCCGCCGGATCGTCATTGGTGCCGCGGAAATACAGCCGGATGTCCTGGCCGGCGCTGAACGCCTTGCCGGCGCCGGTCAGGACCAGTACTTCAGTCACCGGATCGATGGCGAGATAGTCGAGCGCGTCGCTCATATCCATGTGGAGCTGCGGGCTCATCGCGTTGCGCTTCTCGGGGCGGTTCATGATCAGGAAGGTGATGCCGCCCTGACGCTCGATCTTGCAGGTCTCGAACACCGGGTCCTTCGGCGCGGCCCTGCGCGGCGCGCGCTTCGCTGCTGCTTTCTTCGCGGTTTTCTTTGCTGCTTTCTTTGCTGGTGCCCGTGCCATTCTGGCCTCCCTTGTCTGATAGTTGATGCTGCCCCGGCCCACTCCCCCTCCCGGCCACCCACCAGGATACTCGCGTTGGGTGGCCGGGAGGGGGAGTGGGCCGGTGCGATGCCGCGTCAGCGGCTTTGATTAATCCAACCTGTTTATGCCTCGACCAAAAACCTGTCAAATTGACGGGGTTCAAGACCGCTCCTAAACTTTCGGAAATCTTGACTCGAATGGAGGCTTCCATGTGCGCCGAACCCGTAATCCGCAGACTTCATGAAATCGCACCGATGACCGACGAAGAGTGGCAGGCGCGCGTCGAGCTCGCCGCCTGTTACCGGCTGGTCGCTCATTTCGACATGGACGATCTGTTCGCCACCCATATCTCGGTGCGCGCGCCCGGAGCGCACGAGCATTTCCTGCTCAACCCCTACGGCATGCATTTCAGCGAAATCACTGCATCGAGCCTGGTGAAGGTCGATCTCGACGGCAATATCGTTTCCGACACCGACCATGTCATTAACCCGGCGGGCTTCGTGATCCATTCGGCGATCCACGCGGCGCGGCCCGACGCCAAATGCGTGCTGCATACCCACACCGTCGCCGGCATGGCGATCTCGTCGATGGAAGAAGGGCTGCAGCCCTGGTTCCAGAAGGCGACCCGCTATCACAAGCGGACCGCCTATCACGATTTCGAGGGCAAGGCGCAGGACCTCGACGAGCGTGAACGCCTCGTGCGCGATCTCGGCGACAGGAACTATCTTGTGCTGCGCAATCACGGGCTGCTGGTCTGCGCCGGCACCATCGCGACCGCCTTCAAGGAAATGTATGCGATGGAAAAGGCCTGCAAGACGCAGCTCGCCATCATGCAGGCGGGCGGGAAGATCATAAAACTGTCGGACAACCTGCTCGAACACACGGCGCAGCAGTTCGAACGCGACGCGGTGGTGACGAAGGAACGTCCCTCTGGCTGGGACTCGCTGCTGCAGATGCTCGACCGGGTGAATCCGGGTTACGACAGCTGAGTGCTCGGTAGACCCCCCCCTCCCTTTCCTTCCCCCGCAAACGGGGGAGGGAAAGGGAGGGGGTTAACCCCTCAACAGACTGATTTCTTCTGCTGACCCGCTGGGCCAGTTCCGGCTAACGCATAGGTCCTCTCCGCCGGTCGCATCCCGTTTTTCCCGGCCAGTCTTGCGTACAGCCAGCCCAGATCGCCCTCTTCCCGTCGCCGGGCCGCAAACACCCGCTCCGGAGCTGCCGGAACCGCCCTGCCGCCCTTTTGCGTCGCGATGCGGAACTGGAATACGTAGTTGGGCGTCATCCCCATGCGGAGATCGGCGATCCGGATGTCGTCGCCCTTCCGTTCGACCCTGTAGAAGCCCTTGCTGAAAGCAGCCACGCGGTCGAACAGCGCAATCCCATCAGGACAGGCGAGACCGGCGGGGCGTCTGACATGGCGATAGACCGGCACGGCGGACGTATCGCCGAACACGGTCGGATAGGCGTTGTAGTAGCTGTCCCGATCGACCGCGGTGACCTTCCACAGGATCGAATTGAAAGGCGTCGGGGTCACGAGTACCGGCGCGGCATCGCCATACAGCAGCGCCGCCTTGCCGCGCACAATCTCCTGCGCCGCCAGCGTCCAGCCGAGATAGGCGGTAGAGAGGGCCAGCGAAACGGCAACGCAACGGCCATAGCGCTGCGACCATCCGCCGGTACAGAACGCCCAGATCATCGCCACCAGCAGCGGGACCGTATAGAGCGGGTCGATAATGAATATGGAGCCTATGCTGACGGGCTCGGTCCAGAACGGCCAGAATATCCGGGTGCCGTAGATCGTCATCGCATCGAGCAGCGCATGGGTGGCGAGACACAGATAGACCCCGGCCCACACCAGCACGCGGCGGTCGCGCAGCTCTCGAAACATCAGCCGGATCGCCTCGCCGAGGATCGGCGTTACCGCGGCATGGACGAACAGCGAGTGGCTTGGACCCCGATGCAGGGTGAAGGAATCGACCGGGTTCTCGTAAGGGAAATAGACGTCGAGATCCGGCAGCGTGCCGAGCACGCCGCCGACCAGCGCCGCCTTACGCGGCCCGATGGCGCGCCCCAGAACCGCGGCGCCGACGCCGGCGCCGAGCGCGAATTGGGTTACGGAGTCCATAGGCCGGTCAGTCCTTTAACCCTTCAGTCCGTTAATCTTTCAGTCCGCCTGCCCGTCCCCGGTCGGCTCCCGCCTGCCCTTGAGCTTCTCTCCGGTTTCGAAATAGCGGCCTGTCACCGCCTTTTCCGCTTCGTCGGCATTCTCCGCCGTCCAGGCGCTCAAGGGATAGCCGTGCCACGGCGCCTGGAGGTCGAGCGGCGGCAGGCCGAGCCGTTCCCAGCGCGCTTTGGCATCGACCATGAAATCCTCGCGCGGCAGCGAGACCGGCAGATAGGGATGTTCGCGGCAGGCATTGATCAGGATCGAGGATGAGCCCTCCCCATCCGGATAGAGCATCTGCCGCCGGTCGTCGCTCGGCGCGATGGACGGGTCAAGCCGCGGCACCTTGCCGCGGATGATCTCGGCGTCGCGGTGCGGCTGCATCGAATAGGACAGCGCCCACAATATGGCGTCCATCGAGTTCGGATCGACGTCCGAATCCACCGCGATGAAGAGCTTACCGAGCGATGCGTCGAACGCCGCCGCCGCCCGGAGCGCCTGCCAGGGCTGGCCGAGTTCGGGCCGATCGAGCTGAATCACGAACATCATGTTGCAGCTCGCCATCTCGTGACAGGCGACCTGGGTGACCGACGGGATGTTGCAGGCGTTGCGCAGATGGTTGGTATAGATGCCGTCGAATGCCGCCTTGCGCATCACCGTGCTTTCCGACGGCGGGAACTCGCTGACGATGCCCTGATAGACCGGCTGTTTGCGGTGGGTGATGGCCTTCACTTCCAGCACCTTCTCCATCTTGCGCGGGCCGAGATAGCCGCTCGCCTCGCCGAACGGCGCTTCGGGCTCGAGGAAATCGGTCGGGATAATACCTTCGATCACGATTTCGGCGTTGGCCGGCACCATGACGTCGACGGTCTCCGCCTGCACAACCGGGATCGGCGCGTCGTTGAGCGCGCCGGCGACGCCGTACTCGTCCACCCCGTAAGGCACCTTGCTGGCCGCGGCCAGCAGCAGCGACGGCGGGCCGCCGAGAAACACGGCAACCTCCAGCGGTTTCCCCATACGCCGCGCCTTTTCCCACTGGATCGCGAGATGCTGGGTCGACACGTCGGTTGCGCAGCCGATCCTGTCAGGCGCCTTGATCATGCCGCGATAGATGCCGAGATTGTAGGCCCCGGTCTCGGGGTCGCGCGTCACCCACACGCCGGCCGTCACGAACGGCGCGGGATCGAACCCGGGCGTCGAGATCAGATGGGGGAAGATATCCACCCCGTCTCCGATATCGCCGGTTATCACGACTTCTTTCACCGGCGCCTCGGCGCGGTCCACCGGTTCGGGTTTCAGATGATTGCCCTGGATGCTGGCCCATTTCGCGCCGATCCCGTCCGGCCCGACGCCCATCGCCGCGCCGTAAATCGTGCACGACGAGCCCAGCGAGCCCAGCGCGACCGAGCCGTCGTATTTTTTGCCGCGCGCGTCCGTTACGTTCCTGAACCAGAACGCCTTGCGGTCTTCTTCGGCCAGCCCGCGGAACTGCAGGCGGACCAGCGGCACCAGCTCGGTGTCCTTGCTCACCTCTTCATCGATGACATGCAGCAGGTCGCGTGCGGCTAGCGCGTCGAGATAATCGCGGAGATCGGTATAGCTCATTGAAATTCCCTGTCTGAATTCAGGGTGCAATCTATCGCGCTGACGGTGACGGGAAAAGCATGCGCGCCTAAGCTAAGTATCGTTTTAAGCTGCACCGGCCCGCTCCCCCCACCCGGCCACCCACGCGAGTATCCTGATGGGTGGCCGGGTGGGGGAGCGGGCCCCGTAATTCTCAATGGGCGATGCCGCGTAAGCGGATCATAAACATCAGGGAGGAAACCGATGGCAGATAGCTGGACAACACTGAAGGAATGGCCGGAACTGATTCTGGAGCGGATGGAGGATGCCGGGGTGGCGCGGATCACGCTCAACCGGCCGGAGAAGCGCAACGCGCTTAATGCACCGCTGGTCGCTGCTTTCTTCGAGTCGCTCGATATCGTGCGCGAGGACAAGGATCTGAAATGCGTGATCACGCGCGGCGCGGGCATCAACTATTCGTCCGGTCTCGACCTGCATTTCCTGAAGGACGCCAATTCAGGTCTGCTCGACTGGGACCGGCCGACACCGACCATCCAGCTTGCCGAGGCGCTGCGCGGCTTTCCGCGGATCATGATCGCCCAGGTCCACGGCTACTGTTTCGGCGGCGCCCTCGGCATCATGAACTGCCATGATCTGGTGTTCGCCGCGGAAGACGCGCAGCTCGGCATGCCGGAAATTTTGCGCGGCAGTTTCGGCCAGCTGGTGACCAGCACGCTGGTGCACGGCGCGATTCCGCTCAAGAAGGTCACGCTGATGCAGCTGGTCGGCGACAATATTTCGGGCGCGGAGGCCGACCAATGGGGCGTCGTCTCGAAAGCGGTTCCGGTCGAAGAACTGGAAGATACGGTCAACGCAGCGGCGCGCGGCATCGCCAGCCGGCATCTCGCGCCGCTCGAGCATTCCAAGATCACCGTGCAGATGGGCCGCGACCTGTCGCTCAGCCAGGCGATCCAGCTCGACCAGCTGGTGGGCTCCCGCCTGCGACGCGCGATGGATCCGCTGGGCGATGTCGAGGGGTATCTGAAATCGCAGAAGGGCGGGCCCAACCCGACCTATAAGAGGCCGGATACGGAGTAGAAGCCCGACCTCAAAAAGATCGCCGGGACAAGCCCGGCGATGACGCTTTCTGTTTATGACGTCATGCCCGGACTTGTTCCGGGCATCTTGTGCCGGCCCGCACCCCCTACTTCAGGTAATTCGCCAGCCGCGGGAAGACGTGCTTCACGTTTTCCGAGAACACAGCCGCTTTCGCCGCGGCATCCAGGTTGGGCGTTCCGTCGATATAACGCTTGGTGTCGTCGTAATTGAACCCGGTCTCGGGATCGACGCCGCGCACCGCGCCGACCATCTCAGACGCGAACAGGATGTTCTTGGTCGGGATGACCTTGGTCATGCAGTCGATGCCCGGCTGGTGATAGACGCAGGTATCGAAGAACACGTTGTTCAGCAGATGCTCGTCGAGGGTCGGCTTGCCCATGTCCTGCGCCAGCCCGCGATAGCGGCCCCAGTGGAACGGCACCGCGCCGCCGCCATGTGGGATGATGAATTTCAGCGTCGGGAAATCCTTGAACAGATCGCCGAGGATGAGCTGCATGAAGACGGTCGTATCGCCGGCGATGTAATGCGCGCCGGTATGGTGGAAGTTAGGGTTGCAGGAGCCTGAAACGTGCAGCATGCCGGGCACGTCGAGCTCGCACATCTTCTCCCACAGCGGATACCACCACTTGTCGGTGATGGGCGGGTCGGTCCACATCGCGCCCGACGGATCGGGGTTCACATTGACCCCGATAAAGCCCATCTCGTTGACGCAGCGCTCCAGCTCGGGGATCGCCTTTTTGGGTTCGACGCCGGGATATTGCGGCAGCTGGCAGACCGGCACGAACCGGTCGGGATACATGTCGCACACCCGGCGCACCATGTTGTTGCAGATTTCGGCCCAGTAATAGCCGGTCTGCTCGGTGCCGAGATGGTGGCCCATCCCGACGGCGCGGGGCGAAAAGATCGTCATGTCGGTGCCGCGCTCGATCTGCAGAGCGATCTGCGCCGGCTCGATCTTCTCGCGGATCTGATCGTCGGTGATGTTCAGATCGGCGCGCGACGGCAGGAAGGACGGATCCTTTTCGACCCCTTCGAGCTGTTCGCGGCGATAGGCCGTCAGCGCATCCGGTTCGGTCGTGTAATGGCCGTGGCAATCGATAATCATGACTGGTCTTTCCTCACCTGTTTCAGTCTGAATTCCTGTGTGACGGCAGGGTAGAGGCTAGGCGCTTTACAGTGCAAGAGCAGCCGTCCAGATATTGGCAAAATAGCCGGGTCAGCCGTACCGTTTCCGCAGACAGGGAGGAGCCGCCATGGCTTAAAACCTGAAATACTATCTCGTCTCGACCAGCGGGCTGCGCGTGCTGACGGACCCGCTGTCCATTCTGACCGACTGGATTACGCCGGGTAAAAAACTCAGGCGCCGGTGCTCCGGTAACCCAGCGCGTCCGTCTGGTGCACGATCGTTTCCGGCGGCTGTTTGCGCGCGGTGGGAGAATTGAGCCACAGGCGCAGCAGGTGCCTCCTGCGTTCCCGTTCCGGCCAGTCCTCGTAATGGGTGCGGCCGTGCAGGATGAGGTGGTTGTTAAGGAACTGCATATCGCCCGGCTGTAACGCCATGTCGAGATAGACGCCCGGACGGGCCGCCACCTCGGCGACGAACTTCACGGCCTCTGCTTCGGTTTCCGACAGCTCGACCCCGGCGCGCTCCACCGACCGGTCTATGGGGGACGGGTTGAAGTGGCACGACACCGCGTCGCCATGATCGACGAAAATCGGAACGCGGTGGTCGGTGAGCTGCGAATCGTCAGCCCGGTCGCCGCGCAGCACGTGGAAGAAGTAACCGCGATAGAGCGGTTCCAGAAATTCCGGATGCTCTTCCAGAATGATGTTATGCACCGCCATCGAACTCGCGATGCGGCTTTCGCCGCCCGATTTCGCGTGCTGGAACATCAGCAGCGCGACCACGTCGTTGTTGAGATCGGTATGCATGCGCAACGACCCGCCGAGCTCGTAATTGCGCATGTGGCGGATTTCGCTGCCTGGGCCGCTGCGGTCGATCACATGACCCAGCCGGTCGCCCTTGCGGCTCTGCGCCATGCCGGTACCGAGATGCGCGCCGATGCCCCAGAAAATGGCCGCCAGCGTTTCCTCGTCGTAGCGGTCGGCCTCCAGACCGCGCAGCAGGATGAAGCCGCGCCCATGCTGCAGTTCGTCGTCCAGCGTGCGGATTTCCGCACCCAGCGTCGGCAGCGGGAAGTCAGCCGCGGTCACGTCGTAGAGCGCAGGAACCGCGGTCGGGATGTTTCGCACCGCCGCATCGAGCTCTTCCAGATGCGCCGGCGACAGGCGAAAGATCCAGTCGTCGCGCATCTGGTAATCCGGCCCGAGCCAGACATGCGGCCCGGTCTGAGGGCGGCGCGCCACCGAAGCGATCAGCCGCCGTAAAAGACGTTGTCGCCCAGATCGCGCATATGCAGCACGGCGTCGTCGGGACGGCCTTCGATCTCAGCGCCGTGGACGTCGACGGCCTCGCCGATGACGATGTGGTGATCGCCGCGCTCGACGATCTCGGCCAGCTTGAACTCGACGCAGGCCGGGGCGCTTTCCAGAACCGGCGATCCGGTGGAGCCGTCGCGATAGGCCTCGCCGCTCAGCTTGCCGTCCTCGACCTCGACCGGTTTGAAGAAGGCAAAGGCTGCGCCCTGCTGACCCTTGCCGAGCATGTTGAGCGCGAAGCTGCCGGATGCCTTGAGCGCCGCCAGAGCGCCCGAATCGGCCTTCACGCCGACCACCACGAGCGGCGGATCGAACGAGGTCTGGGTCGCCCAGTTGACCGTCGCAGCCGAAATATTGCCGTCGCCGTCTTTTGCGGTCAGCACGTAAATTCCGTAAGGAATCATCCGCAAGGCCGCTTTCTTCCTGTCCGCATCCATTGTTCCGTCTCCCGTTTTTCAGTGAGTTTGAAGGTTCGCGCGAAAGATAGAGGAGGACCCGGAATTCGGCAATATTGGGGACGGCAGATTGCGAAGCGAAGCTTTGACGAATGCCTTTCCTGGTCCTACCATTATTTCCAGTCAGATTTTTCCCGACATATGGAGGCCCCGATGGCCCGATACCACCTGATCAGCTCCTTCACGTGACCGTGGGTGCAGCGCGCCGTGATTGCCATGCGCGCAAAAAACGTCGACTTCGAAGTTACTTACGTCAATCTGCAGGACAAGCCCGACTGGTTCCTTGAGATCTCACCGCACGGCAAGGTTCCCGTGCTCAAGGTGGATGACGAGATCCTGTTCGAATCCAACGCCATCGCCGAGTTCCTCGACGAAACGGTGCCGCCGCGGCTGCATCCGGAAGACCCGATCGCCCGCGCCCGCAACAGGGCATGGACCGACTATGTGCCGGATTTCGTCAAGGCGCTGAACGCCATCGGCTACGCAACGACCCAGGAAGCGCTGGACGAAGGGATCGCCAACGCGCCGAAAGCAATCGCACGGGTGGAAGGCGCTCTCGCCAGTCGAGGCAATGACGGGCCGTATTTCAATGGCGACAGGCTGTCGCTGGTAGATGCCGCGTACGGGCCGATGCTGCAGCGGTTCCTTCTGGTCGAAGAACATCTGCAGACGGGGATCCTGAACGACTTCCCGCTTGTGAAGGCCTGGGCGGGTGCGCTGCTCTCGAACGAGCTCGTGACCGGCGCGGTCGCCGACAATTTTGCGGAAGAGTTCGTCAAGAACCATCTGCGCCGCAAAACTGTCGCTGGATCGAAAATGGAAGCAAGGGGCATGGCCGCCGAATAGGGTTATCCTCCTTTAGGAATATCGCTCCGGCCCGCTTCCCGCCGAGGGGAGCGGGCCGGTTTCGTCTAAAAGAACAAAATATATGGACCTGTCGTTTCTCTCCGTTCCCGGCGCCGATGCGCTGACCATCGCACTTCTGGCCCTGGCGTCGTTCTGCACCGCCTGCATGGGCATGCTGACCGGCGCGGGGGGCGGGCCGATCCTGCTGGCGCTGATGGCGCTCGTCCTGCCGCCGTCCTTACTCCTGCCTGTTCATACTGTGGTGCAGCTCGGCGTCAGCGTGACGCGCATCGTGCTGCTGCGCAGCTTCATCATGTGGACGACGCTTCTGCCCTTCGTAATAGGCGGCGCGATCGGCGCGGCGGCGGGAGCGCCGATCTTCGTCAGCCTGCCGGGACCGGTGCTGCTCGCCTTTATCGGCGCGTTCGTGCTGCTGGTCGCCTGGGTGCCGAGCTTCGGCATGATAGGACCGGAGAAAGGGCGCTTCACCTTCGTCGGATTCATCGCCACCTTCCTCGGCATGTTCGTCAGCTCGACCGGGCTGCTGATCGCGCCGTTCGTCGCCCATATCGCGCCGGAGCGGCGCAATTACGCCGCCACCGTCGCCGTGCTCGGCATGTCGATGCATATCATCAAGCTGACCGCGTTCGGTTTCATGGGGTTCGCCATCGGCGCCTATCTGCCGCTGATGATCGCCATGGTGGCGACCGCGTTTCTCGGCAATTTTGTCGGACGCCACATCCTGTCGCGCATGCCGGAACAGTTCTTCCGGATATTCCTGAAGGCGCTGCTGACGCTTCTCGCGCTTCGCCTGCTCTGGGTCTCGGCACGGGATCTGGGACTGTTCTAAAGGGGTCGTGCTTCGATGAGATGCGGAACGCCGCTAATCGCCGCCCTGTTCTTTATGCTCCCCGGGGGCGCGTTCGCCGACAGCTCCTCTCCGTTGCTTGCAGCCTATTACGACCGGCAGATGGCGATCGTCGAGGGCGGAACATACGCCTGGCAGGGACGCGCAAGGCCGCAAAGGATCGATGTCGATGCTTCGCAGGTCGGTGTAGGGCGCGATGTCTATTATGCGCTGAATAAAAAGGGACACTTGCTGGCCTGGCGGCATCTGACAGTTCGCCCGACTCCCCTGATGCGCGGCGTCACTGATTTCGCCGCTGGAAGCAGCGCTGTGCTGGCGATCACGAAAGACGGCGTACTATGGCGGATCGACCCGCTGTCGAAAGCCCGGAAGAAAATCGCCGGGAATGTGGCGCAGGCCGCCGTCGGGGACGGCGCGAACTATTACATCACAAAAACCGGCGCCCTGTTCGTCCGGGGCAAGTCTCATCGCGGCCAGTATGGAAACGGACGCCTGACCGCGACAAAGGATTTCATTCAGACGGCATCGGCAGTAGTGCGGGTTTCGGCCCATACGGGCCATGCAATCCTGCTGACCAAGGACGGGAACGTGCTGGGCACGGGCGGCAACATATACGGTCCTGTCGGCCGGCACGGGCTGGGCGACAAGGCCGTACGCTGGAGTCCGCTCATGGCGAACGCGAAAGCGGTCGCCACCGGTTCCCTGCACACGCTCGCGATCAGGCAGGATAACGGACTCTTCGCCTGGGGCGACGGGTACGGAACCGAGCCGAAGCTGGTCATGAGCGATGTCGTCGCCGTCGCCGCGGGGTCCTCCAGGACCATCGCGCTGCGCCGCGACGGCACGCTCTGGCAGTGGGAAAGAGGTGCGAATCCGGAACGCCTCCGGCTGAGATAGCCCGTCCCTGTGCATCGATGCGGCCAGCGAGTAGAATTCGCCTGCGCAGCCGGCCCGTCCGGCATTCACCATAACCGGGATTCCCGATGGCTGAGATGGCCGGGTTCGCCACCATCACGCGAACCCTCAAGATCGCGAACTATCGCAATTACACAGCCGGCAATTTCGCCTCGCAGCTGGGCATGTGGGTGCAGCGGATCGCCATCGGCTGGCTGACCTGGGAACTGACCAAGGATCCGAAATGGCTGGGCATCATGGCCTTTGCCGACTTCTTTCCGAACATCATCCTTGCCCCGCTGGCGGGCGCGCTGGCCGACCGGATGGACAGGCTGCGGGCGCTCCGCATTTACATGACCATATCGGGCACGATTTCCGCCATCATCGCCTACCTGACGATAACCGACCTGATCACTGTCCATTCCCTGCTGGTGCTGGTCCTGATCAACGGCACGATCATGTCGTTCGGCTTCCCGGTCCGGCTCTCGCTGATCTATGCGCTGGTCGGACGAGAATCGCTGACATCCGCGGTGGGCGTCAACGCGCTGGCATTCAATATCGCCCGTATTACGGGGCCGGGCGTCGCCGGGCTGATGATCGAGTTTCTCGGCATCGGCATCGCAGTCTGTTTCACCGTCATCGCCGATTTCGTCTTCGTCTTCTCGCTCTATTTCGTCAAGATGGTGTCGGAGATCGAGAAGAAACAAAGCCGTCCGGCGCGCGAAATACCGGCGGAGATCATGGAAGGGTTTCGCTACGCGCGAAACCATCCCGGGATCGGCCCGCTGCTGTTCATCCTGGTCACTACATCGATCCTCGGCCGTCCGTTCATCGACATGTTTCCGGCCTTTTCAGACGACATCTTCGGCCTCAAGGCCGACGGTCTCGCCTGGCTGACCTCAATGCTGGGCGTCGGCGCGCTGATCGGCAGCGTGGTGATGGCCAAACGCGAAGGCGTTGAAGGTCTGACGCGGCTCCTTATTTCGGCCATCATAATCATTGCCCTCGCCGTCATCGCCTTTACCGCGACGGATATTTTCTGGTTCGCCCTGCTCTGCACCGTGGTCGCCGGCTACGCCGTGACGCTGATCGGCGTATCGGAACAGACGCTGCTGCAGAACTCGGTCGACAACGCGATGCGCGGTCGCGTGCTCAGCCTCTATACCCTGATCGCCCGCGGCTGCCCGTCGATCGGCGCGCTGATGATGGGGTATCTGGCGTCCTATTTCGGGTTGCAGCTCTCGGTCGCGGGCGGCGCCGCGATCTGCCTGGCTCTATGGATCTGGGCCCGCGTGCGGCAGGACCGGCTCTCCGGACATCTGGAAACCGCGACGGACAAAGACAGATAGCGATCGCGTTACGGCGCCCACAAGTTCCGCTCGCGCCACGGCGCGGGCACGACGAGCCGACCGGCAAGCGGCTCCCGGTCTGAAACCAGGTCCAGCGATTGCCAGGCCCCGTCCCATTCCGGCGGAAGATCGAAAGGCGGCGTCACATCGTTCTCGGCAGCGAACCCGAAACGGGAATAGTAAAGCGGGTCGCCAAGGACGAAGACACGGACGGCGCCGGTTTTCTTCAGCCGGCTGAAGCCGTCATGCACCAGCGCACCGCCAACGCCCTGTTTCTGCCGGCCGACAGCGACCGCCAGCGGTCCCAGCAGAGAGACAGGGTCACTGCAACCTTCGACGCCGCAGGTCGTGAAAAGAACGTTGCCGGCGAGCGCATCGCCGACATACCCGAACAGCGAAAGAATCCCGGTCTCTTCGGCCAGCAGAAGCCGCACCAGAGGGATCAGGTCTTCGTCGGGGAAAACCTCGGCGTAGAAGGCTTCGATGACGGCCTGATCCGGGATCTTGTCGTCCCGGATTTCAAGCCCGTCCATGCTGCGGCCTAGTCCACCGGCAGGATCGCGGTGGCGTCTTCCGGCACCTGCGCTTCGAACGCGGCAAGCAGGAGCGCGGTGCAACAATACTGACCCATCAGCATCACCAGGTCGACGAGGATCTCCTCGCCGAACGCATCCAGCGCCTTGGCGAACAGCTCGGTGCTGACATGCTTGTCCTGGATCAGCTCGCGCCCGAAATCGATCAGGATTTTCTCCTTCTCGGGCAGCCCGTCCGTGCTCTTGCGGTACTTGATGACGTCGATGGTTTCCTGCGACAGGCCGACGCGCAGCCCTTCCGGTTCGTGCTGGCACCATTCAAACTGGCTGTCCATCTCGCGCGCGGCGATAAGGATGGCGCATTCGCGGATCGGTTTTTCGTATTTCGCATGATGCCGCAGATAGGTGCCGAGCGGCTGGCTAAACTCGACGAGGTTCGGGCTGTGCAGCTTGATCCCTCCCGGCCCCTGGAGACCCGCCAGCGAATCGCCGCCGGGACTGGCATGATTGTCGAACACGCGCAGCGCTTCGCCGGAAAGTTTCTCCCGCTTGACGAACGGCAGCCGGCAGCCGGATTCAGGGTGGATGTCGGTGAGATCGGGTTTCTTGACCATCTGGGTTTTTCCTCTGATGAGTGACTGAAGCACAGTTAAGTCCGGGCGATACCGGGAATCAACCCGGCGGCGCCTTCCGCAAAATCGACCTCCCGGTCGAGAAGGATCGATACCGGGCGCACGTTATAGGCGGGCCCGTTGAAGGGCTCTTCCGGTTCCTTTCCGTCGGCGAGATCCTTCGCCATACCGAGAATGCGCTTGCGCCATTCTATCACCGCAACATCCGAGGTGCCGAGATGCTCCAGCGTCCGGTCGCAGATCGGCCCCATGCTTTCCTGGATGCCGGCATCCTGGTTGGGCACGCCCGCAATCCCGGTAAAGCTCTTCGTCCGCTGATCTTCGCGGTCGATCTTGTAGTCGTTGTCGCGGTTGAGCAGCGGCCGGTAATTCTCGTCCACCGGTCCCCAGCGCCCGTTCGCGCCGGCGGTAAGCTCGTATTCCTCTTTCGTGAAGGCGCGGTGCGGGTGGACGCCGAATGACCAGGTCCAGGTGTTCTCATCGTCGATCGGCACCAAGGCATGGCCGCCATAGGGCTCGTGGGCCGTGTCGGCGCCCGCCATCTGCGGCGGGATCATGGTGTAGAACGGCATCAGCGCCTGGGTGATGCGCCAGTAGTAGGAATCCGCCTCGCCATCGCGCCGCGCACCGATCATCATGCCGTAATCGGTGTCGCGCACGTCGAAGACGGGGTGCCGGTCGGTGCGATTGTAGTTGTCGCGCGGCCGCCCGAAATTGCCTTCTCCCGCATCGTCGAGATTGGCATGCAGCAGCGAAATATGGCTGGAATCGACGCCGCCCTCATAGGCCTGGGCCCAGTTGCATTCCTGCAGCCGTTTGGTCGCCCCGACCCGGTCGTCGGGCAGACAGGACCATTCGAATGCGGGCAATTCTGGCGCTCGATCATTCGGCCCCATATAGATCCAGACCACGCCGCCACGAACGACCGTTTGGTAGGATTTGATCGTCACCTTGTCGCGGAAATTGCTGCCCGGCGGTTCCGACGGCAGGTCGACGCAGTTGCCGTCGACGTCGAATTTCCAGCCGTGATAGACGCAGCGCAGCCCGCATTCTTCGTTGCGGCCGAAATACATTTGCGCCGTGCGGTGCGGGCAGTAGGCGTCGAGAATACCGACGCGGCCTTCGGTATCGCGGAACGCCACGAGGTCCTCGCCCAGCAGACGAAGCCGTACCGGCGGCCCGTCAGGCTTGGCGATCTCCCTCTCCAGCAGGGCGGGAAACCAGAAACGCCGCAACAGGTTGCCCATCGGCGTGCCGGGGCCGACGCGGACCAGAAGCTCATTATCTTCGCGCGACAGCATTTACGCCCACACCGCGAAAGCCATGCCGCAGCCCGTGCCGGCAGCCGAGCGGTAACACGGCACGTATTCCTGCCATTGCGTCGTCAGGTTTTGCGCCGCACCGGCAACCGCGATCCAGTTGCGGATTTCCGAACTGCCGGAGTTGAGCTTTGCCGCGGGGATCGATTTCAGCGTTTCCCCGTCGCCCGATTTGCAGGCCTCCAGCACAAGCCGGTCGAGATCCTCGTCGACCGTGAAATGGCTGAGCCCGCCTGACCCCAGTATGCCGACGCGCGCATCCTCGTCCCAGGCGTCGACCGCCGCCGCGATAGCCTCGCCCAGCGCATAGCAGCGCGCCGGCGTCGGCTGGTTGGGCGGAAAATAGGTGTTGAGCACCACGGGGAGGACCGGTACCGAGTCGTCCCCCATCAGGCGGCGGTGGACATAGCCGAACGCGTGGCCCTCGCCGTGATCGCGCGGCAGTTTCGTCGCATGGCTGATATCGAACCCGTCCTCGATCAGGCTTTCGATCAGGTGACGCCCGAGCAGCGCGGCGACGGGATATTCGCGAACGCCGTCTTCCTCGTGATATTGCGCGCGGGCGCGCTTCCACCAGTCGGGTGCATCGTCGGGGAGCTGGAGAATGTTGTTCCAGATCGTCTCGCCCCAGTAGATCAGGACCGCCGGCATGTTGTCTTCGAAGAACTGTTCCTTCTGATCGTCGCCGACGACGATCAGCGCATCGAGCTCGGCCTGCTCAATGGTATCGCGCAACCGGGCAGTGGCCTCCCGGCACTTTTCGACCCGCGCCTGAACCACATCCGGCGCAATCAGTTCGGCGAGACCCGGATCGGCCTTCGACAGCAGTTCTTCGTAGGTGACGGGCCGGCCTTCCCTGTCGGTCAGGGTCCGCTTCCAGTCGGTCTTTCCCTGATCGATCTCGGCGTGGCGAATGTGATCTTCCGCCGCGCTGTTAAGCATCGGGCTGTGCGAGGTACCAACCGCAAGGACGATATCGGCCATGATTTACGACGGCCCTTTACGGCTGCGCCGCGACATTCGCGCCGAGCGCAGGGAAGGCCCCCACCTCTCCCCAACCCTCACCGCCCCCAGGGGCAGAGAGGGAGTATTGCGCGATATCGCTACGGCGTCCCCCTCCGCCCCATGGGGGGGAGGGGACAGGGGAAGTGGGTCGCTGATCACGCCCTCATCGGCCTTTCAGAGCCCCAGTCCGCCGTCGTCCTCAACCGCCGTTCGCCTCAACCTCGCGCATGAACTCGGCAAACACCTTCGTGATCTCGGGCTCGTGGGGCGCCCATTCCTCCCACGGAATCAGGGGGCGGTCCTCGTCCTCGACCGGCAACTTGTGGATGCGGCTGCCGGCGATGCGGTCACGGCAATCCTCGGCGCTTTTCGACGCGTGGGTGTTGTCGTTGCCGGGAATGATGATGGCCGGCACCTTGATGGTGGCGAGTTGTTCGTCGGTAATGTTCATGACCGGCAGGTGCCCGCCGGCGAGGAACAGCTCAAGCAGCTTCTCCATGTGAGCGATATAATCGTTCACATCCATCGCCTTCAGCTTCGCATCGTTGGCGGCGTTCTCGGCGATGCGTTCCTGGTATTCGGGCGTCGCCATGATCGCCTCCATCCCGCCTTCCCTGGCGATGCGGATGAACTGGCCGTAATAGTTTTCCGGCAGGCGTTTCGCCGCGAACGCGCCACCGGTGACGCGCAGCAGCAGCAGCGCGCGGGTGTATTCCGGATGGTGGATGCAGAACAGCATCGCAGTCCGCGCCCCCGCCGACGAGCCGCCGATAAAGGCGGGTTTCTCGCCCAGCTGGTCGAGCAGGATGGCGAGATCGTCGGCCCAGGTGACCTCCTCGGTCTCCTCCGACGCGATCAGTATGTCGGACGCGCCGGTATTGCGCCGGTCGTGCAACAGCACGCGAAACCCTTCCGCCGCGATCTTCTGCGCCAGCGGAATGAACTCCTTATAACCCCGCCGGCCGCCGGTAATCAGCGTCGCCAGCGGACCGCTGTCGCCGATGATTTCGTAATTGATGTTGAGCCCGCGTATCTGCGCCGTCGCCATGATTTTTCTCCCCAATCCGGAATGTGCGCCATTATGCGCCCGGACCGGCGGCGGGACAAATGGGGAGGAAACTCTCTAAAACCGGAGAGGATAGTGTCGGTGAGCCCAACCCGGGTAAGATTTCTACCAAGCATTATAGGGAAGAAACTTTCCGCTCATTCGGACTTCGATACGATCACCCTTAGGGTTGGGGACCTTGTCGACAAACATTTCGAAGTCGATGGCGCTCATAATGCCGTCGCCACCCTTTTCCTGGATCAGTTCCTTGAGCGTTTCACCATACACCCCAACGATTTCGTAAAGCCGGTAGATGCAGGGGTCGGTGGGCACAGTCTGATCGAACAGTTTGGTCGGAAATTCAGCCAGTACGGCGCCGGCGTCCTGTGGCAGGCCAAGAAAACGGACCAGAATATCCGCCTTTTCCCGAGGCATGGAATTCATGCCAAGACAAGCAGAGGTGGTAAACACTTCC
>Ga0181579_10000109_pt1 | contig 55279 bp, 49 predicted proteins | sample 071ome_24_FD_132996 | JGI IMG/M metagenome (GOLD analysis project Ga0181579, IMG submission 132996) | Coastal salt marsh microbial communities from the Groves Creek Marsh, Skidaway Island, Georgia - 071402CT metaG (megahit assembly) | ecosystem: Environmental > Aquatic > Marine > Intertidal...
CCAAAAAATCCAGGCTTCTCCGCAAGGGTCGACGGATCCACCTGTTCAAACCGAGATGGGGCGCCGGCATTCGATACCGCGACCGGCGGCAGAACATTCGGCAGAACCGGAACCGGATCCACCTGTTCCAACCGAGATGGGGCGCTGGCATTCCCGACCTTAGGCTCTTCTAGCTTTTTGAGGGGCGAGACGGTCTCTGCAGGCTCGTCTCCCCCAAACAGGCCTTTGACGCCGTCCCAAATTTTACCGAAGAAGCCGGATTTGTTTTCGCTGCCGGTTTCGCCAGCCTGCTCCAATGGCGTTGGTCCGGCTGTGGGACTCGTCGGTTGCGGGGCATTGGGTAATACTGGCACGGTGGTAACGTCGGTCCGGGTCGACGGCGTGGAAAACGTGCCTGAAGATGGCAACAGAGTCGCCGCCGCCGCATTCGGGTTGAACGGATCGTTGGCAGGCGCCGGCATTGGCGGCCGCGGGACCTGTAAATTGGACGCTGTTGGTTCGGCAAGACGGGGTGCCGGCGCCGGCGGGAGAGCGTCAGGCAGCGGTGTGCCGTTGGGGGAGGTCTCTCCGAAAAGTTGCCGGGGCGCAGGTGCGATGGAGTTGCCCTGACTTAGATTGGCTCGTTCTTGAGGAGTTGGCCCATTCGCTTCCGGTTGCTGGTTCAACAGCTGGTTCCGGACCCCGAGAATATAGTGGGCTATTGGGAAAAACCCTCGTTCCACCGCCAGTCCGGCGGCTTTTACGCCAGTATCCTCCACGGCAAGCCAGCTGGCGTTGGTGGACAAGATATTCCGGACGGTAGTGATGTCATTTTCCTCGACGGCGATTAGCAGGCGCTCCCGCATCTGGCCCGCATCCTGACGCGAGGATTGCGCCCAGGCATTCACCCCGACCATCATCATTCCAGCCAATAATAGTGCGGAAAACAGAGGCTGTTTAATTATTAGGTTCATCTCAGTTTGACTTATTTCAGGGCTATACAGCGCCAAATTCCCGGATGCCTGCTAAGCCGCAGGATGTCACAGTCTAAGAATTCGGATATAGCCGAGAGAGTCAATGATACAATGCATTTTCATCGCCGACGATGGCATATTCTGTTGCAACAGCGCTGCCGAGCGGTATCTCTTAGACTGGCGCTGACCAATCCCCCTTGAGGTTCGAGATGAAAGTTGAAATAACATACTGTGGCCTCTGAAACTACGGTACTAGGGCCGTCCGTGTGAGGGATCTGATCGCCGAGAAATTTGACGCCGAGTTTACCGTTGTTGAGGGCGGTATGGGCGTATTCGATATCGCTGTCGACTGCGATATCGTCTTTTCAAAACGCACGTCCGGCTGGTTTCCCGAGGCCGCTGACATCGAGGCATTGGGACGGTCCGAAACATGAGCGAGAAATCTCCCTTCGGCCGATCCGGTTGGCAGCAAGCTCTACTAAGGGTGATCCGCCAGGCGCACTATTGGGCGGCCCGCCGGCTGGGCGGGGGCGTCAGGACGTTGGTGGGTATTCTGTTCATCATCGGCGGTATATTCGGCTTTTTGCCGATCTTGGGGTTTTGGATGATCCCGGTCGGCATACTGATCGTCGCCATGGAGTTTCCAAGGTTCCAGAAACCCATCCGGGCATGGCTGTTTCGCAAAAAGATCGCAGCCGTTGCGGCCAAAGACGGGTCGGTGCGCGAGGAAAGCGTCAGTTAGACCGGCTCTCCAGCAGGTCCTTCAGGGTTTTGACATCCTCGCGTAGCGCGCTCAACTCAACATGGATTTCCGAAGACTCCGAAATGATCTCCACATTCTCATCGCGCAGGGTTTGATGTTCTTCCGCGCTTTGAGACTGCATTGCGTCGACGATGATGCCGATGAACAGGTTCAGCACCGCAAAGCTGGTGATCAGGATAAACGGCACGAAGAACACCCAGGCCCAGTTATGCACTTCCATGACCGGCCGGACGATCCCCATGGACCAGCTTTCCAGGGTCATGATCTGGAACAGGGTGAACATGGATTTGCCGATATTACCGAACCAATCCGGAAATGTGTTGCCGAAGAAATTCGTCGCCAGCACCGAGAATATGTAAAAGATCAGCAAAATGATGGATCCCACGGACATGATGCCGGGGATGGCGCTGATCAGCGCCTGGGCGACCTTGCGCATTGAGGGCACGACCGAGAGCAGTCGCAACGCGCGGAAAATCCGAAGCGCCCGCAGCACCGACAGGGGGCCGGAATCCGGCATCAAAGCGATGCCGACGATCACAAAATCAAAGACATTCCAGCCGTTTTTGAAAAAGGACAGCCGCCGATACAGCAGCTTCAGGAATATCTCGATGCTGAACACCGCCAGGACGAAGTCATCGAAGTAGAGCAGCAAAACCCTCGGCACGCCGGTGAAGTTGCCGTCCGTTTCCAGGCCTAGGGTGATGGCGTTGAGAACAATCAGTGCGGTGATGAAATTCTGCGCGCGCCGGCCCTCGACCCATTGGCCGAGACGGATGATGAGACTATCGGACTGTTGGGTTGCGGTGGTCATCGTGTGTTACAGCGGTTGAGTGAATCCAATAGTCTAAACACTTTTTTCAGACGGGAGATATAGTTTCCAAGACCAGACCCGTAAAGCGGATAGAGGTATCTCGGGGGAGATCACGGCTTGCGTCATTGCTATGTCTATTTACTGCTGTCAGACGACGGCCCTGAATGCCGGACCTATGTGGGATGGACCACGGACTTGGCGGCCCGGCTGTCGGCCCATAACGAGGGACGCGGGGCCAAGTTTACCCGCGGCCGGGCGTGGCGGTTGATCTATGCGGAAAAATTCCTGACGCGGGGTGACGCCATGAGCCGCGAATGGCGGCTAAAACGTGATCGAAAGTTCAGGGCTGAAATGACGGAGAGTTGCCGGGAATCGGGTTAATCTTCGCCGGCGTCCCAGCCCCTGGCCGCTGGACCTTTCCGTTTGCGGGCGGTTTTGCGGCGCTCCAGCTCCATGAGCCGGTCGGCCTCTTTCTTGATCCGGATCATCTTTTTCTCGGTGTAGATGGCATAGATAAACAAGCCGGCCATCAGCACCTTGATCACGGCGCCGATCACGACGATCCGAATGTCCCACTGCTGCCAGATACCGATACCGGTGAAGACGGCGCCGGCGAGGCCGATTTTCCAAAGCGTGGACGGAGGCGTCGGTAACTGGTTTATGTGCTCGGGTTCGTTGAACCGTCTCGGGAGGGGCCGGACAAGAGCCGTTGGTCCCGTTTCTAACCAGATTCCGGGATTTTTCAAGAGGGGCGGCCTTTTCCGGGTCGGCCGAGCCCTCGAGCGATGCTGCGTCAGAGCACACCGAAACATTTGGCGTTGCCGACAGCAAACCCATTCGCGGCTCGACAAACGGGGCGCGTCGCGACATGCTGGCCCCACAAACATTTGAACATTCATACAGGGAGCTCGTGGCAAGCCATGTTAGACAAAAAAGTATCTCGTCAGGACCTTACGGACGCGGCTGAAAAATACAAAAACTGGGGCAAGTGGGGACCGGATGATGAAATCGGCACGCTGAACTTTACCTCGCCGGAGGACATTGTCGCCGCCTGCCAGCTGGTGAAGAAGGGCAAGGTCATTTCCATGGCGCTGAACTTCGACAACACGGGCCCGCAAGGCGCGAAGTCCACCTATCCGGCCATGGGCCGCATTAACCCGGTCCACACTATGCTGCGCACCGGCACGGATGCGTATTCAGGCGTTCTCGACAGCCGCGGCATTCGCGCCGCCGACGACATGGTAGTGATGCCGCTACAGTGCGGCACCCAATGGGACGGGCTCGGTCACGTCTTTTATGAAGACTATATGTGGAACGGCTACGACTGCCGGGAGGTAACTTCCGCCGGCGCGCAGAAATGCGGCATCGAAAAAACCAAAAGCAAGATGGTCGGCCGGGGTGTGCTGCTGGACGTGGCCAAGTTCAAAGGCAGCGACACGCTGGAAGACGGCTATGCCATCACCTGTCAGGATTTGTATGAGACGGCGGATTCACAAGAGATCAAAGTGAAGACCGGCGACTTCGTCATCGTCCGCACTGGCCAGATGGAAGCGAAGATCGACGCCGGCAGCTGGGACGGCTACCCCGGCGGCGACGCCCCCGGCTTCTCCTTCGAGACGTTGGAGTGGATCCAGGATACGGAGCTGGCCGGTCTAGCCTCTGACACATGGGGTTGCGAGGTGCGGCCTAACGAGAGTGAGCCCGGCATCAATCAGCCCTGGCACTGGATCACCATCCCGATCATGGGGATGACCATGGGCGAGATTTTCTACCTCCGCGACATCGCCGAGGATTGCGCCGACGACGGAACCTATGAGTTCCTGTTCGTGGCGCCGGCGCTGCCGATTACCGGGGCGGTGGGCTCGCCGATCAATCCACTGGCCATCAAATAGCAGCACACACGGGGAACAGCGATGAACGCGAAAACAGGCGCCGTTTATCTGGCGCGGCAATTGGAATCTTACGGGGTCACCCATGTCTTCATGGTGCCCGCTATCCTGCGCCGCATGCTGGTGGAGATGGAGATGCTGACCGACATCAAGCGGATGCATGTCCATTCGGAGAAAACCGCTGTCTATATGGCGGACGGCTTTGCCCGAGCGTCGGGACGCCCGGCCATCTGTATGGCCCAGGTGATCGGCGCGTTGAACATCGCTGCCGGTTTGCGGGAGCCGTTTTTGGCCAACTCTCCGGTCATTGCCTTCACCGGCGGTCGCTTCGCGAAGACCAAGTTCCGCCACGTCTATCAGGAGGTGGATGACGTGCCAGCGTTCGAGCCGGTGACCAAGTTTAACGCCACCGTGGACGACGTGAACCGCATCCCCGACATGCTGGAGCAGGCCTACCGCCACGCGGTGTCGGGCTGTCCCGGTCCGGTGCACCTGCAGTTCGAAGGCAACGAAGGCCAGTTGGATTTCCAGGAAGCCGATCTGGATCAACGCACCGACCTGCGCTTTACGGCTGTGCCACCGTTCCGCCCCCAAGGGGACCCGGCGGATATCGCCAAGGCGCTGGCTGTCCTGCAAGCCGCCAAGAAGCCGGTCATCGTCGCTGGCGGCGGGGTCCGGCATTCCGGCGCGGCGGAAGAGCTCAAGCAATTGGCGGAGGGGCTAAACATCCCGGTTGCCACGTCTTTGAACGGTAAGGACACGTTCCTGGGTACCCACCCGCTGTCCGTCGGCGTGGTCGGCACCTATTCCCGCGCGTCCGCCAACCGGGTGATGAGCCAGGCCGATCTGGTCTGCTTCATTGGCAGCAAGGCCGGCGGCATGACGACCCATTTTTGGCAGGTGCCGGAACCCGGCATCGACGCCATCCAGATCGATCTGGAGCCGGCCGAAATAGGCCGGAACTATCCGCTCAAAGCTGCGGTGCAGGGCGACGCCAAGACCATCCTCGCCGCGATGGCCGAGAACATGGATCAGGCCTCCGCCGCGCTGCGCGCGGACTGGGTGGCCGAGGCGCAAGGAATCTGCGCCGACTGGAAAGCGGAGTACGAGCCGCTCCTGACCTCGGATGCCGTGCCGATCCGCCCCGAACGCATGTGCCGGGACCTCACCGAAGCCGTGCCGTCGGACAGTCTCGTTGTGGTGGATACGGGCCATGCCGGCATGTGGATGGGCGGTATGTTCGATCTGACCTCGTCGGATCAGGGCTATATCCGGAGCGCCGGTCACCTAGGCTGGGCCTTCCCGGCGGCGCTGGGCGCCAAGTGTGCGGCGCCGGACCGGCCGGTGGTCTGTTTCACCGGCGATGCCGGATTCTGGTACCACATCGGCGAGATCGAAACGATGGTCCGTTGGAACATCAACGCGGTCATCGTGGTCAACAACAACTCCGCCGGCAATCAGTCCAAGACCGGGTTTGATCGGGCCTATGGCGGCACCCAGACCGAACAGGCGAAGGAAATCTGGAACTTCACCCATGTGAACTTTGCCAACATCGCCACCGAAATCGGGGCGCTGGGCATCCGGGTGGAGAAACCCGGCGACTTCAAAAGCGCGCTGGATCAAGGCCTCAGCGCCAACCGCCCGGTGATCATCGACGTGGTCACCGACGTGGACGCCATCGCCCCGGTGGCCGTGACAGGGTAGGGGGAAATGTCCCCATCCTCTTCGTCGGTCGAGGAATCCCAGGCAGATGCGGCCCAACGCAAGGCCAAGGGAAAATTTGTCCGGGGTGTGAGTAAATTCCGCTCGGTCCTGGGAGAGGACCCGAAGTTCCCGTCGGTGCCGGGCCGGTATCATCTTTATGTGGCGCTGAATTGCCCCTGGTGCCACCGGGTCACCTTGGCGCGAAATGTCCTCGGTCTGCAAAAAAGCCTGACCATGGACGTCGTGTTTCCGAACCGGACTGGTGACGACGATCCCGCGGGGGCGGGCTTTTGGGAATTCAATCCGTCCCGGTCCGCAACGGTGACCGGAGGTCCGCTGCCTGAATGTACGGAAGAGACGGGGAGCGGCGAGGGATACCGGCTGGTCAAACAGGTCTACGAAGCCGAGGGCTCGGCAGAAACCTCCGTTCCCGTCCTCTATGACAAGAAGAGTAAAGCCATCGTTTCAAACGAGAGCGCCGAGATTGTGCGCATGCTGAACCGGGAAGCAGCCGGCCTGGGGAGCGACTTGCCCGATGCTGAGCGGCTCGATCTCTATCCGGCGGGTGAGAGCCGAGAACAGCTCCGCGCCGAAATCGATGAGCTCAATGAGGAGATTTACACCAAGATCAACAATGGCGCCTATAAGGCCGGCTTTTCGTCGAACCAGGAAGTCTATGAGGCGGCCTTTGCCAACTATTTCGGGATGCTGGACACGCTGGAAGAACGGTTGGCGAGCGACAACCGGCCGTTTCTTACCGGCGACGTTTTTACCGAGGCGGACCTGCGCCTGTTCCCGACCCTCTTTCGCCATGACCCTGTCTACTATGTCCGAATGAAGCTGAATGGTGCGCGGATCCTGGACTATCCACACCTATGGCGCTGGCTCTGCCGGGTCTATGCGATCCCGGGTGTTGCAACGAGCAACTCCCTCATTCACTGCCGGCAAGGCTACTTTGGCCGGTCCTGGAATAACGTCATCCCGGTAGGCCCCTTCCAGCCGATGAGCTACCCCGAAGCCTATGAGCATCTGGAACTGGCGTCCATTTTCATCAGCACCAAGAGCTAGGGGGCTCTGACACCCTCTTCGTCGTGTGTCGGAAAGTGAACATCTCACATTCACCAAGATGGGTAAGCCTGTTGTCTACGGATTATAGGGCCTGGAAAATGACTCTGTCGATAGCAGCAAATTCCTGTACAACGGTAATTGGACAAATGCCCGATGTTGGATATCATTCAGATCAAATTCATGTCTGATGCATGGGAGTTTAACGATGAGCGCAAGAAGACAGAATGGCACCTTCCACCATATAGCCATCGAGGTCGCTGATATGGATCGCTCAATAGAGTTTTATAAAGATCTGTTGGACCTTCGTTTGACAGAACGTCATCAGGCCGGTGAGGTTGAACAAATCCCCATAGACTTGGCGTTCCTCAGGAGCGGAGATGAGCATCACGACTTGGTGCTGGCCCACAATCCGGCAAAAAAATACCGCGAGCGGAAGCCCGAAGACGAACTTGAGGGTATACCTGGCTTCCATCATTTTGCCTTTCAGATGGAAAGCCGGGAAGCTTGGCTGGCGCAACTGGATAAAGTTGGGAAACTCGGTATCGAAATTGCTCGCGGCCCTATTGTTCACAGTCCATGGCACCCACGTGGCGAGGGGTCTTGGGGTGAAAACGAGTCCTTTTACATATTTGATCCGGACGGACACCGTATCGAAATGTTTTGCGATATGGCCACTATCGAGGATGACGGCACTTATGTTGATGCCTATGTAGAAAAAATCGAGGGGCCAGTTGCAACGGAAGTGTAGAGGGTAAGTCCCTCGTTCAACATCGGACAATCTTTCCAAACGAGAGGGCTGCTATGAGCCATGGTATCTCTGCACCAGCAATCAGTGAGACAATATTAAAAACGGGACAGTTCGACATCATGAAAGACTGGTACACCGTTGCCCTGGATATGGAGCCGTTTTTTGTCAGGGGCCGTCCGGAAAAAGTCTCTTGGACAGGCTCTCAACAGATCGCATTTTTTCGGCTCCGCGGGCAGTATCCCTATGCACAGATGTTTGGCGTTTTCGAGATCGACAATACGGCAGACAAAATCACTAATGATCCAGGTCTTCATCATTTCCAACTGGCGCATGGCAGTTTTGACGAACTCTTTGATCGTTACGACAAGTTGAAGGCGTCGGGCGTAACGCCCATGCAAACGTGGAACCATGGCGTCATGACCAGTTTTTACTATGAGGATCCCGACGGCAATCAGGCCGAATTGACGTGCGTGAATTTCGACCGGGAGGAAGATTTTCATGCCTACTTTGAGACGGAAGCCTATAAGAAAAATATCTCCGGAATAGAGATTGACGCGGATGACTATATCGCGAGATACCGGTCGGGAACGCCGCGCGAGGAACTTGTCATTGTACCTGCATAGCTATGTCGAATAGGCAGATAGCCAGGCCAAGAGTTAACCAATAGAATAGATATCTCATGAAATTCAGCATTATACTTTTAGGGCTCAGCTGGCTCCTGCGTGTCATCTCTTGGCGATACCCTACTTTCCGCAATCGCCTAAAAGAGAAGAATTTAATTGCGCAGCTTCGGACCCGGAATGGCAAGGTTGCGCGCTGGTATCAGTTTAAGGACGGCAATGTTATTTCCCGATCGGGTGTTCACCCCGATGCGGAAGTGGTGCTGACATTTAAGGATGCCCGGGTTGGCGCCAAGCTATTGATGCCGCCAATTCGCCAATTGGAACAGATTAATGCGCTTCGTGACTTTTATATCGATTTGTCCGGCCCCGATGAGCTAACAAATTGGTTCACTCAAACGATTTTGATGACCCAAACCGTGGGGTGGAAGTATGGGACGCGCATGCCGGACGGCACGATGCGCTACACCAGCATGACAAATGGCGGACCGCTGTTTGTCTATGTCAAAGAAGGCAAGATCGTGCGCATGACGCCGATTGAATTTGATCATACCGATCCCGAAAGCTGGACGATTGAGGCGCGAGGGAAGTCCTTTAAGCCGCCGCGGAAGACCACGCTCGCGCCACACGCCCTCAACTGGAAATCCATGATCTATTCTCCGGATCGCTTGCTGTATCCGCTGAAGCGGGTCGATTTTGATCCTTCCGTTCCGATTTCCGAGCGCAACTACCACAATCGGGGTATTTCCGGTTATGAAAGAATCAGCTGGGACGAGGCCCTGGATATTGTCGCCGGCGAGATCAAGCGGATGAAGCGGGATCATGGGCCGGGCGCCATCGCGAACAGCCACGGTTCACACCATACATGGGGAAATGTCGGCTATTACCTGAGCGCCAACAATCGCTTCATCAACGCCGTGGGCATGACCCGTGTTCACCACAATCCTGACAGCTGGGAAGGCTGGTACTGGGGCGCTGCTCACCATTATGGCTACACGCTGCGAGTGGGGGAGACGGAAACCTACGGCGGTGTCGAGGATCTCCTCAAGAACGCGGAAATGGTTGTCTTTTGGGCATCCAATCCTGAAGGAACAGCCGCGTACTCCGCGCAGGAAGGCACCATCCGCCGGCAATGGCTGAAAGATTTGGATATCGATATCGTTCATATCGATCCCTACTACAACGACACGGCCCAGATGCTGGGCGGCAAGTGGCTCGCCCCCCGGCCCACGACATCACCCGCGTTGGCGCTCGCTATTGCGTATGTCTGGATTACCGAAGACCTGTATGACAAATGGTTCGTGGAGAACCGGACCCACGGGTTCGACAAGTGGCGCGATTACATCCTTGGTGAAGAAGACGGCATTCCCAAAACACCCGATTGGGGTGCCGAACAAACGGGTCTGAAAGCCAAGGACATTCGTGCGCTGGCGCGCAGATGGGGCAGCAAACGGACGTATTTGAGCTGCGGCGGTGGCGGCAATGGTCATGGGGGCGCCTGCAGAAACGCCACAGGCACCCAGTGGGCCCGGATGATGGTGTGCCTGGCGGCGATGCAGGGCTTGGGGCGGCCTGGCGTCGGCCTCGGCAATCTGCAATATGGCTCGCCGGTGGATCTGAATTTCTATTTCCCCGGTTATGCGGATGGCGGCATGTCGGGCGATTTGAGAAACACCTCGGCGGCTGTCGCCCATTATCAGCGTATGCCGAGTTTGCCGAGTATGAATACGGTCAGCCAAGTCATTCCCCGGCTTCATTTCTCCCAGGCGATCTTGGACGGCAAGGCCGAAGGGTATCTTTGGGACGGCTCGGCTATTGAAAATCAGTTTACCAAGTTCGGTTACCCGAAGCCGGGCCACTCGCCGGTCAAGATGCTCTACAAGTACGGCGGCTCGATCCTGGGGACGATGCCGGACTCCAATCGATTTGTTGAAATGTATCAGTCCGACAAGCTTGAGTTCGTCGTCAACCAATCCATCTGGTTTGAAGGTGAAGCAAAGTTTGCCGATATCATCCTGCCGGCCTGCACGAATTTCGAACGTCCCGATATTTCCGAATGGTCAGCTCTTGGCGGGTATGCGCACCACGGTCAGATGCAGCTCAATCACCGGGTCATCACCTTCCAGCACAAATGCATTGAACCGCTGGGTGAGTCCAAGTCGGATTATCAGATATTCCTTGATATTTGTAAGCGTCTGGGATTGGCGGCCTATTTCTCCGAGGGGATGAGCGAGCTCGACTGGGTGAAACGCATTTACGATTCGTCCGATCTGCCAAATCTGATGGGCTGGAAGGAATTCATTCGCAAAGGGTACGCCGTACTGCCGGCCCAGCCGGAAGATGACCGGGTGCCGACCGCCTGGAATTGGTTTTATGAAGGGCGTAAAAAAGACGTGCCGGAGCCCCATCCGCTACCGTCCGACTATAGCGAAGAATTCCTGTCGGGACTGCAAACCCAAACCGGCCTGTTCGAGTTTGAGTGTGAGAGTCTTAAGCGGTTCGACGCGAATGATCCGGAACGGCCGGTTCTCGCCAAGTACATCCCGGCCAAAGAAGGCGCGGGCCGAAAAGAGGATATCAAAGACTTTCCGCTTCAGATGTTAACCCCCCATCCCCGCTTCAGTTTTCACACCCAAGGGGACGGGAAGGACGCGTTTATCAATAATCTCGAAGAGCATCGGGTGCGTATCGATGGTCATGACTACTGGATTCTGCGCATTAACGATGAGGACGCGGCCCGGCGCGGCATCAAACGGCACGATCTCGTTCGCGTTTATAACGATCAAGGTGGGGTGATTTGTGCAGCGGTGCCCACGCATCGGGTGCGGCCGGGTTTGGTTCATGGTTATGAGTCTTCCGCAACCTATAACCCTATCGGAAAGCCGGGCCAATCCGAGGACCTTGGCGGCTGCCTCAACCTTTTGACGCCCAAGAAGAGCCAGTTAAAACAAGCGCACTCGATGGGAAATTCAACGGCCCTCGTTGAAGTTGAACGCTGGACCGCAAACAAGCGCACCCCCCAAGATGTCCCGGCGGAGGCGTCCCCATGAGCAAGTGGCACATGATTGTGGACGTCGCCGAATGCACCAACTGCGGTCTGTGTTCCTTGGCGTGCCAGGACGAGTTTGTCGGGAACAGTTTTCCGGGGTACGCCGAAGAGATGCCCAGGCGAGGCAAGAACTGGATCGAAATTCAACAGAAGGTGCGCGGCCAGTGGCCGATGATCGACGTCGCCTATTTGCCCGTCATGTGCCAGCACTGTGACAACGCGCCTTGCATCGAGGCGGCGGAAAACGGGGCGATCTCGAAACGCGCCGACGGCATCGTTCTGATTGATCCCGTAAAGGCGAAGGGGCAAAAGCATTTGGTCGATGCGTGCCCGTACGGAGCCATTACCTGGAACGAGGAAAAGGAGGTGCCGCAAAGCTGGTTCTTTGATGCACATCTATTGGATGCCGGATGGAAAGAGCCCCGCGGCCCACAGGTCTGCGCGACAAAAGCCCTCGTCTCGGTAAAGGCGAGCGACGAAGACATGCGTGAAATTGTGAAACGGGAGGGGTTAGAAGAGTTGCGATCCGATCTCGATACCCAGCCTCGGGTTTGGTACAAAAATCTTTCACGTTATACCAAGTGCTTTGTCGGCGGCAGCGTGACCGTCGATCGGGACGGCGACGTTGAGTGCATTGACGGAGCAAATATCTCGCTTCTTCAAAATGAGATCGAACTCGGCACGACGATCACTGACTATTTCGGCGACTTCAAATTTGAAGACCTTCTTCCGGACAGCGGTTCCTATACAATTGTCGTCACACTAGATGGCTATTCACAGAAGCGTATTGAGCTTACCGTATCCGATAGCGTGTATTTAGGCGAGATACTGTTAGACGCTGCTTGAATAATAGGATTCCAAACGAAGGGTCTCGTGCAAATTGTTCCTGACACGACCCGAAAGCCCAAGGGCAACGTCTGTTTCGCACTTTCTCCTGCAGAGTCCGCTCGTTACTTCACCGGCGGCGCTACCCGATCGCATCGACGACGGCGTCGCCCATTTCCGTTGTGCTCGCCGTGCCGCCGAGGTCACGGGTCAGGTGCTTGGCCTCGCTGATCACCTGATCCATGGCGGTGGCGATGAGGGCGGCGGCCTCGGTCGCTTTCGGCTCTTTCCTTTTGCGGCCAAGCCAGTCGAGCAGCATTTGCCCCGACATGATCAGCGCATAGGGATTGGCGATGTTTTGTCCGGCGATATCGGGGGCGGAACCGTGGGTCGCCTGGGGCATAGCCTGGGTGTGGCCGACGCAGAGCCCCGGCGCCAGGCCGAGCCCGCCGACCAGTCCCGCGCCCAGATCGGTTAGGATGTCGCCGAACTGGTTGGTGGTGACAATCACGTCGAACTGCTGCGGCTCCATCACCAAGTGCGCGCAGATGGTGTCGATGTTGAATTCGGTGTATTCGACGTCGGGGTAATGTTCGGCGAGCGCCCGGCACTCCTCCACAAACAAGCCGCAGGTCATCCGATAGACCCCTTCCTTGTGGGCGGCGGCGACCTTTTTGCGGGGCCGGGTCATGGCGATCTCGAACGCCTCTTTCGCCACCCGCCGCGACCCTTCCCGGGTGATCACCCGCGCGCCGATGGCCGTGTCCTTGTTGGGCATATACTCGGCATTGCCGTTGGCGGCGGTGTCCCAGGACTGCATACCTTCCGTTACCTCGCGCAGGAACACGATGTCCACGTCTTCATGAACGGATGTGATGCCCGGATAGGATTTGACTGGCTTCACGCTGGCGAACAGGTCAAACAGCTTGCGGATCGGCGGCATGATCCAAGTGGGGTCGTTACGGGGATAGGCGCTGTGGCCGATGGGCCCCATGATGAATCCGTCACAGGTCTGGAGCCCCTCGACCGTGACTGCCGGCGTGGTGTCGCCGTGAAGGTCGTGGCCCTCCTTGCCGATGGGATAGGTCTCCCAAGCGATCTCGAAGCCGGTCCGCGCCGTGGCCGCCCGCATCACCTTGACGCATTCCGGTACCACCTCGTAACCGATATCGTCGCCCATCATGATGCCGATTTTAGTCATGGTGTTTTGATGCTCACGGTGATGGATAGTTGCCGGTTCGATTGTTTGCGTTGCTGGTGCGACAGTACCCGACCGGCAGCCGGAAGGGCAAACCCATACGCCTGATCACCTTTCACAGGATAAACCGGATAGATTCACCACGCCGCAAGCGCCGGAGAGATCGACGCCAGCTTCAGCGGGGATAGTAAACGCGGAGAACTTCCTCAGCCTGAAGTCAAAATTCGGCCTCTGCACGCATGCACAATTCTGTAAATTCAACGCCATCCGATGGTAGCTAGGATATTCTCAACTATCTCCTGCGGCGAACTGGAAATCGGAATGGTTACTGCGTCTTGTGGTTCTTCTAAGTCCATCATCTGTGACTCAAGCAATGTAGCTGGCATGAAATGCCCCTTTCTCCGTTCCAGTCGTTTACTGAATTCTTTCCTGCTTCCCTTCAAATAGACCAAGTGAAAATTCTCGCGTCCAAGAACCTCTCTATATGATTCTTTCAATGCTGATCAAGCCACCACCAATTTCCTTGGCCCCCGGTGGTGACGGATTTGACGCGCAATTGCGGTGAGCCAACTTTGCCGATCACCATCCGTCAGTGGAATTCCGCTTTTCATTTTTTCAATGTTGTGGTCAGGATGAAAATCGTCCCCGTCCATGAACACACCGCCGATGGACTGCGTGAGTAGTTTGCCAACGGTCGTTTTGCCGGCGCCGGCCACGCCCATAATAAGCACGCAATCTAAGTCGGTTTTTGACATTGGGGGTACAGTTTAATTGTCCGCCGCCAGTCTACGGTTCGGCCTCCTTACTGTCATCCGTTGCGCGGTGTCAATTTTACCGGAAGTGTTCCAGCCGTCCGACTTTGTATTCTCCAAAATCTCTTAACGTCGTGGATGACCCGATCACGATTAATTTGATAAACTCCGAACAACAGATAAACCTTCCCACCAACCGAGAAATGGATAAGCGTAAATGACTGAAACCAAGACTGACGGCGCCTATAAAGCCGGATCGGACGACTACATATTTGATTTTGAACAACTACAGGGCGTAGACGCAGGCCCCGGCTATGCGGAGACCTTCGGCCCCGTCGTAGAAGGGGAGTTAACGCAAGTCGGTCTGATGACGCTTCCTGCCGGTAAGACCTCTGCTCCCCATTTTCACCCGAACGAACAGTGGGTGTATATCCTGCAAGGTCAGCTTGCCGTCACGGTCGATGGCAAACATTCCAACGCCGGGCCCGGAAGCCTGATTTATTTTCCGGCGAATGTGACCCATTCGGTGACCGTTTCCGAGGAACAGGATTGCAAGTTCTTTACTTGCAAGGACCTGCGCTCGGGCATTGCGGGAACTCCGGCCGGCTAAATTCGTGCCGCAGCGGGAACGGCATTCTCTGCCCGACCCGGCCCGAAGGATCAAATTAGGCTCATGGAATACACAACACTCGGCAGAACCGGGTTGAAGGTCGGCGTCGCCGGGCTTGGCTGCGGCGGTTTCTCAAAGCTGGGGCAGGCGGCCGGAAAGTCCGAAGAGGAGTCTATCGGCATTATCCATCGGGCAATGGAGCTCGGCGTTAATCTGATCGATACGGCCCCGGCCTATGGCACCGAGGGCCTCGTCGGGCGGGCGATCAACGGGATGCCGCGCGATGAACTTGTAATCTCGACCAAGCATTATGCTGAATGGGAGGGAAGGACCTACACGACGGCCGAGATCCTGGAAGGGTTGGACAATTCTCTGAAGCAGCTCGGCACGGACTATATCGACATCTATCATATTCATGCGTTCAGCCTGCAATGCTATGAGCGGGTTCGGGACGAGATCGTGCCGGCCCTCGAGAAAGAACGGGCAAAAGGGAAGATCCGTTTCATGGCCGCCAGCGAATATTCTCAGGTTCATCACCGGCATGAGGCGCTGCACCGCGCCTTTGACGATGACTTTCTGGATGTGGTTATGGTGGCCTATTCGCTTCTCAATCAAAATGCCGAGAAGTATGTTTTTCCATTGACGCAAAAGTTGGGCGTCGGCACGCAGATCATGTTCGCCGTCCGGACCTTATTCAGCAGGCCGGGACGGCTGCAGACGGAAATCAATACCTTAATCGAACAGGGAACGCTCGATCCCTCCACGGTGGATCGTCACAATCCTCTCGGATTTCTTATGCACGAAGAAGGCGCCAGCAGTGTGATAGATGCCTGCTACCGATATGTCCGCCATGAGCCCGGCGCCGACGTCGTACTCTTCGGCACCGGTGATCTGAACCACCTGGAGACCAATCTCAATTCAATTTTGAAACCGCCGCTTCCTGCCGCCGACGTCCAACGGCTCAAACAGGTGTTCGGGCATCTGGAAGGCGTCGGGCTGGACGGATGGCACAAGACGCCCGATACGCCCGCCAACCCTGCGTAGCCCCAAGCTCAATTTATCGAGACACGTTGGCCCGTCGCGAGGGACTCGCGGATGGCGTCCACAACCTCAATCACATGAATCATGTCATCCATGGGAATGATAAAATCCGCGGCACCATCAATTGCATCAGCAAAGCTGGCAAAATTCGCCGCCACGGAGTCGATGATCGGAAAAGCCTCAAAGGTGCGTTTCCCATCCTTGAGGACATGCAGATCAACAAGCGAGCATTCCCGATAATCCTCAAACGTCTCCGGGCCCCGAGACTCGGCCCATCCATTGGTGCCGAAAATCTGCAGCCGGGAATAGAGGGGAGAGGCGATTGAGTTGGACAAATGCCCCAATTGGCCGGTGGAGAATTTGACCGTGATGCTTACCGTGTCGATCAGTTCCGGATCAATGGCCGTTGACGACGGCGACGCAATCACCCACTCAATCCGTCCCATCAATTGGATCATGGTGTCTATTCTGTGAATTCCGAATTGAGAAATAGGCCCGGCCGGCGCCTCGTCCTGTTCAAGGCGCCATCTGCGGGCATAGTTCGTATTCTCGTCGGCCATCAAATCCTGATAGGGGCGGAGCAGTGAATCATGGATCAACGTTGTATCCAAATGAGATATCGTGCCCAGCGCGCCGTCTTTGATGATCTCCGACAGACGTTGAATGGAGGGATAGTTCCGTTGATCATGGCCAAGGGCCAGCGGGATGCCCGCTTTTTTCGCGGCCTGGACGGCAGCGCGCGCATCAGCCGCGTTCAGGGCGAATGGCTTCTCCGTGTAAACCGGCTTTCCTGCCGCAGCCGCCTCGATGATCTGCTGCGTGTGCTGGGAGTGCGGGGTGGCGAGTGTAATCGCATCAATCTTTGGATCATCCAGGGCTTGCTCCAAGGAAGTCCGAAGCTCCAGTCCCAATTCCCCGGCTATACCTGCCGCCGCCGGAGACGGGTCTATGGCCACCTTGAGTTCAAATCTATTGGAGGCTCTGGCCGACCTGACGTGACGTTGCCCCCAAACTCCAAGACCGACTACCGCGAGATTGATCAATCCATTCTCCCCGTGTGATTGCTGCCATCAGCTGCTGGAAAACTGATCTGCCAGTGACCGGTTCGGCAATCAGGCGCCTAACTGGTCAGGCAAAGCCCGTGATCCGGTGCAAAGGAAAGATAGACCGCCTGGCCCTGCTCCAGGCTTTCATAATGATTGATTTGAATGCCGATTTCATTGGATCCGACTTGGATACGGCCTTCCATGAAGTTGCCGAGATAAATCGTATCGATCACCTGGCCTTCAATAACATTGTGACCGTTCAGGTCCGCAGGCTTGGAGACGTGCAGCGTGATATCCTCGGGCCGGAGGCTCAAAAACAGTTTGTCGCCGGGCGAAGCGCCCTCACCGCCGACCGCCTTGACCACTAACTTGGACTCGGTGCCGAAAATTTCCATCTCACAAAGATCGCCGGACCGTCCAAGAAGCGAGCCTTCCAGCAGGCTGGTCACGCCAATGAAATTTGCGACAAACGAGTTGGCGGGGTTTGAATAAATGGTTGCCGGATCGCCGATCTGTTGAATGACGGCCTTATCCATGACCACGATACGGTCGCTCATCACCAAAGCCTCGGACTGATCATGGGTCACGTAGACAGAGGTAATACCGACCTCTTTCTGCAGTCGCACGATTTCGTCGCGCATTTGCTCCCGCAGTTTCGCATCAAGATTGGAAAGAGGTTCGTCGAACAGGATCACCTTGGGTTCGTAAACGATAGCCCGCGCCAAGGCGACCCGTTGCCGTTGACCACCGGACAGCTTCGTTGCATACCGGTCGGCCAGATGCGCCAGATCAACAAGCTCAAGCGCCCGCATGGTCCGGCTCTTCAGCTCCGCGCCGGAGACTTTGCGTATTTTTAGACCATAGGCGACGTTGTCAAAGACCGTCATATGTGGCCAGACGGCATAGCTTTGAAACACCATGCCGAGGTCCCGGTCCTCGGGGTACAAATATATGTTCTTTTCCGCAGATACGACCGGCGTGCCAGCGACACGAATTTCACCCTGATCCGGCCGCTCCAGACCGATAATGCACCTGAGCGTCGTGGTTTTGCCGCAGCCGGAAGGTCCCAGAAGGGTGACGAACTCCCCTTCCTCGATCGAGATATTGAAATCATCGACCGCTGTCTCGGGGCCGAAACGCTTAACGAGGTGGTCGATATCGACCATTGAAATTTCGGTGTTCTGGGTCATGGCTTAACCGCTAGAATCTGGCTTGTGTCAAATTTTAAGTAGATGGACTCGCCCTCTTTGAGCATCATCCGGGGATGGGAAATGACTTTCCACTCAAATCCCCGCCAGTCCACCCGGCAATCCACATAGTTGCCGAGGAATGTCGCTGAGGTGATGGTGCCTTCAAGTACGTCCTCACCATTTTTCTCGCGCAGGGGATGGATGTTCTCCGGGCGAACCGACAGGACCACCTCATCGCCGGCAGAAAAATTGTCCGCAAAACGGCAGCCGATCTTTATGGGATCTCCGGGCACATCGACTTCGATCTGTCCCGACCCGTCTGACCCTGTTTCCGCCACCTTGCCTTCGAGAAGATTGGCCACACCGATGAAGTTGGAAACATAGCGGTTCACGGGGGTGCTATAGATTTCAAGCGGACCGCCCATTTGTTCGATTTTACCCTTGCTCATGACAATGATGTCATCGCTCATCACCAGCGCTTCCGCCTGATCATGGGTCACGTAAATGGAGGTGATTCCAACATCATTCTGGATGCGTTTTAGCTCTACCCGCATTTGCTCCCGCAACTTGAGGTCGAGGTTAGAGAGGGGCTCATCGAAAAGCAGCAACTTGGGTTGGCCGACGATCGCGCGGGCCAAGGATGCCCGTTGCTGTTGCCCGCCCGACAATTGGGTCGCCATTTTATCCGCCATGTCGGTGAGCCCGACCAACGCCAAAACATCGGCGACCCGGTCATCAATCTCATCCTGAGGAAGCTTCTGAATTTCCAGCGGATAGGCAACATTCTGCGCCACCGACATATGTGGCCAGATGGCATAGCTCTGGAAAACCATGCCAATGTCCCGTTTTTCCGGGGCCAAAAAGATCCCTTGATTTGGCGAGGTGTAAATCGTGTCGCCCACCCGGATGGTGCCGCTGTCGATGGAGTGGAGACCGGCAATGCTCATCAGCGTGGTGGTCTTGCCGCAACCGGAAGGACCGAGAAGGGTCAAAAAATGGCCCTTGGGGATGGAAAATGAGACATTGTCGACGGCCCGGTCATCGCCAAACCATTTAATTAGGTTGGAGACTTCGAGATAGTTCGCATCAGAGTTCGGGTTTTGATGATCCATGAGACACGCCCTATGCGGTTAAGGCCTCTTTTCCGGCGACTTTGCGGAAAAGATAGACACAGGCAAGTAGAACCACGGTTTGGGCCATGGAAAGGGCAGCGGTTAGTGGTTCGTTCTCAAAGTTGGACAGGTAATAAACGCCGACGGATAAGGTCTCCGTCCCCGTGGTGTACAAAATAATGGAGATCGATAACTCCCGCATAAAGATGATGAACATCAGAACCCAGCCGGCGAAAATACCGGGCTTGAGAAGCGGGATCGTGATCCGGCGCAATGTTGTGAACCAGCTTGCGCCGGCCATACGAGAGCTTTGATCCAGCTCTTCGGAAATCGCCAACATGATGGAAGAGACGTTTCTCTGCCCGTAAGGGAAAAACCGGGTGACATAACCCAACAGAAGGATCCACAGCGTGGCATAAATCGGTGTCTGGATGTAGGTCACCAAGACGCCCATAGCCAGGACGATGCCTGGGAACCCAATCGGCACCACGGATAAAAAGTCCAACAGCCTCGCGCCAAAATTCTTGGTCCGATGGATCATGTAGCTGATCACAATGGCCAGGACCATGGCGAGGGACGCCCCAATAAAGGCAAGAATGAAGCTGTTAAAAATGCCGTTCGTGGCGGCCTTGATGCTATTGGGCTGCCAAAAGAAGAGCGTCTTCTCGTAATTGATAAAGCTCATCTGCGAGAATTCGATCTTTGCCGTCCACACGGGATGCAGACTGACGATAATCAAGCACAGGATGGGCAAAACGACGGCTATCATGATGTAGGAAATGTTGAACCCGAAGGCGACCCACTTCCATCCGCCCAGATCCAGGACATTCGGCCGGAAGCCTTTGCCGGTCACGGTGGTAAAGGACCGGGGCGCAATGTAGCGTTGCTGAATCCAGATCAAGAATACGGTGATCACGCCCAACGCCATGCTCATGGTCGCGCCCAAATAGTGGTTTGCGTCGTCACCCACAGCCTTGGAGAAAATCTGTGTCGTTAGTGTTTCCCAACCGTATGGCGCGCTCAATTTGAACGGGACGCCGAATTCACCGGCGCTTGTCACAAACACGATAATGGCGCCTGACAAAATGCCCGGCATCACCAGCGGCAAGGTGACAGTCATCGTCGTTCTAAAGAGACCAGCGCCGGTCGTCCGGGCGCTATCTTCAAGCGACGGGTCCATCCTTCGCAAAGAGCCCACCACAAACAAGTAAACCAGCGGGGTGAAGAATATGCCGGTTACCCAAACCACCCCCCAGAGGGTATCAACATTGAGCAAATGCCCCTCAATACCCAAATAGTCTCGGGCCCAAATATTCAAAAGGCCTGTTTGTGGCGCTGCCAGGTTATGCCAGGCAATGGCGCCGACAAACGGGCTCAGGAAAAAGGGAATGAGGTTGTAAGGTTCTAAATAATCACGCCCCGGACAATTTGTGCGGGCGTTGATCCAAGCCAGCGCCACACCTAAAACAGTGGCCACCACCGTCGACCCCGAGGATATGAGCAGCGTATTTAAGAACGCTTTCGGAATGACGCGGTCGGTAAACAGTGTCACATAATTGTCAAAACCCCAGGTGGTATCCCACCCCTGGTCATCCAGGACCAAAAAGCTGCTGATCACCAATGCGATCAGGGGCAAAATGACGGCAACCGCAATGACCAGGGCAACGGCCATGGTCGCCACATTCTCTTGGGTGAAAGCGGCTCTGAACCGGTTTCGGAGCCTATTGCTTGGGGGCTGTTCCGCGGGATTGAGCGCGACGGCATCTTGCATGGGAAAGACTCGTCAAATGAAGGCTATGAAGAAGATTCCAAAGACAGAGTGAACCGGGTGGGCGCGACAAACGCCCACCCAATTCAATTTCAAGGCAGGAAAATTAACGGAAGTTTTTCTGCCATTCCGCCCGGGTAGGTTTGATCTCCTTCGCGGAGCCGACCCAATCCTTCATGCCAATCAGCTTATGCTTACTCAGATCCATCAGATAAGGTGCCGCAGCGGCAGGAGGCTTGTATCCTTGGCGCAAGCTGTAGACGGCCTCACCCTCGACGAACAGATCCGATCCTTCCTCGCTGAGCAGGAACTCAACCAGCAATTTACCGGCGTTCGGATGCGGGGACCCTTTCAACACGGCGATCTGATTGCCGAGCATGACCTGCCCTTCCTTGTAGGACCCAAGCTTAATCTTGTCCTTCAAGGCAGGCTGCTTGATAACGTTCTGATAGACGCGGCCGGCGAGGTTCCACATATCAAACGGCCGTTGACAGGAAATAACCATCTGCATTTTGGGCTCGGTCCGGAACTCAATCAGCGGATCAGTCGCCTTCAGCGCCGGCCAGAACTTGACCGTGTCCAATGCGCCGGCCTGGGAAAGCGCAATAACGGTATTCGTGTAGGTCGTGCTCTTGGTGATCTCGGAGGCGATGGTCTTACCTTTGACCGCTGCGACAGTCGTGTCCGCGTAGGACGTCACATTGAAATTCTCCATGCCGGGGCACGACGAATTCCAGACCGGCTGGAACGTGTAGCCCAACGGCGTGACCACATACGGATACTTGTAATACTGCCCGGCAGCCTTTGCGACCGGCTCAGAATCTTTCCAATAGCCGCTATCGAGTTCAAGGAACACACCACGCTTCGCACCCGCATCGAAGAAACTGGGAGCACTCACCATGATCGCATCAATGGTGAACTTGCCGGCTTTAATTTCCTGGCGGACCTGGGACACAGTCGCGCCCGTGCCTTTCCGCAGGTTGTTGAACTGGAATCCATCGCCCAAGCCGTACCGCTTTTTAAAGGCTGCCGCCATGCGTTGACCGGTCCGGTCACTAAACAGTGGATTGATCAGGGTCACGGCGCCTTCGGCTTTTGCGCCGGCAATAAGTTTTTGTTCCTGCGGAGTAAGACTTTGCGCGGAGGCGACGCCAGACGATCCCAGCGACACCAAAGCCGCAGTCAGTCCCGCGGCGAAAATTTTATCCATAGTTCTAGGCATTTACTCAGCCTCCCGTTGCTCTAAGATTTCAATGATTCACTCACCTTTCGTGGAGGTGAATTGTCAGTGTATCTTGTTACTCAACTTTGACAATCATATGATGTGTAAAATTTGACAGTTAAAGTAGACAAAATCCTGGCACAATCCTCTTCATCCTTCCGTTGAGCATCCTCTCCGATACCGACACATGATCCTGACAAACGAATTCCTAGTTGCCCTGCCGAAAGATGCGGCAATGCAGGTCCTGACGGACGTGCCCTTGATTGCGCCGTGCCTTCCCGGTGTGTCAGTGACCGAGGCCGAGGCAGACACGAAATACGCGGGCGAGGCCACCGTGCGTCTGGGCCCGGTGAAATTGACTTTTTCCGGCCGGGCCGAGATCACCGAGATCGACCACACTGCTCATACAGCCAGCGTCCGGGCGAACGGCGCCGATAAGAAAGGCCGAGGCGGCGCGGAAGCGACGGTGACATTTCAACTCAAGGACGATGACGCCGGCGGTGAGGATGCGCCGGCAACCCGTGTCCTGGTGAGGACGGATCTGGCGCTGAATGGGTCGATTGCCCAATACGGCCGTGCAAGCGGCTTGATTGAGGGCGTGGCGCAGGAGCTCACCAAGGAATTCGCCGCCAATCTTGCCACCGTTTTGACCGCGGAGGACGGTAGCGCCTTTGACGCGGGAGAGATTTCCGGGTTGAAACTGTTGGTGAAGGCTGGAATCGGCCGGCTCAAATTCGGAGGCGACAAGGCCAAGAATGAAACCGGCGCCGTTTAAATACCACGCCCCCCAATCTCTGACCGAGCTCGTCGATCTGATGGCCGAGCTGGAAGACGCCAAGATTTTGGCCGGCGGCCAATCCCTGATGCCGATGATGAATATGCGTTTTGTCGCGCCGGACGATGTGGTCGATATCAACGGTGTCAGCGAGCTGAGTTTTATCGAGCGGGCAAACGGGTCTCTCCGGATCGGGGCGATGACCCGACAAAAGGACCTCCTGGCGTCGCCGGAAGTTAAAGACGCCGCGCCCGTGATGCGCGAGGCTCTCTGCCATGTCGGACATCTGCAAACCCGCAACCGCGGCACCATCGGTGGCAGCCTCTGTCATCTGGACCCATCGGCGGAGTTGCCGGCGATCGCGAGCCTTTATGGCGCGACCCTGACAGTCGCCGGAAGAGAAGGCCAGCGGGAAGTGCCCATGGAGGAGTGGGTTCTTGCCTACATGATGCCCAGTATCGCGCCAGAGGAAGTTCTTGTATCACTGTCGCTCCCGGTTTGGCTGGCGGGACATGGGTACGCCTATACCGAATTCGCCCGGCGTCATGGGGATTTCGCCATCACTGGCGTCGGCGCTCTCGTCGAGTTGAGCGAAGGCGTCATCACCAAAGCAGCCCTTACGGTTGCGGGTGCGGATGTGAAGCCAACGCGCCTGACGGACGTGGAACAGAGCTTGGCCGGCCAGCCGGCCAACGAGGAAACATTCAAGGCGGCCGGCGCCGAGGCCCGAAAAATCGACGCGATGTCGGATACCTATGTCAGCGCGGCGTATCGGCAGCGCTTGGCGGATACTTTGGTCCAACGCGCGTTGGCCACCGCCGCTGATCGCGCGGTTGGGGGAGAATAAATCGATGGCGGATACCAGGGAGATCACGCTAACGGTCAACGGCAAATCGTACACAGAAACGGTGGAAACCCGTTTCAACCTGGCCGATATCCTGCGTGAAAAATTGAATCTCACCGGCACCCATGTCGGGTGTGAACATGGCGCGTGTGGCGCCTGTACGGTCTTGGTGGATGGTGAAGCCGTAAGATCCTGCCTGATGCTCGGCGTTCAGGCGAACGGCAAAGAGATCACCACCATCGAAGGTCTGGCTGACGGCGACCAGCTCAATCCTCTGCAAGCAGCGTTTCGCAAACACCACGGTTTGCAGTGCGGCTTCTGCACACCAGGCTTTTTGACCACCCTGACTGCCTATCTTCAAGACAATCCGGACCCCTCGGAAGAGGAAATCCGGGAAGCCGTCTCGGGGAATATCTGCCGGTGTACCGGGTATCAGGGAATCGTTGCCGCCGCGCTTGATGCCGCAGCGCAGATGCGGGCGCGCTGAGGAGACGGCTATGGGTGTCAGGCAGACAGGTGCAGAAGTTCAGCGGGGCGAGGATCAGGCGCTCCTCACCGGCCGGGGCCAGTATGTGGACGATCTGAAACTGCTCGGCATGTTGCACGGCGCTTATTTGCGCAGTCCCCATGCTCATGCTGTAATCAAGTCGATCGACACCAGCGCGGCGGAATCGCTGCCGGGGGTGCACGCGGTCTTCACCTACCGGGATTTGGAAGAACCGGTGAACGGGCGCCAGGTGCAGCCCTATCCGAACCCGCTAATCGCCCAGGACATTACCCAATACCCCCTCGCAAAGGACGAAGTATGCTACGTCGGTGAAGCCGTGGCGTTTGTTGTCGCTGACACCCGGCACATCGCCGAAGACGCATTGCCGCTCATCCAGGTCGACTATGAAACACTACCTCCCATCGTCCGGCTCCGGGAAGCCATGGATGATGATGCGCCCAGAGCGCACAAAGACTCTCCGGACAACCTGATCGCACAGCTGAACATCACTTACGGCGACGTCGAGCCGACGTTCGCGAAAGCCGATCACGTTTTCAAGGCGGAATTTCTCCAACATCGCGGCGGCTGCCATGCCATGGAAGGACGGGGCGTGGTGGCGCAGTATGACGCCTTCAGCGACGAGTTTACCATCTGGTCGGCGACCCAATGCCCTTACCTGGTGCGCCGTTGCTTGGCTACTCAGTTTGATTTGCCGGAGAGCCGAATTCGGGTGATTGCACCGGACGTAGGTGGCGGTTTTGGCCCGAAGGCCGGCTTTTATGTGGAGGAAATCATCACCCCTTGGGCCGCGCGAAAATTGGGCCGGCCGATCAAGTGGATCGAGGACCGGAAAGAACATTTCACCACAACAAACACCCAGCGTGATACTTGGTGGGAGCTGGAAGTCGCCGCCACGTCAAAGGGACGGATTGAGGCCATTCGGGGACGGCTGGTGAACGACAACGGCGCTTATGTACCGTATGGCATTCTCCTGCCGTTTACCATGATGGCGTCGTTTCCGGGTCCCTATAAAATCCTGGCGCTCGATCTGACCCAGGACGTGGTGTTTACCAACACCGTGTCAAATTCACCGGTTCGGGGCGCCGGCCGGCCGAATGCCGCCTATGCGATTGAGCGGATGATCGAACTCGTCTCCCGGAAATTGGGGATCGACACGGCGGAAGTCCGGCGGCGTAACTTCGTCGAGAAGACCGACTTCCCCTACCAGACTGGGCTGATCCACTTTAACGGGCGGGCGATGACCTATGACAGCGGCGACTATCACAGCCTGCTGGAGAAAGCGCTGGAGCTAGCCGACTACGACGGTTTTACCGCTCGCCAGGAAGAGGCCCGCAAGGATGGGCGCTATCTCGGCATCGGTGTTTCCTCCTGTGTCGAGGACACCGGCATGGGACCATACGAGGGCGTCACCATCCGCGTAGACCCCAAAGGAAAAATCTATGTCAGTTCCGGCGCGGCGAGTCAGGGCCAAGGGCATAAGACGGTTCTCAGGCAAATCATCGCCGATGAACTGGGCGTTGGCCTGGATGATATCCATGTGGACATCGGTGATACCGGTAAATTTCCGCAAGGTGTCGGCACCATCGGTAGCCGGGTCGGGGTCAATATCGGCACGGCGGCGTTTGGCGCCGCGGCAGAAATCCGGGAGAAGGCGCTCGCGCTGGCGGCCGAAATACTGGAAACCGACATCGGCAATCTGGTGTTCGAGGACGGGTTGATCCGCGACAAAGGGCGGAGCAACATCACCATAAGCCTTGGAGAGATCGCCTTGAAATTGGCGCCCATGGCCGGCGCGGTTGTGCCTGCCGGACATACCGCCAGCCTGGAAGCGACGTCGTTTGACGCGTCCAAGGGCCCGCCCCATGCCAGCGGCACCAATGTCTGCGAGCTGGAGGTGGACATCGGGACGGGCGAGGTCAAGCTGCTGAACTATTGCGTGGCTCATGACTGCGGCAAAAAAATTAATCCGCTGATTGTGGAAGGGCAGATTGTCGGTGGCGTTGTCCACGGCATCGGCAACGCGCTGTTTGAAGAGATGATTTACGACGACAGTGGTCAGCCCCAGAACGTGAACTACGGCGAATACCTTTTACCGCTGGCGACGGAAATGCCGCCGATCAACATTGTCCATCAGGAGACACCGTCACCGCTCAATCCGCTGGGGCTCAAGGGCGCCGGTGAGGGAGGCACCATTCCGGCTGCAAACGCCGTGATTGCCGCGATTGAAAACGCTCTTCGTGACTTTGACGTCACCATCGACCGCTACCCGGTTACGCCGGAATACCTTTGTAATTTAATCGACGCCAATCAGACTTGATTTTGTCTCGGGACACAGCGGGATAGCCCGTTGGAGCAAAGGAATTGGCAATTGACGGCCATCGGATCGTCGAGAAACAAAGCCTAGTCAGCAAAAAAGACCCGGCTATTCGCAAGCAGGATCTTCTTTAAGAAATGGCTCCGGCGGTAAGATTCGAACTTACAACCTATCGGTTAACAGCCGATTGCTCTACCGTTGAGCTACGCCGGAATACCCATTTCAGACATCGCCGGCCAGGGGCCGGGGTCTCTTTTTGTAACCGGATTCGGCGAACGATTCACGTCCTTTTGGATGTCTTCGTTCACGAACCGATCCACGGAAAATTGGAGGCGCGGACCGGAATCGAACCGGTGTACACGGCTTTGCAGGCCGCTGCGTAGCCACTCCGCCACCGCGCCGTCCGCTTGGCCGCGAGGGGCGGAATTTAGTCGTTGCTCCTATCTCGGTCAAGTCGGCAAATGCGGTTGTCGTGATCTTGCGTCGGGGACGGCCCTCGCCGCCGTTGGGTTGAGGTAATTCGTGACGAGAGAGTCTGTTTTTTGATCGGAATTTGGTGTATGCCGTTTGGAGAACGCGTCCAACGCCAGAACTGCTTTTAGACACAGCTTTTAGAGGTTGCCCATGGATTACGAACTCGCCCGCCGCAATATGGTTGAAAGCCAGGTGCGCACCAACCGGGTCACACACGCCGGGCTGATCGAGGCCATGGAAACGATCCCCCGGGAACAGTTCGTGCCGGAAAATTTGGCCGGTATCGCCTATGTGGATGAGGCCATTCCTTTGGGAGATGGGCGTTTTATCATGGAGCCCATGGTGCTAGCACTGTTGCTGCAAACCGCGGAGATCGACTCGGATGACGTGGTCCTGATGGTCGGCTGCGGCAGCGGTTACAGTGCCGCCATTGTTGCCCGTCTCGCCGCGACAGTCGTAGCGGTCGAGGACAATGCGGCTTTGGCCCAGCAGGCGACCGAGAATCTGGTCGCTATGGAAGTCGACAACGTTGCGATTATGGAAAGCCCCATGGTGGACGGCAACGCCAAGCAAGGTCCCTATGACGCCATCATTTTCAGTGGCGCCGTCGGGGAAATTCCGGACGCGATTGTCAGGCAACTGGCCGATGGCGGCCGGCTGGTGGCGGTCATTGCCAAGGGCGATGGCCTGGGCAAAGGCACCCTGGTGCAGAAGTTCGGGTCTTCCGTGGTCAGCCGTGAAGTGTTCGATGCTGGTACGCCGGTGCTGCCCGGTTTCGAGAAAAAGGCCGAATTCGCGCTGTGACGCAGCCGGCCACAAAGTGGCCCAAGGTCTACCGTATATTGATTTACACGGTTGACCCCAAAAATATTCACCATATAGTGTCGAAACAGGTATTATTCCCCTATACTTAGGGGGGGTGAAACCCTGGGATCAGCATACTTTGCAAGGATTTGGTAATACTTTTTCAGTATCTATGACTGGGGGCGGTGCTTTAACCGGGGTCAATCCGTGTGCATTTCCCTTGAATTGTGGGACGTATGGTGGCGGCGCAGGTCAAATATGCTAAGCGCCGTTACGAGGAAAATAAGAATGTATAAATCCTTCCGTGGGCTTCGTATTCTTCCGGCCGGAATGACCGCGCTTGGTCTATTCGCCGTCAGCCTGCTTTTGTCGCCTACAGCCTCCGCTCAAACCTTGATGGAAGCGCTGGCGACGGCGTACGCCACCAATCCGGAACTGCAATCGGCGCGGGCCCAGTTGCAGCGGATCGATGAAGGGGTGCCGCAAGCGCTGTCCAACTGGCGGCCCGATGTTACCCTGTCTGGTGATCTGGAGCGGGAATACACCCACAACAATACGCGAACGACCACTAGCCGGGATCAGTGGCGCTCACCACGGAATTCGACCCTGACCATTACTCAGCCTCTTTTCCGGGGTTTCCGTACCGTGGCCGGCGTAGCAAGTGCCGAGGCCGACGTTCTGGGCCAGCGGGCCAGTCTGATTGGCAGCGAACAGGATATACTGTTGAGCGCGGCGACCGCTTACATGGCGGTGGTGCGGGATCAGGCCGTGCTTGAACTTAACCGCAATAACCTCGAAGTGTTGCGCCGCCAATTGGAAGCTACCCAGGATCGGTTCCGTGTCGGCGAGATCACGCGCACGGATGTCAGCCAGGCCGAGGCCCGGGTGGCCGGCGCCACGGCGTCGGTGATCCAGGCGGAAGGCAACCTAAAAACCTCGCAGGCCAATTATGAGAATATCGTTGGTGAAAAGCCGGGCGCGTTGGTGTCGCCAACGCCGCTGAACGGTCTGCCCGGTAATCTGCAGGAAGTTTTGGAATTGGCCAGAACCAAACATCCGGATGTGATCCAGGCGCTGCAGACGGAAAAAGCGGCAGACCAGGATGTGAAATCCAAGCGAGGCGAATTGTATCCGACCCTCAATTTGGTCGGCACACTCAGCCGGTTCTGGGAATCGACGGGAAACGATAGCCAGATCACCACCGGCGAGGTGCGGTTGGATTTGTCCGTCCCGATCTATCAACAGGGCGCCGTTTATTCGGAGCTGCGCTCGGCTAAATTAAATGCCGGTAAGACCCGGCTTGATTACGAAGTCACCCGTCGGGACCGGCTGGAAGCGGCGCAAAGCGCGTGGGAATCTCTGGAAACCGCCCGGGCGCAGACCAAGTCCTTCGCCGCACAGATTGAGGCCGCCGAGATCGCCTTGGAAGGCGTGCGGCGGGAAGCCGAGGTTGGGTCACGAACGGTGTTGGATGTACTTGACGCGGAGCAGGAGTTGCTGGACGCGAAGGTGAACCTGGTGCGCGCCCAGCGAGATGAAATTGTGACCGGGTTTCAGATCATGGAAACAACGGGTCAGTTGACGGCCGCCACTTTGGCGCTGCCCGTCGATGTTTACGATCCAACGTCATATTATAAATCGGTGCGGGGCAAACTGTTCGGTGCCGGCGTGCCGGCTGCAGGCAAGCCGGTCAAACCATAAAGGGGACGGCGGCGCAATCAGCCGTCCCGGTCAGAAAATCTGACGCCAGCGCCTGACGAAATCGGGCACGAGGAAACGACGGTGTAACCGTTGGTGTGTATATTGGGAAACTAGTCTGGACTGGGTGGACGACTCATGGCCGAAGAAAACGATGCTCAACAAGAACCCCCAATGGAGGACATTTTAGCGTCAATCCGACGCATTCTGTCCGAGGACGAGGAAGAAGGGGCGGCGGCGCCCGAAGAGGCAGCCGCACCCGAACCGGAACCCGAGCCCGAGCCAGAGCCGGAACCGGAGCAGGCTCCTGAGCCCGAGCCCGAGGAAGAAGAGCTGGATATGGCCGCGGCCATGGCGGAGATGGAGGCTGAAGAGCCCGAGCCAGAGCCGGAACCGGAGCAGGCTCCTGAGCCAGAGCCGGAACCAGAATCAGAACCCGAGGAAGAGGAACTGGATATGGCCGCGGCCATGGCTGAGATGGAGGCCGAAGAGCCCGAGCCCGAGCCTGAACCTGAACCTGAACCCGCGCCGGCGGCCGCTGCACCGCCTCCACCGCCGCCACCACCACCACCACCGCCGCCCGAGCCTGAACCGTTGCCGGACGGCATTCTGGAATTGACTCAGCAGATGATCGCGCAAGCACCGCCCGATGTAGGCGCTGGCGACCCGATCCTGACGGCGACCACCCAGGTTTCGTCAACGGACGCGCTGCAAGAGCTAGCCAAAGCTCTACTCAGCCGTCGCGATATCGCCATCGGCAGCCGGGACATGACATTGGAAGGCTTGATCCGTGAAATCCTGCGGCCGTTGCTGCGGGAATGGCTGGATCAAAACCTGCCGTATCTGATCGAGCGTCTGGTCAAAAAGGAAATCGATCACATGGTCAACCGGGCGGAACGGCTGGATCTCTAGCCGGGCCGGTCTGTCTTTCCCCGTTTACTTGAGGGCCTCCCGTGATATCTTGCCGCCGCCCCGCCAGGAGTGCGCTCAATGGGCTGTGTCTCGTGGACCATGCCCGGCGGCGTGCCAATAATTTGACTTGTTGAAAGGACCGTTCAGCAATGCTGGACAAGAATTACGTACCCGCCGAGGCGGAGGAAAAACACTATAAGGCCTGGGAAGACGCAGGCGCATTCGCCTGCGATGCCGGCAGCGACGCCGATCCCTATACGATTGTCATTCCGCCCCCGAATGTCACCGGCAGCCTGCATATGGGCCACGCGCTCAACAACACTTTGCAGGATATCCTCACCCGCTATCGCCGGATGAAGGGCGATGACGCCCTGTGGCAGCCGGGCACCGACCATGCGGGGATCGCGACTCAGATGGTGGTGGAACGCCAGTTGGATGCGCAAGGAAAAAGCCGTCACGATCTTGGCCGGGATGCTTTCATTGATCGTATCTGGGAATGGAAAGAGGAATCCGGCGGCACAATCATCGGGCAGCTGCGCCGCTTGGGTGCCTCGTGCGATTGGTCGCGTGAACGATTTACCATGGATGACGGCTTATCGGCGGCGGTCCGCAAGGTGTTTGTTCAACTCTACAAGGAAGGGTTGATCTACCGGGATCAGCGGCTGGTCAACTGGGACCCGAAGCTGCATACGGCCATTTCCGATCTGGAAGTGGAGCAGCGAGAGACGGTCGGCAAACTTTGGTATTTCAAGTACCCGATCGAAGGCCGCGAGGGCGAATTTATCACGGTGGCCACGACCCGGCCGGAAACCATGCTGGGTGATACGGCGGTTGCGGTTCACCCGGACGATGAGCGCTACACCGATCTGGTGGGCAAGAACTGTGTCCTGCCCATCGCCGATCGGCCGATCCCCATCGTGGCGGATGAGTACTCCGATCCGGAGAAAGGCTCCGGCGCGGTGAAGATCACCCCGGCCCACGACTTCAACGACTTTGAGGTCGGCAAACGTCACGATTTGCCGATGATAAATATTCTCGATCTGAATGCGCATCTGAATGAGAACACGCCTGATGGCTATCAAGGCATGGACCGTTTTGAAGCCCGCGAAAAGATCATCGCCGAGATGGATAGCCTGGGCCTCTTGGACAAGATCGAAGACAATGACATGACCGTCCCTTATGGCGACCGATCCGGCGTGGTGATCGAGCCCTGGCTGACCGATCAGTGGTTCGTCGATACCAAGCCCCTGGCCGAGCCCGCCATCAAAGCCGTCGAGGAAGGGCGCACGAAATTTGTCCCCAAGCATTGGGAGAACACCTATTTCGAATGGATGCGCAACATCCAGCCCTGGTGCATTTCGCGGCAAATCTGGTGGGGTCATCAAATTCCGGCCTGGTTTGGCCCGGACGGAGAAATCTTCGTCGAACTAACGGAAGAAGAGGCCCAAGCCGCCGCCGACGCCCATTATGGCAAACCGACCAAGATTGAACGCGACTCGGATGTTCTGGATACCTGGTTCTCCTCCGCGCTATGGCCGTTCTCGACCCTCGGCTGGCCGGAAGAGACGCCGGAGCTGGCCAAGTACTATCCGACCGATGTGCTGGTGACGGGCTTCGACATTATTTTCTTCTGGGTCGCCCGGATGATGATGATGGGCCTGCATTTCATGGAAGAGGTGCCGTTCCACACGGTCTATATCCATGCGCTTGTGCGTGACGAGCACGGCCAGAAAATGTCCAAGTCCAAGGGCAATGTGATGGACCCGCTGGAGCTGATCGATAAGTTCGGCGCTGATGCCCTCCGGATGACCCTGGCTGCGTTTGCCGCGCAAGGCCGGGACATCAAGCTTTCCGAAAATCGGGTGGAAGGCTACCGCAACTTCGCGACCAAATTGTGGAACGCGGCGCGTTTTTGCGAGATGAACGAGTGCAAGCTGGACCCGGAATTCGATCCGGCATCGTGCGAACAGGCGGTCAATAAGTGGATCGTCGGCAAGGTGGCCGAGGCGGCGGATGATGTTTCAAAAGGGATCGAGGAATACCGCTTCAACGAAGCGGCCGGCGCGATCTATTCCTTCACCTGGGGGACGTTCTGTGACTGGTACCTGGAGTTCGCCAAGCCGATCTTCCAGGGCGACGATGCCGCTGCCGCCAAGGAGACCCGGGCGACCACCGCCTGGGCGTTGAATGAATTGTTAGTGATCCTGCATCCCTTCATGCCGTTCATCACGGAAGAATTGTGGTCCCAACTGGATGACAGCCGAAACGGCCTGCTGATCAATAAAGCCTGGCCCGACTATGCCGATTTGGGTGATGCCGAATCGTCGGCGGAAATGGATTGGGTAGTGCGCTTGATCTCGCAGGTGCGCTCGGTCCGTTCCGAGATGAACGTGCCGCCAGGCGCGATGGTGCCGCTGACGCTCCGAAACGCCGGTGAGCTTGCGGTTCGGTCCGCCGGCCGGCATGGCGCGCTGATCGAAAGGCTAGCCCGGATTTCCGATTTGCAGGTGGCAGACGGTGACATTCCCGAAGGCTCTGTCCAGGATGTGCTGGATGAAACGACGCTGGTGTTGCCGCTTGCAGATGTGATCGATATCGCCCAGGAGAAGGCGCGCCTGGATAAGGAAATTTCCAAGCTGGATCAAGAGATCGAGAAATTCGACAAAAAATTGGCAAATGAAAACTTCACCGCCAAGGCTCCGGCGGAAGTGGTGCAGGAACAAAAAGACCGACGGGAGGAAGCCTTGGCGTCCAAGGCCAGATTGGCCGAAGCGCTGGAGAGACTGTCCTAACCCCATCAAAAGGAGCCCGCCCGTTTGAGACTGGGCCAACTCATTCTTGTTCTTATCCTCGCGGCGTTTGCCGCCGGCGGTGGTGACTCCGCCGGTGCAGCGGAAAGCAAGTCTCCTAGCAACAAAATGAAGTGTGTTGCCAGCGTTCAGATCGAAAACGATCTGTTCGGCAGCGGGGAGGACAATCACTTCACTCACGGGACACGGTTTTCCATGCTGGTGCCAGCCAGCCTGGACGAGGATCGCAACGACTGCCGCCCGCTGCGCCAGCTGGTAAAACCCGGCTTTGATCTAGTCGAGACATTTCTGCCGGAATTTCTGTTCCCCCGGAACAACCGGCTGAGTTTTTCTGTTGGCCAGAACATTTTTACCCCCGATGAAATCACCAATCCCGGCTTGATCCAGGATGACCGCCCCTATGCCGGGTGGCTGTATGCCGGATTTGGCTTTGTGACCGAGACCGACCGGAACCGGAAACGGGATAAGGGACAGATATTCGAAAATTTGGAGCTGGATCTGGGGATCGTCGGGCCGTCCTCTTTTGCCGATGAAGTGCAGACCGAATGGCATGCGCTGATCAACACCCGGACGCCGCGGGGCTGGGACAATCAGCTTAAAGATGAAATCGGCGTCCTGCTGACCTATGAGCGCAAATGGCTGAGCCCGGAATATCCCTTCGGTATTTTTTCTTATGACGTAGCGCCAAGCTGGGGTGCGGCGGTCGGCAATGTCTATACCTATGGCGCAACCGGTGTAACGCTCCGGTTCGGCCAGGATCTGCCCAACGATTATGGTCCGCCGCGTATTCGCCCGGCGCTGCAGGGCGGCGGCTTTTTCGAGCCCAATGACGGGTTCGGCTGGTACATCTTCGCCGGGGTCGAAGGCCGCGCCGTTGCCGACGGTATTCTGTATGAGGGCACGTTCAATCGCGCGCTGATTGCCCTCGACGCCAAAACCGGGGCGCAGAAGTGGCGCTTTCCCGTGGGCGGTATTATGCGCGCGTCCCCCGGCATGGCGGACGGGATGGTGTATGTCGGTGCGGACGACACCAAGTTCTATGGGCTGGACGCCGCCACCGGCCGGGCGGTCTGGACGTTTGATTTGGGGCGGGGCGGGCAGCAATCCTCTCCCGCGATCACGGAGGGCAAAGTCTACGTCGGGGCCTTCGATCATCACGTCTATGCGCTGGATGCCAAATCGGGAAGAGAGATTTGGCGGTTCAAGACCGGCGGCGGGGTTTTAAGCTCTCCCCTGGTGGCGGGCAGACGGGTGATCATCGGCTCCACTGACGGGTCTATTTATGCCCTCTCGGCGGATAAGGGTGAACAAATTTGGAAGCACGTGACCGATGGCGCGGTTTATTCTTCCCCGGCGCTGGCCGGAGAATTGATCTATATCGGCTCGGACGACGGCAAGGTCCGGGCCCTGGTCGCCGGCAGCGGGGACGAAGCCTGGGCGTTTGATGCGGGCCGGGAGGTATTCTCGACCCCCGCCGTCAGGGACGGCACGGTTTATGTGGGCGCGCATTCGAGCTACCTCTATGCGCTCAACGCCAATTCCGGGGAGCTGCGCTGGCGGCGCTACCTCGGCGGCGCGATCTTTTCGTCGCCCGCCGTGTCCGAGGCCCGGGTCTATGTGGGTTCCAGCGACGGCACGCTCTATGCCCTCGACCGGCGGACCGGCGCGGTGGTTTGGGGATACAGGGTGGGCCCGCGCATCTGGACCTCACCGGCTTTGGTAGACGGCGTTCTGTACTTTGGCGCCCATGACGGCGCGATCTATGCGCTAAGGGTGGAGTAGGAGGGCTAATCCTTGGGCAACGTGGACGGCGCGCCGTCCGGTATCTGCGCGTTCACCGTCGCCAGGAAGATCGCCAGTGTGGCGTAGTTCCCCATCAGATAAGCAAGATCGACCACGCCCTTGGGCCCGAACCGGTCCTGCAACTTGGCGAACAGTTCCGGCGGCACCGCATGATCCCGGAGCGCCGCCCGGCCGTAATCGATCACCAGCTTATGATCGTCCGCCAGACCGTCCGTGGATTTGCGGTGTTTCACCACGTCCACAACCTCCGCCGGCACGCCTTCTTTCTGGGATTCATCTTCGTGAGCCGCCCATTCGAAGTGGCTGTCCATCTCCCGCGCAGTCACCAGGATCGCCAGCTCCCGGAGCTCCGCGCCGAGATCGGTGTGAAACCGGAGATACCCGTTGAGCGGTCCGGCATGTTTCATGACGGCGGGGGAATGCAGGCTGAGCGCGCTGGGCCCCTTGAGACCCATGATCGCCCCGTCCTGAAAATTGGCGTAGCGGTCGTACTGCGCCTGCCCCCATTCATCCAGCGCCTCCCGGTCGGGCAGCGGCAGCCGACTGCCGGTATCGGGGTTGATGTCGGGGGGCGGAGAAGCGGGCATGGAAACCTCCTGCAGGTGATGAACGAAACACGTTAACGTTCGCCATCTTTGCCCGCGCTACGGCCCGCGTCAAACACGGCCTGCTAGGTTGGTGTGGCCGCTTTCTTTTTGCCGCCGGGGCCCGCTTTCCTGACCTTCGCCGGGGTGTCCTCGGCGATGAGGGGCCAGAGAAACGCGCCCATTTCCGGGCCGAAGGCTTTGGTCATCAGGAACGCCACCTCCGGCGTGATGGCCTGATCAAGGAATCGCAGTTCCTCCCGGCTCAGCCGGTCGAGCCCGGCCTTGAAGGCGGGCATGAAGGTCGCATCGTAGGATTTGGGGTCGCCCATTTTCTTGGAATTTTGGGGCGCCTGTTGTTTCGTGGTCATCGGGTGAGTGTCCTCTCAGAAGATGTGTAGAGCCGGCGGTAGTCCGTGTCGTCCACGAACCAGCCGATGAAGGTGCAAAGGGGTTCGCCGATACAGCGGATGATACGCCCCGCGAGGGAGCCTTCGGGATAGCGGTCCGGCCGCAGCCGGTGGGCGATGTCCAAGGCGCGGGCGCGGGCCAGGGGCTTGGCCACCCGGTCGAGCCAGGTGAAGCGGCGCATATATTCCACCGCCGGCACCGCCCACCAGCGATACCCCCGCAACAACGCCGGGTCGAGATCCAGGGAAAAGCCCTACGACAGACGATAGAGGTCTTCATCCAAAAGGCCCTTGTGCGCCAGATGGGTGCATACCACCCAGCCGCCGCCGTCACCGCCGTCCGAGCCGGAATCGGGGGATTTTTCGTTGTCCGGTTGGATCACGTTGCCGGTGACCGGGTCCATGCCGGCGAAGGGGGCGGACATGGCCACCCCGGTCGCCGTGTGTCCAGGGAGGGAGGAGCCGGGACCCGGTCCTGCAGCGACGCCGCCAAGATCGGCCGCCGGCTCGGAGGTGCCGGGACTGTAACTATAGCCGTCAACGCCGTCGTCGGCAGCGCTTGTCCCGGCGGCTTCTCCGCCACCCAGGCCGGCAGCCGACCCGCCGAATGTGTCGACGCTGGCGGACGAGTCGTCCCTGCCCAAGGCGTCGAAGTCGCTCGCGGTGGTGGGGCTGGAACCCAGAGAATTCCCACCGGCAGTTTCATTGAAGAACTCGCTCATCGCCGCGGCCATGGCGTTGGTCAGGCTCTCGTTGTATTGGCTGCTTTCCGTGGCGGAGGGCGGGCCGCCCCATTCCAGGCTATACGAGGGGGCCGCAATCGGCGCAACGGGGCTGGTGTTTAGGCTGTTCGTGCCGAGGGGCGCGACCGGGGCCGGGGCCTCGGGCATGGCGCGGCCCAAACCCACACCGGCGACAGAGGCGGCATTGCGGGCGGCGGCCGTTGGATCAGCCGCCTGCTGGGCATTGACCGCCGCGGCAAACCGGTCGGCGGCGGCCTGCTGGGCCTCGGTGACGGAGAAGGGGTTGGCCCAGCCTTCGAACGGGTTACTCAGGCTTGGCGAGGAACTGGGCGCGGAACCGGGCGAGGTTGTGCCCAGGGCATAACTCTCGAACGGGCCTAAGTTGGCCTCGTCATCCGGGTCGGGTGCGAAGGCCGGGTCCTCAAACAAGTTGTCGAAATCCGGCAGGGATTCTTCCGGAGTGGAAACGTTGTCGGAGGGAGTGGACGGCGCGTTGGCGCGGAGGTCCTGTAGCTCGTTGAAGAATTTGGACAGGTCTTTCTCGTTCTCCGTCATCGGACGGTCCGGAGAGGTTCGGCTGGACGGATCGATGTCTTCCAGCGGGTCTTCGAACTCAGCAAAGGGGTCGTCAGGGGCGAAGTTTGGGTCTTCAAAGAGGTTGTCGAAATCCGGGAGAGATTCTTCCGGAGTATGCGCCGCCGGCCCTTGATACGGGGAGAGGTTCCACGCCGGTGAATTCGATACCATAAACTCGATTTTGCCAGGCTCTACTTCAATTGGGGTTAGTTCCACCGAGGGATCGGGTGCAGTAATAACGTTTTTAAATCCGGGCAGATAGATTTGATTTGGCTGGGCAGAGATCGGATTTGTGGCAATGTTCAGCTTGACCCCTTTGGACGCCAGCTCCGTTGCAACAACCGAGTTGGAATTGTTGGTAAGCATAGAAGTATAAGGGGTATGGGCGAGCACCGCATCGGGCAATTCTTGAAGCAAGGTTCGGTAGGGATTTTCTTCTGTCAGCAGCCGCAGAATGTCTTCCGACTTGCATTCAGATAGTCCGGAAGCAAGGCCCTCAACCCCGAGCATTTTAAATGGCGAATCCATATTTTTGCCGATTTTAAGCGGCGCCGGTCTACACTAGGACAGCGCCCAATCGCCTTAGTGGTTTTCCCCTAGGGAATACATGAGGCCTAACGGCAGCACTTTCAACCGATAAATCAACCGGTTGGACAGCTTCCCATCGTTTTTACTGGTTAATGGGCCAGAATTTGGCTCAGGAATAGCCTCGTCCGTTCGTGCTGCGGATTGTCAAAAAATTCGTTGGGTTCGTTTTCTTCGACAATTTCGCCGCCGTCCATGAAGATCACCCGGTCCGCCACCGTTTTTGCAAAGCCCATTTCGTGGGTGACGCACAACATCGTCATGCCGGTCTCCGCCAACTCGATCATGGTATCCAGCACCTCTTTGATCATCTCCGGATCAAGCGCCGAGGTGGGTTCATCAAACAGCATGATCCGCGGGTTCATGCAGAGCGACCGGGCGATGGCGACGCGCTGCTGCTGTCCGCCGGAGAGTTGTCCGGGGAACTTCTGCGCCTGTTCCGGTATTTTCACCCGTTCCAGATACTCCATGCCAGTTTTTTCCGCCTCTGCACGCGGGATGTTGCGCACCCGCATGGGCGCCAGGACGAGATTTTCCAGTACGGTCAGGTGCGGGAACAAGTTGAAGTGCTGGAACACCATGCCGACTTCCCGGCGGATAATTTCGATATTCTTTAGGTCGTTCGTAAGCTCGGTGCCGTCGACGATGATCTGACCACGCTGATGCTCCTCCAGCCGGTTGATGCAACGGATGGTCGTCGACTTGCCTGAGCCCGACGGCCCGCAGATGACGATGCGTTCGCCCCGCGACACATTCAGATCGATATTCTTCAACACGTGGAATTCGCCGTACCACTTGTTCACATCGATCATCTGGATCGCCAGATCGTTTGAATTGCTCTCAGTTGTCGAAGCGTCGCTCATGACTATTCTCCGTAAATTCCTTATCGCTTATGGCCGGTGTGGAGCTTTCGTTCCAGCGCCTGGCTGTACTTGGACATTGCGTAACAGAAGACCCAGAAGACCGCACCGGCGAACACGTATCCCTCGACGGCAACATTGCTCCAGGCCGGATCGGTGATGGATGTGTTCATCGTTTGCAGAACTTCAAACAGGCCGATGATCAACACCAGGGTCGTGTCCTTGAACAGACCGATAAACGTATTCACGATTCCGGGGATCACCAGCTTCAGAGCCTGCGGCAGGATGATCAGCCGCATGGATTTCCAATAGCCAAGACCCAGAGCCGCGGCCGCTTCGTATTGACCTTTGGGAATGGCCTGCAGGCCGCCGCGCACCACTTCCGCCATATAGGCGGACTGGAACATGGTGATGCCGATCAGCGCGCGCAGCAATTTGTTGAAGTTAACGCCCTCCGGCAGGAACAGGGGCAGCATGACCGACGCCATGAACAGCACTGAAATCAGCGGCACACCCCGCCACAATTCAATAAAGCAGACGCAGATACCGCGGATGATCGGCATATCGGACCGGCGGCCCAGCGCCAGTAAGATACCTAGGGGCAGGGCGGCAACGATGCCGACAAATGCCAGGACAAGGGTCAGGGCCAGACCACCCCACTTGTCCGTTTCAACTGGTTCCAGGCCCAGTATGCCGCCCAACAGAAGGATGCCGCTGACAACGGGAAAAGCGGTTATAAGCAGCCAGCCGAAGAGTTTCTTGTGTTTAAAGCCTTCGAAGAAATGCGGGATGATCAACACCGCAAGAAGGCCGAACATGACATTGATACGCCAGATTTCAGCGTTTGGATAAAACCCGTAGATGAAGAAATCCAGACGGCTCCGAATGAAGACCCAGCAGGCGCCGGAACTCTCACAATCCTTTTGGTCCACGCCGGCAAAATCGGCGCTGAACAGCGCCCAGTCAAGGATCTGCCAGCCGTAATAAATAATGGCGACGCCCAACACCACCGTCAGAACCGAATTGGAAAACGACGAGATCAGGTTCGCGCGCACCCAGCCGATCCAGCCGACGGTTGCGGCGGGGGGCGGGAGAGACGGTGCGGGTTGCCAATTGCTGTCCGTCATCGCTCCACCAACGCCATTTTTTTATTGTAGAGGTTCATCAGGAACGAGATGCCGAGGCTGAGGCTCAGATAGACCGCCATCACCATGCCGATGATTTCCAGCGCCTGGCCGGCCTGGTTCAAGGTCGTGCCGGCGAAGACGGAGACCAAATCCGGATAGGCGATCGCCGCAGCCAGGGACGAGTTCTTGGTCAGGTTCAGATACTGACTGGTCAGCGGTGGGATGATCACCCGCATGGCCTGCGGGATGACGATCAGCTGCAGGGTCTGACCATGGCGCAGGCCCAGCGACCGGGCGGCCTCTGTTTGCCCATGGCTCACTGCCAGGATACCGGCGCGGACGATCTCCGCGATGAAGGCGGCAGTATACGTACTGAGACCGATCAGCAGCGCAATAAATTCGGGGATCAGGTTGGCGCCGCCGCTCAGGCTAAACCGGGTGGCCCGGGCAACCTCGAAGTTCAGGGGCAAACCCATAATCAGAAATACCAGTAGGGGCAGGCCGATGAACAGGCCGACAGAGGTCCAAAAAACTGGGAAGGTATGACCGGTTTCATCCAATCGCTTGGTGGCCCAGCGGAGTAATACAAAGATTCCGGCGATGGCCACCAAAAGCGCGATCCAGACAAATTCGAAGCCGTCTTGGAATATCGGTTTGGGAATATTAAGGCCGCGGTTATTCAGGTAAATATTTTCGCTCAGCTTGAGGCTGCTGCGGGGCCCCGGCAGGGCCTGTAGGACCGCCGTGTACCAGAAGAACAGTTGCAGCAGCAATGGGATGTTCCGCAGCGTTTCGACGTAGATGGAGGCCAGCCGGGCGACGATCCAGTTATCGGAAAGCCGCGCCACACCCATGACAAATCCGAGGATGGTGGCGATGATGATGCCGAGTACCGACACCAGGATGGTGTTTAAGAGACCGACAACAAATGTCCGTCCGTAGGTATGGCTCTCATCATATTCGATGAGGCTCATTAGGATGCCGAACCCGGCTTCCCGGTTAAGGAAAGCGAAGCCGGTGGAGATCCCGCGGGTCTCCATATTCGTCAATGTGTTTTGAAAGATCGTCCAGAAAAACCAAGCCAGCAGGATAAGCGCCAAGATTTGGAAAACGATCGATCGGACAACCGGGTCGTTCCAAGGCGGTGGCTTTGACGGCATCGTGACGCCGCCGGTATTTTGCTGGTCAGCCATATGGGATCAGGCCAAGGTGTGGAAGGCGTTGAAAATGAACGGCCCCTGAATCGGATGATTCAGGGGCCACGTCATTTCGATTAGCGGATCGGCGGGGCGTAGAGAATGCCGCCGGCGTTCCACTGTGCGTTTACGCCACGGGAAATCTTCAGCGGCGAGCCGGAGCCCACGTTGCGTTCGAAGGATTCGCCGTAGTTACCCACTTGTTTGACAATCCGGTAACCCCATTCATTGTCGAGGCCGAGCATCTTGCCCATGTCGCCGGACGTTCCCACGATGCGGGCCACGTTCGGGTTTTTGTCGGATTTCTTGGCGTCCGCATTGGCGGACGTGATTCCGTACTCTTCTGCCGCGATCATGACATTGAGGGTCCATTTCACGATGTTGAACCACTGGTCGTCGCCCTGACGGACCACGGGGCCTAGCGGTTCCTTGGAAATGATTTCCGGCAGCACCATGGCGCCGTTCGGGTTTTTCAGCTTGGTGCGCAGCGCATAAAGCTGAGACTGATCGGATGTCAGTACGTCGCAGCGGTTGGATTCAAAACCGGCGAGGGTCTGTTCGGAGGTATCGAACACGACCGGTTTGTACTGCATTTTGTTGTGGCGGAAATAGTCAGCCAGGTTCAGTTCGGTGGTGGTGCCCGCCTGGATGCAGAAAGCGGCGCCGTCCAGTTCCTTGGAGCTTTTCACGCCGAGCTTTTTGGTGACCAGGAAGCCCTGACCGTCATAGTAATTCACGCCGGCAAAGTTCAGACCCAGCGAAGTGTCGCGGGTATGGGTCCAGGTGGTGTTCCGGCTGAGGATATCGATTTCGCCGGATTGCAAGGCGGTGAAACGTTCCTTCGCGGTCAACGGGGTGTATTTGACCTTCTTGGCGTCGCCCAAAACAGCGGCGGCCACGCCACGGCAGACATCGACATCCAGGCCGGCCCAGACTTTGTTCGCATCAGGCGCGGAGAAGCCCGGAAGCCCGGTGCTAACGCCGCAGGACAGGACGCCCTTCTTTTTGACGTCGTCGAGTGTCGCCGCGGAGGCGGCGGTCGCCATCATGGCGACGGCGCCAACGGCAGAAATGGCGGTTAAGAGTTTGGTTTTCATTTATCCCTCCTCGGAATTTAGATCTTCAAGAGTTTGATCACGTGTGAATACAAAGCCACGACAGAGACTAGCGGTGACACGAACCAATGATTGATCTCAAGCCGGAACTGATTGTGACTATTGACCAAAATTGTATCGTTACACTTATCTTTCAGAGAGTCCATGGCCCTAACAAGCGGATTTCAGGTTTCGACAGCGCTAAACCTGAAGTGTTAGGATGGCGGACACATCGAGAGAGGCGTCATGCTTGATCAAACACCAAACTCTTCGAAAGGCGCTGCCGGCGAAACTACAAAAGTCATTAAAAGTGCCTGCCGGATGTGTCATGGCGGTTGCGGCACCTTGATGCATGTCGACGGCGACCAACTCGTTAAGATTGAGGGCGATCCCGACAACCCCATGAACAAGGGCAAGCTGTGCCCCTTGGGTGCGGCCAGTCTGGAGCAGGTCTATAATCCCCGCCGGCTGAAATACCCGATGCGGCGCGTCGGTGAACGCGGGGAAGGGCGCTGGGAAAGGATTTCCTGGGACGAGGCGTTGGACGAGATCGCCGACAAAATTCGCAGCGCGACGGAGAAGGACGGGGCTGAATCGATTTGGGTTGGCACCGGCACCGGCCGGCATCATTTCCCGTTCGTGTCCCGCTTCGCCAACGCCATCGGCACGCCCAACTGGTGTGAGCCCGGCACGGCGCAATGTTTCCGGCCCCGCGTCCACGGCAGCGTCCTGACCATGGGGCAGTTGCCGATCTGCACCTATACGAACGACATCTATCCGGAACTCATCCTGTTCTGGGGACACAACCCGCTGTATTCCGGTCCCGACGGGGAACTGGGCTTCGGCGTGAAGGAGGCCTTGGCGCGCAAATGCAAGACCATCGTCGTTGATCCGCGGGAAACCTATCTCGCCAAGAAAGCTGATTTGTGGCTGCAGCTCCGTCCCGGCACCGATGACGCCCTGGCGCTGGCCATGCTCCATGTGATCATCGAGGAGGGGCTTGAAGATAAAGACTTCGTCGCCGAGTGGACCCATGGGTTCGCGGAGCTCGCCGAGCGGGTCAAGCAGTACACGCCGGAATGGGCGGAACCCATCACCTGGGTGCCGGCGGAGAAGATCCGCGCCGCCGCCCGCATGTATGCCGAGGTCAAACCGTCGATGCTGGAATGGGGGTGCGCCATCGAACACACGCCGGCCTGCTTCCAGACCGTGCGCGCGCTTTTGTGCCTGCCGTCCATCACAGGCAATATCGACCAGCCCGGAAGTTGGGCCTTCGGTATGGTGCCCCTGCCGCCGTTCCCGCAACTGTTCGACAAGATGCCCATGGAGCAGCAAAAGAAGCGCCTAGGCTTTGACGACTATAAAGTGCTGAGCGGCGAACTCGCCCAACTGCCCTCTGCCCATATCCCGACCGTCTTCAATGCCATTCGGACGGGCGATCCCTATCCGATCCGCACCGGTCTGATCTTCGGCAACAATGCGCTCTCCACCTACGGAGATGTAAAGCTGGTCTATGAGACGTTGATGGCGCTGGATTATTTGGTGGTCGCCGAGCTCTATCTGACCCCAACGGCGGAGTTGGCGGACTTGGTGCTGCCGGTCGCGACCTGGGCCGAAGTTGATGCGCTGCCGGCCGTGCCGTTCTACGGCCAGAACGTGATCCTGGCGCAGCAGAAAACCGTGCAGTTCGCCGAATGCCAGCAGGACGAAGATATCATGGTGGAGCTCTGCCGCAGCCTGGGCACCGAGCACGGCCAGGAAAGCCCCCAAGACGTCTATGACAGTATGTTGCGCACCAAGCTCGATTTTGGCTGGGAAGAGTTGAAGGAGATGGGCTTTTATCAGCCTGCGTTTAAGTGGCGCAAATACGAGGACAACGGCTTCCAGACCCCCACCGGCAAGATCGAACTCTACTCAACCCGGTTAGAGGAGATGGGCTACGACCCGCTGCCGTCGTTTGACGAGCCACCGGAAAGCCCGGTGAGCACGCCCGAGTTGGCCGAAGAGTATCCGTACATCCTGATTACCGGCGCGCGCATCCCCATGTTCTTTCAGTCCGAATACCGGCAGCTGCCGAAACTTCGCAAAGGCCGGAAAGAGCCCGAGTGCGAGCTGCACCCGCAAACGGCGGCTGCCTTGGGCGTCGAGGAAGGCGACTGGGTGTCCATCGAAAGCCTTCGTGGTAAATGCCGGCAGAAGGTCAAAATCTTCGACGGGATTGATCCTCGCGTCGTCCACGCCCAGCACGGCTGGTGGTTCCCGGAGGAAGACGAAGGGCCGGATCACGGCATCTGGCGCTCCAACGCCAACACGCTGACCAGTATGGACCCACCTTACTGTTCCGCGATGGGGACCTATCAGCTCCGCGCGCTCTTGTGCCGAGTGGTCAAAGCCGGCGAGGCAGAAACACCCTGGCGCCCGCCTATCGCAGAGCGCTACACGTCAAACGTTGCCGATGTGCAGGAGTGGGTGTAGGGCGGGTTACTTCAGGTTCGGCTTGTCGCTTTTATTGACCAGTCCTCGGTCCGAGGGAACCTTGGGAAAGATTTGAGCCTCCCGAAGCCAGTCGGCCATCATGATCATGGGTTTTCTTTCCGACTTCCCGAAATCATCGTGTTTGCTCTTGTTCGGCCAGGCGTGACTGGTGACTTCGGCCATGCGGGTAATGATCTGATCCCGAGTAACGTTCACCACCAGGAAGTCGGTCGCCAGTGCTAGTGGACCTTCATAGTGAAGCCGGACCTTGTCGTAGACTTCCTGCGCCGTGTCAAAATCGTTCAAAAAATGGAACACCACGGCGAGGCGGGGGTCGACTTCCCGGAGTACAACGGCTGCTTCTTCCGGGGCTGAGTGGATAAAGGTTCCGATAGCGCGGGCGGAGCGTTCGTCATAGCCGGACCGCTCCATTAATTGTTCCACTGTATTGAAGGTTTCGTGGACGACCACGTCAGCATTTTGGGCATTGTCGATAAAAAATTGGCTAGGTGTCGTGTCGCCGGAATAGACGAAGGAGAGGCCGTTCCAGTCGAGGCGCAGGCTAACCGGGCCGTCATATTGATGTACGGCGGGAAAGCTGGAAATGGTGACCCCGTTGTGTTCATACACCGGGCCGGTCCTGGCATAGTCGAACTCGTGGACATTTACTTCTGCCCCGACCGCCGGAAGCGCGCCGACCCGAGTATCCGTATCCCAGGCATAGCTCTCCATTTGCTTTTCGCAGAAGTGCTTGAAACCGTATTTCGGTTCCGGTCCCGAAGGGCCGTAGACTTCCAGAGGTTTTAGACGGCCGCCGGTCCAGGAGCCGATCCAGACTTGGCCGAAGTCTCCCACGTGATCAGTGTGCAGATGGGTGGCGAACCAAGCGGTAATATCGCCATAAGGAATTTCCATCGCGGTAAAGTTCATCTGCGAACCGAATCCGAAATCGAAAACGAACTTGTCTCCGTTGCCGAGTTCAATAAGCCAACTTGCGTTCGCCTGAGAGCGCCTTAGGAAAGGCCGGCCGGTACCGAGTGCGGTAATCCGCATCTCGTCCGATGCGAGTTCCTCAGCGCCGGGAAAGTAGTGCTCGGGATACGTCTTGGCGGACATCGCGGCCTCCTTGTTGGTGTCGGATCAGCTTAGTCCGGCGCAAAGATCACGTCACGCGCTTCGCTCGCGACAGGGCAGCCGGCGAGCTTGCCGGTGCAAGTCGTTCTCCTGCTGTCAGGAGGCCGGCCTAGAACAGCTTCGCTGCTGCAATTTCCCAGGCGATCACCAATTGTGCCGCGACGCTTACGGTAAAGATCAGAGTTCTGATCCGCATGATGCCGGCGCCCGTTAGCATGGCGATGGCGTGGATAATCCGCGCCCAGAAGAACACCATGGCCGCGCCGGTGGTGGCGGCGGTCGAGACCTCCAGCAAATGCGCGATGACAATGAACGCGGCGAAGGAACCGAATTGCTCCACCAGGTTCACATGCGCCCGGTTGGCTCGCAGCAGGACCTTTGGTGCGCCGGACAAGTCGCGCAGGTCCCGATATTCCTCCGGCGTCAGCAAGCCCTTGAAATTGACCTGGCAAATGACTTGAGGGATCCACAGCACCGACAATAAAACGGCAGTGAGAAACAGGTACAGTAGCTCTGTGGACATGGCAGCGGTCTCCTAAGTTCTGTTTGGATGAACAAAGTCTGCGCGGATTCGGTCAGAGCGGCAAGTGTGGTGACACTCACGATTGAGAGAGGTTACTGGCTCCCATCGGCCTTACGGCACCAAAGTACATACATGTTTGAAAACGTGTCGGGATAGTGGTTTTCGAAAGCCGCCAAACTCTCAAAATCTGCCCGATTGGCGTCGTCCGGGAACATCTGGCTGTATTGTCTTTCGACCTCGCCGGACGGCATTTGCATGCCGATCATCTTTAAGGATAACGCGTTCACCATCTGCCGGATTTCGGAAAGATCATAGGCCGCCTCTTGTTCGTGGAAGAGCAAATCTTTCAGGCCGCTTTTAGAGTAGAAATCGGTGAATCTAACGACGTCCTTGGCGGGGTTGGAGTCAGGAAGCCGCCTAAGTACTTGCCTGGCCTGTCTGAACTCAGTCACATGACTAGGCGTCTCCCCGGAAGAAAATAGTGACTGGGCGGCCCTGATGCTCCGCCGGGCGGCTTTGCTGTAGAGAGCGATCTTCATAACGCCGTTGGGCCCCAAGCAGTCTGCCAGAACTTGCCAGCCGGACTTTGGATCGGCCAGGTGGTGGAGGACACCGGTGCATTCGATGACATCGAATTTATGATCCAGCCGATCCACCGCATGGAGATCGGCCTGAAAGAATCTGATCTTCCGCTTGCCGTATTCCCGGGCTTTTCGTGAAGCATAGGCAAGACTTGGCCTGCTGATATCAAGCGCTGTGATTGTGTTGTCCGGGTACCGGGTCGCGGCCAAAAGGACTTGATGGCCGCTGCCGCATCCCGCGATCAGCATCTCACTCTTCCGAAACAATTTTTGATCCGGCGTAAAATCGGGAAACAAATGCGCCAACGTATCGCCGATAGTCGTTGGAGATTGGGGCGCCAACGTGGACCACCGGGGAAAAGGAAATTACTCATACTGGTGCTGCACCGGACCCGGCCCATGATCGGCTGCGCCGGAAATGTGTTGAAGGGTCGCGTCCAATTCTTCCTCTTCCTCTGGGTCTCCCACCTGTAGCTTGATGAGTGGGTCGAGATCGGGAAGTTTCTTGAAATCAGGTATCTCGCAAACAAGAGGGCGGATTGACTCAACCATGGCGGCGATGCAAAGCCGTTTGGCCGTTTCCACGGGGTCTCCACCTGCGCTCGACTTAAGCGAGGCAATCAATTGGTTGCCGTTGCTCGCGTCTTTCTCGGTCAGGTCATAGATGAACTCGGTCATCGTAAACTGCGTCGCCAAGGCGGTACAAAACCCGATGGGGAAATCCTCCAGATGTTCGGGCGCAGTCACGGAAAGTTCCAACAGCAGGCTTCTTATTCCGGTCAGGAGGTCTTCCATTTGCGGATCGGGGATGATTTCCGCCGCGAGAACGGCCCAAAGCACGTGATTGTAGATCAGGTCTTTCAACCGCAATTGGGCAGATTGTGCTGCGGCATCATTTATTTCGAGAGTGGTGACCCAGGCCAGGGCCGTGTGAAAATCGGGAAGAGACTTCACCGAATCCACGAACAGAGCCAAAGACTGTTTGTTGATGGAGTCGGGTGTTTTAATCGCCGTTGCCAAGAACTTTCGCGCCATATCGGCGCAGTTCTCTTTTTCGAGTCGTGGCCACCCAAGTCTCGAAAGATAAGCGATGAATCCATGAACATGTATACTGTCCAGCGCGTTCGAGTCGAGCGCCAAAAGCATGTTGCTGACCGCGCCTTTGGGGTCTTCTGCGGCGATATATATTTGCGCGAGGAGGAAACGTCCTTCGGGCGAAGCCTCATCCAAAAGACTGGCCTCGCAGGCCGCCCTGGCGCTTTCCAGGTCTCCAAGGTCGAAAAATTTTTGGGCGAGGCTGAGATTGATGTTCATATAACTTCGTCGGCGTGTGGGGTGGACGGAAGGCTAGTCTAGTGTAGTACGAGTATGATGCATCGCAAACTGGTCCGCCGGTGATCAATTCGGTGGAAACACTCTAGATTCTCTCTTTTTTTTTGCGTTTTTCGGCAGACTCGGCCCATGAACAAGGAAAATAAGGATCAACCGCCTTCGCCATCCAACCTGGAGCCAACAGATTATTCGGAGTTCTGGCTGGGCAAGAACCCGACGCCCCATGAGCGCGCGGATGTGATCGTCAAGCGCCTGGAGCAATTCATCCGTGAAGGTAAGACGGAGAAGGGCGGCATCAACTTCAAGAAATGGCAGGAATTAGCCATGTTTGAGGTGGCCAACGCCATTCGGGATGCGGAACGCCACTGGCGGCAGGACCATAGGTTTGTCACCCGCGGCCTGACAATCGGCGCGGCGTCGTTGCTGACCATTGGTGTGTGGGGCACCGTCTTGGCGGCAGATGCCGCGCCCGACCGGCAGACCGCGGCGCTCATACTGATTTTGGCCGGCGCAGTGATGCTGGCGGTCTTGGGGTTCTGGGGCGTGCGCCGGCTCGACAATTATTATCAGGTGAGCCGCCGGCGGGATCACCTGACGCGGGTTTTCCGCTTCGACCGGCAATTGGCGCAGCTCGACATCGATCTGGAAAAACGTCTCAAGGAACTTGAAGAAACCCTGGAAGAAATGACCAAAGGGCCACTGGGAAAGATGTGACTCAACAATAGAACTCACCCCTAGAACTTTGAGACATCCGGTTGTATGTATAGCGCCCTGAATTTGACCCTGCCGGGCAGGGACCTGGGACCAAAACAGATTTTCGCATTGGGAGGATAAGACAATGCCGGAACTTCGTTCCAAGACGTCAACCCATGGCCGCAATATGGCGGGCGCCCGCGGATTATGGCGCGCCACCGGCATGACCGATGAAGATTTCGGCAAGCCGATTATCGCCATTTCCAACTCCTTCACCCAATTTGTGCCGGGCCATGTTCATCTCCAGGACCTGGGCCAGTTGGTCGCCCGCGAGGTGGAGAAAGCCGGCGGCGTCGCCAAGGAATTTAACACCATTGCGGTGGATGACGGCATCGCGATGGGTCATGACGGCATGCTTTATTCTCTACCCTCCCGGGAGATCATCGCGGATTCTGTTGAGTACATGGTCAACGCCCATTGCGCCGACGCCATGGTCTGCATCTCCAACTGCGACAAGATTACGCCCGGCATGCTGATGGCGGCGTTCCGGCTGAACATCCCTGTCGTCTTCGTCTCCGGCGGGCCGATGGAAGCGGGCAAGATCGTCATCGACGGAAAGACCCAATCCATTGATCTGATCGATGCGATGATCCAGGGCGCCAACCCGAATGTCAGTGACGAACTGGCGGAAGAATATGAACGCTCCGCCTGTCCGACCTGCGGATCGTGTTCGGGTATGTTTACCGCAAACTCCATGAACTGCCTGGCCGAAGCTTTGGGCCTGGGTCTGCCCGGAAATGGCAGCATGCTCGCCACCCACGCCGACCGGAAGGAACTGTTCCTACAGGCAGGCCGTCATGCCGTGGATATCGCCCGGCGCTACTACAAGGAAAACGATGAGTCCGTGCTGCCGCGCAGCGTCGGCAAGGCCGGGTTCGAGAACGCCATGACCCTGGATATCGCCATGGGCGGGTCCACTAACACGGTGCTGCACTTATTGGCCATCGCTCAGGAAGGCGGGATCGACTTCACCATGGACGATATCGACCGGCTGTCGCGCGTCGTGCCGCACATCTGCAAGGTCGCGCCGAGCACCCAGGACTATCATATGGAAGACGTCCACCGCGCCGGCGGCATCATGGCCATCATGGGTGAGTTGGATAGGGGCGGGCTGATCGATCGTAGTGTACCGACGGTCTATGCCAAGACCATCGGCGACGCCATCGACAACTGGGACGTGGTCCGCAATGACAATACCGACGTGGGCCAGTTCTACCGGGCCGCCCCCGGCGGCGTGCCGACCCAGGTCGCCTTCAGCCAGTCCAAGCGCTACGACAATCTGGACCTGGATCGGGACAATGGTTGCATCCGCACGGTGGAAAACGCCTACAGTCCGGACGGCGGCTTGGCGGTGCTTTACGGCAATATCGCCGAGGAAGGCTGCATCGTGAAGACGGCGGGCGTGGATTCATCCATCCTGACCTTTACCGGCCGGGCGCGCATCTTTGAAAGCCAGGACAGCGCCTGCGACAGTATCCTGGGCGGCGAAATCGTCCCCGGCGACGTGGTGGTGATCCGCTACGAAGGACCCAAGGGCGGGCCGGGCATGCAGGAAATGCTCTATCCGACCAGCTATCTCAAATCCATGGGGATCGGTAAGGAATGCGCACTGATCACCGACGGCCGGTTCTCCGGCGGTTCTTCGGGACTCTCCATCGGCCACATCTCGCCAGAGGCGGCGGAAGGCGGCGCCATTGGTCTGATTGAGGAAGGTGACAGGATCGAGATCGACATCCCCAACCGGAGGCTAAATGTCATGGTCGATGACGCGGTGCTGGCCGAGCGGCGCACCGCTCAAAACCAGCTAAACGGATCAGGTTGGAAGCCGAAGGAAAAGCGCACCCGACAGGTATCGCCGGCGCTTCGGGCCTATGCGGCGCTGACCACCAGCGCGTCCCGTGGCGCGGTCCGGGATGTGACCCAGGCGGAGTGACGCGGGAGCGGGATTGAACATGGGTACGCGGATCACGGGCGGCTTTGCCCCCCGGTCCGCGCATGACTAGGTGTTTAATTGCAAAAAAGATTAGTCATCCACGGGCCGCCGAAGGCGTGACCCGTGGACCCATGTTGAATCATCAGCCGGCTCAGTGGCCCAACTTTCCCCATCCCTAATTTGCGTCGTCCCCGACCTGCGCAGCAGTTGTCGGGGAACCATGCAATCCATGCCAATGGTCCCCCGAGACTTGGCTTCGCCAATTCGGGGGTGACGCTTTGGTGGTTAGAGGCGTCGTTCAGCCCTCAGCTACTCGCCGCCGAGATGTCGTCGTGGATCATCTGCGCCAGCATCAAGAGCGCGTTGCGCGGCATTTCGCCGGTCAGCGCATACGTGAGCGGGCCGTTGGTCCAGTAGAACGCGACCATGCCGTGCTCGGCAATGAAGCGGAACTTGGTATTGCCGCCGACCATGCCGGGCCGCACATAAAGCGTCACTCGCTTGCCGACTTTGTCTTCATACATGAACAATGCCGCCGGCATATTCTGGTCATTGACTAACCGCCCACCGATCAGGTGAAAACCCTTGCCGGCCAGGTCCGGCGTCATCAATTTGTGGCCGAGCCGATCCGATAGCCAATTGATCAGGCGCTTTTGTTCCGTGCTGCGCAGTTCTACCGGCTGGTTGGTGTCGTGGGCATAGACCACGTGAGCGTCTAACGCCCGGCGGACGAATTGGTTTCCCCGGGCTTGGTTGGCGCCGCCGTCGCCGTATTGGGTGACGCCCCAGCCGGTGGCGCCGCCGATGATCAATAGCGCAATGCCCGCCGCAATCTGCCGCCAGCCGGGCAGCCATTGGCGCGGTTCGGGGTCCTTGAACAGTTCGGTCACGCTGTCGGGGACAGCCGCGTCGAGGTGCGCATCATAGAGCTGATGCATCTGAATTTTCTGCAACTTGAACGCATGCACCTTGGCGGCGTCTTCGGGATGTCCGGCGAGCCAGCCTTCAAGGGCGGTCACGTCCGCCTGGTCCAGCTCGCCGTCCAAATAGGCGTGCAGTTCGCTATCGGTGGGGCGTTCCATGGGCGTCTCCGTGCTCATCATTGGACACTCCGCAGCATGGGCTCCTGCCCATCCATGATTTTCTTGAGCCGTTCCCGGCCCCGGGCCAGCCGCGACATGACGGTGCCGACGGGAATCTCGAGGATTTCGGCCGTTTCCGCGTAAGACATATCCTCCAACCCGACCAGCAACAGCACAGCGCGCTGATCGTCTGTCAGGCGGCCAAGCGCCCTGTCGAGATCGCGCAACGCCATCGTATCCATTTGGCTTGCATCGGTGCCGTGCCGTTCTTCCATTTCCGGTTCCAGCGAGGTTTTGTCCATCCGGCGGCCCAATCGGCGCATGTTCTGGGCGTGGATGTTATGCATCACGGTGAATGCCCAAGCGCGCATGTTGGTGCCTTGTTTGAACAAGTGAAGCTTGGACAAAGCCCTGCTGACACAGTCCTATAACAAGTCGTCCGCAGCGTCGGCATCCCGGGTCAGCGCCCGGGAATACCGCATCAAATGCGGAAGTTCGGTCATCAGAGCGTTACGTTTGTCCATGCTTCACTATGTTCTCATGCGACGAAAAAAGAGCCTACTTCTTCATCATCTTGTCTTTTTTCATCATCTCTTCTTTTTTCATCATGGCGTCTTTCTTCATGGACTTCTCGTCCTTCATCATGTCGCCTTTGGACATGGTGTCTTTCTTCATCATCTTGTCTTTTTTCATCATGCTGTCTTTTTTCATCTGGCTGTGGCCGGTGGCCTCGGCAGCGCCGATGTTGGCGGCAGCGGTAAAGACAAAAGCCGCAGCGGCGGCGATGGCAACTAATCTCAACATAAGTGGACTCCTTGTAAAGGTTTGGTGGGTGCAGGCAATTCCCGCAACACTTCATAAATGTTTGAGGTCGGCGGTTATTCCGCGAGACTGAAAAATTTAGCGAAATCAGGCCAAATCGGCCCGCAGCGTCATTCCACCTGCAGAAGGTGCGGCAACACCAGGGTGATCGACGGCAGTGCCACGATAATTGCAACCCGGATAAAGTCCGAGGTGATGAACGGGATGACGCCCTTGAAGGTCTCGATCATCGGCACATCCTTGGCCATTGAATTAATGACAAAGACGTTGAGACCGACCGGCGGCGTGATCAGTCCCATCTCCACGACGATCAGGGAGATAATGCCGAACCAGAGTTTCAGATCCTCCGCCTCGAGGCCAAAATCCAACCCGGCGATGATCGGCCAGAAGATCGGCACCGTCAGCAGGATCATGGAGAGGGAATCCATGACAAAGCCGAGCAAGATATAGAGGACGATCATGCCGAGAAGTATTGAAAACGGCGACAGGCCGGAATTCTGGAAGAAGTCGGCGGCCAGATTGGGCAGTTGAGAGAAGCCCAAGAAGGCATTGAAGATCGCCGCGCCCAGAATAATCAAAAAGATCATGGCGGTGGTCTGGCCGGTGCTTACCAAGGCGTCGAGAAAACCCTGCAGGCGCATGCCACCTTTGGTGACGGCGATCAGGAACGTGCCGACCGCGCCGACGCCGGCGCCTTCGGTCGGTGTGAAAATACCGGCGTAGATGCCGCCCATGACCAAGAGGAAGATGACAAGAACCGGCCAAATATCCAACAGAGCCGCCCACTTGACTGCCGAAGACTGGCGGTCGCCGGCGGGTCCCGCTTTCGGGTCAATGCGGACAACGATGGCGATCGCGGCGATGTATCCGAGCGCCGCCAAGATGCCCGGAATAAACGCGGCCTGGAACAGCGTGGCGACGTTGGCCTCCACCATCACCGCGTAAATGATCAGGACCAATGACGGTGGAATGAGAATGCCCAGCGTGCCGCCGGCCGCCAGAGCGCCGGTGGCGAGTGAGCCAGAATAGTTGAAACGGCGAAGCTCCGGAAGCGCGACTTGTCCCATGGTCGCCGCCGTGGCGAGGGATGACCCGGTGATAGCGCCGAAGCCGGCGCAACCGCCCACGGCAGCCATGGCGACGCCGCCTCGGTAATGGCCGAGCCACACATTGGCGGCGTTGAACAGCGCCTGGCTGAGACCGGCCTTGGCCGCGAACTGTCCCATCAGGATGAACAGGGGTACGACGGACAGGGCGTCGGACGTGAACCGCCAGTAGGTTTCCGTTTTTAAATAACTTAGGAGCGCGATTTCGCCAGCAATTAGGTAATAACCGACCATGCCGACGGAGAGCATCGCCACGCCGATGGGAATACGGACCGCCAGGAGGCCCAGTAGGACGACAAAGCCCCAAATGCCGATTTCAAACTCGCTCATCCGATATGCCCAGACTGGTCATTGAAATACCGTCCGGCCTTATACTCGGCGATGCTGCGGCCTAATGTGTAAACAATAACGGTCACCAAAAGCGCCATCAGGACGATAGAGATCGGGAACGTGGTCCAGCGCGGAAACCCGATGGTCATGGAGACCTCGTTGGCGTTGTACATGTCCCACGCGCCGAAATACATGCGCCAGGTCAGCATGGAACCCACGCACAAATAAATGACAGATGCGCATATATCCGCGAATGTCTTGGCGCGGACAGGCGCTTTTTCCATAAAGAAGTCCACCAGCACATTGCCGCGCATTAATTGACAATAGGGCAGGCACGCAAACACGGCGAGCCCTGTGCCGATGGCGACAAGTTCAAAATCGCCGGGAACCGGCGCGTCCAAAAATTTTCGGCCGAACACGCTGACCGTGGTCAATAAGGCCACGCAGGTCAATACGACCCCGCCGCAGACAGCAGCAAACCAGCAAATGCGGAAAAGAACCCGGCCCACGGGATCCGTGGGCCGGGCGCTATTTTCGATTTGTTCTGCCATGAATGATGCCGCCGTTAGACAGCAACAGCCATTACTACTTCGAGTACTTGTCGATCATGGCCTTGGCGTCACTCAGGAGCGCCGGACCATCAACACCGATTTTCTTCATTTCAGCAAACCAGCGGTCATAGACCGGCTGAGCGGCTTTCTTCATACGGTCACCCTCGGCCA
>Ga0181579_10000113_pt1 | contig 54601 bp, 50 predicted proteins | sample 071ome_24_FD_132996 | JGI IMG/M metagenome (GOLD analysis project Ga0181579, IMG submission 132996) | Coastal salt marsh microbial communities from the Groves Creek Marsh, Skidaway Island, Georgia - 071402CT metaG (megahit assembly) | ecosystem: Environmental > Aquatic > Marine > Intertidal...
ACGATCAGGCGGCCGTTGGTCTCAAGTAGTTCTGCCGCTTCGCACAGTATTTGTCTTGGGTCGGGCGTATGGTGCAGGACCATATTCGCGATGACCACGTCCGCCCGGTGTCCGGCATCCATCAGTGCTGATGTGCTGCCCTCGATAAATTCGATGCCCGGCACATGCCCGGCGAAGTCACGGGCATGCGCCAGCATGGCTTCGGAGAGATCAAGCGCCAGCACAGTTGAGGCACGCTCGCGCAACGCAGGTAGCAGCCAGCCTTCACCGACGCCAATTTCTATTGCGCTCCGGAGCGGGCCGCTGCGACCTCTGTCGAGCAGTTGCAGTGTGGCTTCGCTGTAGTCCTGCCACGGCGCGATAAGCTCTTGTTGCTGGCGAAAGCGCGCCAGATTGCCCTTAAAGAAGGCCAGGGAGTTACATTCACGTTGCCGTTGTACGCGAATAACCCCTGCCCGCAGCCCCTTGGGTAGTGGCGCTTCATCCACATGCAGCAAGATTTCCCGATGCAAGGCTGACAGCTCGCCTTGTGGCAGGGCGCGCCGATAGAACGTCGTGGTGCCCTCTTTTTTGCGACTCAGTAAGCCGGCGCTGATTAAGACCTTAAGGTGGTGACTCAGCGCGCTTTGCCGCAGCGAGAAGATATCGCAGAGCTCGGACACTGCATACGAATCTTGCACCATGACCCGCAGAATCTGCAGGCGCAGCTCGTCCCCGCTTGCCTTGAGCAATCCGGCGAGGGACGCAGCACCGTCACGGGGGTGAAGGTCGACAATATGGGCAGCTTTTGTCATGGGCGCGGAGGTTATCAGCGCCGAAGTCTTTTATCAAAATAATTTGATCTATGGGGCGAGCAGGGATTTTACGCCGTCTCGCGTCCCCAGCAGTAGTTCGTCTGCGGGCCGCATGGCAAAGAGCCCGTTACTGACGACGCCGGTCATATGGTTAATCAGCGCTTCAACCCGCGGTGCGTCGTCAATGTGGAGCCCGTGTACATCGAGAATCACATTGCCGTTGTCGGTGACCACACCTTCTCTCCACGCGGGCTGTCCGCCCAGGCCGGCAAGCTGGCGCGCGACGTGGCTGCGCGCCATCGGAATCACTTCTACGGGGAGCGGGAACGCCCCCAGGGTCGAGACCAGCTTGCTCTCGTCGGCAATGCAGATAAACCGCTCCGCCACGGCCGCAATAATTTTCTCCCGGGTCAGTGCCGCACCTCCCCCTTTGATCAGCTGGAGTTGATGGTTCGCTTCATCGGCACCATCAACGTACACATCTACCCGCGCCACACTGTTCAAATCACTGACCGAGAAGCCCAGCGACTGCAGTAACTGCGTTGAGCGCTCGGAGCTGGAGACGGTGGTATCTATGCGATGCTTGATGGCGCCCAGCACATTAATGAAACACTCGGTGGTGGTGCCCGTACCAATACCCAGTACGAGCCCGTCGTCTGGCAGGCTAGTCACCCGCTCTAGTGCGGCGTTCGCCACCTGCTGTTTCAGCGTATTTTGATCCATCTCGGGCAACCCGTGTTATCCATGCTTGGAAACCGGAGATTAAGGCGCTTGTGCGTGCGTTACCAGTCAGCGATATTGCTCAAGCAGTAAAAGTCAGGCTTTAGCCGATCCGGCCGACGGCTCAATGTTATCTCGTCAACTACCCGCGCTTTACGACATCGCAATGCGTCACAGGAATCTGCGTGCGAATGTGGTATTTTTTTGGATCGAAGTGAATCTCAAGGGGTTATCGGCATGAAGGTCGCTGTAGTGCTTCATCAGCGCTGGTCTGCAACAGGTGTGGCCACAAAGTGGCTTGGGACGGCGATCCTGAGTGCGATCGCCCTCGTGTCCATGACCGCAACCGCCTCGGACGAGGCCGTTGCCGCGATCCCCAGCTACGAGGCACTGGCGGCGAAGGCAGAGTTTCGCCAAGCAGAGATATCTCCTACGGGCGAGTATCTTGCTGTCGATGTCGTGCACGAGGAGCGGCGCGCGCTGGCAGTGCTTGCCACGAAAGACCTCGAGGTTATCTCCGTATCGGGCTTTTATGACGCCGAAGTCGGTGGTTTCGAATGGATCAACGATGAGCGCTTGGTCCTTACCATTATGCGCAAGCGCCCCGGACGAGAGGCGCCCGGGTCTTATGGCGAGATCTATGCCGTCAACGCGGACGGCAGCGCGCCAAAGTATCTTTACGGCTTGAACGCGGATGAACCCGTTACCGCCTATGGTGACTTGCTCGGGAAGATCGACGATCGCCATGTGTTGGTCCAGAGCTTTCCCTTCGCCTGGCCGCCCGGTAAGGATGGCATCCCCGAAGCCGTTAAAGTCAATATTTACAGCGGGCGCATCAGCCGCGAGGCACGTTCGGGTTTGCGGGGCGCAGGCTTTGTACCCGATGAGACAATGGCTCCGCGATTCGTGCAGGGCCTGAACGACGACAATGATCAGGTCTTCTCATACCGCCCTGCCGGCTCACGCGATTGGCAGGACGTTGAACTGCCTTTTGGTGAGCAGGTCATGGTGCGTGGTTTTGTACCCGGCGAGGACGCGATTTTTGTCATGGGGGCGATGGATGACGAAAAGGGCATCTGGGGATTGTACCGGTATGACCTAACGGCAAAGAAAGTCGAAAAGCTCTACGCCGCAGCTGACACTGACGTCGAGTGGGTGTATCTAGACGATGAAGAACAGCCCTATGGCGTGCAGATCAATCGCCATTACCGCGAGTTTGTGCCATTGGTGGCGGATCACCCGATGACTCAGGTTAAGTTGGCACTGCAGAACAGCTTTCCCAGCCACAATGTCTCGCTTGTCTCTAAGACGGACGACAATCAACAGTTTGTCGTGAGACTCTCCGCGCCCGACGACCCGCCGAGCTTCTATCTTTACGAGAAAGAGTCGGGGTCATTCCGCTTTCTAATGCATATGTTCCCGCGGGTGGAAGGGACGCTGTTGGCAAAAACTGATGGCATTAGTTTTGCCGCCCGAGACGGCCAGGTCATCCACGGCTACCTTACGACACCGCCACGGGGTGAGGCGCCCTTCCCGCTCATCGTGATGCCCCATGGCGGCCCCCATGCCAGAGACAGCTGGGGGTACGACACGTATGTGCAAGCACTGGCAACCCGCGGCTACGCGGTGCTCCAAGTGAATTTTCGCGGTTCGACGGGGTTCGGTGAGGCCTTTAAGCAAGCCGGTTATGGCGAGTGGGGGCGTGTCACCCAGCACGACATTATCGACGGCACGCGGTGGGCCATTGCCGACGGTGTTGCTGATCCGGTTCGTATCGGTATTTATGGCGGCAGTTTTGGTGGCTACTCGGCATTCCAGGCGCCCCTCGTCCAGCCGGGATTATTCAAGGCGGCGATTGGTTACGTCGGCGTCTACGATCTCGACCTGCTCTATAACTCGGGGGATATCGCGACGACCCGATGGGGTGGCGCGTACCTCGACACGACCTTGCCCAGCGACCCCGAACAGAGAAAAGCACAAAGCCCCGCGCAACGCGCTGAGGAGTTCGACATACCCCTGTTTATTGTTCATGGTAAAGACGATTACCGAGCGGCTTTTGAGCACGCGGAAGTTATGCGTGATGCGTTGGAGGAAGCGGGCAAGCCTTACGACTGGTTGGTCAAAGACAAAGAAGAGCACGGCTTTTATACCCCTGAGAACACCGTTGAGCTCTTTACGCGGGTTCAGGGATTTTTTGATCAGCATCTCGTATTGACGGCACCGGCGCTCGAATAATGGCCTCGGATACGGTGTTAGAAGAACGGATAGCGGCGGGTTTCGCGTCGCTCTCGGGGGGACGCCCTCAGGAGGGGCTGACCGCGCTCGAGGGCGTTGATCGCGCTCAATATCCTCGCGCCAGCTTGCTTGCGGGCCATTGTTATAAGGCGTTGGGTGACCACGCGGCGGCGGAGCAGGCTTATCGCTTGCTGACAACCCATTCAGCGCGCAGTCACGCCGCCACCGGTTGGTGGAGCCTGGCTGGTCTCAAGACCGCGCCGTTTTCAGCGAGCGATGCCGCACAGTTAGACAAGCTGATTGCCGCATCCCAGGAAGATGGCTACCAAGGGCTGCTACATTTGGCCCGCGCGGAAATCTGGCATCAGGCGGGGTTGCCAGACATGGCGTTTGCGCACCTGAAAGCTGGCAATGACCTCATCGCTGCAGCCCGCCCGTTTCAGGGTGAGGCATTTCACGCTCTGGTGAATGAGTTGATCAGCATATCGGGCTGGCCATCTGTCCAGAGCGCCGAGGCGGGCCCTGCCCCGCTCTTTGTTATTGGCCAGCCTCGCTCCGGGACGACGTTGGTAGAGCAGATACTGGCATCACACCCGGATGTGGATGCGACCGATGAGCTCAGCTTTATGGGGCATTGCGGTGCAGACCTGCAGCGCGAGGGTGGCTACAAAGCCGGAATTGAGTCTCTGGCAGAGAGCCGTTGGGCCGAGTTTCGGCGCGACTATCTAAAGATCGTTGCGCCCTACCTCCACAAGCAAGGGAGCCATTTTGTTGACAAAACCCCGGAGAATTTTCTCCACGTTGCGTTGATTCTGAAAATCTTCCCCAACGCTCGCTTTATCCACGTTATCCGCGATCCACTCGATAACATTGTGTCGCAGTACCGGCACTTTTTTCCCGAGGGTCGCGAGTACAGCAACAGCCTCGAGGGGCTGCTGTTTTACTGGCAAGGGTACTTGATGCTCATGCGGCACTGGTCAGCGCTGTTCCCTGACAAGATCTATCACCTGCACTATGCGCAGCTCGCGACATCACCGGACACGGAGATCGCGCAGTTGTTGTCATTTTCAGGCTTGTCCAGTGCGTCGGAATGCTACCGACCACACGAGACACAGCGTGTGGTTATGACACCCAGCGCTGCGCAAGTACGCCAGCCCATCAATAAGGCGGGCATCGATAGCGGGTTGATCTACGGCGGTGTGATGGGCGATTGGCTAAAGGATATTGGCAAGCTAAAGGAAGTCAGCACGCAACTTTTCGGCAAGGGCTAACTAGCGCTCCTTCACTTTGATACGCACGCCCTTTTCCGTCACCAGAAAGATCGATCCGAACATGCCGTCTTCAATGCTGACGCGCTCACCTGCTTTAATCGTCAAATTGTTATCGGCCGTCTTCTTGAACAAGCGACCGTCCTCCGCCACGAAGATCGTGTCGCGGCGAGCGGTATAGAGGACGTCTTTGATCACAAAAGTGATTTGTTCCGGTACCTGCTCGATAATCTCGGGCGCCTGCTCTTCGCCAAAGACAATCGCCGCCACCTCCGCATTGCGCTGCTCTTGGCGCTGCTCACTGGAGCCTACTTGTGGTTTTTCCAGTGATGCCTTGATCGCCGTCGCTGCGTTGTCGTAACAGGCGAGACGCTCGCCATCATCGGCAATATCCGCGCACTCCATAAAGGATTGGGCGCTGCTCGTGGCAGTGATGAACACACCACAAAAAAAACAGATCAGGCGCAAGCGGTAACGGTCCATCCTATGATGCCTTCCTTATCAGTGAGTTCTTGGGTCTCAATGGCTGACCAGCCCATTGTAGCCATATCTTGTGCCAGTGATGCGATGTCATCCGCACTTTTGGCAACGGATAGCATCTGCCGGTGGCGCTCCCTTGCTGCCAAAGCCTCTTCCCCAAGCTCAGAGACAAAGCGCGCCCTAACCTCCGCGGGCTGGCCAAGTAGTTTAAAAAAGCGCAGCGCGGCCAATACGTGATCCGCCATGAAAGCATTGCCAGTTTCTAGCGTAGCGCCGCTGATGTATTTGTTGCCCATACCATTCATAAACTTGCGCGCTTGCTCTGCTTCCGCATCAGCTTTGAGACCGGCGACATTGCCTTTTTCAATCAGGGTCTGATGAATGGTCAGTAGCGCGCTTTGAATCAGTGTGATGTCTTTCTCGTGGTATTCGCCAACGGCGCGTTGCGACATCTGCGCGACAACGGATTGCTGGTGATGCATCAGTGCAAACAGCTTGCCACCGGCGGCCATTCTGCCAAGTAACCCAGGTAGCGTTTCCTCGAGCCGGCTATACTCCATGCCGTAGATCGACAGGCAGACATCGATATTTTTTACGGCATCAGGCAGAGTCTCTACGGGGGTCTCACCCACAAGCGTCACCGTGGATGCTGACTTCTGCACGGTTTCCTTGAGCACTTCAGGTAGCGCCACGGTGGCGGCATCAACGCCAACATAGTCAAACGGCCTGTCCAGGGAAAACAAAAAAGGGAGTAGTGATCCGTTACCGCAGCACAGCTCCAGTGCGGACAGCGGATCAGTGCTTAACGGGAATTGAGCCGCCAAGCCATCCAGCCAAGCTTTAACGGGCCCGGCGTAGCCTTGTTCAAAGTAGTCGCCAAAGGTGGTGCTGTGCCCTTGGCGCCAGAATCGACTCCACGCGTCCATGAATTAGTACTCGTTTGTTCGCGGCCAGCTTACCGCACATCAAATAATTGTTGGGGAATCATCAAAAAAAAGGCCCGCTATTGCGGGCCTTTTCGGTTGAGGTGAGTGCCATCAGAACTCGATGGTGTACTCCGCGTAGTAAACGCGACCGACTTTCGGGTACTGGTACTCGTCAACTTCGGTGCCGAAATCGTTGAGCAGCGGGTCTTCGTCGGTGAGGTTGTTCGCGCCCAGGGTGATTTGACCCCAAGAGCCGAAGTTATAACCGACTGAAGCGTTCCACATATCCCACGAATCGTAGGAATCATCGCTGGATCGAGACTCTGATTCACCAATGTAATCCCACGCGACGTTCGCGAAGAAGTTATTCCAGGTCCAGCTCGCTTGCGCGTTTGATCGCCACTCGGGGAACCCAAGGGTGCCCGTTACGTCGATCAAATTGCCGTTACCGTAGACTTCTTCGGTCTCATACTTGAGGTACTTGGTACCCGTGTAGCGGAGACTGAACATACCGAAGGCAGTGTCGATGGTGCCAGCAAGACCCAGGTCAAGCGCTTCGCGCTTTTGCTTGATGTCGCCGTTGACGAAGCCCGCATCAATACGAACCACGGCACCGTTGGCGCTTCGCTGCACGTACTCGCTACCTGCTCCGCCAGAGTTGCGCGAGGAGAAGTCCTGGTTTAGCAGGTCCTGTGCCGACACGTAGTCGATGGTGTTATCCAGCTCAAGGCTGATCCATGTTGCGCTGGCTTTCCAGCTCATCATGTCACCTTCCCAGAAGTCCCAGTCGACACCGAACGACAGCGATTCGGACTCTTCTGCGTCGAGGTTCGGGTTAGAACCAATGTAGGTGTCAAACTGGCGGCCCGGACAGGGGTCTTGGCCATTCTGCTGACAACCCCAGAAGTCCGTGCCCGAAGAGGCAGAGAACGAGGTCGCACCGTAGAGGTCTGACAGGTCGGGAGCGCGGAAGCCCTCACCCCATGACGCGCGGAAACGCAACTGCTCGTATCCGGGAATCGCCATGTTGATACCTACGCGCGGCGACGTGGCATTACCGAAGTCGGAGTAATCATCCGCACGGAATGCCGCTGACAGCTCCATCCACTCAAAGATCGGGAATACACCCTCGATCATATAAGCGGTCACGTCGCGATAGCCCGCTGCTGAGTTACCGGCAGAACCCCCGACCAGACCCGCTTCAGACTGGGCATCTACCAGTGCAGAGTACTTGATCTCGTAGTACTCGGCGCCGAGGTAGATCGCGGCAGTCCCGCCGGCCATATCGAACATGTCCCACTGCACACCGCCTGACCAACGCGTTAGCGTTTGGCGGTCGTCGTTGTGAGCAGTGACCTTCAAGTTGGCAACGAACTGATCAAAGTCATCAATGCCGTAGGCCACGTTGTACGCCAGGCCGCCGTAGCTCAGGTAGTACATACCGACTGAGGAAGAACGGTACTCCGAATGTGAGTAGTTCATGTCAACTTTGACGTTGTCAGACACTTCCCAGTTCAAGCCGGTGTTGATGTCGACCAGCGTATCGTTAACGATGTTGTCCCGCGTGCCTACGTCAGTCCATCGGAAGTAACCGAAGGTCGCACCGACGTCATTTCTGGGGTCGCCAGGAATGGTTGGGCCAGGTGCGGCAGGCGGTGCATAACGGCCAAAAGACTCGTTATCCGAGATGATGACGTCGGCGTAAACATCGAGGCTGTCGTTAATCTCGTACTCGGCAGACACCCACGTGTTCAGGCGCTCTAGGCCTGCGCGGTTGGCTGACACCAACGCGAACGCGTAACCGCAGTAGTAGCCCGTATCGGGGCCGAATACGAGGTCAGATCGCATTTTGCCGACAAAGCCGGTGCCACTGGGATCGTCCTGACAGTTTGCGCCGGGGTACACCAGCCAGGTGGTGGGGTCGTTCTTGTCAAACGGCGCCCCTGTGTAAGTCGGGTTGATTGCCGAATAGCCGTAGAAAGACACACCGACGGTTTCAGCGTAGCCCGTGATTTCCCCATCACCGTCGTAGTCACCGTAGCTCGCCTTGGTGAAGTCGCGGTCCGCGTCGAAAATGGGATCACGCTTGTCATATTCAATACCGAAGGTCACGCTACCCTTATCCGAGCTCGCGCCGAACAACATGGAGAGCGACTCTTCCTCACCGTCGTCGCGATCGCGATCGCCGAACCGGCCGCTTAGGCGGAAGCCGTCGTAATCGCGCTTGAGGATGATGTTCACAACACCCGCTACCGCGTCGGAACCGTAGATCGCGGACGCACCGTCAGCGACGATCTCAATGCGATCCACCGCGGAGAACGGAATCATGTTCAGGTTGACGGTGCCGCCACCACCCAGTGAGGGTGAGCCAGCAACTCGGCGACCATTGACCATGACCAGAGTTCGGCCAGCACCGACACCGCGCAGATCGATTGTCGCGTTGGACTGTGCGCTGTTACCCGATGACTCGCGGAAAGAACCCAGTGAGTTGAGGTTTGAGCTTCGCAGGGCATCTGCTACTGAGATGTCACCCTGGATTTTCATGTCCTCGGCGGAAATAACGATGGTTTCCTGAGAGATGGTGTTGAGCGTGGAACGCGAAATGCGCGAACCGGTGACCAGCACCTCTTCGGTTTCTTTGACCTCACCGTCGTCCTCCTGTGCAGTGACCACACCCATGTTCAGGGCAAGGGCACCTGTCGATACACACAGGGCGTAACGAACGGCGTCGTGCATGACATTCTTCTTCGTCATGAGTTTCTCCTTAGGCTAATCAGGTGGCTCACAACATTTTCGGGGACAAAGACCCCGGCCACGTTATTCACGCACCCCCATTTTTTTGACTATACGTATAGTCTGCTTGCGAACTGCCTTATGGGCTTTTTGTTCGCGCGCAGATGCCGTCTATCATACAGAAAGTCTGCGGGTCGAGAAAACAACGCCGAGGCCTGAAAATGGTAATATGTCTCTGGCAAAACGCGGCTTTTGGCGGGTCCGGCGAGCGTGATTTCTTGGCGTTGTGCCCGCTCTGACCTGTTTAGGGGTAAGACGAGCAACCGATAACAGTAAAAAACGCAGTTTGAACCCTATTTTTGTCGCCTGTCGGCCGCCAGAAGGGTGAAGAATTTGCTCGCAAGCCCCGGTTCGCGGACAATACGGCTCGCCTCGCGACCCCGGAGCTCTCATGCCCTCTCAAATTGATCTGGCCAACGCCATTCGCGCGCTCGCGATGGATGCGGTTCAGGCGGCCAACAGCGGCCATCCCGGTGCCCCTATGGGTATGGCTGACATCGCAGAAGTGCTCTGGAATCGCTTGCTGCGGCACAACCCTGGCAATCCCGCCTGGCCTAATCGTGACCGTTTCGTGCTCTCGAACGGCCATGGCTCGATGCTGATCTATGCGCTCCTGCACTTGAGTGGCTATGAGCTGTCGATCGAGGATCTGAAGCAGTTCAGGCAGTTGCACAGCAAAACGCCCGGCCACCCCGAATACGGCTATACCCCGGGGGTTGAGACCACGACCGGCCCGCTGGGCCAGGGGCTGGCCAATGCGGTGGGTATGGCGATCGCCGAGAAGACGCTGGCCGCGCAATTTAACCGCGAGGGCCATGACATTGTGGACCACCATACCTTCGTATTTTTGGGGGATGGCTGCCTCATGGAAGGAATCTCGCACGAGGCGTGCTCCCTGGCGGGCACATTGGGTCTGGGTAAGCTGATTGCCGTTTATGACGACAACGGCATTTCCATTGATGGCGAAGTGGAGGGCTGGTTTACCGATGACACCCCTAGGCGCTTTGAGGCCTATGGTTGGCAGGTCATCCCGGCAGTTGACGGCCACGATGCGGCTGCCGTCGAGGCCGCGCTGACGGCCGCCAAGGCTGAGACCGGGCGTCCGACGCTCATCTGCTGCAAAACCGTCATTGGCAAGGGCAGTCCCAACAAGGCGGGTACGGAGAGTTGTCACGGTGCGCCATTGGGCGATGACGAGATTGCCCTCACGCGCGAAGCCATGGGCTGGCCGCACGGCCCGTTTCAGGTTCCCGACGACATTCGCGCTGCCTGGGATGGCCGCGCTCGGGGTGCCCAGTTAGAGGCCCAGTGGCAAGCGAGTTTCGATGCCTACCGGGCAGAGTACCCGGAACTCGCAGATGAGTATCTTCGTCGATTACGCGGTGATTTGCCGAAAAATTTCGCCGAAAATGCAGATAAATACATAGAAGAGTGCATTCAAGCTGGCGCCGATGTTGCGTCGCGCAAGGCCTCCCAGCAAGCACTGAATGCATTCGGCCCGCACTTGCCGGAGTTGTTGGGTGGGTCCGCCGACTTGGCCGGGTCCAATTTGACGCTTTGGCAGGGCGCACGAGGGCTGACAGCGGAGTCAGCAGCCGGCAACTACGTTTTTTACGGTGTGCGCGAATTTGCGATGGCCGCCATCATGAATGGCATTGCCCTGCACGGTGGGTTCATCCCCTACGGCGCGACCTTCCTGATATTCATGGAATATGCGCGTAACGCGGTGCGGATGTCGGCCCTGATGGGTCAGCGTGTGCTGTATGTATTCACACATGACTCTATTGGGCTCGGAGAGGATGGGCCGACGCACCAGCCGGTCGAGCAATTAACCGCTTTGCGCGCCACGCCCAATCTCCATACCTGGCGGCCCTGCGACGCGGTGGAGTCGGCGATTGCCTGGAAGCAAGCCCTACAGCGTGATACGGGCCCCACCGCAATGATTTTTTCTCGACAAACGTTGCCTGCGCAGATTCGTGATGCCGATACGGCGCGAGAGGCCCATCGCGGCGGCTATATCTTGGTAAGAGAGACGGCAGCGCTTGACGCCATCATTATCGCAACCGGTTCGGAGGTGGCGCTGGCGGTTGAGGCGGCGGCGCGACTCAGCGCTGGCGGGCGCGGTGTTCGTGTGGTCTCCATGCCCTGCGCCGAAGTCTTCGAGGCACAGGAAGCGGGATACCGCGAGGCGGTGTTGCCGAGTGACGTATTGGCGAGGGTAGCGGTTGAGGCGGCCCACACTGACTTTTGGTACAAGTATGTCGGTCTCGATGGCCGTGTGGTGGGCATGGCCTCCTTTGGTGAGTCGGCGCCCGCCGGTGCGTTGTTCCAGCATTTCGGCATTACCACGGATAATGTGGTGGCGGCTGTCGAGGACGTGATTCTCGATTGACCATGCGTTTTGCGATCAATGGTTTTGGGCGGGTGGGCCGCACCCTGCTGAGGGTGTACCGTGCGCGTGAGGATGCGCGCGCTTCGCTCGAGCTCGCGGCGATTAACGAGATTGCCGATGCGGATACCGTGGTTCACCTTGCGCGCTACGACTCTAACTATGGACGCTATCCCGGGCGTATCGCTCGCTCTGGGGATTTGCTGGCCATTGATCAGTCCCTTATCCCGCTCAGCCATGTCCGCGATGTGGCGCAGTTACCCTGGAAAGCGCTCTCGATCGACTTGGTGTTCGAATGTACCGGGGCATTCACCGACCGAAAAACTGCCGAGCGGCATCTCGATGCGGGCGCCGGCAGGGTGTTGTTTTCACAACCCGCCGAGTCTGACGTCGACGCGACGATTGTTTTTGGTGTCAACGATGATGCCCTCGCGCCCGACATGCGCGTGGTCTCGGCGGCGTCGTGTACAACCAATGCGGTGGTCCCCGTATTGGATACGCTCTGCCACGCTTTCGGCATCGAGGCCGCGACCATCACGACGATACATTCCCTGATGAATGACCAACCCGTGCTCGATGCTTATCACCACACCGATTTGCGTAAAACACGCGCGGCGTCGCAGTCCATTATTCCGGTGGATACTGGCCTTGCCGCGGGTATTGAACGCATCTTGCCGCACCTCGCCGGCAAGCTTTCCGCCCACGCGTTGCGCGTCCCCACGACCAAGGTATCGGCCATTGAGCTCACGGTAGCCACCGAGCGCGATTGCGATCGTGAGCAGATTAACGCGGCCTTACTTGCCGCTTCACAGGGCACGTTGGCGGGTATTTTGGATTATTCACTCGAGCCGCTGGCCTCCTGTGACTTCGCGGGCGAGGCCGCTTCGGCAATCGTGGACGCGAAACAAACTCAGGTGGCGGCCGGGCGTTTGGCCAAGATTCTTATCTGGTTTGACAACGAGTGGGCTTATGCCAGCCGCATGATTGACGTGGCCTTGGCCTGGCAACAGCGGATAATGGCAGCAACGCCGCCGCTCAGAGAGGGTCAACTGTGAAGGAAGCGTGTTTGTGAGATTGATGACGGATCTAGACCTGACCGGGCGTCGCGTTCTGATACGCGAAGATCTCAATGTGCCGCTCAGGGATGGCAACATCACCAACGACGCGCGTTTGCGCGCAGCAGCGCCGTCGATCTTACAGGCGCTAGCGCAGGGGGCAGCGGTGATGGTGATGTCACACCTCGGTCGCCCCAGTGAGGGCGAATGGACTGCGGAAGCGTCTCTGGCGCCGATTGCGGCGCGGCTATCGGAGCTCATTGGGCGAGATGTACTGCTGGCCAAGGAGTGGCGGAACGTGGCGCCATTGCCCGGCGATGTCGTGCTCCTGGAGAACGTGCGATTTAACCTGGGGGAGTCCGCCGACGATGCGGCGCTTGCTGCCGATTATGCGGCGCTCTGCGACGTCTTTGTGATGGACGCCTTCGGCACTGCGCATCGCGCGCAGGCCTCCACCCACGGGGTCGCGCGCGCGGCACCGCTGGCCTGTGCCGGACCGCTGCTGGCCGCCGAGTTAACGGCGCTGGAGCGCGCGCTGACGGACGCCCAGAGACCGATGCTGGCTGTTGTTGGCGGCGCCAAGGTGTCGACCAAGCTCGAGGTGCTCGACAACCTGTCGAGCCGCTGCGATAGCCTCATTGTGGGTGGTGGTATCGCCAATACCTTTTTGGCCGCGGCAGGGTACCCGATTGGGAAATCGCTTCACGAGGCCGACCTCGTCGATACTGCTCGACGGTTGATGGACAAAGTCGAGATCCCGCTACCGATTGACGTGGTGGTGGCGCCGAGTGTTGAAGAAGCACGCAGCGCTAGCGTGAAGCTCGCGGCAGAAGTCTCGGACGACGATATGATTCTCGATGTGGGTCCGCAGACCGCGGCGCAGATTGGAGCCCGCGTGAGAGAGGCGGCAACGATCCTCTGGAACGGCCCCCTCGGCGTATTTGAATATGACGCTTTCGCTGAGGGCACTCGGGTTTTGGCCGAAGCCATCGCCGCCAGTGAGGGCTTTTCGCTCGCGGGTGGCGGCGACACACTCGCTGCAATCGACCAATTTGGCGTGGCAGATCAGGTATCGTATATCTCCACAGGTGGCGGTGCGTTTTTGGAGTACGTCGAGGGGAGAACCCTGCCCGCAGTTGCAGTCTTGTCGGAACGCGCATCTGATTGACGCGCGCAGGGCGCGTTATCGCGGGTGCGAGAGGCGGAAGAGACGCGCGAGCGCAGTAAGAACAGAAAACCGAGAGCAACGAGAGATAAACAGAGGCAAAGCACAATGGCGTTGATCAGTTTGAGGCAACTATTAGACCACGCGGCAGAATACGGCTATGGCGTGCCGGCATTTAACGTCAATAACCTCGAGCAGACCCGGGCCATTATGGAAGCGGCTGATCAGACCGATTCTCCGGTCATCATGCAGGCCAGCGCGGGAGCTCGGAAATATGCCGGCGCGCCGTTTTTGCGCGCATTGATGGAGGCCGCGATGACCGAGTTTCCACATATTCCGGTAGTTGTTCATCAGGATCACGGCACCTCGGCCGCGGTCTGCCAACGATCCATCCAACTGGGGTTTAGCTCGGTCATGATGGACGGCTCGCTCGGCGAAGACGGCAAGACGCCCATGGATTATGACTACAACGCGGGTGTGACGCGCCACGTTGTCGAGATGGCGCACGCCTGCGGGGTCTCGGTAGAGGGAGAAATTGGTTGCCTTGGCTCGCTGGAGACCGGTGAGGCGGGCGAGGAGGATGGGATTGGTGCGGCGGGTAAGTTGAGCCACGATCAGTTGCTGACCGACCCGGAAGAAGCCGCTCAGTTCGTCGCTGATACCGGTGTCGATGCGTTGGCCATTGCCTGTGGCACCAGCCATGGCGCTTATAAATTCACGCGCCCTCCCACTGGCGACATTCTGGCAATGGACCGTATTAAAGCGATACATGCACGCATTCCGGGCACGCACTTGGTGATGCACGGCTCGTCGGCCGTGCCACAGGATTGGCTGGCTATCATTAATGAGTTTGGCGGCGAGATTCCCGAGACCTATGGTGTGCCGGTCGAGCAGGTGGTGGAAGGCATCAAGCACGGCGTCAGAAAGGTGAATATTGATACCGATCTCCGGCTTGCATCGACTGGCGCGATTCGCCGCTTTTTAGCAGAGCATCCGGCGGAATTTGATCCCCGAAAGTATTTTACTGCGAGTCTTGAAGCCATGAGGGCGATCTGTATTGACCGGTATGAGGCGTTTGGTACCGCGGGTAACGCATCGAAGATTAGACCGCTCTCGCTCGCGGCAATGCAGTCACGCTACGCTGCTTAACAAGACGCCCACCGCTCTTGCGAGTGGACATTTTGCCAACCACTGACCGTGTGCTGGCGCTTGTAAAGTCTTATGATCAACCGCTTTTCAGCGGCTGGTCGGCTTATGGCACAGACCTACATCAAACGAATCCTGAATGCGCGCGTGTATGACGTTGCGCGCGAGACGCCGTTGGATGCCGCCCCGCTATTGTCCTCGCGCTTGGGAAACCAGGCCTTTTTAAAACGTGAGGATTTGCAACCGGTATTTTCGTTTAAGTGTCGCGGCGCCTATAACAAAATGAGCCGGCTCAGCGCGACAGCGCGTCGCGCTGGCGTGGTCGCTGCGTCCGCAGGGAATCACGCGCAGGGCGTCGCTCTCGCCGCACAGACGCTTGGCATCAAGGCGAAAATCGTGATGCCGGTGACCACTCCCGCGATCAAGGTGGATGCCGTGCGTGCCCGCGGGGCGACGGTGGTGCTCTACGGCGACTCGTTCGATGAGGCCGCCGTGCGTGCCCAATCTCTGGTTAAAACAGAGGGACTCACTTTTATCCATCCGTTTGACGATCCCGACGTGATTGCGGGTCAGGGCACGGTGGCGATGGAGCTGGTCAGGCAGGCGCCAGCGCCGCTGGATTATGTATTTATTTGCTGCGGTGGTGGCGGGTTGCTTGCGGGCATGGCGGCTTACTTGCGCTACGTGTGGCCGAACACCCGCATCATTGGAGTTGAGCCCGAGGACGCCGCCTGCGTACGCGCCGCCTTGGATCAGGGCAAGCGCGTCTCCTTGCGCGAGGTCGGTTTGTTTGCCGATGGATGCGCGGTGGCTCAGGTAGGCAAAGAGCCATTTCGATTGATCAAGGAACACGTCGATGATGTGATCACCGTCACTACCGATGAGATCTGTGCCGCCGTCAAAGACATCTTCGACGACACGCGCGCGATTGCCGAACCCGCCGGGGCGTTGGCCGTTGCCGGCATGAAAAAATTTGTCGAGGAGCGCGCGGTCGCGGGATGCACAATGGCCGCGACGGTGAGTGGGGCGAACACCAATTTTGATCGCTTACGGTATATCTCCGAGCGAACCGAGATCGGCGAGCGCCGCGAAGCCGTACTGAGCGTGACGATACCCGAGCGCGCGGGCGCCTTCCGCGCTTTTTGTAGCGCCATTGGTAAGCGCAACATCACCGAATTTAACTACCGCTATGAAGCCGCCGGACAGGCAAGGGTATTTGTTGGTCTGACGGTGAGCCCCGACGGTGATGGTGCGGCGGAACTGCAGCAGACGCTGCGGCAAAAGGGCTATCAAGTGCTCGACATGACTGACAACGAGACGGCAAAGCTGCATCTCAGGCACATGATTGGCGGGCGCATTTCAAAAGACATTGCAGACGAGTTGGTATTTCGCGTCGAGTTCCCCGAGCGTCCCGGTAGCCTGCTGCACTTCCTCAATGCGTTGGGGCACGAATACAGCATTACCTTGTTCCATTACCGCAATCATGGTGCTGCTTACGGCCGGATTCTGGTCGGGATGCAGGTGCCAGCCGGAAAGCGATCAGCGCTGCGCAAGGCACTAGGTGCTCTGGGGTACCGGTTTTGGGAAGAGACCGATAATCCCGCGTATCGCGAGTATCTGGGGCGCCAGTCTGACTAGCGCGACGTAGGCTACTCGGAAAAAAGCACGAGTCCTTCCTCGCTCAAAAATCCCTGCAGCGGGCGGTCGTGGGCTTCCGTCGGCCAGTCTTCGCGATACTGCAGGGCAAAGCCCAGCCCCAGTCTGAATCCTCGCGCAGTAGAGAACAGTCGGTCGTAAAAACCGCCGCCATACCCCAGCCGCTGACCGTTGTGGCCGCAGGCCAGCAGCGGGGTCAAAAAGAGGTCAATGTCGTCTGTCGAGACAGCGGCCGCAGAGGCGGTCGGTTGGTGCACGCCGCCTATCGTGGTCTCGGTGGGGTCAGTGTGTTTCCACTGGCAAAATTTCAGTGTGTCTCCCACGACCCGGGGATAAACCACACATAAACCTTGCGCAGTGGCCCAGTCGGTGATCGCCACAGGATCAAATTCAGATTCGTGCGCCAGGTAGCTGCCGATCATCTGGCAGTTTTGCAGTATTGGCGATGCCTTAAGAAAACCCAGTGCGGTGACGGCGGCTGCTTCGCGATCTCCCTCGGGCAGCATATTCCGCGCTTCTCGCAAGGACTTCCTTAAGGTTTTTTTCGCTGCTTTGGCGTTCATTACGCGCCGCCTTGTGGGTCAGTTTGTTGCGGGAACGATGATTGAGCGTCCGGCGCAAGGCCGCGCACTGCGACCACATCCGTGTGCTCCCGGTGCGCACGGCGCACAAGACAGGAACAAAGTGCGTTTAAAAAAAGGGAAATGACCCGCGGTACCGCTGACGAATAGGCCCTTGAACCCAACGGCTCAAGGTGGTGACCACTTCGTGGCTTCAGGCTTCCCGGTTCTGGCCAGGCTTGCTCAACTGCCACGAAAGTGCTCTCCGGGTGTTGCATTATCGGCTCGAGGACAAATCGTCTGGCGAATACTTCAGGCCGGCTTCAGTATAGCCGATTGCTGGACTTAGTTAATCTCGAGTTGACGCAGCTGGTACAGCACTTCGTCGAGCTGGCTATTCAGGGCTGACAGCCGTTGTTGCTCCTCATTGGCTTCCGCAGGCGTGTTGCCGCCTTTGAGGGCCAGTAGCTCGTGACTGATATTCAGCGCCGCCATAATGGCAACGCGCTCCAAGCCGATCACCTTGCCGGTTGAACGAATATCGCGCATGTGCTGATCGAGGTATCGCGCAGCGCTGGTCAGTGCCACCTCTTCGTCGGGCGGACAGGCGACTTGATACTCTTTATCGAGAATGTCGACGCTGACGGTATTGGGTCGACTCATGCGCTACCGTCCAACGACCTGAGTCGCGCTAGCGAATTCTCTACGTGTTCGCTAGCTTGTCTTTGACGCTCCAGCAGTTCGCGACGCTCCCGCTGTAGCTCTGCCGCTCTCAGTTTGAGCGCACGATTTTCGCGGTTTAAAGCGCGGCTGAGCTCGATGAGGTCATTCACCTTTTTTTCGAGCGCCTGTATGAGGTTGTCCGCCACCGAAGGTACACTGTTTTGCTTGCAAGCCGGCACTATAATGCGCGCCGTTTCGCTGGGTCAACGTGCGGTGCGAGTAATGGCAACCCAGCGTCATGTCGCGCACAGACGAAACCGGCGAATGCGATGCGCGATTGGCAAAAACTGGATTAAGGAAGGTTAACCCCGTGTTACTGGATGCACTCGGTGCTTTTGAGGATATGCCCTCTTGGGAAGAGGCGGCAGATGCACTCTTTAACGCAGGTCTCGCGCTAAACCCGTCGACTCTACACGGCGCTATGGTCGGCTTACTCGGAGCCGGCTTTAGCCCGCACTCAGAGCAACACTTGTCGGCGACGGTATCGGCGTTGGAAAAAGCGCTGGCGGTGGAGCTCACCGGTGATCTGGTTGATTTTGTCTCGGGGCTGAGCCTGGCCACCTTGTCGGCTATTCAGGATGCGGACTATGCGTTTCAACCACTATTGCCCCCCGACGACGACGCGCTGGAAGACCGATTACGCTCTGTCTCTGAATGGACCAGTGGATTCCTCTCTGGGTTTACCCAGGGCATCACGGTTCGGGCCGCCGCGAATGAACCGATTCCCGGCATGACGGCCGAGGCGCTCAAGGATATGGCGGCTATTGCACAAGTCGATACCGAGGAAGCAGACTCAGAGGAAGCAGAGCGTCAGCTCGAGGACATTGTCGAGTATGTGCGTTTTGCCGCGATCAATATTGTCAGCGAAGCTCAATCATTACAGGAATAAAACAGTGAAGATCAGCAAAGCCGAATTTGCCCGACGACGCAAAAAGCTCATGAGCATGATGGATCGGCACAGCATTGCCATCGTGCCGGGTGCGCTCGAGGTGACCCGAAGTCGCGATACTGAATATCCGTTTCGGCAAAACAGCGATTTGTTTTATCTGACCGGGTTCGAGGAGCCCGACGCGGTGCTGGTATTGATCCCCGGGCGACGGCAGGGCCAGGTCGTATTGTTCTGTCGCGAGCGTGATCCAGAGATGGAGTTATGGAATGGCTATCGCCTGGGCCCGGAGGGCGCCGTTGCCTACTTGGGAGTCGATGACGCGTTTCCTATTGATGATCTCGATGAGATCTTGCCCGGGCTTATCGAAGGCACGCAGCGAATCTACTACTCGATGGGTCACGATGACGTATTTGATCAGCGCGTTATGGGGTGGGTTAACCAGATACGCCGTCTGGTTCGCACCGGCGCCGCCCCTCCAGCAGACTTTACTGATCTGGCTTTTCTGCTTCACGAGCAGAGGCTTATTAAGTCGGCGGCTGAAATCCGGGTCATGCGTCACGCGGGTGAGATTAGCGCAGAGGCGCACGCAAGGGCGATGCGAGAGTGCCAGCCCGGTCGATTTGAGTATCACCTGGAGGCGTCGATTCAGCATACGTTCTCGGAATACGGTGCCCGATTCCCCGCTTACAACTCGATAGTGGGTTCGGGCGCGAACGCCTGTGTGCTGCATTACACGGAGAATAATGCCCGCTTGAAAGCGGGTGATCTCGTGTTGATTGACGCAGGTTGTGAATACCAGGGGTATGCTGCCGACATTACCCGCACCTTTCCGGTCAGCGGGCAATTCTCCGCGGAGCAAAGAGCAATTTATGATCTGGTTCTGGAGGCGCAGCATGCCGCGATCGCCAAGGTGCGACCGGGCAACACCTGGAACCAACCCCATGATGCAACCGTCAGGGTTATCACGCGTGGACTCATTAAACTGGGTTTGCTGAAAGGCAAAGAGCGTGACCTCATCAAATCCGAGGCTTATCGCGATTTTTATATGCATCGCGCCGGCCACTGGCTCGGCCTGGACGTTCACGATGTCGGTGACTATCGGGTCGATGGACGCTGGCGTCAGCTCGAGCCTGGCATGGTGTTGACGATCGAGCCCGGTATTTACGTTTCGCCCGACAACACCCGGGTAGGCAAACGTTGGCGCGGTATCGGCGTGCGTATTGAAGACGACGTCGTCGTGACCGAGACCGGCTGCGATGTGCTGACAGCCGATGTTCCCAAGCGCGCAGATGACATCGAAGCGCTGATGGCCGGGGCGGCGTGAAGCCAGACGCGGAGATTCTGATTCTCGGCGGGGGTCTGGCGGGCTTGTCATTCGCTGTTGCGCTGGCGTCGGCAGATCCTGACCTTCGCATCACGTTGCTCGAGGCGCACGCTTTCCAAGACGGTACGCCAGACCCGATGGATACCCGCGCCTCTGCGCTGAATTTGCACTCGACAGCATTGCTGGATCGTTGGGGGATGTGGCAAGCGCTAGAGACGCAATCGGGCGCGATCACGGATATTCATGTATCGCACCGGGGGCACTTTGGCAGCACGGTCATGACGGCTATAGAGCTTGATGCGCCGGCGCTGGGGTATGTTGTCGAGAACCATGTGTTGGGCCGTCACTTGTTGCAACGGGCTGAAACCCTCGGAGTGGAAGTGCGGGCGCCGGTGCGCTGCAAGGCGCTGCATGTAGAGAATGATCAACCGGTGGTTCAAACAGACACAGGAGATCGTCTTCAGGCCGACCTGGCCTTGCTCGCCGCGGGTGTCACGGCGGATTGGTTCCATACGCTGGGGATTGCCGTATCTGAGCGAACGGCTTCTACCGGCGCGCTGGTGTTTAATGCCAGCTTCGCGGGACGCCAGCAGGGGCGCGCGTTTGAGCGTTTTACCGCTCACGGGCCATTGGCGGTATTACCGTTGCCGTCGGCAAGTCGCCATGAGCAACGTTTCAATGTCGTATGGTCAGTCGAAGAGTCGGTGATGTCTGATCTCGCGGCACTGTCAGACCAGGCGTTTAGCGAGCAGTTTCAGAGAGCGTTTGGCTGGCGTCTCGGGCGAGTCAGGGCCGTGGGACAGCGCAGTCAGTGGCCATTGGCTCGACGCGCGGCGACTGAACAGTACCGGTCGGGCTATTTGCTGGTCGGCAACGCCGCGCATACGCTGCATCCCGTTGCGGGGCAGGGGCTGAACCTCTCGCTGCGCGAGGCGGACTTGCTGGCGCAGTCGCTGTTGTCCGCGAAAGCCTCAGGTAAAACCGTTAGCCGCGGTGACGCGTTGCGGCCTTACCTGAATGCGGTGGTGACCGAGCAACAATGGGTAACGCGCAGCACTGATCTCTTGTCGACGCTTTTCAATCGACGTGGCGCGGCATTGGATGCGCCGCGAAATATTTCTCTGGCACTGCTCGATCTATTGCCCGCAGCACGCAAGCAAGTCGCTCGTGTGGGAACCGGGCGCCGTCATGTGTGACGGAATGAAAGATGAGTGCTGATGTGCTGATTGTCGGTGCTGGGCTAGCCGGGCTCTCGCTTGCGACAGCGTTGGGTCGCGCAGGCTTTCAGGTAACGGTGGTCGACGCCGCAGAGCGACCTGCTGCCCCCGTTATGGGGCGGGCGCTCGCTGATTGGGATTTGCGCGTCAGTGCGCTGACGCCTGCCTCGATCGATTTTCTGAGCGAGCTTGGCGTGTGGCAGCGACTGCCAGCTGACCGACTGGCTCCTTATGGCGCGATGAAGGTCTGGGACGCAGACGGTAGCGGAGAGATCACCTTTGACGCACAGCAAGTTGAGGCGCCCTGTCTCGGCCAAATTATTGAGAACCGCCAGTTGCTCCACGTGCTCATCCAGTGTGCGGAGGGAACCCCCGGGGTCAAGGTATGCTGGCAGCACGCGCTTGAGTCCATGTCTTTTGTGGAGACGCAATGGGAGATCCATTGTCATGGTGGAGCGACAATTTCCGCACCACTGTTAGTCGGAGCCGACGGCGCTCGCTCCCGGGTGCGAGCGCTGGCTGGCATGCCGACGCGCGATTGGAGCTACGATCAAAGCGCCATTGTCGGGACTGTGGCCCTCGCTACGAGTCATGAGCAGACCTGTTGGCAAGCCTTTATCGACTCGGGCCCACTGGCCCTGCTGCCTTTGGCGGATTCTGACAAGGTGGCCATTGTTTGGTCGCTCGACGACGCGGAGCACGCGCACATAGCAGCGTTGTCCGACGATGCTTTTGTTGCAGCATTGAATCGCGCGCTTGGATCCCGGGCACCAAAGGCCGTGGCGGTGGGCCCTAGGGCCAGTTTCCCGCTGCGCCAAAGTCACGCCGTTGACTACGAGGATCAGGGGCTCGTACTGGTGGCGGATGCCGCACACAGTATTCATCCCCTTGCAGGGCAGGGGATTAACCTCGGGATGTCTGACGTGCGCGTGCTCGCTCGTGAATTAAGTCTGGCGCGCGACGGTGGCCTTACGCCAGCTAGCCCGGTTCCGTTGAGACGATTCCAGCGGCAGCGTAAAACTGAAAACCTGGCGATGATGGTCGCCATGGAAGGCTTTAAACGCGGGTTTGGCAATCAGAATCCATTTGCTGTCGTCGCACGTAATGTGGGCCTTAATTTTGTTGATCGTCGTGGCTGGCTCAAAAAATGGCTCACCCAGCGCGCGATCAGTTGAGTTTACGCCGCGCACGTCTTGTTTCCGCGGGCGGTCACACGGGGGCTTGAAAGCGCCACCGCGCATCGGCTGGTCGGTAGAGCCGAGGCGGCATTATTGATTGATATCCGGGAGAGCATCATGAGTCATTGCCCTGAAGAATTACGCTACGCCGAAACCCATGAGTGGGCCCGCCTTGAAGAGGACGGGACGGTGACCGTAGGTATCACCGACCACGCCCAGCAAGCTTTGGGCGATGTGGTCTATGTTGAACTTCCCGCGGTGGGGGACGCGGTCGCAGCGGCGGACCAAACGGGCATCGTGGAGTCGGTCAAAGCGGCCTCAGACATCTATGCGCCGGTGGCGGGCACGGTGATTGCGATTAACGAGCAGTTAGCCGATGAGCCTGAGCAGATCAATGAGGACCCCTACCACGAGGGATGGTTTTATCGGTTAAAGCCCAATGATAATGAGGAGCTGGCGTCGCTGCTGAGCGCCGCTGATTATCTCTCCCAGCAAATGGACGGGGCGTGAGGGGAGGCTAGTCGCGCAGGGAGATGATCGGCCATTGCTGCTTTGCAGCGTGTGCTCTCAGTGTGGCATCGGGGTCGACTGCCACCGGGTGGCCTACCGCGCTCAGAAGCGGCAGGTCATTGTGTGAATCGGAGTAGAACCAGGCGTTGGCCAGCGGCAAGTCGGCCCCCTGCTGGGTGCGCCAGTGATTGAGGTGACTGACTTTCCCCTCGCGGAAGCAAGGCGTCCCCTGGGTATGCCCCGTATAGCGGCCGTTGTCGATCGCGGCACCGCTAGATAACCAGTGGTCAAAACCCAGCCGCGCGGCGACGGGTCCCGCGACCACGGAGTGGGTGGCGGTCATCAGCAACAGTACATCGCCCGCAATCCGGTGCTCATTAAGCAACCCGAAGGCTTTATCCAACAGCATCGGTTCAATGCAGTCCTTTAGAAACTGCCGCTGTAACTCACCAACCTCCTGCACACTTTTACCGGCCAAAGGCGCGAGGACAAAGCTCAGGTAGGCCGTCATATCGAGCGTGCCCGCCTGATAATCAGCGTAGAACGCATCGTTTTGTTTAGCGTAATTGGCTGCTGATACGAGACCCGTCTCGCACAGAAATTCCCCCCATCGATGGTCGGAGTCCCCCGCCAGCAGGGTGTTATCGAGGTCAAAGATCGCGAGTGCCATGTTGGGTGTGGGTGTCTCCGACAATAAATCGTCTCCCGCGAGTGCCGTCGTTGCGGGATGTGTGGAAGAATACGAGCTGTGCGTCGGTGCCACAACGCAGTGCCACCTTACCCCAAAGCGATCAGCCGGAATAACATTTTGAGCCAGCAGGCAGACAACGAGCGAGTAATTGACCGCGAAGGATTTCGACCCAACGTCGGGATCGTGATCTGCAACGATGCGGATCAGGTCTTGTGGGGGCGACGCATCAACGGCAAAGATTCGTGGCAGTTTCCGCAGGGTGGCATGCATCAGGACGAAAGCCCCGAGCAAGCGATGTACCGAGAGCTCGAGGAAGAGGTCGGTTTGCAGCCTGACACAGTGAAGATTCTGGGTCGCACACAGGGATGGCTGCGCTACCGGTTGCCCAAGCGGTTTATCCGACGCTCCGAGTCGCCGGTATGTATCGGGCAGAAGCAGATCTGGTTCCTATTGAGGCTGACTGCCGACGAGACGGCGATTCGGCTGGATGCGCATGATGACCCCGAGTTTGATCACTGGCGCTGGGTGAGTTACTGGTATCCGGTCACCGCTGTCGTCGACTTCAAACAGACAGTCTATCGTCAGGCACTGTCGCAGCTCGTTGGCCAGCTATCTCCAAAAACACCATCTCAGCGTAAAGCCCGGGGCAGTCGCTGATGCTGGAGGTGCTGCGCCGCCTGATGCAGGCAGTCAATGACGCCGATTCCCTCGAGGACGCGCTGGTCTTGATCGTGGCGCAGGTGCGCGCCGCGATGCAAACCGATGTCTGCACGATTTATTTGCGCGACAAGCGTACGCAAAAACTGATTTTTCGCGCCACCGAGGGTTTGAACTCGGACAAAGTCGGACAGTTTGGTCTGGGTTTTGATGAGGGCCTGGTGGGCTGGGTGGCATCGCGGGAGGAGCCCCTCAATCTGGAGGATGCGAGCGCGCATCCCCAATTTCAGCTGGTCGAAGGACTGGGTGAGGAGCCCTTCAACGCCTTCTTGGGTGCACCGATTGTTCACCAGCGCGATCTGCTCGGCGTGCTGGTGGTGCAGCAGGGCGATCACCGCCGGTTTTCTGAGGACGAGGAAGCGTTTCTCATTACCGTATCGGCTCAGCTCGCTGGCTTGATTGCCCATGCCGAGCTGGCGGGAGCAATCAGCCAGGCTTCCTCGTCACCCAGTGGCGAGGCCAGCAGCACGGCGCGGCTGTCTGGGGTGGCGGCCTGTGCCGGCATTGGCATTGGCACGGCGGTGTGGGTGTCGCTGCATGGCGACTTGCAGACGGTTCCTTCTCGACAATCGCAGGACCGCCGCGCGGAGCTTCGCGCGTTCAAGGCAGCGCTCGCGGCCGTGCGATCTGATATCCAACAGGTCGCCGAGAATCTCAGAGACGAGCTAGGGCCTGAGGATCACGCGTTGTTCGGTGTCTACCTGCACATTCTGGATGACTCGGCGCTGGGGGGTGAGGTCGCTTCTTTGATCAAGGCGGGTGAGTGGGCGCAGGGTGCGCTGAGCCAGGTCATGCTCAAGCACATCCGTCATTTTGAGCGCATGGAGCATTCTTACTTGCGTGAGCGAGCCGTCGACGTGCGCGATTTGGGATCCCGAGTCTTGGGATATCTGCAGGATGACTCCCGAGGGGAAATCGATTATCCGGAACAGACCATACTTGTCGCTGAGGAGCTGACTGCGTCAATGCTGGGAGAGGTCCCCCGTGAACGACTCACAGGGGTCGTGTCGATGCGTGGCAGCGCCAATAGTCACACCGCTATTTTGGCCAGAGCGATGGGAATTCCCGCTGTGGTGGGGGTTGAGGATTTGCCCCTCAAGCGGCTCCCTGACCAGCAGTTGGTGGTAGATGGTTACAACGGCAGGGTTTACGTCAATCCGCACGAGGATTTGCTCGCGCGTTTCGAGGGCTTGCTGGCCGAGGACGAAGCGCTTTTTGAAGAACTGGCGCCGCTGGCCAGCCAGCCTGCACAAACCGCCGACGGCACCATAATCCCATTGTGGGTCAATACCGGTATCGCTGCCGATGTGCAGCGCGCCCGCGACTTTGGTGCAGAAGGTGTGGGTCTTTATCGCACCGAGGTCAGTTTTTTGCTTCGCGATCGCTTTCCTAGCGAAGAGGAGCAGCGGCAGCTGTATCGGGAGCAGTTGGAGGCCTTTCACCCTGCACCGGTCACCATGCGCACGCTGGATATCGGTGGCGACAAGGCGCTGCCGTATTTCCCGATAGAAGAATCGAATCCGTTTTTGGGGTGGCGTGGCATTAGAGTGACGCTGGACCACCCAGAAATTTTCCTGACGCAGGTTCGCGCGATGCTCAGGGCGAATGAGGGGCTTGGAAACTTACGCATACTGCTGCCGATGGTCTCAGCGATAGACGAGTTGCGCGCTTCCCGCGAACTTATTTTGCGCTGCCACGAGGAAGTGGTAAGCGAGGGCTGTACCGCCGCTTGCCCGCCGATAGGCGTCATGATCGAGGTGCCGGCGGCAGTCTATTTATCGGATTACCTCGCCGAGGAAGCGGATTTTCTATCGGTTGGATCGAATGACCTTACGCAGTATTTGCTTGCCGTAGATCGCGGTAACGCCCGGGTTGCCGACTTGTATCAGGCGTTTCACCCAGCCGTATTGGCGGCACTGGCACATATCGTCAAGGCGGCCCATGCCCAGGATAAAACCGTCAGTATTTGTGGGGAGCTGGCGGGCGATCCGCGCGCCGCACCATTGCTGGTGGCGATGGGTTTCGATCAACTGTCGATGAATGCCGGCAGTTTGTCTGTGATCAAGCGCGTGCTGGGCACCTTTAGCACTGCCGAGTTGGCCGCTTTGATGCCATCCCTCCTGTCCATGCGCTCGGCTCAGGAGGTTGCGGCAACGCTGGATGCTGCTTTAAGTCAACGCGGACTGGAGGCGTTTTTGCGGCGCGGGGGCGCGGCGTAAATGGTGTCTTATCCCGAAATTGACCCCATCGCGATCCAGCTCGGTCCACTTGCCATTCATTGGTACGGACTCACCTATATCGCGGGTCTGGCGTTTGCCTGGTGGCTGGCCAGACGGCGTGCGGCGCTACCCCATACCCCCCTCAAGCCCGATCAGGTCGATGACCTCATTTTTTATGCTGCGGTAGGGATCGTACTCGGTGGCAGGGTGGGTTACTCGTTCTTCTATGGACTCGATCGGCTAGCGAGTGATCCGCTCTGGTTGTTTCGGGTTTGGGAGGGCGGCATGGCCTTCCATGGGGGTTTGCTCGGCGTATTGATTGCCATGGCCGTCTTTGCCCGGCAGCGAGGGATAGACTGGGGCCGATTGATGGACTTTGTCGCTCCGCTGACGCCAGTGGGCTTGGCGCTCGGCCGTTTGGGTAATTTTATCGGTCAGGAACTGTGGGGTCGCGCAAGCGAAGTGCCTTGGGCGATGGTATTTCCGCGCGACCCACTGGGTTTGGCGCGGCACCCCTCCCAGCTGTACCAGTTTGCACTTGAAGGCTGCATCCTTTTTCTGGTTTTGCTCTGGTACAGCCGTCAACAAAGGCCGACATGGGCAGTCTCTGCTCTGTTTTTGCTCGGATACGGCACGCTGCGCTTTATCGCGGAGTTTTTCCGCGAGCCCGATGCACACATCGGCTTTGACGCGCTGGGATGGATGACCCGCGGGCAAGTTTTATGTATCCCGATGCTATTGGCAGGGGCTTGGTTACACTATCGGGCTTATCGGTCCGTGGAGCGGTGAGGGGCATATGCAGGCTTATCTCGATCTTCTGAGAGACATTCGCGATCACGGCGTGGATCGTGGCGATCGCACGGGAACCGGAACCCGGTCCGTTTTTGGTCGGCAGTTGCGTTTCGACTTGACCGAAGGATTTCCCCTTTTGACCACTAAGCGCGTGCACTTCAAAAGTGTGGCCAACGAATTAATCTGGTTTCTCAGCGGCGATACCAATACCCGGTGGCTCCGCGACAATGGCGTCAGTATCTGGGACGAGTGGGCGACGGAGGACGGGGATTTAGGGCCGGTATACGGGGCCCAGTGGCACGCCTGGCCGACCCGCGACGGCGGGACCATCAATCAGATCGACTATGTTGTCGATTGCCTAAAACATCGCCCTGAGAGTCGGCGGATTTTGTTTCACGCGTGGAATGTGGAGTATTTGCCCGATGAAACGATCAGCCCCCAAGACAACGTGCGCGCCGGCAAGATGGCGCTGCCTCCCTGCCATTTGTTGTACCAGTTCTATGTAGGGCGCGGTGCGCTGTCTGCGCAACTCTATATCCGCTCGAGCGACGCTTTCCTTGGCCTGCCGTTTAACATCGCATCTGTGGCGCTGCTGGTTCACATGCTGGCCCAGCAATGTGATCTTGAGCCCGGTGAGGTTGTCGTGACGTTGGGCGATGCGCATTTGTACAGCAATCATGGCGATCAGGTCGAAACGCAGCTGCAGCGGACCCCCATGGCGCTGCCCCGGCTGGAGCTCATCCGGCGCCCGGACTCGATCTATGGATATCAGTTTGAAGATTTTCAGTTAATCGGCTACGAGCCTGCCGCTCACATAGCGGCCCCGGTGGCTATCTGATGCCGGGTCCCGCGGACAACGATGTACCAGTGGTGCTGGTATTGGCCGCAGCAGAGAACGGGGTGATCGGGCGCGGAGATGCGCTGCCCTGGGAGTTGCCCGACGATCTGCGGCACTTCAAGCGCACCACCCTCGGTCGGCCGGTAATTATGGGCCGTAAAACTTTTGATAGCGTCGGATTCCCGCTGCCTGGCCGCCGTAATCTGGTGGTGACCCGGGATCCTCACTGGCACCATGATGGCGTGCTGACCTGCGATTCTCTCGAGGCCGCACTCGAGCGTGCTTTTGATCAGGCGCTGATTGACGGTGCGGATGCGGTCATGGTGGTGGGCGGCGCTGAAATCTACCGTTTGGCGCTCCAGAGGGCGAACAAAGTGGTTTTGACGCGCGTGCATGGCCCTGTCAGCGGTGACGTTGTCTTTGATCTCGATTTATTATCGGGGTGGCAGGAAACGGTGGTCAGCCGGTTTGAGCCGGACTCTGGTAACAGCCATGCGTTTACCATTGTGGAGTTGGTACCGCCGGACCCGCTTAGTTAAAGGGGTTTGTGCCGAGCAAACTATTTGCGTTGCACAAACGTACGAGGTAAATTCGCTCCCCCGATGTTTGTTGGCGACTCATTAAAGGTATAAAAAGCGCCACTGACTTAGTTTCAGTGAGGGGTTGGTGTTCGCCAACTTTTCAAACCGATTTCGCTCATGAGAGGAAGTTTCGATCCAATGACTACGACTCGATTAAAAAGTTTACTGTTGGCGATCTGCGTCGGCGGCAGTGCGTCTATCGCAGGCGCGCAGTCCATCGATCCGATTGTTGAGGTGGGCAAGCAGCGCACGGCGGCCGCAAAAGCCTCCCAAGCCAAGATTGACCGTCTTGCGGATGAAACGGCGAGCCTGCTCACCGACTACAAGACGGTGATGAAGCAGGTCGATGGACTGAAGGTCTACAACGCCCGCCTGGAGCGTCAGATCGCGAACCAGGAGCGTCGAATCAAAGACATCGACAACTCCATTGCCGAAGCCGCCGTCATCCAGCGCCAAATTCCGCCGCTGGTGACGCGTATGCTAGACGGCCTCGAGCAGTTCATAAACTTCGACATGCCGTTTGATCTCGATACCCGTCTGGGCAATATCGAAGCGGTCAGGGCGAATATGGACCGCTCTGACGTCACGTCTGCCGAGGCATTCCGCCAGGTGCTAGAGCTGTACTCTATTGAGCTGCAGTACGGCCGTGGCATCGAGTCTTATACCGACACCATCGAGCTTGATGGTGCCGAGCGAGAGGTCGACATTCTTCGTATTGGTCGCGTTGCGTTGGTTTATCAGAGCACAGACGGTGCCGAAACAGGTGCCTGGAACCGTGATTCCCAGAGCTGGGAAGAGCTCTCTGCCGGTGATTACTCCGCTGCTGTCCGCAAGGGCGTCCGTATCGCCAAGAAGCAGGCAACTATCGAACTATTGAACATGCCCGTATCTGCGCCGGAGGCGAACTGAAATGCGTTCTCAATTGCTAAAAGTATCTGCGCTGGCACTGGCAAGCGTTTTATTTGTACCACTGACATGGGGTCAGGACGCGGACGCGGAAGCCGAAGCACCCCCGCCCCCCACGCCGCAGGAAATTGCAGCAGAAAATCTGGACCAGTTGCTTGATCTGGTGAAGCAAGGGCAGGCGCGGGCCTCCGCAGAGAATGCTGCTCGCGAAGAGCGATTTGCGCGTGATAAAGCGAATCAGGCAGCTGCGCTTAAGCGTGCTGAAGAAGAGCGTGCGCGGGAAGAGCGCCGCTCTGCGCGCCTCGAGAAGCAATTCGAAGAGAACGAGTTGCTGATTGCTGCCAAGCAAGAGCAACTTCGCGAGCGTCTGGGTACGCTGTCCGAACTGTTCGGTCACTTGACGGCGGCGTCAGGTGACTTGGCCTCTAACATCGAGGTATCTCTGGTGAGCTCAGAATATCCTGGGCGCGAGGGATTCCTCAAAGACCTGATTGCCAAGATGTCGGGCTCCGATCAGCTGCCCAAGGTTGAGGAAATCGAGCGAGTTTGGTTCGAGTTGCTGCGAGAAATTCGCGAGCAGGGCGAAGTCAGCCGCTTCACCGCGCAAGTGGCGACCCCCTCGGGCGAGCTGAGTGAGCGTGAGGTGGTGCGCGTGGGTGGCTTCAATATTATTGACACCGACGGCAACTACTTATCGTTTAACGTCGACAAGTTGGCGGAATTGCCTCGTCAGCCGGGCGGCAGCTTTAACTCTCAGGCAGAAGATCTCGCGTCGGCGCAGTCTGGCTTGACGCAGTTTGGTATCGATCCGACTGGCCCGACGGGCGGCTCATTTCTGGCCGCAATCATTGACAGCCCTACACTGGGTGAGCGTTGGCACCAGGGTGGCTATGTCGGTTATGCCATTACCGCAGTGGGTGCATTTGCGTTCATTCTGGCGATCTATCGCTTGATCGTTCTGACCTCGGTGGGCGGCAAAGTATCAGCGCAGCTGAAGTCAAATTCTGCGCGGGATGATAACCCTCTGGGTCGGGTGCTCAAGGTCCACGAGGCGAACCCCAATATGGATCCTGAGACGCTCGAGTTGAAAATGGCTGAGGCGGTCCTTAGTGAAACGCCTCAGCTGGAGTCGGGACTGACCTTGCTTAAGATCATCGCTGCGGTAGCGCCGTTGATGGGTCTGCTCGGTACGGTGACCGGTATGATCATTACCTTCCAGGCGATTACCATCTTTGGTGCCGGCGATCCCAAGGCGATGGCGGGCGGTATCTCGTCTGCGCTGGTCACAACGGTGCTGGGCCTGCTGGTAGCGATCCCCACCGTGTTGCTTCACACCATCGTGAATGGCCGTTCGCAGCGCATCATCCATGTCTTGAATGAACAGGCGACGGGTATCGTAGCGGAGCACTCAGAGCGGGCTCACCACTAAGCGCTCGGGGAGGCTAGCTGTCGATGGGTATCTTCGATGTCATTCTTGCCTTCATGGAGAAAGGCGGGAACGTGTTGTGGCTGATTGCTGCGCTCGTGTTTTTCATGTGGACGCTGATCTTTGAGCGCGTGTGGTACTTCTCGTCTGTTTGGAAGATGGACCGCGCGGCCGTGGTATCAGCATGGGAAGGACGTGCCGAGCGCAAGTCATGGAATGCCAAGAAAATCCGTGAGCGCCTGTTGTCAGAGGCTCGCGAACTGATTAACGACAACATGAACGTCATAACGACCTGCGTGGCTTTGTGCCCGCTGCTCGGTTTGCTGGGTACCGTAACGGGCATGATCGAAGTGTTTAACGTCATGGCCGTCACGGGCGGCGGCGACGCCAAGTCCATGGCGGGCGGCGTCGAGCGGTCGACAATCCCGACGATGGCGGGGATGGTAGCGGCGCTGTCAGGGTTGTTCGCCAACACTTACCTTCAACGAATTACCAACCGGGAGCAGCAGCTCCTGACAGATCAATTGACCTCGGATCATTGATCCTGTCGTAGGTTGAGGAAGCCATGCGGAAAATAGCGAAAGAACAGGAACAAGGCGGCGCAGAGATCGACCTGACCCCGATGCTCGACGTCGTATTCATCATGTTGATCTTCTTTATCGTTGTCGCCTCGTTTATCAAGGAGGCGGGGGTTGAAGTCAATCGCCCCGACGATAACCAGCCCGATGATCCGGAAGACGCCACCAGCATCGTGGTTGAGGTCGCTTCCGACAACCAGATCTGGATGGAAAACCGCCGCGTGGATATCCGCGCAGTGCGAGCCAATATTCAGCGGCTCCTTGCAGAAGACCCCGAAGCGCCCGTCACCATTAAGGTGGAGAAGGGGGCTGAGGCGGGCATTGTTGTCGACGTCGCCGACGCGGCGCGTGAGTCAGGCGTAGGCGCCGTGAACTGGGCTTCGGATCGGTAAGGGTGCTGTTATGAGTATGCGTGATCAAGCCAGGCGAACCTCGGACGAAGGCGCCAACCAGATTGACCTGACGCCCATGCTGGACGTCGTGTTCATCATGCTGATTTTCTTTATTGTCACCTCCTCCTTTGTAAAGGAGCCTGGTGTCGAGCTGTTTAAGCCCCAGGCTTCGACGCAGGAGGCGTGCGAGCGCGGGACCATTATTTTCGCGGTCGATGCCAACGGCGATATCTTTTATAACAAGAACAAGCTTCCTCTGGATCGCGTGTTGCGCACAGCGGAGGCAGCTAAAAAAGAAGCGCCGCAAGCAAACTTTGTAGTGCAGGTAGACCGGGAAACCCCCGCCTATGTGGTGGAGGACCTGATCGATATTGTGCGGCCTATTTTGACTGCGCCACCCTGTATCTCCACGGATGAAGAGGCCTAAGGTTTATGGGTAGCTCCGCTCGAGTTGCTGTGAGTGCCGCACTGGCGGTGCCAGTGGCCATCGCACTATTTTTTGTCATGCACAGCCTGGTTAGCCGCGACTTCAAGCAGGAAGACGTGAAGGCGCGCAAGATCGCAGACATTGTTGTGCCCGATAAGACTATTGAGACCAATCTCAAGGACGTGAAGCCGGAAAAGGTCGAGGATCCCGAAGAACCGCCACCGGATCTTGAGCCCATCCAGTTTGACACCCAATTGGATATGAACGTCGCAAATATGGCACCGACGACGGGGATCAATTTAAATTTGAACGCCTCCGGGATGTCCTCTGGAGACGGAGAGTATCTGCCTATCGTGAAAGTTGCGCCGATTTATCCCCGGCGCGCCCAGACACGTGGGCTGACGGGTTATTGCATTGTTGAATATACGGTGACCAAAACGGGCTCTATTCGTGACCCCTTCGCGGTTGATTGTCAGCCGAAGGGAATCTTTGAGTCAGCGTCGCTGAAAGCCTCGCTCAAGTTTAAGTACAAGCCGCGTATCGTTGATGGCGAACCCATCGAAGTGGCGGGTGTGCAGAACAAGTTTACTTATGAGCTTGAAAACTAATATGAAAGGTATGGCTATGGCTTTGTCTTCATTCAGTCGCTTTACCGCGCTGGCGGTGGTTGTTGCGCTGGCGATGGTCGTATTCGATCGCGCTGTCCCCGGTTGGGTGATGTCTGAAGCCGTCGCGCAAGATAACAAGCCAAAGAAAGATACGCGCGAGACGCGACGGACACCTGCATTACGCAATAAAGTTTACGAGCGGCTCGCCGAGGCTCAGGCGCTCGCCGAAGCGAAGGACTATGCAGGGTCCGCCAAGATTCTCAACGACATGATCTCTGAGGGCGGAAAGCAGGCGTTGAATAGCTACGAGTTAGCAAACGTCTATAACATGCACGCGTTTCTGAGTTACGCCAGAGAAGATTATGCGCAATCACTGCGTTATTACGAGCAGGTTATTTCGCAGCCCGATATCCCTTTGGCGATGGAGATCAACACCCGCTTCACCATCGCGCAGTTGTATTTTGTTCAGGAAAAATGGCAGCAGGGCATTGATGCCCTTTTGGTCTGGTTTGATCTGAATGAAAAGCCCAATGCCGACGCCTATGTGCTGCTGGCGCAGGGCTATTATCAAGTTAAGAAGTACGACCTCGCGCTGCAGAACGTTGAAAAAGCGATCTCCATGCACGAGGCAGACGGCAGGTTGCCCAAGGAGCAGTGGTATAACTTGGCTCGTTTCTTGTACTTTGACAAAGACGATTTTGATTCCGCACTCGATGTGCTCAATACGCTGCTGATCTACTACCCGAAAAAGCAGTATTGGGTGCAGGCTTCGCATCTTTACGGCGAGAAGAAAGACGAGCCGCGACAATTGGCGCTGATGGAAACTGCCTACGAGCAAGGCTTTCTCGACAAGTCGAGCGAGCTCGTTACCATGGCCTATTTGTATTTGAACGCTGAGGCGCCCTATTACGCAGCGACGGTGATTGCTCGGGGCTTCGCCGATGAGCTGGTCGACGAGAAATCAAAAAATTATGAGCTGGGTGGTAGCGCTTGGGCCCAAGCCAGAGAAGTGGCCAAGTCGATACCGATGATGGAAAAGGCGGCGGCCAGTTCTGACGAGGGCGAGCTTTTTGTGCGGTTGGGCAATGTGTATCTCGACGGCGATCAGTTTTCCAAAGCCGCGGACTCGGTACAGAAGGGTCTAAAGAAAGGCGGCGTCAAGCGTCCGGATCAGGCCCGATTGGTGCTGGGTATGGCGTACTTTAATCTGGGCGAATACGACAAGGCACGAAAGGCGTTTCGAGAGGCAGGCAAAGACGAACGCTCGACCAAATACTCACAGCAATGGATTAAGTACATTGCTAGCGAAGAAGATCGGCAGCGCGAGCTGGAAAAAGAAATTTTCTGAGTGACGTGCTCCACAGAACGTGCTCCACAGAAAAGGGCCCTTGGGGCCCTTTTTTATGTGCTGAAACCCCGTGGCTGCGTGACGACTGCAAAAAGCACCCGCGTGGGAGTGGGGCCCGCCGCCCGAACTGCGGCTTGATGGCTAAAACGGCAGATAAAGAGAAGAGGGACGCGGGCCGACAGAGCGGGGCGCGTCAAATTATGTTCAAAGCACCCACCCCCGGACGATGCCGCTGGTGGGTGTTGTCACCAAGAGATGGGAAGCCGAGCTTCCCAAAGAGCGTGTTACTGGGGGACGACGTTTTCCGCCTGGGGTCCCTTCTGACCGTCAGTGACGGTGAATTCCACTTTTTGCCCATCGGTTAGCGTTTTAAAGCCATCACCTTGAATAGCGCTGAAGTGTACGAAGACATCCGGCCCATTTTCTTGTGCGATAAAGCCGTAGCCTTTTGTTTCGTTAAACCACTTCACGGTACCCGTTACTGTTGACATGTTTTTTACTACCTGTATTTACAATTTTCTTTTGCCCCGAAAGGGACGGTTGCGCTTGATGGGAACAAAACCGAAGACCGAAGACTGCAGTGGCTCAGCAAAAAGCGGGCTGGAACATCCAGCCGGGCCAGTGTAGCACTGTGCGGGCGTTACGCAGATGAAATATTTTTGTCACTTAGACAGGCGTTTTAAGCCCCTTTTCGGCCGTTAGGCCACGGGTAGAATCTTCATCAAATCGGTTTTGCCCGGTTCGCCGTGTGCGCCACCCATGGTCATCAGGATGTAATCACCGCGTGAGAGGAAGCCCCCGTCGACGAGGAACTCGATGGTTCTTGCCTCCAGGTCCTGTGGTTCGAACGCTGTAAAATCGAAGAACAGCGGCACCACGCCGCGGCAAAGTGCCAGTCGCTGGAGGGTGTCGGCGCGCCGGCTCAGCGCAAAAATCGGCAGGCCCGAGGACAGGCGGGACATCATGGTCGGCGTTGTCCCCCGCTCTGTCAGGCAGGCGATGCCCCTCACTCCAGGAAAGTGATTTGCGCCATACATGGCGGACAGTGCTATGGTCTCCTGCGCGCTGGCGAATTCGCGGTCTAGCCGATAACGGGAGGTGCGCGCGACCGGATGTTGTTCTGCGCCGATTGCAGCGTCGGCCATCGCTGTCACCACCTCTACCGGGTACTCTCCAACCGCAGTTTCCGCAGACAACATCACGGCATCAGTGCCATCCAAAACGGCATTGGCAACATCAAAGACCTCGGCTCGAGTTGGCATGGAGTTGCTGATCATGGACTCCATCATCTGGGTTGCGGTAATCACCATGCGATCGCGTTTACGCGTTGTCGATATCAGATTTTTTTGTATGCCGATCAGCTGCGCGTCTCCGACTTCGACGCCCAGGTCGCCGCGCGCCACCATGATGCCGTCACTCGCGTCGATAATGCTATGTAGTAGCTCGGTGTCCGCTACCACCTCCGCACGTTCTATTTTGGCGATGATCGCTGGGTGCAGGCCCTCGTCAGCCAACAAGCGCCTCGCCTGTTGAATATCCTCAGCGCTGGAAACAAAAGATACCGCGACGAAGTCCGGCTGAATTTCTGGCATGACATGAATGTCCTCCAGGTCTTTCTCCGTCAGCGCCGGAGCGGCCAAGCCGCCGCCCAACTTATTGACGCCCTTTCGAGAGCTGAGCCGACCGCCGATCAGGACGGTACAGTCGACCGTTGTGGCCGAGACGTCGTCCACGCGCAGCCGCAGCTTACCGTCATCAAGGAGCAGGATATCGTCTTGTGCGACGCTACTCGGCAGAGCCTCGTATTCGATCGAGACACCCCGCTGATCTCCTGCCTCGGCAGCGATCTCCAAGCTAAGCTGGAAGGGATCTCCCGCCTGCAACTTCACTGCGCCATCAGCGAATCCGCCAATACGAATTTTCGGGCCCTGCAGGTCAGCCAAGATGCCAACGTACCGCCCGTGATGGCCTGCCTGGCGGCGAATATATTGGGCGACTTCCGCGTGATCCGCCTTAGCACCGTGGCTAAAATTCAGGCGAAACACATCGACGCCGGCACCCAGCAGCCGGCCAATCATGTCCTGATTACTGCTGGCGGGACCAATAGTTGCCACGATCTTGGTACGACGCAGCGCAGCTGATTTGCTTGTCGATTTTTCGGTCACGCGAATACCTGTCTCTCGATGCCAGGGATTGAAATCTCAAAATAAAGCCGATCGCTTCAGAGATACCTTACGTCCCATGCCAAATGAGCAGCAGTGTATCGCGTTAACATTCGGTGCCTCTGTGGTCCCGGGCCGAAGAGGCAGTGAAATGCGATCGAATCGAGTAGAGTATGGCAGGATCAGGATCTAAAACGCTATGTCACAATACCGTTGCGAAGACTCCCTGCGGGGTGCGCCAAGCGCTTTTGGTACGCGGCGCTTTCTGTAGCCCGACAGATATTTGAGAAGAGAAGTGATGCCTGCTGTTGATACGAGAAGACCCAATCCGCCTATGGGATATGCTTGCGAGTGCCACCTGCACAAGGATCAGCAGATGGCGTTGGTCGCGGAGTTTCATGTTCATCGTATCCGTCCGTCGCGTATCGCTTATCGCCTAGGCATCGATATCGCTCGGGTAGAGGCGTGGCTATCGGGAGAAGAAGATGCGGAACGGTTCCAGCGGTTGGTGACGTTGCATCGGCGTCGCAAGTACCAGGCGCAATTGCGCCGCGCTGACCGATTGCGCGGCCAGCAAGCGTATGAAATGCGGCTGGCAGCTCAGCAGGATCTTTACCCCGCTCACTCGTGACGCCCACGCGGTGGGTGCGGACGCTGTCACATATATAAGGAGCCCCTATGTCACAATCGACGCCCAAGGTAATCCAGCAGTGGCATGAGATCATGGCATCGGGGTCTCACGACACGCTTTATGACTTGTTGTCCCCGGACTGCGTTTTCTTGTCGCCCGTGGTTCATACGCCACAACGGGGGCGTGACGTCACGTTTCTTTACCTCAGTGCAGCCAGTCAGGTCTTTAGCAACGACTTCCGTTATGTGCGGGAAGTGATCGATGGCGACAGCGCGGTGCTGGAGTTCGAGTGCGTGATGGATGGACTGAGTATTAACGGCGTCGACATGATTCGCTTTTCTGATGACCAGATCACGGAATTCAAAGTAATGGTTCGACCATTAAAGGCGGTAAACAAAGTGCATGAGCGCATGATGGCGATGTTGGAGCAATTCAAAAATGCATAAGGTAGGTGTCGCCGTGTTCGCTGGTTTTTTTGGGCGTCTGGTGAGCTGTTGTCAGCAAAGGGGCCTGTTGTGGATCGGCTAATTATTGGTATTAGCGGTGCCTCGGGGGTGCAGTACGGGATTCGAGCTCTCGAACTATTGCGGGAATTGCCGATCGAAACACACCTGGTGATGAGTAAGTCAGCGGAGCTCACTGCGCATCACGAACTCGATCAATCCGTTGAGGAAATTCGAGCGCTGGCCGATGTCTGGCACCCCGTCCGCAACGTCGGCGCTTCTATCGCCAGTGGCTCATTCAAAACTCGAGGCATGTTGTTGGCGCCTTGTTCCATTAGAACGCTGGGAGAGATTACCTCGGGTGTGACTTCTTCTTTGCTGACCCGCGCTGCGGACGTGGTGTTGAAAGAGCGGCGTCGTCTGGTGCTGATGGTCCGCGAAACGCCCTTGCACCTAGGCCACCTTCGGAATATGACGGCCGTCACGGAGATGGGTGCGATTGTCGCTCCACCCGTGCCTGCCTTTTATGCCAAGCCTGAATCGCTTGACGCGGTTGTGACCCAGAGTGTCGCGCGGATGCTGGATTTATTCGATATTGCAATCAGCGAGACGCACCGCTGGACTGAGTCCTGATGCCTTTACTGCGGCGCTGGCGGCAGCCATCGCTGGCGTGGCTGGTCTTCTTCGTTATTGTCGTGGATTTGATCGGTTTCGGCATTGTTATCCCGATTCTCCCGTTCCTCTCACCACAACTCGGAGGGGGGACAGACGACATCGCCTTCATTTTGGTGAGCTACAGCGTAGCCGCCGCGTTAGTGGCCCCATTGTGGGGCCGACTGTCGGATCGACTGGGGCGCCGCCGCGTGCTGGGAATTTGTTTATTGGGGGGCGCGGCTTCGCATTTTCTATTGGCCGCGGCCGATACGTTGTCGACTGTTTATCTTGCTCGTGCGGTCGCGGGCGCGATGGCGGGTAGTTTGCCGGTGGCGACGGCGTTGGTTGCGGATGTGAGTGCACCTGATCGCCGTTCTCGAGCGATGGGGCTCATCGGCCGAGCGTTTGGCGTCGGGTTGGTATTGGGGCCGATGATTGGCGGATTGCTGTCATTGAGTGACGGCGACTTCACGATTCCGTGTCTTGTGGCGGGAGGGTTATCAACACTTGCCGCGGTTATGGCCTTTTTGTTGTTGCCGGAGCATATTGGCGCAGACGCGGAGTCTCCCGCAGCGGTAGATCCTGAGGAGCCGGAGTCGCTCGTTGATCTTATTCGGCGTCCCGGACTCTTGTTGTTCGTCAGCCAGTTCACTTTTCATACGTGTGCCGTGAGCGCATCCATTTATTTGTTTCCGCTGTGGGTGGCTGATGGCCTCGGATGGCAGGCACGAGAAGTCGGCTTATTTTTTGGTTTGGTGGGCGCCGTCATGATTATGACGCAGGGCAATTTGCTCGGCCGGATGACAGACCTTTTTGGCCCAATGTGGGTTTTGCGTGGCGCTGCTGCGGGCTTTTGTAGCGCTTTGCTATTCTCGGCGTATGCTTCGGATCCTTGGGCGATGGGGTTTTTAGGGTTGGCGGCCTTCTCAGTGGCAACGTTGTGCCTGCCCTTACTGAACACGATTGCGAGTCAGCTGGTCACGGCCTCGCGGCGCGGTCAATTCTTCGGCATCACGACGTCCGCCGCCGCGATGGGCCGTATTGTGGGTCCTCTGCTGGCGGCTTTGCTGTTGGCACAAGGGAGTTTCTTTCTCGCCTGGCTGGGCGCCGCCACCGCGGTCTTTGTCGTGCTGGTGTGGTCCTGCACTAGCGGCAACGCCGTGCAGCGTGTAGCGGGCTATCACATGGGGCAAACGGCCCCCAAAGCGGAATCGTGATGAAACCTAAGTGTGTGGTCACGCTCGAGCTGCCAGAGGACATAACCGCCTTACTGGGGGCGCATTACGATCTCGTTGAGTGGTCAGGTAGAGACCGCGGCGATGTAGAGGGGTTATCAGCGGTGTTGGCAGATGCCGAAGGCCTGCTGTGCACGTTGTCGACACCCATCACCGAGGAACTGATTGCGCACTCAAGCGCGCTGAAAGTAATTTCGACGATTTCGGTGGGCGTTGACCACATTGACCTTGTGGCGGCCACGGCCCGCGGCGTCGCCGTCGGGCACACCCCCGGTGTTCTCGTGGAGAGTACCGCTGATCTGGCGCTTGCTTTGATGTTAGCGGTCACTCGGCGCATCGCTGAAGCAGATCATTGGATCAGAGCAGGTCATTGGCAGGAGGGTTGGCAGTCCGATCTGCTACTGGGCACCGATTTGAGCCAATCAACCGTGGGGATTGTTGGGTTGGGTCCTATTGGCATGGCAGTAGCGCAACGACTCAAAGCCTTTGGGAGCAGGGTTGTCGCATGGAATCGCACGCCAAAAGTCATCGACGGCGTTGAGATGGTGGATCTGGAGACGCTGTTTGCCGTATCGGATGTGGTGACGCTGCACACAGCACTGACTGTGGAGACGAGGCACATTGCGAATCAGGCACGCCTCGCCAGCATGCGAGACGGCGCCGTGATCATTAACACGGGTCGCGGCCCTTTAGTTGACGAGGAGGCGTTAATTGCGGAGTTGACGACCGGGCGGTTGCGCGCAGGGCTGGATGTATTTCAGCAGGAGCCATTGCCCTCGCGCCATCCGCTACTGTCTCTTCCCAATGCGGTCTTATTGCCGCATGTGGGTAGCGCGACGCGCTCGACGCGCTTAGCCATGGTGCAGCGGGCATTGGATAACCTGCACGCCGGCGTCGCTGACGAGCCGGTGCCTTACTGTGCTAACCCTGAGGTTTATGGTGTCAGGCAGTAGGCGCGTCGGGTAATCGCCGAAAGGCTTTGGCGATTCCGGGCTTGAGCTTCCGCCGCACCTTGTCGAGATCCGGCTGATTGCGGTTTTCCACGACCTGGCTCAAGGTCGCAGTCCAGACGGGCGCCAGATTTCCTCCGTCTTCAAAATGAAGCGTCAGACTGGCCACTTCCTTGGGGCCGCTGAGCGCATAGCTATTGTCGGCCAGCGCGGGGTCAGTGCCGCGATTAATGACCGCGCTTGAAGGGCCAAAGTCAGGCGTCACCGAGGGCGCTCCAGCGGTGAGCCCGGCATGGAACTCGTGGCTAATCAAAAATTCTCCGCCGCTTTCGTCGTACCGATATCCCTTTTTTTGGAGCTCCGCCGACACCACTTCTCTGACGGTCGAAGAGAGTCGATACAGGCTGTCCATCGAGCCCGACACGCCGGTGGGTAGTTCCGTTTTCCAAGAGAAAGACCGGTAGCCTTTGTCGGCGAATCGGTCCGAGGGGCTCGAGTCAACTTCCATCGTGCTGCAGCTGGACAGAGCAAGGCCCAACAGCAATACCGCGTTGATCAACGCAAACACTCTCCACGAACACTTGGCCCTCGTTTTCATGCCCTGCTTGCTCCTGCGATGTTATCTACGTGAACCATATCAGCTTAATCACCATAACTGCGATTGCAATGACCACGGCAATCTTGACGATGCGTTCACCGCCCGCGATGGTCAGTCGCGCGCCCAGCCAACCGCCAACCCCGTTGCCAATCGCCATGATACCCCCCACCCACCAGAGCAGCGGCACCTGAGAGCCAAAGACTAATAAAGCAGAAGCGGTGTAGGTAAAGATGATAAAGACTTTGTGAACGTTGGCTGCTACCAGCGTAAATCCCAACACGCGGGTCATAATGGGCAGCAGGATGAATCCCATCCCGATTTGTATAAACCCGCCCCAGAAGCCTGCCGCCATCATCAAGCCATGCCCGGCAATGAGTCTTTGGCGGGAGATAGTGCGGTGTGTGTTCTGAGTGTCGGCTCTCGGTTCGAGGATCATCAGTAGCAGCACTGCAATCATCACTGCTGCCAAGATGTGATTGAAGCTCTCTGCGGACAGCCGGACACCCACTAGCGCACCCAGCACTGCGCCGGGGATCGCGCAAAGCGACAGCGAGACAATCATGCGGGACTGCGGTAGCCCGTGCCGGAAGTAGGTGATGCAGGCGGTGAAATTTTGGATGAGTATCGGCAAGCGGTTGGTGCCATTAGCAATAGGCCCAGGCACTCCGAGAAAAATCATTACCGGCACCATAATGACGGAGCCGCCCCCGGCCATCACATTAATAAAGCCCCCTACGAGGCCAGCCAGTACCAGCGCGAGAATTTCCCAGGTGGCGAGATCCACGGTTTACTGGCGCGGATTGCGGAGGGTGACAAACTCTTCCGCTGCAGTGGGATGAATTCCTATCGTACGGTCGAAATCGGCTTTGGTGGCGCCCATTTTTAAGGCTATCGCCAGGCCCTGACAAATCTCGCCGGCGTCCTGACCCACCATATGCGCACCGAGCACGCGGTCATTATGCCGATCCACGACCAACTTCATAAAGCTGCGCCCCTCGTGGCCGCTGACGGTATGTTTCAGCGGTTTAAACGCTGATTCATACACCACAACCTCGTGCCCTTTGGCCACAGCTGCCTCCTCGCTGAGTCCAACGGTTCCAACCGGGGGTTGGCTGAATACGGCGGTCGGGATGCAGTCATAATCCATAGTGCTTGGCTGATTACCAAACTGGCTTTGCGAGAATGCCATTGCCTCGGCGATCGCGACGGGCGTTAATTCCTCACCCCCCGTCATGTCACCCAGTGCATAAATGCTGGGCTCAGCTGTTTGGAACGCGTCATCGACGGCGATATAGCCGCGGTCATCTAAGGTCACGCGGGTGTGCTCGAGGCCCAGTTCGGCGATATTGGGTGCACGGCCCACCGCCACCAATACGGCGTCAAAAGTTTGGGCTCCGTCGGACATTTGCGCCCTAATGCCGCCTGTGGGACTGCGCTCGAGTGCGTGGACATGGTGCTGGAAACGCAGATCGACGCCCGTTTTGCGAATTTCTTCAGCCAGGAACCGTCTGATGTCGCCGTCGAAGCCCCGAAGAAACAAATCCCCTCGATAGCTTTGTAGGACGGATGCGCCGAGTCCATTAAAAATCCCGGCAAACTCGGTGGCGATATAGCCGCCGCCAATGATCAAAACCCTTTCGGGAAACAGCTCAAGGTCGAAGGCCTCATTGGAGCTGATCGCCAGCTCAATACCTGGGATGTCAGGCATGACCGGCCAGGTCCCGGTCGCGAGTAGGATTTTTTGGGCGCGATAAGTCTTGTTTCCAACTCGCACCTCATGGGGCCCCTGCAACGCCGCATGGCCCTCGATAATCTCGACGCCCGGTGTCAGCAAGAGTCGCTCGTAGATTGCATTCAGACGAGCGATTTCCTGAGTTTTGTTGTCGCGGAGAGTTTCCCAGTCGAAAGCCACCTCCTGTGCACTCCAGCCAAAGCCTGCGGCTTCCTGCCATGCTGCGCTGAATTCACTGGCATACACATAGAGCTTCTTGGGGATGCAGCCCACATTAACGCAGGTGCCCCCCAGTGCGCGCTCCTCGACCACCGCGACCCGCGCACCCATTTCGGCGCTTTTTCGCGCGGCACGAACCCCGCCGGATCCGGCGCCAATAACTAATAAATCAAAGTCAAACGTCATGGCGGGAATCTTGTAGCTGTTTCATTTTCCATGAGCCCTTGGCGGCGATTTTCATTGTGCGGCGCGTTGGCTTAAAGTCTCGCCCTTTGGCAAAAGACATGAAGGGATCTTCAGCCATGATTTGCAATACCGTTAGGCGAAGGATACACGCAATTATCTGGTCCGGATTGTTATCGTTACCCATACAGCCGCTTGTTTTCGCTGACTCTGACTTACCCGAAGCGAGTGAATCGGTGAGACCGGCGCGCATCGAACTGACTGATGAGTCTATCTTGTTCGGGGAGATTATCGATCTTCATGATGGAACGCTTTACGTGACTACTACCCTAATGGGTGACGTTGAGATTCCCTTGGCCGCTATTCGATATCTTGACTCGGATCAGGAAATTGAGCTCCTCACCAAAGACCAGAAGACGTTGAAGTTGTCTGCGTTGCGTATGGCCGATGGCGAGGTATTGCTGGCAGAGGAAAACACGCTCGACGTCGGCCAACTCGACGTCGCTAATCCCGAAGAGTGGGAGGAAGGCCATGGTTACCATGTGACGGGCAGGGCGACGAGTGCCCTAGAGGTTAATCGCGGCAATACGGAAACCGATCAGTTCGACGCGGACTTTGAGACGATTCTTGAGAGTCGTCGAGATCGTATTACGATGCGCGGTGATTACGAAGAAGCCAGCGCGATTGATCGCTCAACCGACGGGTCGGGTGAGATGATTAGCGAGACAAAAACAACCGCAGATAATTGGCGGCTAGTGGGTAAGTACGACTATTTTTTGTCAGACCCTAGAAACTATCTCGGTGTCAACCTTGGCTTCAGCGCTGACAAGTTCGCTGACGTAAAAGGCCGCTCGTACTTCGGCCCCTACTACGGCCGCAAAGTATTAACACGTGAATCGCTGCAGCTGGATGCAGAAATCGGCGTTTCCTACGTTGCCACTAATTTCGAAAGCGCCGATGACGATGAGTACACGGGCTTAAATATTAACCTGACCGGTGAAACCGAATTTTTCGATGGTTCCCTGACGCTCTACTTTAGACAGGTCAATATCGTGAATCTCTCATCTATGGAAAAGTCGATTTATCGGACCACGTTGGGCCTTAGATTCCCGCTACTGCTGGGGCTCGAGGGGGCCGCCGAGGCATCAGCTGACTATGACGGTGGTGCCGCTGAGGGCAAAGAAAAACTGGATGAAACATTCAAGTTCCGCGTCGGCTACAGCTGGTAGCCATGGCACCTATGCGTTCCCAACAAAACGCAGATATGGTGTTTTTGCCTCTGGGCGGCTGCGGTGAAATTGGCATGAACTTCAATCTATTTGGCCACCAAGATCAGTGGTTGGCGGTGGATTGCGGCATCACCCTCGAACAGAAACCGGGCGCTATACGACCATCGGTGCAGATGCCGGATCTGCAGTTTATTGCGTCACGGAGGCATCAACTGCTGGGGCTTATCGTGACGCACGCTCACGAAGATCATTTAGGCGCACTCCCTTATCTTTGGGCTCAGTTGCGCTGCCCCGTCTATGCGACGCCTTTTGCTGCCGCGGTATTGCGCCATAAAACCCGGGGTCGCCGCGGCGTGCTGCCATCACCGCTCATCGAGATTGAGCCCGGTGAACACATGACTCTCGGGCCTTTTGCTGTTGAGTGGCTGCCAATCACCCATTCGACGCCTGAAACCTGCGCCTTAAGTATTTCTACCCCGCAGACACGGGTTCTGCATACCGCTGATTGGAAAATCGATGAGCGCCCCGTGGTGGGCGCTGCCTGGTGCGAAAAACGCTTTCGAGAGCTGGGTCGGATGGGTATCGATGCGGTGATTTGCGATTCCACCAACGCGTTGACGCCGGGACATTCTCCATCCGAAGGGGAAGTGGCCGAGCACCTTGGCAACACGATTGCTGGTTGTCAGGGCCGTGTTGTTGTCGGCTGTTTTTCAAGCAACATTGCGAGGATGCACACGCTATCGACGATCGCCGCCCGAACGGGGCGATACCTTGGTGTGCTCGGTCGGTCAGCGGCAGGCATGGCGCAATGTGCCAAGCAGGTCGGTTTGCTACCGCTCCAGTTTAAACCGATTCACGCCGATCACTTGGGGTACCTGCCCCCCCGCGAGGTGTTGGCGGTAGCGACGGGGAGTCAAGGCGAGTGGGGGGCAGCTTTGTATCGCCTGATGACGCAGACGCACCCCGACGTCATGTTAGAAGCCGGAGATACGGTAATCCTGTCGTCGAAAACAATCCCGGGCAACGAACTCTCGGTCAAGCGCCTGGTTGACGGCTTACGTGGTCGTGGGATTGAGGTGATCGAGGCGGACGAGAGTGAGGTTGCGCTCCATGCTTCGGGGCATCCCTGCCGAGAGGAGCTCAGAGACCTCTACTCCATACTAGCCCCCCGATTGGTGATCCCTGTGCATGGAGAGCAAGCGCACATGGTGGCCAACGCGAAACTGGCCACTGAGGCTGGCGCCGAGATGGCCTTAACGGGCCGCAACGGTGATTTGTTCTATTTAAGCCCCACTCCCGGCGTCAGGCGGCGTTTTGCCGATGTTGGCAGGTTAGAGTGGTGTGAAGAGACAGAGCGATTACAGAAAGTCACCTAATCGGGCAGCGAATCAGGATTCCTCCACGCCGCTGGCCCGGCGCGCTGCGGCGCGTTCTGCGTCAGCGGAATTGATCCACCGATAGGTCAAGTAATACTTAAAGATATTGGCGACATATTGAACGGTCTCGCGCCCCACCTGCTCGGCGACGATCACCTCGACATTATCGAACCAGAGATTGGGGTCGTACCCGCGTTCCTCTGCTACCCCCCGCAGTCTGCGTATTCGACCCGGTCCCGCGTTGTAGGCCGCTAACGCAAGCAGTGAACCATTCAGTTCGTCGAGTTCTTGACCACTGAAGTAACGCGACTTGAGGAAAGCCATGTACTTTGCCCCGGCCTCGATGTTGGGTTCCAGCTCTTCAATATTGGGGATGTCGACATTCTTGTCTTCAGCCGTGCTAGGTAGTAACTGCATAACACCGATGGCGCCGACGTGGCTCCGGACGCTTTGATCGAGGCGCGATTCCTGAAATCCCTGAGCCGCCAGTAACGTGGGGTCCATCCCATAGTCGGTGCCATATTTCCGAAACAGCGCTGATAGCTCGCGATAACGACCGAGCTCATCAGCGCCGGCTGCATTCTCGGCCCAGTCAAAGTCCCTGATATACCGATTACGGATCACGTTACCGAACAGCGTGCCCTCACGATTATCTTTAAGGAAAGTGTTCAGAAACGCGGCCAGCTTGGGGCTGTCCGGGCGGATCGCCCACGCCAAGCGCCCACCCTCGCGCAGCACGAGGTCTTCTCGTACCGTAAGATGCTTAAAGATGTCTTGCCACATTTGCGGCTTATAGCTGTCGACAATGGCCCAGGGCAGCATGCCTGCATCAACCATTTCGATCAGATCCTCGTCCTCCAACGCCTCATCGACCGGTTCTATGCGGATGGGTGCCTTGCCCGATGACGCGAGGACATCGTTGTAGGCGTTCACGCTCTCTGCATAGCTACTCGATAGCCGCAGGTATACCGTTTTGCCGGACAGGTCGGATAGCGTTCTGATGGTGGGTGCCGTGGGCCCGGTTACTAGAATCTCTCTAAGAGGCTTACTCACGGGGTCAGTGAAGTCCACACCTGCGCGTCGGTCCTCGGTTATCGTCGTCCCCGCCATGACGATGTCACCGTAACCGGCGGTCAACGCGGGGAAGAGTTGATCGCGCGCGACGGGAATTACAGCGACTTGCACCGTTAGCAATCCGGTTTTGAAGGCTTCGTTAACGACTTTCTGCAGTTTTACGGCATATTCATGCACGGTTCCCTGGGGTCCGTTATCGAGAAAGTATCGGCCAGGGCCATAAACCGTGAGAATGCGGATAACGCGACGCTCGACCATCGTGTCGAGATCGCCTTTATGCGGCATGACCCCGAATCGCTTTAAGCTCGGTGACGCCACATCCGCACCGAGCGCAGCGGGCTTAGATTCGGCTACGGCATCCGGCACCACAGGTGCCGCCACTTCGCCCACATTGATGCTGGCACTGGAGTTTATCTCGGTCGATTCGGGGACTTCAGCGACGCTGTCTCCGCCGCATCCGGGAATCGCCATCGTCAAAGCCAGCAGCGTGGTGACCGCAAATCTCCGGGTGCCCAGCTCCTCTGATCGCCTCATGACCGCCTCCCTGATGCCGCTGTGTAGGAACAACTTTGTATCTGCCACCCGCCCGCTTTAGTCGCTGCGACAATCGAGTAACAACTTACCAAAATGTGTCCCCGAGAGCATATGCTCGTGGGCTTTTATGACCTCAGCCATCGGAAAAGTGGCGTCGACAACCGGCACGATGTCGCCGGATTCAACGCGCGGCCAAATGTGCTCTCGGATAGCGTTGAAGCAATGCGCGCGCGCGGAAGTTTCAAGGCGGCGCAGCGTGCTGCCCGTCAAAGTGAGTCGTTTCATAAACACAGTTGCGAGATTAATCTGGCTCTCCACGCCGCGCATGACACCGATACAGACGATCCGGGCGTCCTGTGCGGCTAGATCAAAATTCGCTTGCAGGGTATCGCCACCAGCGATGTCGAGGACGACGTCCACTTTGCCTGCATACCCGGCTTCGGTGAACTGGGCCACGAGGTCTCCCTGTCGGTGATCGGCAACAAATGCCGCGCCGAGTTGTCGCACAGCTTCGCATCGCGCTTCGGAGCCTGCGGTAGAGATCACATGAGCATTCATGGCGCGAGCCATTTGGATGCCAACCGAGCCGATGCCACTACTACCACCATGAATGAGTACCGTCTCGCCCGGTGCTAGCCGCCCTCGCTCGAATACGTTGTACCAGACGGTTAGCAGGGCCTCAGGGAGCGCCGCAGCGTGCTCGGTGGACATGGTGTCGGGTATTGGCAGGCAGTGATCTGCGCGGGCGATCGCGGCAGAGGCGTAACCACCGCCATGGGTCAGGGCGCAGACCCGATCACCGATGCAGGGCCAGCTGACATCCTCGCCTATCGCGACGACGACGCCTGCCACCTCCAGTCCCGGAATCGGTGAGGCATCCTCGGGCGGTGGGTAGAGTCCCATGCGCTGCAAAATATCAGCCCGATTGATACCAGCGTGGTGGACCGCGATGACCACTTTCTGAGCGGCGGGTTCCGGGCAGATATCAGTGCACACATCTGCGATTTCTGGGGTCTTGAATTCGAGGTATCGCCTTTCCATTGATGATCGCCTTGCTCCGAACGTTAGCGGCACTGTATTCAGTGCTGGGGGGACGATAGACTAACTCGATAAAGCAATCTCTGGGAGGCCGAGTCATGTTGAGATCTATGCCGATTCGTCGGTTGAAGCGTGGCTTCAAGCTGGCGCTGATCAAGCTGCTGGTGGGGAATAAGGCCAGCGGTTTGCACTTGTCCTATGTTGGGCGGGGTGCGGCGTCGGATCTTTGCCGTCGTATCGCGGATATCGGGCACACCGATGTGCTGGTCGTTACCGATAAGATGCTGAAGGAGCTGGGTTTGGCGGAGCAGGCGCTGTCAGGCCTGGTAGAGGCCGGCGTTAATTTGCACTGGTATGCAGGCGTCGAACCAGACCCGACATTTACGCAGGTGCTAGAGGGTGCTGAGATCCTGCGCGGCGCTGGCTGTACCGCTGTTGTCGCAGTGGGGGGCGGTTCTTCCATGGACGCGGCCAAAATCATCGCCTGCACCTGCTTCAGCGATGAGTCACCTGATAAATGGGTAGGCCTGAATAAAGTTCCTGACGACATTCTGCCTATCTATGCCATTCCTACGACTTCCGGCACCGGCAGTGAGGCCACTATGGGCGCGGTGATTAAAAACCCGGTTGAGCAAGTCAAGACGATCATCGCCGCCGACGGTTTGTTGCCGCGAGCGGTGGCGTTGGATCCGGATTTGTTGCTGGGTATGCCCCCTGCGGTGACCGCGGCGACAGGTATCGACGCGCTGACTCATGGTATCGAGGCTTTTATCAGTATTTGGGATCGGGGCACGCGGCGCGAGAATGCGCGTCTCGCGGTGCAAGGCGTATTCCAATGGCTCACACGCGCGGTGCAAAGCCCTGAGGACACAGAGGCGCGAATGGGTATGGCACTGGCGGCATACCACGCCGGTATCGCCATCAACCAGGTGAGCGTCGGCAATGTTCATGCGATTGCACACCAATTGGGTGCGCGTTATGGCATACCTCACGGTCAAGCCAATGCGTTGGCGCTACCCCACGTGTTGACGGCGTGTCTGGCTGAAGCAGAAGAGGAACTCGCGGAGCTGGCCATCGTCACTAACACGTCGGACGCTGCGTCACCTGCGGCGCGAGCGACAGCGTTCGTGGATGCAGTATCGAGGCTCATCGCGTCGGTCGGGATTGCCCAGACCGACGCCCGGATTCAAAAAGCCGATTGGGTGGTATTGGCGCATGCCGCCATGGATGAAAGCGACGGTTATGTCTCGCCGCGGTTGCTGACCAAGGACGAAATTCTGGGGATTTTAGAGCGCATTACCGCGCACTGATTGCTTCAATCCAGGCTTTGGTGAGGGCCATGCACCGCTCGTGACCGGGTGTGGCCCCTTCAGAGCATGCGAACCCGTGCGCTTCATGGAAGAAGTGCTCGTGCTCCACAGGTACACCCGCGCGCACGAGGGCATTGGCCAGGCGCCGTCCATCGTCGCGCAGCGGGTCTTTCTCGGCGGTGATCAGCAGGGTCCGCGGAAATCCCGTGAGCGGGGTGCGCCGGCCTGGAAACATGATTTCCACGGCTGGGTCGGCGGGCGCCAGACCGTCCAGATAAGTGTCGACGAACCACCGCATAATGGGGGTGGTGAGGGGCCCGGTCTTCGCGTGCTCAACGTAAGAGCGCATGCCGGCGTGATAATGCTGTATCGCCGGATAAATCATCAGGCAGCCGCGCAGTCTGGGTTCATCGGGGAGCCTGACGGCGGTCGCCAGCGTCATATTGCCCCCGGCGCTATCGCCCGCAATAACCACTTCGCCGTTATTAGGGGCCAGCGCATTCAGGTTATCAATGATCCACCGTGACGCGGCCATGGCGTCTTCATGAGCTGCGGGGAACGGATGCTCGGGAGCCAGCCGATAATCGATCGACATGACGGTGCACTGGGTCTCGTGAGCCAGTTGCACACAAAAAGGGTGATGGGTGTCGAGATCGCCAATAGTCCAACCGCCGCCGTGGAAATAAATGATGAGTGGCCGATCAGAGGCCCCGTGATACATCCGGGCGGCCAGGGTGAGCTCGGGTAACGGTAGTTGCAGTAAGCTGGTTTTTACGTGGGGTAATGGCGTGCCTTCCCACGCCAGACGACTGATGCGACGGTAATACCAGCGAAAGCCGAGTACCTTGAGTTTATTGAACATCGCGATTACCGCCCATCATTCTGCATCGATATACCGCGCCTCCGGGTCAGCCCGGTACTCGTAGCGCCCATCAGCGTTAATTTGGCGCTGAATGTTACCGCGATGCCAGAGATAGTTCAGGTGCGCCACGGTCTCACCCGTGGCCATTTGGATTTCATTATCGCCAATTTTTCGCCCAAACAGGCATTCAAAGCAATCGGGCAGCACTTGTGGCTTCATCAGCAGATCATAAAGATTGGCCAGGGCAAGCCGATGGCTATCGATAATCTGATTGAGACGCACTCGGACGCCGGTGAACGGCGATTGATGCGCCGGCAATACCAGTAGGTCTTCGGGCAGCATTCCTAATAAGCGCGTACTGGATGCCAGCCAAGCTTCAAGCGGATTGCCGTCAGGTTCCGTCGGGAATACAGACACATTCGGAGTGATGCGGGGCAAAATCTGATCGCCGGCAATCACCAGTTGCAGCGCGGGGCAATAAAGGCAGGCGTGTTCCGGAGAGTGGCCTTGGCCGACGACGACTTGCCAGTAACGTCCACCAATGGACAGCGTCTGGCGATCGCTCAGTCGCTGATAATTATGAGGGAGGGGTGTTGCGAATTGTCCGAAGCTGCCGAAGCGTTCGCGATAATTTTCGAGCTGCTCAGCAGAGAACCCAGCGCGATGATAGAACGCGGTCGCCGCAGGTGGGGCTGTTTTTCCGGTATAGCCCATGATGAGGCTACCCGTGAGGAACTCCGCTTGGGTCATATATAAGTCGCATGCAAAGCGTTCGCACAGCCAGCCCGCAAGGCCGATGTGGTCGGGGTGCATGTGCGTACAGATCACCCGTTTGACGGGCTTGTTGGCCATAAAACCACTGAAGAGGCTCTCCCAATGGTCTTTAGCCGAGTCCAAGTTCAGGCAGGTATCAACAATCGTCCAGCCATCGCCGTCCTCCAACAACCAAAGATTGATATGGTTAAGTGGCCCGGGCATTGTGAAACGCGCCCACCAAACTCCGGGAGCTACTTCGAAGGGCTCATCACCGGGATGCTCTAACCTGCCCCAAGGGTAGTTCAGGCCACGGTAAAGTTCGTCAACGCGTTCGAGAGTCATAGGTCCTCGCAGATCTGAGGCGGAAGTGTGCGCGTCATAGCGCCCAGTGTCCACCGAGATGCCCGTGACACGCTCTCCCCAAGGGGTTACTGACACCCTTCCGGGCGGATGTGATACTGGGTTTGGAAATGGCCGCTTTCACCTTCCCGTCGGGGTGGCCGCGTTCCGAGTCGTGTCCTAGGAGAACCGATGATGACTGCAACGCTCGATACACAAGCGCTCAAAAAAATGGATCAGGCACATCACTTGCATCCTTTTACCGATTTTCAGGATTACGCCCGTCATGGCGGACGTATCGTCAGCCGCGCCGAGCATATTTATATCTACGACTCGGACGGCAACAAGATTCAGGACGGGATGTCGGGCCTGTGGTGCTGCAACTTGGGCTACAGCCAGGATCGCATTAAGGCAGCAGTTGCCGATCAGCTCGCTGAGTTGCCGTTTTATAACAACTTTTTCAAGTGCTCTAACCAGCCTGCCGCTGAGTTGGCGGCGCGACTGTGCCAAGTGACCCCCGAGCGCTTTCAGCATGTGTTCTTTACTAACTCGGGCTCTGAGGCAAACGATACGCAAATAAAGTTTGTGCACCGATATTTTGATCTGCTTGGCAAGCCGGAAAAAAAGCTGATTATCAGTCGCCACAATGCCTACCACGGCAGCACGATTGGCGCCTCGTCACTCGGCGGCATGTCCGCGATGCACAAACAAACCATGGGTCTGGATTATGTTCACCATATTCAGCAACCCCACTGGTTTGAAGAGGGAGCTGACTTGGATCCAGAGGCTTTTGGTATCGCTGCGGCCAGAGAGCTGGAGAAGAAAATCGATGAACTGGGTGAGCACCGGGTCGCTGCTTTTATCGCAGAGCCGGTGCAGGGCGCGGGTGGAGTCATTGTGCCGCCTGAATCTTACTGGCCGGAGGTCAAGCGCATTCTCGACGAGCGGGACATTCTCCTCATCTCTGACGAGGTCATTTGTGGATTTGGTCGCACCGGTCAATGGTTTGGATTTGAAACGTATGGCACCGAGCCCGATCTGGTGACCTTTGCCAAAGCCGTGACTAACGGATACATGCCGTTGGGCGGCTGTCTCGTTAGCAATAAGATCTCTGATGTGCTGTTGTCAGGTGGTGGCGAATTTGCTCACGGCCTCACCTACTCGGGCCACCCAGCATCCTGTGCCGCAGGCCTGGCTACCCTCGATATCCTTCAGGAAACCAAAATCATTGAGCAGGGGGTCGTGGCGTTGGCGCCCTATTTCGCTGATCGATTGCTTGCACTGATGGATCACCCGATTGTGGGGCAGGTGCGGGTGAAAGGGCTTTTTGCAGCGGTCGAGTTGGTGCGAGACAAAGCCTCGCGGGAGCGGTTGGCGCCGGATTCTGCGGCGGCCGTTTTCTGTCGTGACACGGCGATCACCCAGGGTCTTATGGTGCGCCAGACTGGTGACGCGATGATCATGGCGCCACCTTTTGTGACCGAGCGATCCGAGATCGATTTTCTGGTAGATCAGTTAGCGGTGGCCTTGGACCGTACCGCTCAACATTACGGCGTTATGCCAACGCCGGCCTGATCTGTCATTCAGGAATACCCGTATTGACCAGACTATGCGTCTGGTCAATACCCTCTGGTTTAATGCGCTGTGGTTTCAAGCCACCTGGGGCTTGTGTGTTCTCGGAAGAGAGTCGCTGCTGCCGGTTGCGATGCTCTCTCTGGCCCTCCATTTTTTTCTGGTCGACGATTGGCTTGCCGAGTTCCGCAGGCTATTGCCCATAGCCACGCTCGGCATCGCTGTGGATACGCTACTGACCTTGGCCGGCGTTTTTGTCTTTGATGTCAGCACCGTCGTGCCCCTTTGGTTGGTCGTGCTGTGGTGGGTTTTTGCCGCTGCGCTCTATCGAAGCTTCGCCAAGATTGGCCGCTCGCTATGGCTCGCTGCGTTACTGGGGGGTATCGGGGTGCCGTTCAACTATTTCGTCGGCGCTGGATTGGGGGCCGTGGCACTGCCTCTTGGAGACACGCTGACCATCGCGGTGCTCGTCGGCATCTGGGCGATACTATTACCCGTGTTGTACCGAATCAGTCATCGATGGCCGCTCGTCACATGAACAAGTCATTTCAACCCGTTTTGTTGGGGCTGCTGTCCATACTGGCGGTTAACGTTCACAGCGAATCATCGAGCAGCTCGGATGCACCTGCGCTGTTGGTTAGCGAGGAAGCGTTTGTATCCGTTGGCGATGCGCCCGTATTGTCGCTGGATCGATGGCCCGTCGTCGGCGCAGCGCGGCTGCGTGTGTTGTTTTGGGATGTTTATGATTCCACATTGCATACCCCAAGCGGTCGTTGGCAGGGTGAGCCCCCGTACCAATTGGCGCTGAGATATCTTCGCAATATCGGTCGTGAGCAATTGGTGGAAGAAACCGAAAAAGCCTGGCGCCAGCAGGGCCGCGAGAACCCCGATCAGGCGTTGTGGCTACAGCAGTTGACGCTGATGTGGCCCGACGTGGCAGCGGGCGACCAATTGGTTTTTGGTGTCGATGCGCAGGGTGAAAATGCCTTTTGGTTTAATGGCAGTCTCATTGGCTCGGTGCCCGATCCTGCGTTCAGCGCCTTGTTTGGCGGTATTTGGCTTGATCAGGATTCGCCCAGACCCGCGCTGCGCGCACAACTCGTCGGTGCTCACCCTGACGAAGGCGAGGTGCTAAGGACGACGGGCTCCGCAG
>Ga0181579_10000115_pt1 | contig 54090 bp, 51 predicted proteins | sample 071ome_24_FD_132996 | JGI IMG/M metagenome (GOLD analysis project Ga0181579, IMG submission 132996) | Coastal salt marsh microbial communities from the Groves Creek Marsh, Skidaway Island, Georgia - 071402CT metaG (megahit assembly) | ecosystem: Environmental > Aquatic > Marine > Intertidal...
AATCGCCGGCGCGATCACCCCGGTGCCGGGCGGCGTCGGTCCGATGACCATCGCCTGCCTTCTCAACAACACGCTGATCGCCTGCTGCCGCCAGAACGGGGTGGATGTGCCGGAATAAACGGCGTCCGCCGGGATACAGGGCGGCATTTCTGTTGATTTGAGTCGCATCGTATGTTCATTAATTGTTCTCATATTGAGAGCATTTTTATGGACGTTCCGCCACATCCCAGCGGTCTCGACGAAAGGGTCGTCGCCAAGGTTTTCGCCCGGCGAGGCCGGCTGCATGCGTACGAGTCGCTGAACCCTGCCGGCACGGCGCTGGTCGTCGTCGACCTGATGCGGGCCACGGTCGAGCTCGATCCGGGCTGTGAAGGCCTCGTACCCGGCATCAACCGCATGGCCGAAGCTCTGAGGCAGGCCGGCGGACGCGTGGCGTGGATTACCGCCGCGCCGTCGGGTTCCGTCAGCCGCAACATGACCGAGCTTGCCGGCGCGGATCGTGCAAAGCTGTTTCACGACATGGCCCAGGCGGACGACCCGCGCGCCGACCTCTGGCCGGGTCTCGATGCCCGGGACACCGACATCCACGTCCTGAAGCGGGGTGCGAGCGCCTTCTTCCCCGGCAAATGCGATCTCCACGAACGCCTCAGGGAGCATGATATCGATACGTTGCTGATCGCCGGCACCGTGACGAATGTCTGCTGCGAATCGTCGGCCCGGGACGCCGTGGAGCTTGGCTACCGCGTCACCATGGTATCGAACGCAATGCGAGGCTACGCGTTCGGCCTGCACGAAGCGAGCCTGACCGCCTTCTACCGGATTTTCGGCGACGTCCGCCCGACATCGGAAATCCTTACCCTGATCGCGGAAGGATCCGCGCCGGCTATCTCAGGTCTTTGACGCAGCGGAACCCGATATAAACGACAGCCATGTCGCGCGGCTTGAAGGCGCGGTAGGAGCGGCGCATCTGCGCTGAGCCATACCACCAGGAGCCGCCGCGCGTGCGCTTCTCCCCCGCCCCGCCCGATTCGGTCCATTCCCACACATTGGCGCCCATGTCGTAGAGCCCGTTGACGCCCTGCACCGTCGTCCCGGCGGGCGCGTGGCCCTTGCCGCGATCCAGCACTGCGGAATAATCGATGGCGGGCGTCGGGCCGCATTCTTCCAGACAGTTCGCGCCGCGCGGCGTGTCGCCGGTCGGGTAATCGTAGGTTCTGTCCTTTACGAAAGGCGCCGGCGGAGATGCGCGCCGCTCCGTATGGGCCGCCTCTTGCCATTCCGCATCGGTCGGCAGGCGCTTGCCGGCCCAGCGGCAATAGGCGGCGGCTTCGTCGAACGTGACATGGACGGCGGGCTCGTCATCCGAGGCAGGTGTTCCGAACGGCGATTTCCATGTCCAGCCGGGCTTGCGCTCCCAGCCGGCCCCGTAGACCAGCCCGCCGCCCGCTTTCGCTGCCTGCGTCACCGTCCCGGTCGCCTGGACGAATTTGCGGAACTGCCCGACCGTTACCTCTGTCCGGTCGATGGCGAACGCGCCGATGCGCTGCATCTCGCCGATGGGCCCGGCGAAAGCAGAAGAAACGGTCATCAGCACCGCTAGTATCGGAAGGGCCGTCTGAACGAAAACATTCATTTTCCGGTAATCCGAAACGTCTTTCGGTCCGTAACCATATACGAGCGTCTCCTCTGAGCGCTCAGCCTCCCTGTAGACTGGGGCCGATCCGTAGCGCTAGGCGTATACGGGTCGGCCCGTTTTCTTGTCGGCCCGTTCTTCTCAGGGATCCTTCTTCGCGCCGCCCCAGCCGTTATGGGTGATATCGAAAATCTGGCCGTTCGGGTCGCAGAATTTGAGCTCGTAGAAGACATTGTCGCCTTCCATCTCGCCCATGAACCACTCACCGCCGTTCTTCTCGATCTCGGACCGGGTCTGCTCGACGTCGTCGACCCAGAAACCGAGATGGTGCGCGCCGACGAAATCCTTGTCCTTGCCGGGCCCGACAGGTTCGTCCTCCTTGTAGCGCAGGATGGCGAGATTGATCGTGCCGTCGGTCAGATACACGCCGTCGGCCAGCGGCGCCTTGACCGAGGTCACCTTCTCCATCCCGAACACCGACATGTAGAACTCGGCGGTCGCGTCGGGGTCCTGAACTGAAATAGCCAGGTGACGAAGTTTTCCATTTGCCATGGTTGCCTCCTCAGGTCTCGGCACCTGCCCTCTCCCCCACCCGGCCACCCATCAGGATACTCTTGTGGGTGGCCGGGTGGGGGAGAGGGCAGGTGCGATTATATCAGCTCGGCCCGTTGATGCGGAACATCTCCGCCGCGTGATCCCAGACGACACGCTGCTTGACCGCGGGATCGACGCCTTCGAACATCTTGTCGATGGGGATCGACACATCGGGCCAGGTACCCTGCGGATGCGGATAATCGGACCCCCACATCGCCAGATCGCCGAGATTGCACCAGTCGAGCTTCATCATCTCGCAGCCGACATAGTCTTCCTCGAACGTAAAGGCGCAGTTGCGCTTGGCGTATTCGCTGGGCAGCATCGACAGCGGCGCTGACGGATCCGGCGCGCGTTCTTCCACCTGGCGGTCGCACCATTCGACGGCAAACGGCACCCATCCGATCCGGCATTCCGAGAACAGGACCTTGAGGTCGGGATTCCGCTCGAACGCGCCGCAGAAGACGAGCTGGGCGAATGTATTGCACAAATTGAAGGGCGCGGTCGCGAGAAAGGCGATCTGCGCGCCGCGATGGTAAGGCGGCAAGGGCGCATCCGCCGCGCCGCCGATATGGATGCAAAGCGGTACCTTCGCGTCGCTGGCCATCTTCCAGACCGGTTCCCAGACTTCGTCATAGACCGGCTTCGCCACATCGAAAGGCGGAAATTCGACCGCCTTGGCGCCTGCCTTGATCATTCTGTCCAGCTCGCGGACGCATTCTTCGGGATATTTGGTCGGCAGCGCCGGCAGGATGAAGATACGATCAGGATCGAGCGTATTCATCTCCATCGCGTAATCGTTAAACGCGCGGTAGACGGCGAACAGAAGCTCAGGATCCGAAACGTTCCATTTGCGCACGCTCGCAAACACCACGCTCGACCAGACTTTCGACTGATCCATATGATCGAGCAGGATTTTCGGGTCGGCGGGCGGCAGCGCCCCGTCGGGCAGATCGACGCCATGATCGCGGAAGGGTTTGAGGAACTGCGCCGAGTTCGACCCGTCGGCGGACTTGTCCCACAGCTTGCCTTCCCAGGTCCATTGCGAGCCGTTTTCGCCCTCAATCACCTTCGGCCCGATTTCCTTGAATTTCTGCGGCAGACGGTCCTGCCACAGGTTCTTTGGACACCAGTGCGTGTCGAGGTGATTGTCGGCCGAGATAAAGAGGTATTCCTGCGCCACATGTGTCTCCATCGGGTTTGATTAAGTGGTCGGCAGAGTCCATCATTGCCCCCTAAAAATCAAGCCTGAGGACCGTTCCTACGTTTCTCCGCCAGCGCCTCGCGCCGCGTGATCACCAGCACGGCGATAAAGATGATGCCGGCGCCGATCCAGGTCTCCAGATCGGAATATTCGCCGAACAGCACCCAGCCGAAGGCCGACGCGATGGGCAGGCGCAGAAAATCGATCGGCCCGAGGAAGCTTGCGTCCGAATGGCGCATCGCGCGGGCAAGAAAGATATGCGCCAGCACGCCGAACAGCCCGACTGCCAGCACTGCCGGCATGTGCCGCCATTCGGGCCACACCCAGCTCTGCCAGGAAAGAGCGAACGCAAGGATCGTCATGATGATGTTCATGTGAAAGATCAGCACCGCACCCGAAACGCGGAGCGCCATATGCTTGGTCATCAGCTGCACGATGGCGTTGGACAGGGCGGAAATAAGAACGCCGATGATCAGCGGATTGAAGGCCTCATAGCCGGGCCGGATGATGATCAGCACACCGACGAACCCGATGATTACGGCGGACCAGCGCCAGGCGCCGACCGGTTCACGCAGGAAAAGCGCCGCACCAATAACGACATAGACCGGATGGCTGAACTGCACCGCCACGACGTCGCTGACGCTCATCCCGGTCAGGGCGATGAACCAGCCGAGGACTCCGACCGCGGCGATCAGCCCGCGAAGCAGAACCAGTTTCAGCTCCGGCGGGGCAAGGAGCTCCGGTTCGGTCCTGAGCGTGTGCAGAAACCAGGGCAACAGCCAGACCAGCCCGAAAAAGCCCCGCATGAACATCGCCTGCGGCCCGTCGAACCCTTCATGCGCGAGATAGCGCGCCGCCGTCATCGCCGCGCACATGGCCGTCGTCTGGGCGATCATCCAGGCAACCCCCATGGTCGGCGATGCGCCGGAAGGCGATAGCTGTGCGGTACTCATTCAGGAACTCGCGGGAACTCTGGGCTTCCGCTGACACGCGGCGTATGGAGCATTTGGAAAACACATTACCCGTTTGCGCAGGATGTTTCGAGGCCGGCAGGTTTCTGCGATGGCCGGGACCGGATTGTTGGTTTGCCGCTCGCTTGCTGATAGGTTCGGCGATGACATCGCGTTTCCGACTCGGAGGAAAAAATGAACAGAATATCACAGCTCATGGCCGCGTCCGTAATCTGCTTTTTGCCGACCGTGGCATTGTCCGCTGAATTCGGCATCGCATTCGATTGGGGAGATATTCCGCTCTGCACCTCCGGGTCGCCGAACACGGTCAAGAATCCGGCTTTCAAGCTGACCAACGTTCCCAAGGGGACCAAGTTCATCAGCTTCACAATGACCGATCTCGACGTTCCGAGCTACAATCACGGCGGCGGAACGGTCGAATACAAGGGTCAGACGTTGATCGAAAGGGGAGCATTCGAATATGAGAGCCCTTGCCCTCCCGGTGGTTCCCATACCTACGAATGGGAGGCGAAAGCCAAGGACGGGGACGGTTTCTTCAGCGGCACGCTTGGAACCGCCAAGGCTTCCCGCCAATATCCCTGAGGAAATCTTACCACGCATCGTTATGCGCACGCGCGGCAAATGTTGACTGCCGAGCGTCGATGACCCTCTTTGCCCTCATCCCGGTCAAGCCGTTCAGGAACGGCAAGGCGCGCCTCGCAGACGTCCTGTCGCCGGAATCGCGCGCGGCTCTATGCCGCCGGATGTTCGAGCACGTCCTCGATGCGGCCTGCGCCGCGCGCGGCGTAGACGGCGTCGCCGTCGTCAGCCGGGACGAAACGGTCAGGGTAATCGCGGAAAGTCGGGGAGCGGACTATGTCGAGGAGACGGAAACCGGCGGGCTGAACGAAGCGCTGATGCTTGCGCGCGCTCATGCGACGGGCCGGCTGGCGACGGCGGTGATGGCGCTTCCCGCCGACCTCGCCTTCGTAACGTCGGCAGACATTGCCGAACTCGCCCGGGCGGCCACGCCGCCGGCGATCACCATCGCGCCTGACGAGGATGGCGAAGGCACCAATGCGCTGCTGCTCGCGCCGCCCGAACTCACCGGTTTTTCTTTCGGAACGGGCAGTTTCGAAGCGCACTGCGCGGCCGCCCGCAAGGCCGGCGTGGACCCGGCTATTGTCGAGCGCCCCGGGCTTACGTTCGACGTCGACACGGCTGATGATCTGGCGCGCATCGCCGACCGATATCCGCTTTTCTAACTTTGGCGGCGGGCGGGAATGTCCGGGCCGTTATCGCAATGGGGGCGCCCCCCGGAATCGATGACGCCCCTCACCCTACATGTTCCGCAAGGAACGCCATTGTGCGTTCGCGGGCGAGTTTCGAGGCCGCCGCATCGTGACGCGCATCCCGGGTCCAGTTATCGAAGCCGTGCAGCACGCCGGGATAGATATGCCAGTGAACCTCGGGCCGCTTCGCCTGGAACATGGCGACGTCCTCGGGCGGCACCGCGGTATCCCTGTCGCCGACATGACAGATCGTCGGGCAGCGCGCCGGCTCGTCGGGGTAGTCGCACATGTCGGAGCCGTAATAGGCGATGGCCGCGTCGAAATTCGACCGCGCGGCGCACAGCCAGGTTACCGTGCCGCCGAAACAGTAGCCGCTGACAGCGACCTTGCCGGCGCTTTTTACGTAATCGCGCGCGGCCTCTGCGTCCGCAACGATATGCGGCACGGCATCGGCGGAATATTTCTTGGCAAGGTCGTAGGCGCTGTTGTCGTAGGGGAAGTTCACGTCAGCCTCGAAGCGGTCGAAAAACTGCGGCGCAATGGCGACATAGCCATCCTCGGCGTAGTTGTCGCAAACCTGCCGCAGATAGCCGTTCACGCCGTACATCTCCATCGCCACCACGATGGCGCCGCGCGGCGAACCTTCGGGCTCCGCCAGGTACGCCCCCATCTCATGCCCGTCAGACGCCGTCAGCCTTATGTTTTTTCCCATTGCAATCTCCTTACTCTATTTCCTGATCGTGAATTCCCTCTATTTGCCACACTGATCGACGACGGCAGAGCGGCAACCCGATGCGATGCCGTCAGCAACCATCCGGCGGCGCTGTCGGGGAAGGCGCGGCTCATCTCCGACGGCGTTCGGCGAGATCGGGGATCAGCTTTTCGGCGTTGCCGTGCAGTATCTTCTCACCGAGTACGCCCATGAAACGGATCGCATCGGTATATTCCTTGCAGTCCTCGTCGGTACGGATCGCCTGTGGATAGTCGGTCGCGAATACCACCTGGGTCACCGACACTTCCTTGAGACCGAACTCGGTCCACTCGACGCCCTGACGCGCCGTATCGACCGGGCTGACCCAGCCGGCATTGTCGTAAAACAGCCGGTTGTTGATGTACCAGTCATATTCGTTATGCGGCTTGCGCCCGTGCCGTTCATTGCCCTCGGTACCCCACTGGGTGCGGGTGCCGAAGCCCCGCACGCGCGACATGTATCGCCCCAGCCCGCCGGCGAAATGGGCGAACTGTATTTTCAGGTCGGGAAACCGGTCGAGCACGCCGCCATTCATGATGCGGAGCGCCGCGACGGAGAGCGAAAATTCCCAGCCGAGGACGCGGCCCAGATCGTCGGCGTCCATCCTGTTCCAGTTGATCACCTTCGCCAGCGGATGGACGAACACGTAGAGCCCGCGCTCCTGCACCGCTCCCCAGAACGGGTCGAGCGCCGGATCGTCGAGCGCCCGGTCCTGCAACTCGGAGCCGATGACCACACCGGGAAAACCCAGCTCGTCGACGCAGCGCGCTAGCTCCGCCTCCATCTCGGGCGCATCCAGCGCCGGCAGATGGGCGAGCCCAATGAACCGACCGGGATAATCTTCTTCCGCCTGTTTCATCTTGTCGTTGATGAACGCGCATTCCGACCGGTCGGAATTGTCGTACCCGTCGGCGCAGGACAGCACCGCCATGTCGATGCCCGCGAAATTCATCATGCGGATATGCGCGTCGAGATCGGACAGCAGCGGATTGAACAGGTAGGCGGGGTTGCCGCGCTCGTCCAGGCTGGCGCCAAGCGCGCCGGATTCGCCTTTCTTCTCCGCCAGCTCCTTCGGCGTGTAGTGATGCTGGAAATCGACGATGATGGACATACGACAGGGCCTCAAAATAAGGGTGGACGCACAGAATGCCGAAGACGAAACGCATTGTGAATACGTGCGCAAAAATACCCGCTCTTCACCTGCGCGGGCCCAAGCTCGGAAAAGATGGAAATTTACGCGCGGCGACGCGCGAAAACGAGACCAACCAGGCCCAGTCCGAATATCGCGACCGCACCGGGCGACGGCACAATCGCCGCCGTCGACGGCGCATTGTCCTGCAGAGTGATCCGGTATTCGTCGCCCAGGGTCAGCGCAAGGTGGTTGCTGTCACCACTTGCCGCGTTCCAGGACGTAATGTCGCCAAAGGTTACGGAATCAATGATGATCGTCCAGTCGGCACCGCTGATTCCACTCACCATGATCCCGTCTGAATTGTTCGAATAGGTGAAATCACCAAGAAACGTATCGGCAGTTGGCTGGCTGACTTCCACCGCCTCATCCCCTTGGGAAATAAAAACAGCCGTATCGCTGCCGACAATTCGGAAATTGACCAGCGCGTTGTTTGTCGGAACGCCGGAATTATCCTGTGAAAAAATGAACCCGAAAGAATACTGGCCGGGATTATTGGTGTCCTGATGGACCCACATATTAGCGACCTGATCGCCCAGCGGCACACCTGACGGATGACCCGAAGCGCTGAAAAAATTGTAATGCTGCGCGCCGGTCTGCGCCGTGTCGATCGTATCGATTGTCCCGAATGCGTTCGACAGGTCGTTCGAATTGAAAACATCCAGAACCGTCGCCTGCGTGGCGAAGCCGACGCTCATGGCAAGACCGAAAACCAGTCCAGAAATATGCTTACGCATAACAGATGCCTTTCACTCCGCGCGACGCGCGGCCTTATTGCTATGGACAAGTATGAAAATAAAGAAATTTTATGCCGGTGCAAACGTTCGCTTCTCGCCAATGGTCAAAATCGCCGCCTGATGAGGAGATGGTTCGCGACTGCAAACACGACCGATACATAGTACCGCAAAGCATGCGACGCGTGATTGACCGGGCAAAGGCGGCCCGCTAACCAAAGGATACTGGATTCGGGAGGCATTCATGAAACATACAGCTTTCGCACTAGCTGCCGCGATATCCGTTTCGGCATTCGCACCGCAACCGGCGCTCTCGGCGGAAGACACCGTGCGCTGGAAACTGGCGAGCGCCTATCCGGGCCGAATGGTCCAGCTAGGACAACTGGGCAAGAACCTGCCGAAGAAGCTGCGCGCGATTTCGGGCGGCAAGATCAGGCTGCGGTTTTACGAGCCCAGGGCGCTGGCCCCGCCGCTCGAATATTTCGACGCCATCGCCAAGGGGGCGATCGATGCGGGCTGGACCACGCCCGGCTACTGGTACGGCAAGGAAAAGGCGCTGGTTCTGTTCTCGTCCGTGCCGTTCGGCCCATCTGCCGGCGAGTATCTCGCCTGGTTCTACCACGGCGGCGGCGAGCAGCTGATGGACGGGATATACAAAAAACACGGGCTGAAATCGGTTATCTGCGGAATGATCGCCCCTGAAGCTTCTGGCTGGTTCCGGCGCGAGATCAAAACCGTCGACGACCTCAAGGGCCTCAAGATGCGGTTCTTCGGGCTCGGCGGACGCGTGATGCAGAAGATGGGCGTCGCGACCCAGCTGCTGGCCGGCGGCGATATCTATCCGGCGCTGGAACGCGGCACGATCGACGCCACCGAGTACTCGATGCCGGCCATCGATCTCGATCTCGGGTTCCATCAGATCGCCAAGCATTACTATTTTCCCGGCTGGCACCAGCAATCGACGCTGCTGGAACTTCTGATCAACCGTAAGAAATGGGACGCGCTGTCGCAAACGCAGCAGGCACAGTTCCGTATCGCCTGCGGCGACAATGTCCGCGAAGGCTTTGCCGAGGGCGAAGCGATCCAAGTGAAGGCGCTGAACGAGCTGAAGAAAAAGGGCGTGAAAATTCACCGCTGGCCGGACGACATTCTCGCCGCGTTCGAGAAAGCCTGGCATGAAGTCGCCGCCGAAGATTCTGCTGCCGATGCAACCTTCGCAAGAGTCTGGAAATCCTACACCGACTTCCGCAAGGAATATCGTGTCTGGAAAGACATCGGGTATCTTCCCTGAAATGGTGTCTGCGCCTGCGTCAAAGATGCTGTAAAGCCATGATCCGCCTCGTCGAACGGCTGGACCGGTTCGTTGTAGCGACAGGAAAATTCGCCGCCTGGGCCGGCGTCGCGCTGGTGTTCGTCACGATTTTCGACGTCGTCACGCGCGAATTCACGCAATCTTCCTGGACAACCCTGCGCACCTTCAGCGAATGGCAGCAGTCGCATTTCGGCTCTACGATGCTGCAGGAGCTCGAATGGCACCTGCATACCGTGTTGTTCATGCTGTGCCTCGGCTGGGCCTATATCGTCGGCGCGCATGTGCGCATCGATGTCGTGCGGGAGCGGCTGGGCGAACGGGCGCGCGACTGGATCGAGATCGCCGGCATTCTCCTGTTCCTCCTGCCCTTCGCCGGGCTGGTATTCTGGTATAGCGCCGATTTTACGGCTTCATCATTTGCGCAGAACGAGGCCTCGGCCTCCGGCTCGGGGCTCGGCCATCGCTGGATCGTCAAGTCGGCGGTTCCAGCTGGTCTGGCGCTTCTGCTTCTCGCCGGCGTCGCGAGGCTCATCGCCTGCATCGCGCGACTCTCCGGCCACGGGGGCGATGGCGAATGAGTTTCGCGGAAGCACTTCCGCTCTGGATGTTCGCCAGTCTCGCGATCTTTCTGTTCAGCGGCTTCCCGGTCGCCTTCGTGCTCGGCGGGCTGGCGCTCGGATTCGCCGGGATCGGCATTGCCGCGGGCGAATTCACGCTGGTGCAGTTCTACAACGTCGTACCGCGCATCTGGGGCGGCATCGCTGAGAATCCGATCCTGGTCGCCGTGCCGATGTTCATCTTCATGGGCACCATGCTGGCGCGGTCGGGCATCGCCGCGGCGCTGCTGCGCTGTCTCGAACGTCTGCTCGCCGCCGTTCCCGGCGGGCTGGCGCTGGCGGTGACGCTGATGGGCACCATCATGGCGGCGACCACCGGCATCATCGGCGCGTCGGTCGTGATGATCACGCTGCTCGCGCTGCCTCCCATGCTGCGCGCGCGCTACGATCACGGGTTCGCCAGCGGCACAGTCGCGGCATCGGGCACGCTCGGCATCCTGATCCCGCCCTCGATCATGCTGGTCCTGATGGCGGAAATGCTGAACAGGTCGGTCGGCACGCTGTTTTTTGCGGCGCTCATGCCCGGGCTGATGCTGGCCGGGTTCTACGCGCTCTATGTCACGATCCGCGCGGCGTTGCGACCCGACCTCGCCCCGAAGCCGCGGGCCGCCGCGGACGGTGACTCCCTGCCCCGCCTGATCGTCGCCGGGCTGTTGCCGCCTGCCGCGCTGATCGTCCTGGTGCTGGGATCGATCCTCGGCGGCTGGGCATCGCCGACCGAGGCCGCCGGGGTCGGCGCCTTTGGTGCGATAGCGCTGGGCCTTTTCCTGCCGCCGATGATCGAACGGGCAGCCATTGGCAAATGGATCCAGGGCTTTCCGGCCCTGCTGCGCGACGTCGCGGAGCGCAGCGCGCTGACCGGCGGCATGCTGTTCGGCATCTTTATCGGCGCAACGGCGTTCTCCCTCGTGTTTCGCGCGCTGGGCGGCGACGATGCGGTCAATCAGCTCATCGAAGGGACCGGACTCGGGCCCTGGGGCCTGCTGGCGCTCCTGATGCTGATTATTTTCCTGCTCGGCTTCTTCTTCGACTGGATCGAGATCACGCTGATCGTCCTGCCGATCTTTGTGCCGATCCTCGAAGGGCTCGATTTCGGCGATCATGTCGCGCGCACAGACCTGCTCTACTGGTTCGCCATCCTGATGGCCATAAACCTGCAGACAAGCTTTCTGACCCCGCCCTTCGGGTTCGCGCTGTTCTACGTCAAGGGCGCCGCGCCTCCGGCACTCGCCGTGCAGTCGATCTGGCGGGGCAGCGTGCCGTTCGTCATCCTGCAACTTGTCGCGCTGGCGCTGGTGGCGGCCTTTCCCGCCATCGCTCTCTGGATGCCGCATACCTACCTGAATTAACTGGCTGCACCGACCCTCTCCCTACCCCGGGTTCCTCTCATTCGGCAGCAGGATCGCCATCGCCAGGATTCCCACGACGATGATGCCGCCGAGGAGGTAGAATGAGAGTTCCAGCCCGGCGAATTCCACCACCGCGCCCATGATGATGGGAACGATCACCGCAGCGATCCGCCCGATAGTAAGCCTGAGCGCCGCGCCGCGGCCCTGCGCTGCGGGCCCTACCCCCTGTGAGGTGAGCGCAATCTCCATCGACTGGGCGATCCCGGTCGCCATGCCGCGCAGGCTGATAGCGATAGCGAGCGTGAAAAAGGTTCCCAGCATCGGAACGATCGACACCAGAATCACCGAAGCCGCCACCGCAACAAGCAGCAGCATCCGCTGCGAGATGACACGCGTGAACCGCCCGACGCAGAGCGAACCGACCGCGCCGAAAATTCCAATCATCGAGAACAGCCAGCCGATGGCGGTGCCGGTGATGCCGATCTCATTGAGATAGTAGACGTAGAAACTGCCCTGTATGCCGGTGCCCGCATGCCTCATCGTAGTGACACCCATGACCAGCGCCACGGCAGGAATGGCGAGCAGCGAAAACGCGGCGGCATAATCGCGCCAGTCGGGCACCAGCCCCCTGAGTCCGGTCCTTGGCGGGGTCGCGCCGGGTTTCGTCTCCTGCGCGCTTATCCCCGGCGGCAGGCATAGCATCGCGGCGAACATGCCCGCCGCCCAGAAAGTCATGAACCCGAATGCGCCCCAGGCGCCGGCCAGATCCCAGCAGGCGCCGACCAGAGGCGGGCCGGCGAACACGCCGATCCGGGTCGAGAAGGTCAGCCGGCCTGCGTAGACGGGCTGTCCTTTCATCGCATGACCGATGAAAGACTGGACGCCGACCCAGCACAGCATCACCGCGAAGCCGCCCAGCATCTGCAAAACGACCAGAGCCGGTATCCAGGGAAGCAGCGGATAAAGCGGCGGAATGCAGACCGCCAGGCCGGCGAGCCAGAGCGTCACGCGGCGCGCGCCGAGCCGATCCATCAATGCGCCGGCATGGATCGAAAACAACATCGGCAGAACCTGCCGGACGCCCAGCACCACCCCGATCAGGAACGCCGATTCGGTCAGAAGGCCGACCCACAGGGGTATGATCACGTTGTAGAGCTGAAGCGACGAGTTAGCGAACAGGCCGGACCCGTACACCGCACCCTGGATACGCCAGGGCACGGAGCTGGATGTTGTCTGTACGGGTGTCTCTGCCATGGGGAAATTCTATACCCCTCCCGTTCGTTGGCGAAGACGGTCGGACCGCGCTAACATTCCATCATGTTTCTGAAAAACGCCTGGTACGCAGCCTCCTGGTCGGATGACCTGCCTGATCAGACGCCGGTCGGCAGGGTCTTCCTGAACGAACCGGTCGTTCTGTTCCGGCAGGAAGACGGCACGCCGACCGCACTGGAGGATTGTTGCTGTCACCGCGCAGCCCCCCTGTCGAAGGGAGAATGCATCGGCGATCATATCGTCTGCGGCTATCACGGGCTGCGGTTCGACCGAACAGGCACCTGCGTTCATATCCCCGGCCAGCCGGCGATCCCGCCCGGCGCGTCGGTCAGGGCCTATCCCGTCCGCGAACGCCACAATGTCATCTGGATCTGGATGGGAGACCCGGATCGCGCCGACGAAAGCGATATCCCCGATTATTCATGGCTCGACGATCCCGGCTGGGTGTCGGTCAAGGGCGTCATCCCGATGAAGGGGCATTACCAGCTGCTGATCGACAATCTTCTGGATTTCAGCCACGTCACATACATCCACCGCAACACCATCGCCGGCGAACCTGCGGAAGGGACCGTGCCGGTCAAGATGGAGCGGCTGGAAGACGGGGTGAAAATCTCGCGCTGGCTGATCGAGTTCGACCCGCCGCCGCTATTCGCCGCCGCCGGGGGTTTCAACGGCAAGGTCGACCGCTGGCAGATCGCCACATGGAAAGCACCGTCGACGCTGGCCTTCGATGTGGGCTGCGCGGCGGCCGGGACCGGCGCGCCGGAAGGAAACCGAAGCCAGGGCATCTCGATCTGGTCCATGCACCTGATCACGCCGGAAACCGAGACCACGACCCATTATCACTGGTCCTACACACGAAACTTCGCGCTCGACGATGAGGAAATGTCACGGCTGCTCCATGACGGCGCCAGGGCGACCTTCATGGAAGACGTCGACATGATCGAGGCCCAGCAGCGCAATCTCGGCGGGACTTCCATCGACCATTTGGTCGATATCAACGCGGATGCGCCGCCGCTCCAGATACGCCGTATGATGGCGGAACGGATCGCCGCAGAAGCGGGAAAATAGCCCCCCTATTCCATCGCCGCGCGGCGTAGCGCATCCGGCGTGAAGGGCAGTCTCCTGAGCCGCAAGCCGGTTGCGTCGAAGATGGCGTTCGCAATAGCCGCCGCCGTGGGGCCGGCCGTCGCCTCGCCCGCGCCGAGGAATTTGTCGTCGGGGCGATCCATGATGATCGTTTCGATTTCCGGCACGTTGTCGAACCGCAGGATCGGATAGGTTTCCCAGTCACGGCTGGTGATGCCGTCGCGGTCATGCGTCACCGCTTCGTACAGCGTCCAGCTAGCGGCCTGCAGGATGCCTCCTTCGAGCTGCGAGGCGAGCCCGTCCGGATCGACCACCTGACCGGCATCGGCAGCCGCAACAGCGCGCAGCAGCTTCACCTCTGCCTCATCGGTGACTTCGAGCTCGATCCCGACCGCCGCATAAGTCTTGATGTTCTTGTACTGGGCGAAGGCGATGCCGCGCCCGACGCCGTCCCGTTTATCGCCGGCAAACAGCCGTTCGGCGGCGGCGCGCAGGACGGCGGTCGCCCGCACATCTTCCAGATGGGACAGCCGGAATTCGACCGGATCGATGCCCCCTTCGTGCGCCAGCTCGTCCATGAAGGATTCGATGGCGAAGACATTGGCATAGGCGCCGAGCGTCCTGAGCGACGATGTGCGGAGCGGCATCGACCGCACGAGGTTCTTCACCAGCCGCCGCTGCGGGAAATTGTAAAGCGGGTCGAGATTGCGGTGGATACCGGCATGCACGCCCATATTCGGGTTGGCGCGCGGTTTGGGCAGCGGATCGGCCAGATAGTTTAACGGCAGAAGACGGCCGGGTCCGGCCCGGTTGGCCCCGGCGCGCGGCCGGTTCATATGCGTATCGCTATAGGTTTCCTGCGACCAGTCGATTACCCTGCCCGCCTCGTTCAGGCTGGCGCGCAGCGACATCGACATGGCTGAACCGTAGGGCTCCCACGCATGTTCGTCGTCGCGGGTCCATTTGAGCAGGACCGGACGCCCCGGGATCGCACGGGCAATCAGCGCCGCATCGGTCGCCGCATCGTCCGCGCCGTTGTGCCCGTAACAACCCGCGCCCGGCGTATGGATGATGCGGATATCGTCCGGGTCCATCTCCAGCCCGTCGGCCATCGCCGCGCGCAGCAGGTAAATGCCCTGGCTGTGGCTCCAGATGGTCAGCTTGCCGTCCTCGCATACCGCCATCGCCGCAGACGGACCCACCGAACCGTGCATATGGTAGGGCCGGTCATAGCGCGCTTCGAGCGTCGCGGCGGCACTGGCCGGTGGATCGGCGAGCGGCGGCACGTCCTCGTCGACAGGCTTTCCGTCGACAACGCGGAGGCTCTGGCGCGGCTCCGTCAGCAGCCGTTCGAACATGTCGCCCTCGGGCAGACCTTCGCCCGTGTCCCAGCGCGCCGCGTTGGACAGACGCTCCGCCGCGCGGACAACCTGGTATTCGTCTTCCGCGGCGACGGCAAGGTACGTCCCGTCGCGGATAATCGTCACGCCCTCGGATTCCAGCCGCTCAACCACGGTTTCATCGAGGCTTTCCAGAATGGCGTGATAGTGAGGCGGCCGCACCGGCCGCGCATGGAGCATATTCGGCAGCACCATATCGTGGACGAAGCGGGCGCTGCCGCCCGCGAGCCTTTCCATGCCGCGCGCCGTGGCGAAATGACCGACATAGCGGAAAGAGGCAACGGGCTTGGTCGGCGCCGCTTCGTCGACATCGATGCCGAACGCACTGCCTTCCGGCATCAGGTCCCAGTAGGTGACTGACCGGTTGGTGGCGCGCGCGACCACGAGCCCGTCATCGACCTCCAGCATGTCTTCCTGCACGTCGAGCGTCTCGGCGGCAAGCCGCAGCAGATGCCGCCGCGCGGTCGCCGCCGCATGGCGCACGGCGTTGCCGGATTCTTCCATCGAATTGCTGCCGGACGTGATGCCCTCATCCGGGGACGCGCCGGTCTCGGGCGCGGCGACATCGATCCGTGCGGGATCGACGTCGAGTTCTTCCGCCGCAATCAGGGCGACGGCGGTCGAGATGCGCTGGCCGATATCGACCTTGCCATTGGCGACGGTGATACGGCCCTGTTCCTCCAGCCTGATCCAGTCGTCGAGCGCGGGCGTCTTCGACAGCGATGCGTTATCCGGCATGGCGTCCTCCCCCCGCGGCGCGTTCGATCGCCGCCAGCACGCGGCTGTGCGACCCGCACCGGCAAAGATTGGTTTCGAGCGCCTGCTTTATCTCGGCCCGGTCCGGTCGGGCGTTCCTTTTCAGCAGCGCCGTCGCCGTCGTCACGAGGCCCGGCGTGCAGTAGCCGCACTGTGCGGCGTTAAGCGCGACGAACGCCTCCTGCACGGCTTTGCCGGTCTCGTCTTCGGCCAGCCCTTCGATTGTGCGTATGTCCGCGCCTTCGAACTCGGCCACCGAGCGGACACAGCACTGCGTCGCCTCGCCATCTACCAGCACGGTGCAGGCGCCGCATTGTTCCTTCGCACAGCCGATCTTGGGCCCGGTCAGGCCAAGCTTGCCGCGCAGCACGTAGATCAGCGGCGTCGCCGGGTCGGCCTCGACCTCATGCGCCGCGCCGTTCACCTTGAGAACGAATTTCGCCATCGGTTTCAGTCCGGTTGTTTTCGGTACCGACAGAAATATCCGCTGCGGTAAAATCGCGCCAGCCCTGCCGGCATTTTGCGCATCGGAACCCCCCCCTCCACACCCTCCCCCCGCGCACGGGGGAGGGAGTCGTGGCGATGAACAGACCCTGAGATAATTCTTCGGGTAAGTTTTCAGGCGTTGCCACCGCGTCCCCTCCCCCCGAGACGGGGGAGGGACTGGGAGGGGGCTGACAGATCCATGTCCGCCGGAGTTGGCGACGCAGGCCGAAACGCCCTATTCTGCGGCACGCAGTTAGGGAATTACCGATAAGGCACATGAGTCAGGGATTTATCGAACGTTTCGGTTTGTGGTCCGACGAACAGGCAGCGGCAGCAGAGAAAATCAGGCGCTGGATCGCGGATTCGGGTGTCCGGCTGATCCGCATGGCCTGGGCGGATACGCACGGGCACGCCCGCGCCAAGATGGTGTCGGTGCCGGTCTTTCTCGAGTCGCTGACGAACGGCTACGTCATAAACGTCGCCACCTTCACGCTGGATGCGTCGGGCGGGCGGGTGTTCCGGTCCTTCGTGCGCGGCGGCGGGATGGAACTCGACGAAATGACCGGCTCGCCCAACCTGACCGTCGTGCCGGACCCGGAAACATTCCGGGTGCTGCCCTGGGCCCCCGATGTCGCCTGGGTGATCTGCGACGAGTACTTTACCGACGGCAAGCCGTTCCACTTCTCGGCCCGGCAGGTTTTGCGCCGGCAGATCGACCGCCTTTCCGGCTGGAACATGTCGCTCAAGATCGGGCTGGAAGTCGAATGGTATTTGCGCCGGATCGCTGATCCTGACCTGACCGACGGGCATACCGCAACGCCGGGCATGCGCGGAACGCCCATCGCCACTGCGCCGGTGGAACCTGGCTATTCCTACCATTCCGAATCCAACATGGATCTGATGCAGCCGGTCCTGTCGGAGCTGGCGTCGGCTTACGAGGAACTCGACCTGCCGCTGCGGTCGATCGAAAACGAATTCGGACCGGGGCAGATCGAATGCACCTTCTCGGCGCAGGACGCGCTGCGCGCCGCCGACAATATGGTTCTTTTCCGGAGCGCGACCCGGCAGGTGTGCCGCCGGCTTGGCCATATCGCGACCTTCATGTGCCGGCCCGCCTTCCCCGGCTTCTATGCAAGCGGCTGGCACCTGCATCAGTCGCTGACCGATCCGGCGACGGGCGAGAATCTCTGCACGCCGGACGACGAGGCCGCCTACATGTCGCCGACAGGCATGAGCTGGCTCTCCGGCCTGCTGGAACACGCTGCGCCGTCATCCATATTCGCAACGCCGACCGTTAACGGATACCGCCGGTTCCAGCCGAACTCCCTGGCGCCGGACCGCGCCACATGGAGTCATGACCATCGCGGCGTGATGGTCCGGTTGCTGGGCGGCGTCGGAGACAAGGCGACCCGTTACGAGAACCGTATCGGCGAGCCTGCCGCCAACCCTTATCTCTATATCGCGTCGCAGATTATCGCCGGGCTGGACGGGGTCGAACGACAGGCGGAGCCGTGGCCAGCCGACGACGAGCCCTATGAGTCCGACCGACCGCCGCTGCCGAAGAGCCTGGGCGACGCGCTGGTCGCGCTGGGCGGCAGCAAGCTCTACGAGGACGCGCTCGGGCCGATCTATCGCGACTATTTCATCGCCCTCAAAAAATCCGAACTTTCACGCTACACTCAGTACCTGGACGAGAACCCGGAGCGTGAGGACGTCAACGGCGTCACGGCCTGGGAACAGCACGAATATTTCGATTTCTTCTGATCTATCAGGAGCTTGCAACAGGATGTCTCCAGACGACGCGCCCTACTCCCCTATATCTGCAACCCGCGATGCCACGTCCTACGACTGGGATGCGCTGATCCATGAAAACCGGGTTCACCAGTCGATCTATACCGACCCCGGCATCTTTCGCGAGGAAATGCGCAAGGTTTTCGGAGCGGTCTGGGTCTATCTGGCGCATGAAAGCCAGATCCCCGAACGTGACGATTACGTGCTGTCGAAGCTCGGGCTCAGGCCGATCATCGTGGTGCGCGATCACAATGGCGTCCTCCGAGCGCTTTATAACCGCTGCACCCATCGCGGCGCGACGGTGTGCCGCCAGCCGAAAGGCTCGGCGCGGTCGTTTTCCTGCCCCTATCACGGCTGGAGCTATTTCAATTCGGGAAAGATGTCCGGCGTGCCGTGGCCGGAAGGCTATTCGTGCGATTTCTCGGACCCGAAATACAACCTCGCCCAGGTGCCGCGTGTAGCCTCCTATCGGGGGTTTATCTTCGGCACGCTGAACCTCAATGCGCCGCCGCTGGAAGACTATCTGGGCCCCGTCCGTCAGCCGCTCGACGAATGGCTCGACCGGCATCCCGGCGGCAAGGTCGCCTTCTGCGACGCCAACCGGCTGAAATTCAAGGGCAACTGGAAGCTGCTCTACGACAATAGCTGCGACGGCTATCACGTGATCTTCTCGCACCGCTCGCTGCTGGCCATGGAGAACAGGCTGGTCTCCGGCAAAGAGCCGGAAAAGGGTATGGCTTTCTACAAGAACAGCCCCGATACGGGGCCGATCCATCTCAAATATTTCGGCAACGGCCATCACTTCAAGGACAAGCGGATGACCATCGAGGATCGCCCCGGCGCGCTGTGGGAGATCGAAGGGCCGCACCCCGGTATGGAGCATTACGAACAGGCGCTGCGAACGCGCCTCGGCGACAAGGCCGACGCAGTGCTCGACCTCGCCTCGTCCGAGCCGGTCAACATCAACGTGTTCCCCAACCTTCATATCCTCGGCAACCATGTGCAGGTCTGCCAGCCGGTTTCGATGACCGAGACCGATACGACCTGGTGGGGCACTGCCGTGATCGATGAGAACGACGAGCTTCACGGCGCGGTAGACGACATCAATGCGCTCCGCATGCGGACGCAGGAGAGCTTCCCCAATTTCGGAGAAGTCGACGACCTGATGAATTTCGAGGAGATCCAGGCCGGGCTCGCCGCGGAAGAGGACGAATGGGTCTACATGCACCGGGGGCTGGGTCTCGACGAACGCTTCAGCGTAGACGAACACGGCGTCATCACAGGCCCGTCGACCGACGAGGTGTTCCTGCGCGAGACCTACAAATATTACAAATCGCTGATGCAGGCCGAGCCGAACATCGCAGTGTCGCGGGATGTCTGAGATGGCGAATTCCGCGGAGAAAAACCCGTCGCTCAGCTCCTACTATGTCGGCGATGCATTCTATCAGGACCTGGTCGAGGCGTTCACGGGCTGGCAATCGGATGCGCGGGAGATTGCCGATGCGGAAGTGCGCGACTCATGCCGTCGTTTGATCGAAAGGGAAGCGCGGCTACTGGATGAGGCAGCCCTCGATATCAACAGACTCGATGCATGGCTCACCCTGTACACGCCGGAATGTATCTACTGGGTCCCGGCAACGCCGCATGGCGGCGACCCGCGGCGCGAGATCGCGGTATCGTTCGACGACCGCCGGCGGCTGGAAGACCGCATCTACCGCCTGAAAAACGATTTCGCCTGGTCGCAGATGCCCCGCTCGCGCACCGCGCGGCTGGTCTCGAATGTCACCGTGTTCGGCGGGCGGCGGCAGAACGAGGCGATGATCCGCTCGACCTTTCTCACCACCGAACTGCAGGCGGGCGACAGGCGCACCTATACCGGCTGGTACGGCCACCGCGTCCGGCGTAAGGGCGACGGGTGGGAAATCCTCGCCAAGCAGGTCAATCTGATCGATTGCGACATGAATTTGCGCAATCCGAGCATAATTCTCTAACGCAATCGCACCGGCCCTCTCCCCCTCCCGGCCACCCAACGCGAGTATCCTGTGGGTGGCCGGGAGGGGGAGAGAGCCGGTACCGACTGGAAAGGACAAACACCCATGCCCGACGTCGGTTTCCGCAAATGGCTCGGCATCAATTACGACGCGATGGAGGACGGCCACGCCGAGATTTCACTCGCCATCACAGACGACATGCGGAACCAGCGCGACGTGGTACAGGGCGGGGTGATTGCCTCCGTCATCGATGTCGCGATGGGCACGGCTGCGGGCGGCGGCAATTACGACACCCGCAAGCGCCCGCTGGCCACGCTGGAGCTCAAGGTCAACTATCTGGCGCCTGCGACCGGCGATACGATGTCCGCCACCGCCGACGTGATCCGCATGGGATCGCGCGCCATCGTCGTCAAATGCGACGTGTTTCGCGGCGACGGGGAGCTGTGCGCGACCGGGCTCGGCACCTTCATGACGCGCCGCGTCCACGCGACCGACCCGGACGGCATGCCGCCGCCGAAGGGATAATTGATCAGCGGGCTGAGTTCGACATCGACCACCGTCTGGACCCCGGCTCAAGGCCGGGGTGACGATCGGGTTCGTGGGAACGTTTCCGAAAATCTGTTTCGTTTAAAGACTGTCATCCCGGACCTGATCCGGGATCCAGAGTCGAAGGGCCAAGCCAACCTCTACCCCGCCAGCTTCTCCCGCATGGCGACCAGCGTTTCCATCTGCGCCCTGTCTTCGGAGCCGGTAAAGCGGGCGGAGAAATGCGTGCAGCCGCCCTCGACGAATTCGCCGATCCAGCCGGTGACTTCCTCCAGATTGCCGGCAAAGCAGTATTGCTGCTTCCGGATCAGCTCGGCCGGCTGCATGTAGTAGCCTTCGAGATACTCGTCCAGCTCGGCATTCGCCTTCGCCGGGTCGTCATGGACGGCGATGGTGGTATAGACCGCGCCGGTGATATCGGCCGGGTTGCGACCGGCCTCGACCGCCGCTTGCTTCACCCCGTTCCAACCTTCGGTCCATTCGGCGGGCCCGCCCGCACCCGACGGGAACCAGCCGTCGAAATAGCGGCCGGCGCGGTTGAGCGCGGCCGGCACCCCGCCACCGCCCCACAGCTTCGGGCCGCCCGGCGTAAAGGGGCGCGGCGCGAGCTGCCCGCCCTTCACTTTCCACAGCCCGTCCCAGTCCACCTTTTCGCCGGTCCACAGCGCGCGGCACAGCTCCATCAGCTCAAGCATGCGGCGGATGCGCTTTTCGAACGGCACGCCGGCGGCCATGAATTCGTCGCGGATCGGCTGGATATCGCGCGCCGTACCGAGCCCAAGAACCGCGCGGCCCTCGGCGATCTGGTCCAGCGTCGCGAGCTGCTGCGCCAGCACCACCGGATTACGCAGCATCGGCAGCATCACCGCCGTGCCCATCTTCACCCGCTTTGTCCGGCCCGCGATCGCCGCCATCAGCGTGATCGGGTCGTGGCGCGGCTTGGCGAGCAGCGAATCGCCGATCCAGACCGTGTCGATCCCCACCGCCTCGGCGTGATCGGCAAGGTCCAGAATTTCGCCGGTTTCGTGGATATCCTTGACGATGCGTTCCCGCGTGGGGAGAAGATAGCCGACTTCCAGGGTCATATTAAACTCCGTTCTGTTAGCCGCTTCCGCGGCATCGCACCGGCCCTCTCCCCCACCCGGCCACCCAACGCCAGTATCCTAGTGGGTGGCCGGGTGGGGGAGAGGGCCGGTGCAGGCTTAAACATGCAGCATGTAGAAAGGCTCAAGCGCCTCTTTCACGAAGATGTCCTCCGGCGCCAGGTGTTTCTGCGTGATGCCCTGCTCATGACACCAGCGCAGGAACGCGTCCAGCGTCGCCCTGTTTCGCGACACGCCATAGGGCCAGTAGTCGCCGTCGGGGAACAGCTCGTCCGTGTTGCGCTCGGTGATCGCCTGGATCCACGGGACGCCGATGCGCGACACATCGATATCATGCATCCTCTCGACCGAGTTGTTCTTGGCCGCCTCGAACGCGTTGAACAGGTTGCGCGCAATCCACTTGTTGCGTTCCCAGGTGGACCGCTTGATGCCGATCACATGCATGATCGGGTACACGCCGGATTCCTTGAAGTACGCGCGCTCCACCGGCTCGTAGTCGGGATAGAGCCGCGCAATGCGGGGATCGCCCTGCAGAAATATCTGCGGCGGCGCGGCGGACAGGAACGCATCCATCTCGCCTTCCGCCACCATATCGGCCAGCGAGCCGCCCGGCAGATCGTGCAGGCGCACACCCTCGGGCGGGGTTTCGGCGGTCGCCATCAGCCGGCCCGGCGCGTCAGGCGCATGCTGGTACCACTCGATCTCGGTCAGCGGAATGCCGACCGTGTCGGTCATCCAGCCGCGGATATAGGTCGTCGCGGTCTGCGCCCACTGCGAAACGGCGATTTTGCTGCCGCGCAGATCCTCGGCGGTCTTAATCTTACCGCCAGCGCGAACATAGATGCCGGAATGACGAAACAGCCGCGACGGGAAGACCGGGATCAGCACGAAGGGCGCGTCGCCCCGGTCGATCGCCTGTACCGCGCCGGCAAATGACATCTCGGACACGTCCCATTCCTGGTCGCGGAAGAAACGCTGAAACGTTTCCCACACCGACATGACCAGAAAGGTCGGTTCGATCCCGACCGGCTTCACCGCCCCGGTCTGCAGGTCGCGGATGTGATCGTAATCGTTGATTCCAATCGTCAGATTGAGGTCGGCCATGCGTTTCTCCTTTGCGGACGGCACTTTAGCAATCGTGGCGATGGGGAGCCAGTGGCAGCGCGCAAATCGGCACTGCCTGCGTTATGCTCAGCCCATGGTCGATACACCCGAAACGCCGGGACGTAATCCCGTGCACCGCTGGATCGAGGATGTGTTCGTCGATCTGGCGCGTCAGTTCCGCTGGTCGTATCTGCCGCCGCTCATGATCTATATGGCGGCGGGCATCTCGGGTCTGACCGCCATCGTCGGGACGTTTTTCGTCAAGGACTATCTGGGGCTCAGCGCCGAGTTCCTCGCCGCGCTGGGATTCTGGGCGGGCATTCCCTGGGCGCTCAAGATGCCGCTGGGCCACCTGGTCGATCTGATCTGGCGCTGGAAAGCCATCCTCGTCTGGGTAGGCGCGGCGCTGATCGCAATCAGCGTCTCCATCATGTACGCGCTGATCGCGCATACCGACGCCATGACGGCGATAGCCCCCGCTTCGGCCTGGTATGTCATCGCGGTGCTGCTTTCGCCGACCGGCTACGTGGTGCAGGACGTGGTTGCGGATGCCATGACCGTCGAGGCGGTGCCGATAGTCGATATCGCCGGGCGCCCGTTCGCTGAAGACGCAATCAAGGCGATGCACACCACCATGCAGACGCTCGGCCGGTTCGCCATCATCGGCGGCACTGTCGCTGTGGCGGCGGTCAATATCATCGCTTTCGACGGCGTCGCCGCGATGGCGGAAACGGAAAAGGCGGCGATCTACGCCGACATCTATATGATGGCGCTGGTCATACCGGCGATTTCGGTACTTGGCGTGATCCTTGGCGGCGTCACGCTGCGCCGCCGGGCAGCGGCGATGCGGGCCGAGGGCGTCGACGAGGGCACCATCGAACGCGCGCTCTTCCTGCCGGAAGAAAAGACCGCTCCGAACTGGTGGATTCTGGGCGGCAGCGCCGCGTTCGTGGCGTTTTCCCTGACGACGGGACTCTCCGACATACCGTTCGCGCAGGAGATTATCTTCGCCGGCTCCATGGGGATCGTGCTGTTCCTGCTGCGCCGGCTCCTCGGCGAGATCGATCCGTCGCTCCGCGGCGCGCTGATCGGCACCGCAACCATCGTCTTCGTGTTCCGGGCGGTCCCGCTACCGGGGCCAGGCGTGGCCTGGTTCGAAATCGACGTGCTGCTGTTCGACCAGCAGTTCATTTCGGTCCTGTCGCTGATCACGTCGGCGCTCGCCCTCATCGGCATGGTGGTGCTGCGCCCGCTGATGGCCAGCCGGTCGATCGCCTGGATCGTGGTGCTACTGACCGTGATCGGCGGCGTGCTGTCGCTGCCCAATATCGGGCTCTATTACGGGCTGCACGAATGGACGGCGGCCCATACAGCGGGCATTGTCGATGCGCGCTTTATTGCGATCCTCGATACCGCCCTCGAATCGCCTCTGGGTCAGATTGCGATGATCCCTATGCTGGCCTGGATCGCGCGCAACGCGCCGAGGCACCTGAAAGCGACCTTCTTCGCCGTGATGGCGTCCTTCACAAACCTTGCCCTGTCAGCGAGTGCGCTCGGCACCAGATACATGAACCGGCTCTATACGGTCTCACGCGAAGTAAAGGATCGTTCGACCGGCGAGGTGACGGTGCCGGCGGACTATTCGGAACTCGGCTGGCTGCTGATCGCGGTGACCGTCGTCGGCGTAGCGCTGCCGCTTCTCGCGGTGTGGTTCGTGCAGAAAAGCCGCCTGCGGACCGAACAGTAGGACGAAGAGCGCCATGGATCAGGAAACGCTCATCGAAAGGCTCGCAACCGGCGAGGGTCTTGGCGGCGACCGGCCGCGCCGGATCGATACGCATATCTCGGTCATTTTTCTGACGGATGACCGCGCCTGGAAGCTCAAGCGCGCGCTGAAGACCTCCTACCTCGATTACAGCTCCGTCGACCGGAGACGCCAATACTGCGAGAACGAAGTCGCCGTAAACCGCCGCACCGCGCCCGATATCTATCTCGGAGCGGTTCCGGTCCGGCTCGACGCAGACGGGGCGATATCCGTCGCGGAACACGCTGAGGGCGAGATCGTCGACTGGCTGGTCTGCATGCGCCGGTTCGACGACGATCTCCTGCTGAGTCGCCTCGCCGAAGAGGGCCCGCTGCCGCGCGAGCTATGCCTTGGGATGGGCGACGCAATCGCCCGCTTTCACCGCGACGCCGAACGTACGATCGATCCCGAGGCGAGCCGCCGCATTCTCTTTGTGCTGAACGAGAACCGCGAGGAAATCGCCCGGCAGGCCGCCGGAATTCTGCCCGAAGGCGATATCGCCCGGCTCGATACCGCCTGTCGGGAGACGTTCGGGAGACTCGCGACCGTCATAAACCGGCGCGGTGCGGACGGGTTCGTCCGCCACTGTCATGGCGACATGCATCTTCGAAATATCTGCGTCATGGACGGCCATCCGGTGCTGTTCGATGCCATCGAGTTCAACGAGGAGATCAGCCATATCGACGTGCTGTTCGACCTGGCGTTTCCGCTGATGGATCTGATCTATCGCGGACAGGCGCTGGCAGCGAATGCCGTCTTCAACCGTTATCTCTATCGCACGCGCGACGACGGCGATCTTTGCCTGCTGCCCCTGTTCCTGGCGCTCCGGGCGGGAATCCGGGCGCACACATCGGCGATGGCAGGGGACGACGGGGACTGTTGCGGCTATGCAGCGCTGGCGCAATCCGCGCTCGATCCGCACCCGCCGGTTCTCGCCGCCGTCAGCGGCCTGTCAGGCACCGGAAAATCGACTGTGGCGGCGCGGCTGGCGCCGGCGCTCGGCGCGGCGCCGGGGGCCGCGGTGCTGAGCAGCGACCTGATCCGCAAACGGCATCTTGGCGCGGACCCGCTCGACCGGCTTGGGCCCGAAGGCTACACCCGCGAAATCGACGAGACGGTGTACGGCGAACTGTTCGACGGCGCCGCGCGCATTCTCGCCGGCGGCCACGCCGTCATCCTCGACGCGACCTTCATCCGCCCCGCCCATCGGGAGGCGGCAGCCGCGGTCGCGGAGAAAGCAGGCGTTCCGTTTGCCGGAATCCGCCTCACCGCCGACGCGGAGACGCTGCTCGCCCGTGTGCGGGCCCGCAAGAACGATTCGTCCGATGCGACCGAAGAGATTCTGCAAGGGCAGCTGACCGCTCCCATCGGACCGCCAGCATGGCGTGAGATTGACGCCGCGCGCCCGCTCGACGAGATCGTCGCGGATTGCAACCGCATGCTCCTGCCTTCGCCGAAGTGAAGCTTCAGCTTCGCGCAGGCAGGAGGACGAGGAGGCGTTGTCGGCGCTTAGACCTCTGACGGAATCAAGGCTCGATCGGCACCCAGGCGCGCTGTACGGCGGGACGGGCCTCGATGGCGTCGTGCCAGCGCTTGAGGTTGGGGTAATCGTCGAGCCCTACGCCCTTCGCGCCGTGTACGTGCACATCGGGATAGCAGGAGATATCGGCGATCGAATAATCGCCCGCCAGATATTCGTTATCGGCCAGATGCTTGTCATAGGTCTCGAACATGTCGAGGAGCGTCGCCTTGTAATGCGTCTTGGCGGCGGGCACGTCCTCGGGGAAACGGTGGGTAAACAGCCCGTACTGCTGCGCAAGCGGGGTGAAGGTCGAGGTGCCGTAGAAGAACCACTGATCGACCTTGAGCCGCTGGATCGGATCGGCCGGGTAAAGCGCGCCGCCCGCCTTGGTCGCCAGATAGGCGAGGATCGCCCCGGATTCGCAGAGCGAGATGCGCTGACCGCCCGGCCCGTCATCATCGACCAGGGCGGGGATCTTATGGCCCGGGCTGATCTTGCGGTATTCCGGGTCCATCTGCTCCTTCTTCTGAAGGTTGACCGGGCGTAGCGTGAATTCGAGCCCGGATTCCTCCGCCGCCTGCCGCGCCTTGTGGCCGTTATCGGTATTCCATGTGTAAAGATCGATCATGTCTGTCTCCCTGATGCATGAGTGCGCTTGCCGTCGAGTTTAGCGACGGGTAACGGCGGTGGATAGGGCGCGGAAAACGAAATGGTGCGCCGGGTCGAACAAAGTTCGACCCTTCTTTCTGACGAGAGGGCGCCCATTCGAAGGATGGTGCGCCCGACAGGATTCGAACCTGTGACCCCCAGATTAGGAATCTGGTGCTCTATCCTGCTGAGCTACGGGCGCACGTAACCGCCCTATAGCATGCTTTCGCGTCTATTTGCAGTGCAGAGCGACAAGGTCGCGGCGATTCAGCCGTTTCGATATGGCGCAGTTCTGCGCAGCGACCTGGTGGCGGCGGGCGGCGGCCTTGCGCAACGTGGTGAGATTGGCTTCGCAGCGCCTGAGCGCCGCCTCGGCGCGGCCTGTCGCGGCGCCGTACATGCGGATCGAGGCGACAGGCGAATGGGCGTGACGGCGACCGGGGGCGTAGCGGCCCTTGGGCCCGGCGCAGGAGCCCTGCTCGTACCCGTCGCGCGGCCGGCAGCGGCCGGCAGCGGGATCCAATCGCAGATAGGCGGGATAGCGGTTCTTGCGCGGCAGGCACAGATTGCGGCGCTGATCCAGGAAATCGTCCTCGGCGCAGGGCCGGGTCGCCAGGGCGGATACGCGCTGCGCCGCCGCACGGCAACGCGTGACGCCCGCGCGAATAGCCCTGTCGCGAGTGACCTGCCGGCGTTCATCCAGGGTAGGGATCGCGTTGGAGGGATTTCCAGGGACCGGCCCTGTCTGGGCCTGCGCGTGGCCCGTCAGCGCGAGGCCCGTTAGCGCGAGGCCCGTTAGCGCGAGGCCCGTTAACGCGAGGAAAGCAATCAGGGCCCCGTTAAGGAGCAGACGGAACGGACATGTCGATGACATGACGCCATGGTGCCGCGCAAAGATGAGCGGCGGGTTAAGGGCACGGAATTTCCGAATTCTATCGGAGAGGAACCGACAGGCCGAGGCTGAGCACCTCGGTCCCGGGATTGTTGTCGTCGATACCGGCGTTCGACAGGTGATAGAACATCAGCCCGAGCCGCATATCGTTGTCGAACCTGTAGGCGAGTTCCAGCGCCGAGCGGAATTCGATAACCGAACCCAGATCCTTGCCGTTGCCGTCATGGTATCCGCCGACGGCAAAGGACGGCGTGGCGACGATGCGGCGACCGAAATAGAGATCCCAGCCGATCCCGCCATAGCCATAAACGCTGCCGTCCGTGGTGCCCATGACGCCGAGGATCGGCTTGATCGCCCAGAAACGCTTGCGTCCCTTCCATTCGATCCTGAGTTCGCCCGCGCCCTCGTTGTCGTTGATATCGAAATACCCCCCTGCAAGGGTCAGGAAGGAGGGGTCTTCCCTCGGCACGGGCGGCAGCGCCGCCGCGGTCGCCTGGGCAGCCTGGGGCGCTGACACGCGGGCCGGCGATGCGGGCCGGACGGGAAGCGCGGGACGAACCGGCTGGGAAAACGGCTGGGGCTGGCTGACATAGGGATCGGATGCGAACGGGTGAGGCTCGTCTATCAGACCCGACATGTCATAGATGCCTGTGCCCGCCGCCGCCGGATGCCATGCGGCGGAAAGAACGAGCGCTCCTGAAAGGAGGGCGAAGACGACCGAACGAATCCGTCGCGGTGTCGGGTTTCCGTTGAAAGTTTCACGCATTCGACTGCACCGCGCCTCGTTCGTTTCGAATCGGGTCGAACCGGATTGTAAGGATAGCGCCGTCTCGCGCAACTGCCGGAGAGAGCCCCCCGGCCGGGATGCCCCGGATGCCGCCGGTCCCGCCGCGTTCAGACCCGGATCCGGAGTCGTTCCATCGCACGAATCAGCGCGGAACGGATGCCGGGTTCCATCGCCGAATGGCCGGCGTCCGGCACGACCACGTACTCCGCCTCGGGCCAGGCGCGGTGAAGCTCATCGGCGGTGTAGATCGGGCACACCATGTCGTACCGTCCCTGCACGATCACGCCGGGCAGATGCCGGATCCGGTCGATATCCCGCAGGAGCTGGTTTTCTTCCATGAACAGGTCATTCACGAAGTAATGCGCCTCGATCCGCGCCAGCGCGTAGGCCAGGTGATCGCCGCTGAAGGCCGCAACGGTTTCCGGGCTGGGCAGCAGGGTCGAGCACGCTCCTTCATAGGCGCTCCACAGCCTTGCTGCCGGCCCGTAAACAGCCCTGTCTTCGCTCATCAGGCGGCGATGATAGGCGGTGAGAATATCCTTGCGTTCGTCCTCGTCGAGTATTTCGACCAGCCGCTCCCAGCTCTCGGGGAACACGGTCTTCATGCCGTAGAGGAACCAGTCGAGCTCCTGCTGGCGTCCGAGGAAGATGCCGCGGATGACAAAGGCCGTGCAGGCCTCGGGATGCGCTTCGCCATAGGCGATCGCCAGCGTGCTGCCCCACGAGCCGCCGAATACCGTCCAGCTATCGATGCCGAGATGAGCCCGCAGCATCTCAATGTCGGCGATCAGATGATCCGTCGTGTTGTTTTCCAACCCGCCCTGGGGCCGCGACCGGCCGGAGCCGCGCTGGTCATAGACCACGATCCGCCAGAATGTCGGATCGAAAAACCGCCGATGCACCGGCGTCGCCCCGGCGCCGGGACCGCCATGCAGGAAAAGCACCGGCTTGCCGCGCGGATTACCCGACTGCTCCCAGTACATCATGTGACCGCTGTCGAGCGGGAGATGCCCGCTCTCGTACGGCTCAATGGGCGGAAAAAGCTGTTCTCGATTCATGAAGAGTTCCGTACAGGCCGGGTCGCCGCTACTCCGGCGCGCGCGTCGCGGCAGCGAAGCTTGTATCTCGTTGCAGCCATGAGCGCCCCTCTATAAAGGAGAGACATGACGATGAAAAGCTTGGCAAGAACCGGAGGCTTCCGGATCGCGGGATGGGCCCTGCTGCTGCTGTTCGCGACCGGTGCAGCAGCAGCCCGCAAGGCCGCGAAAGACCCGGAAACCGTCCGGAGCGGAACGGCGCGGGAAATCGTTGATGGCGACACGCTTGTGCTGGAAACAGGCACACAAGTCCGGCTGGTCGGTATCCAGGCGCCCAAGCTGCCGCTCGGCCGGCGCAATTTCCGCACCTGGCCGCTGGCCGACGAGGCTAAACGGGCGCTTTCCGGCCTGACGCTGGGGAAACGGCTCACCCTGCGGTACGGCGGCAGGAAGATCGACAGGCACGGACGCCTGCTCGCCCAGCTGACGACGAATGATGGCGTCTGGGTCCAGGGCGCCTTGCTGGAAGCCGGCATGGCGCGGGTTTACAGCTTCCCCGACAATCGCAGCCGGGTTGCCGAGATGCTGGACGCCGAACGCAAGGCGCGCGCGGCGCAGCGGGGTATCTGGAACCATCCGTTCTATGCCATCCGCACACCGGACGATGCGGGACGCCATATCGATACGTTCCAGCTTGTCGAGGGGGAAGTTCTTAGCGCCGCTATCGTGCGCGGACGCGCCTATCTGAATTTCGGTAAGGACTGGAAGACCGATTTCACCGTATCGGTCGCACCGAAGGCGATGCGGCGCTTCTGGCGGAATGGCCCGCCGATCACTGCGCTGAAAGGAAAGCGAATCCGGGTGCGGGGCTGGCTGAAATCCTATCGCGGGCCGCTGATCGACGCGACCCATCCGGAACAGATCGAAATCCTGGACTAGGGAAGTCTCGCGAATACCTCTCCGAGAACACCCCTGGCCTTTTCGTAGATCCCCGGATGTTCGCTTTCGCGAGGGCCGCCGATGCTCAGGATGCGCCAGCGGCGACCGGAGAGCCATTCTCCTATCTCTTCCGCTGCACTGTCTGTGAACGGATCGACAATCAGCAGGGCGCGACCGAGATGCTCTACGTACTCCGCCGCCTGCCGCGTTCCGCCTGCAAGGTCTCCCTGCGCCAGGATCAGCGTCGCATCGGCGTCGGCGATATTGAGCCGCGTCCGGATAATCGGGTCGGCGCTTTCGGTTTCGATCAGATCGTACCGGTCGTCTATGACACCGTCCTCGGCGGCGCGGCCCACCGGGCAGGTTCCGCCATGCGGCAGACCGGCCTCGATCGCCGCATCCAGCGCCGCCCTGTCGACGCCTGTCTGCCCGCCGGAAATGATCTTCAGTCGTTCGGTCATGAATTTCCTCAATAAAAAAACGCCGCCCGCAACAGCGGACGGCGTTTTTCTAACACATGAAACCGATAGCCGGTCAGGCTGCTTTCAGCAGCAGCGTTTCCAGCTTCTCAGTCGCCGCGTCGGGCTCGATCTTTTCCACCAGCGCTAGCTCCAGCGCGAGACGGCCAAGCGCCGCTTCGTACATCTGACGTTCGCTATAGGACTGATCGGGCTGATCGGGCGGCCGGTGCAGGTCGCGCACCACCTCGGCGATAGCCACCGGGTCGCCGCTGTTGATCTTGGCCTCGTATTCCTGGGCGCGGCGGCTCCACATGGTGCGCTTGGCGCGCGCCTTGCCACGCAGCGTGCCAATCGCCGTCTGCATCTTTTCGCGGCTCGAAATCTTGCGCAGGCCCGATTCCTCCGCCTTGCCGACGGGCACCCGGAGGGTCATCTTTTCCGCCGCGAAGTTGATTACGAACAGTTCCAGTTCGAAACCGGCGACTTCTTCGGTCACGATATCGGTCACCCGGCCGACCCCATGGGTCGGGTAAACCACGTAATCGTTGGCTGCGAAGGGGAACTTTTTCTTCTTCGCGCGGGGTTTGGTTTTCGCTTTTTCAGCCATGCTTTCCAATCTCATCCATTGCACTGCGGCTTCCGCGGCCGGGGCGGCAAATTAGCTCTGAACCCGTACAGGTCGAAGGGAGAGACGACCAAGGAGCTACCCCCAGCGGCCCATCCTGTGCCATCCGCCAAGCCTGAACAGCTGGATTCCCCCCGAATTCCAACTGGTTCAGGGAATATATCACAAATTCGCGCCAGAAGACAGCGCTTCGTAGCGATTCGCTATAGGTCCCTGAAAACGGGAAATATTTGAGCGGATTGCGAAAATCCGCTCATGCCGTTCGGGATTCAGTCCCGCGACGCAGGATTGGGGCTGAAATGCTCGTCGAACTTGTTCGCCTTGTCCTTCCAGTCGTCGGCATCGGCCGGCGCATCGCCCTTGCGCGTGATGTTCGGCCATTTTTCGGCGTATTCCGCGTTGATTTCGAGGAATTTGGCCACATCGCCTTCCGTATCGGGCTGAATCGCCTCCGCGGGGCATTCCGGTTCGCAAACGCCGCAATCGATGCATTCGTCGGGATGGATCACGAGCATGTTTTCGCCCTCGTAGAAGCAATCCACCGGGCACACCTCAACACAATCCATGAATTTGCATTTGATGCAGTTTTCCGTGACGACGTAGGTCATTCCTGTCTCCGCTTTTTGGTCCCCGCCCCCCGGCACCGGTCCGGCGGACGACTTTGTTCGTGACAAAGCTGTACTATTTCAATCGGCCCTCTGCAATGGCGTTCTCGCCTTTTTCGAAGACGCCGGGGGATGGATGCCCAACCCGCTAGTCGCGCCCTTCCGCCCGCTTGCGCGCGAGCCCCCGATCCCGATCGGTGACATAAATCAGCCCGGCGATTCGTCGCAGCAGCTGATCCTCATAGGGATCTACGTGGCCGTCGGCAAGCACGACCCGCCACAGCGATTCCATCAGTTCCACACGCTCGTCATAGCTGAAACCGTTGCTGATCGCCGACGTAAATGCATAGAGCTGTACGCTGCCGTCGGTTTCGTGCTCCGCCGCCTCGATAAGCGCTACGGCGTCGTCATGGGAGAGATCGAACCTTTCGGCAACATACGCTTTGATCCTGGCCCGCTCGTCATCGTCGAACTGCTCATCGACGGTCGCCACCTCAACCAGCAGCGCCGCCGCCGCCAGATGACGCTCGTCTTCAGGGCTTTCCTGGGAAGGCGCGGATCCTCCGCCCAGCAGATTTCGAATTCGGTTCAGCATACTAGTCCTACCATTTATCCTTCATCCCCCGCCGAAAGCCGTGCACCGCGGCGACAACCGGCACCGGCTCCGGATCGGACAGGTCCTCGAACAGCATCTGCGCTTCGGCTGCGGGCCCGCGCCGCGTTCCGAGCGCCAGCACCTTTACCACACGAACGCGGCGGGACTGCGGAAAAGTCAGCACCTGGCCGACACGGACGGAGAAATGCGCCTTTTCGACCTTGTTCCCGTCGACCCGCACCCGTCCGGCATTGCAGAGCTGCGACGCCAGCGAGCGCGAGCGGAAAAAGCGCGCCTGCCACAGCCATTTGTCGAGCCGGATAGCCCCGGCCTCTCCGCCATCGCTCAAGATTGCAGCCTCAGAGAGGCGAGCGCTGCGAAAGGGGAATCGGCGGAGACGGGTGCTGGTTTCTTCCGGGTTCTGCCGGTCCGTTTTGAATTTCCGGGTGGCGAACTTGCGTTCGCACCGTCCGCTCCGCCGCGGTTTCTCCTGCGGGACCGGCGAACAGGCTTCGCGTCGAACGCGATGCCGTCGCCTTCGATCTCGACACGCCTGTATCCCAGCGCCTCGATGACAGCGGCGGCTTCATCGTTGCCGAGCCCCAGCAACGTGGGCATTTCGGGCGTAAGTCCGAACGGACCGTTCTGCGCCTGCTGTTTAAGAATCACCGACAGCCGGTCGGCGATATCTATACGGATCGCCCGACCGGCGCAGGGCGTAAATCCGATCGCTGCGTAGAAACCGTCGGGCACGGCTTCGTCCAGCGGCACGGTCACCAGACCGGGCCCCGGCGGCTCCTGCGGCTCTGCACCGGTCCAGACCGCCCATAATATTGCCCGCAGCCTTGCCGCCGCCGGCTTTACCAGCGCGGACAGGTAGATCGTGTCAGGCCCCAGACGAACGCCCGCACGGCGCAGCGCGCGCCGGTCCTCGGTCTCCAGCGCGGCCACCTGCGCCCGCGCTGTGGCGCGCGATGTGGAACCGAGCCCTTCGCGAAGCTGGAAGGCGATTCCGCGAGCCGGCGACGACAGGTTTGCCTGTCCGAGTTTTGCCAGCGCGGCCAGCGGTTTAGCGGCATGCTCGTCGAACCAGCGCCTCAACCGGTCCTCGACCCGGCTGCGCAGGCGGGACGTCAGTAGCGCACCCGGTCTGACGCCGATATCGGGGCGAAGAATGTCCCGTCCCCTCGCCAGCGCCGCGATCCGCGTGCCGTTCCAGAAAATCACGCCGGCCCCGTCTAGTTCGAACGCCTCGTCCGGCGCAGCGACCAGCGCAGCCACCCGTCGACCGATCTCGCTCTGAAGCGCCCGCTGGGCGGCCACCGCCATAAGGCGGCGCATCTCGCCCGTCGCGTCGTCCGCAGCGACGAAACACAGCCCGTCAAGCGTCCCGACCCGCTCGCCTTCGATAAACACATTGCCGTCTGCATCCAGGTCGGCTTCCAGATCGGCCTTGCCGCGCGACCTGGACAGCGCCGCATTGCGTCGATCGATGAAGCGCTGCGAAAGCTTGTCGTGCAGCGCATCGGACAGCCGGTCCTCGATCGCCCGGGTCCGTTCCTGCCAGTGCGCCGAGTCCTCGAGCCAGTCGGCCCGGTGCGAAATGTAGGTCCAGGTCCGCGTGTGGGCGATACGCGCCATCAGCGTGTCAATATCGCCATCGACCCGGTCGAGCCGAGAGAGCTGGTTGGCCACCCAGTCTACTGGCAGCCTGCCGTCAAGCCGGCGAAGCTGGCGGAACACATGCGCCAGCAGCCGCTGGTGCGCGTCGGGCATGGTCTTTCGAAAATCGGGGACCTGGCAGACCTCCCACAGCTGCCGCACCCCTTCGGGATCGGCGGCCAGCCCGGCGATTTCATCGTCATTCGCCAGATGGCGCAGGGCGGCATGGTCCTCGGCCTCGCGCGCGCGCCGGAGCTGGGCGCGCGGCGGCGGTGCGTTGAGGCTCCTTAGCAACGATTTGACTGTGCGGAAATCAAGATCGCTGTTGCGCCACCACACGGTCCGCAGAGCTTCGAACTGATGGTTTTCCACCGCCTGGACGATATCCGGATCGATCGACCCGATCTCGGCCAGCGTGCCGAACGTGCCGTCGCTCATATGGCGCCCAGCGCGACCGGCGATCTGGGCGATTTCCTGGCCCGAAAGCGGACGGTTGCGGGCGCCATCGAACTTGCGCAGCCGGGCGAAGGCGACATGGCCGATATCCATGTTCAGCCCCATCCCGATCGCGTCGGTCGCGACCAGGTAATCGACCTCGCCATTCTGGTAGAGCTCGACCTGCGCATTGCGGGTGCGCGGGCTGAGCGCTCCGAGCACCACCGCAGTGCCGCCGCGCGTGCGACGCACCTGCTCGGCAATCTCATAGACGTCGTTGGCGGAAAACGCGACGATGGCCGAGCGTTTCTTGAGACGCGTGAGCTTTGTCGGCCCGCTGTAGGAAAGTTTCGAAAACCGCGGGCGCGTAATGAAGGCGGCGTCGGGGATCAGCGCCTGGATGACGGGCCGGATGGTTTCCGCGCCGAGAAACATGGTCTCCGCCGCGCCACGCGCATGCAGCAGCCGGTCGGTGAAGATGTGGCCTCGTTCCTGGTCGGCGGCGAGCTGTATTTCGTCAATGGCGAGGAAATCGACATCCCGGCCCAGCGGCATGGATTCCACCGTGCACAGGAAATAGCGCGCGGTAGGCGGGATGATTTTTTCCTCGCCGGTCACCAGGGCGACGTTGCGCTCCCCGACCGCACCGACCACCCGGTCGTAGTTTTCCCGCGCCAGAAGGCGCAGTGGAAACCCGATCATGCCGGAACGATGACCCAGCATCCGCTCGATGGCGAGATAGGTCTTGCCGGTATTCGTCGGGCCCAGAACAGCGGTTACGCGGGGCCTGTTTTCCGGGACGGCCATGGTGAAAGCATTACCTTTCCGCCAGCGCGTTGCAAGCGCCCGCGAATGGAGCCTGAAGGGTTGCGAAACGGCGTCACGGAAACCATATTCCCACGCGATCACAACCACTTGCCTGCCTGACATATTCCAGGGGCATTCCGGAAGGAGGAAAATTCCGATGGCCGAAGAAACGCTTCGATTCGAAACAGAGGTCGGCAAGATTCTGAATATCGTCGCGCGTTCGCTCTACAGCGACCGTCAGATTTTCCTGCGCGAGCTGATTTCGAACGCTTCCGATGCGTGCGACCGGCTGCGCTATCTGGCGATCACCGAACCCGGCCTGACAAAAGACGATCCCGAATTCCGCGTGGTGATTTCCGCCGACAAGGAGGCGAAGACGCTGACCGTCGCCGACAACGGTGTCGGTATGAACCGCGAGGCGCTGATCGAGGATCTCGGCACCATCGCGCGATCGGGATCGACGGCGTTCTTCGAACAGCTGACCGGCGACGACAAGTCTGACATGGCGCTGATCGGCCAGTTCGGCGTCGGGTTCTATTCCTGCTTCATGGTCGCTGACAAGGTCGAGGTGGCAAGCCGCCGCGCCGGCGAGGACCAGGCATGGCGCTGGACATCGGACGGGGCCGGAGAATTCACCATCGGCGAAGCGGAGAAAGAGTCGCGCGGCACATCCATCACGCTGCATCTGAAAGACGATGCGTCGGAGTTTCTCGAAACGCCGCGCCTGCGCCATGTCGTTTCGACTTATTCCGACCATATCTCGCTGCCGATCCAGATAGAGGAAGACGGCAAGGCGGAAACGGTCAACAAGGCATCCGCCATCTGGACACGCCAGCAGAAGGACATCACGGAAGAGCAATACACGGAGTTCTACCGAGATGTCGGGCGCATGTTCGACGAACCGTGGATGACGCTGCACTGGCGCGCCGAAGGCAACATGGAATACACCGGCCTGCTCTATATCCCGAGCCAGCGGCCGATGGATATTTTCACGCCCGACCGGGAACAGCACCTGAAGCTGTATGTCCGCCGCGTATTCATCACCGACAAGTGCGAGGAGCTGGCGCCGCGCTGGCTGCGTTTCCTGCGCGGACTGATCGATTCCGAAGACCTGCCGCTCAATGTCAGCCGCGAGATGCTGCAATCCAACCCGATGCTGACCCGCATTCGCACCGCGCTGGTCCGGCGCGTGCTCGGCGAGCTCAAGAAGAAGGCCGAGAATGCAGTGGACGAGTACGCAACCTTCTGGGAGAATTTCGGCCCGGTGCTCAAGGAAGGACTGTACGAGGATTTCGAGAACCGCGAAGCGCTGCTGGGTCTCGCGCGGTTCCGCTCCTCGACGGAGGACGGTCTGGTCGATCTGGCCGGATACGTCGAACGCATGAAGGAAGGACAGGACGCGATCTACTACATCACCGGCGACGAGATTGAGACGCTGGCCAGAAGCCCGCAGCTCGAAGGATTCCGGGCGCGCGGCGTGGAAGTCCTGTTGATGACGGATCCGGTCGACGAGTTCTGGCTGCCTGCCATCGCCGAGTTCGACGGCAAGGCTTTCAAGTCGGCAACCCGCGCCGGCGCGGACCTGTCGAACATCGGCAAGAATGCGGATTCGGAAGAATCAGGTGACGACGCGCAACCCGAAACGCCGGAAGGCGTCGACGCGCTGATTGCGATGGTCAAGCTAGAGCTTGGAGAGGCAGTCAAGGACGTACGCGTCTCGGATCGGCTGACCGACAGCCCGGTTTGCCTGGTGTCGGACGAGGGCGATATCGATATAAGGCTGGCACGGCTGCTGAAGGCCAACCAGCAGCTCGACGAGTCCATCCCGCGCGTGCTGGAGATCAACCCCAACCACGCGCTGGTGACGGCGCTGGCCGGACTGGTTGGCGAAGACGGCGCGGGATCGAAGCTGGGAGACGCCGCGTGGCTGCTGCTCGATCAGGCGCGGATTCTCGAAGGCGAGACCCTGCCCGACCCCACCGGTTTCGTGCGGCGCATGTCGGACATTATGTCGAAGGGGTTTGCAGCCTGACGCCGGCGCGTTTTATGCGCGATGCCGGCCGCCACCGGCGGGCGAGAAGGGGCGTGTTTTCACCCCGGAGTGCGATCCGGGCAATGCCATTGATGGAACGAAGATCGCCCCGTCAGCTTCCCTTCTTCATCAATGGGAAGTCCGCCGCGCCTAGAATTGCACCGACGCCGTCCTCCTGAACAACAATGGCGCAGCCGTCCTGCTGGTCGATACCGAGCATGTCGATCGGCACCTTGATTTCGGCCTTCGCGCCGTTCCACGTGCCGATCCGGCGGATGGCGCGCACGACATTGGTGTTGGTCAGGCTAACGCCCTCGTTCTCGCCGCGCCGGATTTCGGTCGAATGCTTGCGGTCGTAGGCGAACAGCCAGACGACAGCGTCGCGAGCGGGTTTTTTGCCTTCGGCGATTGTTACCAGAGCGGTTTTTTTATCGGGATGGTCGACCGTAACCGCCACCTGGGGACGGCTGCGGACCTTTTCAATCGTACGTAGCATCTTGCCGCGATGCGACCCGACGCCTTCGCGCACGCCCCCGACCACCATCTGCGGCGTATAGATATAGCGGAGCCCGAACCGGCTGCGATAGTTGCGCTGGCGCAGCGTGTACTCGGCGCTGGAGAACGGGTCCTTCCAGCCGAGATAGTCCCAGTAATCGACATGGAACGAGAGCGGCAGCACGTCGTCGCGCATCGCCAGCTCGCCGAGCAACCGGTCGGCGGGCGGGCAGGACGAGCAGCCCTGCGAGGTAAACAGCTCGACGACGATCTTGTTGCCGGCTGCCAGAGCGCCAGAGGCAGGGCTGAAAACCAGACCCGCAGCCAGAGCAATCGCAGCAGCGATAGCCCGGAAATTCATACGGCAAGTATCAGTCATGACCGGAACCTAAGCGGCCATGGGGGCAACCGCCAGTCAACAAAGCGTGACAGGCGGTTTAGCCCCGATTGCCCCTAACGGTCAGGCCGCGTCGTCCAGCATGTTGCGGATGACGTACTGGAGGATGCCGCCATTGCGGTAATATTCGACCTCGTCCAGCGTATCGATGCGGCACTTCGTATCGATTTCCTCCGACGAGCCGTCGGCGCGGGTGATCCGAACCTTGACCGTCATGCCCGGCGTGATGCCGTCTTCCAGCCCCAGCACGTCGACGATCTCCGTCCCGTCGATGCCCAGGGTCTGACGCGTCGTGCCGGCCTGGAATTCCAGAGGCATGACGCCCATCCCGATCAGGTTCGAACGGTGTATCCGTTCGAAGCTCTCGACGATCGCGGCGCGAATGCCCAGGAGACACGGGCCCTTGGCCGCCCAGTCGCGCGAAGAACCCATGCCGTACTCCTTGCCGCCGAACACGACCAGCGGGATGCCGTCGGCCTGGTACTTCATCGACGCCTCGTACACCGACATCTCTTCGCCGCTTGGCATGTGTTTGGTGAAGCCGCCTTCGGTACCCGGCACCATCTCGTTGCGGATACGAATATTGGCGAAGGTGCCGCGGGTCATGACCTCGAAATTGCCGCGCCGCGCGCCGTAGGAGTTGAACTCCTCCGGCCGGATCTGACGTTCGAGCAGGTATTCGCCCGCGGGCGCCGACCGCGCGATCCCGCCAGCCGGCGAGATGTGGTCGGTGGTCACCGAATCGCCGAGCAACAACAGCACGCGCGCTCCATCGATATTCCGGACCGCATCAGGCTCGCGCTCCATTCCCTCGAAGAAAGGCGGATACTTCACGTAGGTGGAGCTTTCCTGCCAGTCATAGGTGTTGCCGTCCGGCACGCCCATGTTCTTCCACTCGGCCGGCCCCTCCGACACGTTGTCGTAGCGCGCACGGAACATCTCGGGCGTCACCGCCTTGGCGATGACGTCCTGGATTTCCTTGTTGGTCGGCCAGATATCCTTAAGATAGACCGGGTTGCCGTCCGAATCCTCGCCCAGCGCGTCGGTCGTCAGGTTGACGTTGAGCGAACCGGCCAGCGCATAGGCTACCACCAGCATCGGCGAGGCGAGATAGTTCGCCTTGACCTGCTGATGGACGCGGCCCTCGAAGTTACGGTTGCCGGACAACACCGCACCGGCCACCAGGTTGCCGTCGTCGATCGCATCCGCGATCGGATCGGGCAGCGGGCCGGAATTGCCGATGCAGGTCGTGCAGCCGTAACCCACCAGGTTGAAGCCCAGCGCGTCGAGATCGTCGTCGAGCCCGGCGGCCGCCAGATAATCCGTCACCACCTGGCTTCCCGGCGCCAGCGACGTCTTGACCCAGGGCTTGGACTTCATGCCCCTGGCCACCGCATTGCGGGCCAGCAGACCGGCGCCGACGAGAACCGAGGGATTGGACGTGTTGGTGCAGGACGTGATCGCCGCGATCACGACATCGCCGTCCTTGAGCGAATAGTCCGCGCCTTCGACCGGCGCTTCGCCCTTGCTGCCCTGCCAGCTGGGCAGGGCTTCCTTAAAGGCCTCCGGCGCGCCCGAAAGCGGCACGCGGTCCTGCGGCCGGCGCGGGCCGGCGAGCGAGGCCTCGACGGTGGAGATGTCGAGCTCCAGCGTGTCGGTGAAGACGGGATCGGGCGAGGACGCATCGCGCCACATGCCCTGTTCCTTCGCGTAGGCTTCGACCAGCGCGACCACATCGTCGTCACGCCCGGTGAGCTTCATGTAGCGGAGGGTCTCGTCGTCGATCGGGAAGAACCCGCAGGTCGCACCATATTCAGGCGCCATGTTGGCGATGGTGGCGCGGTCGGGCAGGCTCAGATTATCGAGGCCCGGCCCATAGAATTCGACGAACTTCGAGACCACGCCCTTCTTGCGCAGCATCTGGGTTACGGTCAGCACCAGGTCGGTCGCCGTGGTGCCTTCGCTGAGCGAGCCGGTCAGCCTGAAGCCGATAACCTCGGGCAGCAGCATGGAGATCGGCTGGCCGAGCATCGCGGCCTCCGCCTCGATCCCGCCGACGCCCCAGCCGAGCGCCGCCAGGCCGTTGACCATCGTGGTGTGGCTATCGGTGCCGACCAGCGTATCGGGATAGGCAATCGTCGCGCCGCCGTCCTCGGCGGTCCAGACCACCTTCGACAGATATTCGAGGTTCACCTGGTGGCAGATGCCGGTGCCAGGCGGGACCACGCGGAAATTCTGGAATGAGTTGGCGCCCCAGCGCAGGAACTCGTAGCGCTCCTTGTTGCGGGCGAACTCGATCTTCACATTCTCTTCGAACGCCGCCTCGGTACCAAAATTATCGACCATCACCGAATGATCGATGACCAGATCCACCGCCGAGAGAGGATTGATCTTCATCGGGTCGCCGCCCATCTTGATCATCGCTTCGCGCATCGCGGCGAGATCGACCACGGCGGGCACGCCGGTCAGATCCTGCAGCAACACGCGGGCCGGGCGGAAGGCGATTTCGTCGTTGCCTGGCTTGCCGTTCCAGCTCGACGCGGCCTTAACGTCGTCCACCGTCACCGTGCGCCCGTCTTCGTAGCGCAGCAGGTTTTCCAGCAGCACTTTCATCGAGTAGGGCAGCCGCGAGGAATCGCCCAGCCCCGCCTCCACGGCGGCGGGAAGGCTGAAATAATCGAAAGACTTGCCATTAACGGTCAGCGTGCGGCGCACGCCGAGGGAATCCTTGCCGACAACGGTCACGGCGCTTCTCCTTCTCTTCTCATTTGCTTGGCAGTAATACGCGCGCGGAAATTACGCCCGGACGCGTCCCCGCTCAAGGGGAGATTGACCGGCCCGGTCCGGAACGAAACCATCGACGCGCGCGAAATATCGCAAAATTGCCACAATTCAGACCTTGCCGGGACACATTGGCAGGCCAATCTCTTAATCCTAGCCCCCATGGAGCGTCCGCCCCCCCGGGCGCTCCCCGGTCCGGCAATCGGACCGGCCTCCCTTCGGCCGTTGGGTTCCCCCCAACGGCCGATTTTTTATCCAAAATGCCCAAAATTATCGCGCCCGCCACCATACGCTCTGGTATGGTGCAGCCTCACATTCGGTAAGCTGTTGACGGTGCATGCGTTTTTTCGGTGTAGGCCTGTCCTGTATCAGGGGCGAACGGCTGGTTTTCCACGGACTCGATTTTTCCATCGAACCGGGCGAAGCGCTGGTGCTGACCGGGCGCAACGGTTCGGGCAAGACCAGCCTGCTGCGCGTCATGGCAGGGCTGACCCGCTGTTCGGACGGCACAATCGGCTGGGATGACGGTTCGATCCGCGACGAACCCGAACGCCATTGCGCACGAACCGCTTATGCCGGCCACCTGGACGCCGTCAAACCGGTTTTGACGGTGCGCGAAAACGCCGTCGGATGGGCGCTTCTCAACGGCGGCGACGAGGGGAGCGCTCTGGCGGCGCTCGAAATTTTCGGTCTCGCGGACCTGGCCGACATGCCGGCGCGCTACCTGTCGGCGGGACAGCGCCACCGGCTGTCGCTATCGCGCCTGCCGGCCCGCCCGGCGCAGCTCTGGTTGATGGACGAACCGACCGTCGCCCTCGACGCGGCTTCCGTCGCGGCGCTGAATGACGCTGTCGCGGCCCACCGCAAGACGGGTGGCATGGCGGTTATCGCGACAAACGTTTCGCTCCCCGTCGAAAACGTCCGGTACCTCGACATGGTGGCGTCATGAACGGATTCGTCCGGATCGTCCGCCGTGAACTCAACCTCGCCTTGCGACAGGCGGGCGACAGCGTCGTCATCGTGCTGTTCTTCATCCTTGCCGCAGTGCTGTTCCCGTTCGGCATCGGCCCGGAGCCCAACATACTGTCCCGTATGGCGGCCGGCACGGTGTGGGTGACCGCCCTTCTCGCCGCCATGCTGTCGTTCGAGCGGCTGTTCGTCCCGGATTACGAGGACGGCAGTCTCGAGCAGCTGGCGCTCGCCCCGATCCCGCTGGAACTCACGGTTCTGGCCAAGGCGGCGGCGCACTGGCTGACGACAGGTCTGCCGCTGCTTATTGCGGCGCCTGTGATCGCGGTCATGTTCGGCATGCCCGAACAGGGCTACGGTGCGCTGATGACATCGATGGCGTTAGGCACCCCGGTTCTGAGCCTGATCGGCACGGTCGGCGCGGCGTTGACCCTGGGCGCGCGGCGCGGCGGCGTGCTGCTGGCGCTGCTGGTGCTGCCGCTTGTCATCCCGGTATTGATCTTCGGCGCGGCCTCGATAGAGGCGGCGATCGGCGGGTTTCCGGTCGGCCCGCATCTTCTTCTGATGGGCGGCATGCTACTGGGAGCGCTCGTGCTTTGCCCCTGGGCGGCGGCAGCGTCGCTCAGGCAGGCTCTGGAGTGAATGAAAATGACGAAAATTTGGAGCTGGCAAGAGGCGGTTTGCCGGAATAAGGTCCGCTGCCGCCGGTTTCATCCGGTACGATAACGGGTATCGGGTTCAAAAACCGCCGAAGATACCTAAATTAGGTCCTGCATAGCCGGAAATCAGCGCCGACGACGACATGATCCTGCAGCAATACGCCAACCCCGCCCGGTTCAGCCGACTCGCCGACCGGCTGATGCCATTCCTTGCGTGGCCAGCCGCGCTGCTGCTCGCGGCAGGGCTGTATTTCGGACTGTTCAACTCGCCGCCGGACTATCAGCAGGGCGATACGGTTCGGATCATGTATATCCACGTGCCGGCCGCGATCATGGCGGAAAGCGTATTCATCATGATGGCGGTCGCGAGCGCCGTGGGGCTGATCTGGCGGCATCCTCTCGCACATTTGTCGGCCCAGGCCGCGGCGCCGCTAGGCGCGGGATTCACCTTTCTGTGCCTTTTTTCCGGATCCCTGTGGGGCAAACCGATGTGGGGCACATGGTGGGTATGGGATGCGCGCCTGACATCGGTCCTGATCCTTTTCTTCCTCTATCTCGGTTTCATTGCGCTAAAGGACGCGTTCGACGATCCGGCACGCGGCGAGAAGGCGGCAGCGATCCTGGCGCTGGTCGGTTCGATCAACGTTCCAATCATCAAGTTTTCAGTGGAATGGTGGAACACGCTGCACCAGCCGCCCAGCCTCGGCGTCACGAAGGTGGCCATTCATTCGTCGATCCTGCTCCCGCTCATGCTGATGGCGGCGGGTTTCGGTTTCTATTTCGGCGCAGTTCTGCTGATCCGCATGAAATCGCTGATGCTGGCGCGGCGCGCACGCGGCATGGCGATGGCCCGGGCGGCGGGAGAGCCCGGTGCGGGCCGGGAAGCACAGGTTTAGCGAAATGGCGGAATTTTTCGCAATGGGCGGACATGCCGCCTTCATCTGGCCAGTCTACGGACTGGCGCTGGGGCTGCTCGGCGGGTTTCTCTTCACAAGCCTGCGAAGATTGCGAACGATGGAGCGGGAAGTCGAGGCGCTCGAAAAAGCCTCGCCCAGACGTGGTCCCAGGGGCAGCGGAGGCGCATCGTGAACCGGAAACAGAGACGCATGGGCGTCATCGCCATGGGGCTGCTGACGCTCGGCGTCGCAGCCGCCCTCGTGCTGACCGCGCTGGAGGACAGCATTGTGTTCTTCTACAGCCCGACCGACCTGGTGGAGAAGAAAGCGCCCACCGATCAGCGGCTTCGCGTCGGCGGCATCGTGAAGGAAGGAAGCGTCGAGAAGAGCAAGGATGGGGTAACCACCGTCTTTACCGTGACCGATACCGCCAACACGGTGCAGATATCCTTCAGGGGCGTCCTGCCAGACCTGTTCCGAGAAGGACAGGGGATCGTCGCTGAAGGCAAGTTTCAGGAATCCGGCACCTTCACGGCGGACGAGGTGCTGGCCAAGCATGACGAGAACTACATGCCGCCCGAAGTGGCCGACGCGCTGAAAAAGGCCGGACACTGGAAAGGGAACGAAAAGAAATGATCCCCGAAATCGGTCTGTTCGCCCTGGTTCTCGCCTTCATCGTTTCCTGCGCGCAGGGCGTGGTCCCGCTGGTCGGGGCAGCGCGCGATCACCAGGGCATGATGGAAATGGCGCGAACCTCTGCCACGGCGCAGTTCGTTCTGGTGCTGATTTCCTTTGCGGCGCTGATGCATTCCTACGTGGTTTCCGATTTCTCGGTCGTCAATGTGGCCACGAATTCGCACACGCTGAAGCCGATGCTCTACAAGATCTCGGGCGTGTGGGGCAATCACGAAGGCTCGATGGTGCTGTGGGTTCTGATCCTGGCGCTGTTCGGGCTTGCCGTCGCCATATCGGGCGGCAACCTGCCGCCGGGGCTGCGAGCAAGGGTTCTGGGCATTCAGGGTCTGATCGGCGCCGGATTTCTTGCCTTCATCATCTGGACCTCGAACCCGTTCGAACGGCTGTCTCCGGCGCCGCTTGAGGGCAACGGGCTCAACCCCATCCTGCAGGATCCAGGCCTCGCCTTTCACCCGCCGTTTCTCTATCTCGGCTATGTCGGATTCTCGATGGCATTTTCGTTTGCCGTCGCCGCGCTGATCGAAGGGCGCGTCGACGCGGCCTGGGCGCGCTGGGTCCGGCCATGGACGCTAGCCGCCTGGTGCGCGCTCACCATCGGCATCGCGATGGGGAGCTGGTGGGCCTATTATGAGCTCGGCTGGGGCGGCTGGTGGTTCTGGGACCCGGTGGAGAACGCCTCGTTTATCCCGTGGCTGGTCGGCACCGCCCTGCTGCATTCCGCGATCGTGGTGGAAAAGCGCGACGCGCTGAAAAGTTGGACGATCCTGCTCGCCATCCTCGCCTTTTCGACTTCCCTGCTTGGGACCTTCCTGGTGCGCTCGGGCGTCCTCAGCTCGGTTCACGCCTTCGCCAGCGATCCGGAACGGGGCGTCTTTATCCTCGGGCTGATCGTGATCGTCGTCGGCGGGTCGCTGACGCTCTATGCGATCCGCGCGCCCCAGCTCAAGGGCGGAGGCCTGTTCGCGCCGATTTCGCGCGAGGGCGCGCTGGTGTTCAACAACCTGCTGCTGACCACCGGGGCCGCCGTGGTAACGCTGGGAACGCTTTATCCGCTGATCCTCGAAGCGTTCGGCGGCGGCAAGGTTTCCGTCGGACCGCCTTTCTTCAATGCGACTTTCGTGCCGCTGATGATTCCGGTGCTGATCGCCTGCGTGATCGGCGCGATGATGAGCTGGAAACGCAGCGATCTTCGCGGCGTAATGGCCCGCCTGTGGGCCGCCTTCGCAGCGGCCCTGATCGTCACGATCGCGGTCGCCCTGTTTGTCGGATTCAAGGACATTCTGGCGGCGCTCGGCCTCGGGCTCGCGGCCTGGCTGCTGGTCGGCTCCGCCGTGGAAATCGCCGAGCGGATCGCCCTGTTCCGCGGGCCGCTGGCAAACTCGCTGCGCCGCGCCGCAGGCCTGCCGCGTTCCGCTTGGGGCGGCGCGATCGCGCATGGCGCGCTGGGACTTACGGTCGCCGGCATCACGGCATCTTCCGCCTGGCAGGACGAGCATATCCAGCATATGCGTGCAGGCGACCGGCTTGCCGTCGGCCCCTATGAAGTGATTTTCCAGGGGGCCACCCCGGTAAAGGGCCCAAACTGGGACGGCATTCGCGGCACCTTTAACGTGATGCGCGACGGCGAACTCGTTACCGTGCTTCATCCCGAAAAAAGGGACTATCCGGCAGAGCGCAACCAGACGACCGAAGCCGGCATCCATTACACGGTCGCAGGCGATCTCTACACGGTGCTGGGCGAAAGGGCGCGGGAAGGCGGGTGGAGTACGCGGATCTATTTCAACCCGCTGGTCGCCTGGATCTGGATCGGCTGCGTATTCATGGCGATTGGCGGGCTGGTATCGCTGACCGACCGGCGACACCGGGTCGGCGCGCCCCGCCGGGCGGCCGCAACGCCTTCCGCGACAGCCGCAGAGAGCGCGTAATTTGAAGGCGCTCCAGCCCCGTTTCCTGATTCCGGTCGTCGCCTTCCTGGCGCTGGCGGCCGTCTTTGCAATGCAGCTGTCCGATATCAGCGGCGGCAAGAACATCTCCGATCTGCCATCCGCGCTGATCGGCAAGCCGGCGCCGGCGCTCGACCTGCCGCCCATACAGGGAGACGGGCCCGGTCTTAAGAGCGCCGATTTCAAAGGTCAGGTCGCGCTGGTCAATATCTGGGCGTCCTGGTGCCCGCCCTGCCGGCTCGAACACCCGCTGCTGATGCGGCTTGCCGGCGAAGGGGTGAAGCTCTACGGCGTCAACTACAAGGACAGGCCGGAAGCCGCCATCGCGTTCCTGGCGGAGCTCGGAAACCCGTTCAAGGCGCTGGGCGCGGACCGGACTGGACGAACATCCATCGACTGGGGCGTCTATGGCTACCCCGAGACGTTCGTCGTCGACAAAAAGGGCATCGTCCGCTACCGCCATGTCGGCCCGATCATGCCGCAGGACCTGGATACGAAAATCTATCCCCTGCTCAAGAAGCTGGAGACGGATAAGGGATGAGAAGCGCGGTGGTGATCCTGCTTGGCCTTCTGATGGCGGCCCCCGCCGGAGCGGTCGAACCGAACGAGATCCTCAAGGACCCCGCGCTTGAGGCGCGGGCGCGGGAAATCGGCAAGGAGCTGCGCTGTCTGGTCTGCCAGAACCAGTCGATCGACGATTCCAACGCCGACCTCGCGCGCGATCTGCGAGTGATCGTGCGGGAACGGCTGACCAAAGGCGACACCGACAAGCAGGTGTTCGATTATGTGGTCTCGCGCTATGGCGATTTCGTCCTGCTCAAACCGCCGGTGAAATCCTCGACCCTGCTGCTTTGGGGCGCGCCGGTGATTGTGCTGCTCCTCGGGATCGCTGGCCTGGTGGTCTGGTTCCGCAACCGCGAGGCGCCGACCGACGATGACGTTGGCCTGACGGAAGACGAACGGCAGCGACTCGCTGACCTCCTTAAATCGGAAGACGGCAAATGACGCTGTGGATCGTAATCGGCGCGCTGGCGCTCGCCGCCGGTGTTGCTCTGGCCCTGCCCCTTTTGCGTCCCGGGCGTCCTCGCCCGTCACGCGATGCCTATGACAGCCAGGTCTATAGAGATCAGCTGGCCGAGCTGGAGCGCGATATCGAGCGCGGCGCCATCTCGGCGGAAGAGGCGGTATCGGCGCGCACTGAAATATCCCGCAGGCTGCTCGCCGCTGACAGCGCCGCACAGGAACAGGCGGCAAACGATACCGGGCGCATCGCCCCTGCGGAGTTTTCAGGTCTGACAGTTGCACTCACCGTGCCGGCCTGCGCGCTCGCGATATACGCCATCCTGGGTTCGCCGTCCCTGCCCGGCCGCCCCGCACAGGAAGTCCGCGCCACGCATCCCACAACCGGCGGCGCGGGCCAGCAGGCCACGGAAGCCGAGCTGATCGCGCGTCTCGCCAGGGCGCTCGAATCCCGGCCCGACGATCTTCGCGGCTGGTCGCTTTACGCCAACAGTCTCGCCACAACGGGCCGATACAACGAGGCCATTGGCGCCTTCCAGCGAGTCGTGAGGCTGGCCCCGAAGGACGCCGCTCTGCGCGCTCGCTATGCCGAAACCGTGGTGTTCGCCGCCGACGGCAAGGTGGTTCCCATCGCTCGCGTCATCCTGAAGGAAGCCCTGACGCTCGATCCGAAGGAGCCTCGCGCGCGCTACTATCAGAGTCTCGCCGATTACCAGGACGGAAAGACCGAAGACGCGATCCGGAAATGGCTGGCACTGGAAGCGGAAACCCCGCCGGGCGCGGAATGGCGGCGGACGCTTGGCGCGCGCATCTCGGACTTTGCACGCGAGGCAGGCATTTCCAGCGAACGGATGGCAGCGCTTGCCCGGAAAGCCCAGGCCAACAAGGGCGCCTCGACAGCAAAAACGAGCCCCCCTCTTCCGGCGCAAGCGCCGGGCCCCGCACCGGGCAATCCGACAGCTGAGCAGATGCAGGCGGCGCAGCAGATGTCGTCCGGGGACCGGCAGGCGATGATCCGCGGCATGGTCGAAGGTCTTGCCGAGAAGATGAAGGACGACCCGAATAATCTGGAGGGCTGGCTTCGGCTGGCCCGGTCCTATTCGGTTCTGGGCGAAACGGAAAAGTCGTACGACGCCTTTGAACGCGCCGTCGCTCTCAAGCCAGGCGACGCAGAGCTCCTGGCGCAGTATGCGGAATCGATCGCACGGTCCATCAAGTCCCACAATTCGGTTCCGCCGAAACTTGTGGAGGTGTCGAACCGTCTGCTGGCGCTCCAGCCCAACCATGGGCCTGCCCTGTGGTTCACCGCCAATGCGATGGCGGCGTCCGGCGACACGAAGGGCGCTCGCGAGCGCTTCACCAGGTTGCTTGGGCTGCTCGACCCGGCCACGCCCCAGCACCGGGACGTCAAGGCGAAGATCGACGCGCTGTCCGCCCCTAAAAACTGATCCACCCCGCGTTTTCCGCGCCGGCCCAGAGCAGGCGCACGGCCAGCAGCGACAGTACGATCTGGAAGATGCGGCGGAACAGGGCTTCGGGCATCCGACGGAGCACGATCCGCCCGACCCAGGAACCGGCGATCGACACGGCGATCATCGGCAGGATCAACGGCAGATACTGCATCAGCGTAAAGCCGAGAAACCCGAACACAAGAATCTTGAGGGCGTGCACGAACGTCATCAGGAAGGCATGCGTCGCGACGAACTGCTGACGATCGGGACAGGCTGCGGCGACGAACGGCGCCAATAGCGACCCGCTGGCCCCGACGAAGAAACCGAGCAGCGTGCCGCCGGCGCCGAGCGCGAAGAACTTGCGCGGCGAATACGCAATCGCAGCCGGCGGCGGGAACCAGCAGAGATAGAGAATGAAGACACCAAGGGTCGTCTGCATGATACCGGTCGGCAGCTCGACCACCACGTTGCCGCCGATGATGGCGCCGACCAGCGCTCCCGACATAAAGGCCGGCAGCAGATGGCGCAGGATTTCCCGCCGCATCATGATGGAGCGGCCGAGATTGGTGCCGAGCAGCACCGCCCCGTGCAGCGGAATCAGCACCGCCGGCGGAAAGATCGTCGCCATCACGCCGATCAGCAAGACCCCGCCGCCAAGCCCCGCGACCACGCCGAACGCGCCCGTAAAACCGGCGAGCGCGGTCAGACCGAGAAACACCCACGGCGAGACGCCGGGGACGATGTCGAGGAATTCTATCGGACGGGTCCAGTCAATTCCGCGAGAACGCGGGCGGAATCATTTTCGGCTCCACGCACCCGATGAGCTTTGTATCCAGGTGCCCTTGGGCGCCTGCGCCGCAATGCGACCTGCATAGACCGCGCCGACCTGAGCGGCTGAAACCCCTTGCTGGCGCGCCCGGTCAGCATAAATCCTGCGGCGCTGGCTGTTGACCTTGTCGACAAGATTCCGGGTCTGGGGCGAGGCGTTTCCCCGTATAACGGCGAAACCGTCAGCGCCTTCCCCGACCGCGCCGGAGGCCCGGACGGCATCGAGCGATTGCGCCGCGCCCTGCGACGGCGCTGCCACAAGAACACAGGCAGCAAATAACAGCACTGAGGCCAGGCGCCAAAGCGACGAAACATTACGGAACCGGGTTGTCGGCATGATCGAAACCAGCGTTTGAGACATCAGAAAATATCGGGATTGGCGCTGATATCCTTATCGGCGCTTTGTTCGAGCTTCACCCTGACCTCGGCATCGAGCTTGATGTTGAGGTTAATGGTGATGGGTTTTTCGGGCGGCTTTACAGAGACCTCCGGGGCGCAGCCGGAAAGGCCCGTCATGAACATCAGCATCAGAATGGATCGAATTGCCGCCATATCAGGGGTTTCCTCCGGGTCGGTCGCGATTGACGATATCGTTCAGCACCCTGCCTGACAACCGGTACCAGTCAGCGGCAATTGCCAGCAGCTTGTCGAGATTCGTGTCGAGATTGACGTTGATCTGAAACTTGCGACCGTCGGCGACTGCAGGGTTATTGCCGAGCGTCTGCAAAAGCACGACCGCCTTGCCGTCGGGCGCCTTGTCGATGCTGGCGCTGAGCGTCTCGTAAGAGAAATTTTCAAGCGCCTTCAGCATCAGTCCGACCTGTCGCCCGCCGCCCGCAAGCGCGCGATTGACGCTCTCTGATTTGAGCCGCAGGACGCCACCCTCTCGCGCCTTCAGCGTGCCGCCCGAAATGACCGTTTCAGTCCCGTTGAACCGGACCGGAATCTTCCCGTCGATCAGCCCGGAGGCGTCGAACTCGTCGAGCGCCGTAAGGCCCGGCACCTTCCCAAGCTGGACTCCGTCTATCTCGAGACTTGCCTCCGCGGTCTGCGTTTCGACATCCATATCGGACGCCGAAAAAACGATGCGCCCGCCGGCAATCGCTGCCAACGCCGGATCGATCGACAGCTTCCCCGACCGGTTCAGCGCGAACCGGACGGACGCGTCGGTCAGCGCGGCGCCGGCATCGATCCGCGCCGCACGGAGCGTCTGGAACCCGTCAGTCGAGGGCGGAAAGAGACTGTCGAAAACGATCGTGCCGCCGATTCCCTGCGCGTGGAAATCGTCGAGCCTGCCGCCGACTCCGTCGACCCTGACCGTCCCCCGGCCGGACAGGACGCCGCCCTGCCAGTCGAGACTGACGCCGCCGCCGATTTTTCCGGCAATATCGGTAAATGGCCGAAGCGCAGGGAACTCGGTCGTCGGCCACAGCCCGCCGGGGCCCAGCCTGATGTCCGGAACGCGAAGATCGAGCCGTACGTTACCGTGCCTTGCGTCGCGATACCCCGATACCTTCAACAGGTCCCTGACCCCGAGAGCCCTGATATCGCTCTCGAACGTCACGAATTTCTGCGAATGCCGTACCTTGCCCCGAAACGAAACGGGACCGATATCCGGACCGGGTCCGGTGTGGCGCAGCGACCAGCCCCAGACGTGCGCTTCCGGCACTCTCAGGCCCGGGCCGGTGGTCATCCGGATGCGCAACCGTTCGATATCGAACGCCCGGTCGCCGACCCGTACGCCGGGATTGCGAAGGTTGATCTGGCCCCGATAGGAAAGTTCAGGAGAAACTTCTCCAGAGACCCGGACCCTGCCGGGACGAAGGGTAACCGGCGGATCGCCAACCGTCTGCAGCTGTTGGACCTGAACCGACAGGTCATGCCAGAAGGCCGGTCGCGCCCTGGCGTCCTCCCGCGGTATGGATAGCGCCGTCGGACCGTCGACCGACACTTCAAACCGTGCGGCTGAGGCAGCGTCCGCAACCCGTAAGCCGAGAAGGGAAAGGCGGGCCCTTTCGTCCAGTTCGATGGCAATCCGCCGTTTGTCGATATCGAACCGGAACGGCAACGACGCGCTGGCGCTGCGGGCGGTTGCGCCCGCGGCAATCAGCTTCCCGGCATTCAGGGCCACCGCACCCTGTCCGCTCGAAATCGAGAACCGGCCTGCGAGAGAGACCTCCAGATCGTGCGCCAGAAACTCTCCGCTATACGCTATCGACTTCGCCGAAAGGCGGGCCGGCTCGCCAAACGCGAGGCTGGCATCCTTGCCGGCGACAGTCCCCGAAACGGCTATATCCGCGGCCAGCCCCTTTACACTCGTTTCGCCTGAGGTGAGCGCGTCAGCCGATGCCGTTGCCCTGCCGGACAGGGCCCAGCTGTCCGGCATATGCCGCAGAAGCTTGCCCTCGAACGACAGGGATGCAGCACCGAACGGCTCTTCAGCCATGACCGTGAGGCGCAATCCGAGCCTGTCCGGCGTTTCAGGAGAGAGGCGGGCGTTTCCTCGAAGATTGCCCTCAGCCGATTGAATGCTGGCGCGCTCGATGTCGATGCGGGGCAGGCGTTCCAGCGTGAAAGCGCCGCCGCCGCCGTCCGTCTTCCGGATTTTCAGACGGTCGAGATCGACCGCGAGACCGACGATCCTTACCCGCTCGACCCGACCCTCCATCAGCCCCTGCAGGGAGTAGTCGAGATCGAGCCGTTCGACTGAGCCCTGGTCGCCGGCGGAAATGCCGGTCACCGTCAGCCCGTCCAGATCGAGCCGTTCGATCCGGAATTCAGGCTCGGGGAAACCGGCCTTGACGATCTGATGCCGGACGACGGCCTCGACGATTTCGATGCGGAACAGAATCGCTGCCCCGACCGCGCTGATGAGGAACAGCAGCGCAAGGCCGCCCCAGCGCATCAGCCCTGAAGCGCGCGTTCCCGTTCCAACCTCTGGTCCATCGTCGGGCATCGCTTCCTGTGCATGGACCGCCGGCCTTCCCGCCGAATGCTACGCGCGGGCGCCGACCTCGATAACCAGATCGCCGAACGGATCCACCGTTACACGGTCGCCCGGCATGAGTACCGTCGTCGACGCATGTTCCTCGATCAGGGCCGGCCCGTCGATAACATTTCCGGCCAGCAGCGCATCGCGCGCAAAGGTCGGCGTATCGACGAAGTCTCCGACATCGTTGAAATAGACCGGGCGGTCGCCGCGTGCCGCATCCGCAGACGGCGTCGCATCGCCGGCGGCGACGGTTTCCTGCGGCGGCTTCTTCATGACGCCCGTGACGGTGGAGCGCAGGCTGACGATTTCCGCCTTCTCCGCCGGAGCGGACGTGCCGTAGCGCAGCTCGTGCATGTCGTCGAACAGCTTTTTGATGGCGTTCCGATCCTGGGCGGCAAACAGTTCCGTGGGCAGGTCGACCGTCACCGCGTGCTCCTGTCCGACATAACGCATGTCGGCGGCGCGCTTCACCGTGACCGCCTCGGTCGATACCGACGCCGCCTCAATGGCGCCGCGCCCCTCGTTTTCCATCTCGCCGTAGACACGCTCAACCTCGTCGAACGGCGCATCGTCCAGCGGCGTGAACCAGGTACGGACATAGTCGTAGCGCAGGTCAGAGAACAGCATGCCGAAAGCCGAGAAGACGCCGGGCGCGCGCGGGATGATGACCTTGCGAATGCCGAGCTCGCGCGCCACCGCCGACGCATGCAGCGGCCCCGCCCCGCCATAGGCGACCAGAGCGAAATCGCCGACATCGAGCCCGCGCTCCGTCGTCACGCCCTTGACCGCGTAGGACATCGCCGTGGTCGCGATGCGCAGGATTCCGTCTGCTGCGGCGGTAACCTCCATCCCCAGCGGGTCGGCGAGCTTTTCCTTCATCGCCCTCTCGGAGGCGGCAACATCCAGCGTCATCTCGCCGCCGAGGAACCGGTCGGCGCCAAGCCGGCCGAGC